>Ga0268265_10000115_pt1 | contig 100719 bp, 85 predicted proteins | sample KBSSwiS52_FD_190355 | JGI IMG/M metagenome (GOLD analysis project Ga0268265, IMG submission 190355) | Switchgrass rhizosphere microbial communities from Kellogg Biological Station, Michigan, USA - KBS Switchgrass S5-2 (SPAdes) (version 2) | ecosystem: Host-associated > Plants > Roots >... | reverse complement strand
AGGGCCATGTAGCTGCGCACGGCCTGGAGGGCCTGGGCGTCCAGGGCTCCCGCTTGCAGGCTCGCGAGAAGCTCGGTCCAGACGCTCTTCATCTGCGGGTGGGCATCGACGCTCGCGAGCTGCTTCAAGCCCGCCTTGCAGACCCGTTCCGCCTTGGCCAGCGCACCCCGGTTGAAGTGGAAGGCGAAGAGGTAGAGCCGATCCACGAGGGAATCCTTGTAGAGCCGGGCTTCCCAGAAGCCCCGGACCACCCGCTCGAGAAGCTTCTCGGCTTCGCGGAGCTTGCCAAAGGCCTCCAGCAGGCGGGCCTCCATGAAGAGGACGCGGAGCTGTATGCCAGCCTCGGGGAACTGCACGTAGAGACGCCGCGCAACCTGGAACGCGAACAGGGCTTGCCTGCCCTCCCCGAGCTCGATCAGGCACTCGATCCGGATGCTCTGCGCCAGCATCACCAGCCTCGCCTCGTCTCGATCGAGCAGGCCCAGGGCCTCGCCCGCAACCTCGTATGCGTTCTGCGGATCGACGTCTCTCAGGGTGTTCGCCACCTGGAGAAGGGTCCTCGCCACGAGCTGCTGATCACCGAGCTGTGCGTAGATGCCGCGGGCCTGCTTGAGTAGCGCGATGGCGGGCTCCCGGCGGCCGAGGTCGGTCAGCAGAGATGCTTCCACGGACAGGAGCCTCGCCTGCGCATGGAGATCACCCGTGCCCGTGGCCAGCGAGAGCCTGGCTTCCTGGATCGCCGTCGAAGAGCCCTGCCAATCGGCGCTGAGGCGCCTGGCGTTCGCGATGACGGCCCACAGCTCGGACCGAAGGTCTCCCAGCACCCTCGACCCGAGTTGGTTTCCTTCCAACACGCCCGCGATGGCGAGCCCGAACCGCGCGAGCTCCTCCCCCTCCTCCGGGTCCTGAATGGCCTTCGCCGTGGCCTCTTCGATCACGGCTTCCAGGAAGCTCCGGGACCGGAGGTCCTTCCATTCCCGGACCGCTCGCGCTTGCTCCGCCTCTGGAAGGGCACGGACGACCGCCACCCACGCCTTTGCCTGGAGCGACCGAACAAACATCTCCTCCTTCTCTCTCAGCAGGTCGGCCAGCACACGCACGGAGCTTTTCCCGGGGGCCAGCGCCTGCCGCGCCGCCAGCTCGGCGATCACTTCGCCCGCCAGGGCCGAGCAGGGGCCGCAACCGACCAGATGCCGGGCGGCATACTCCTCCTCACCCTGGAAGGCGGTGCCCGCGAAAACTCTCACGAGCTCCTCCCTCCCCAAGTGTTTCATGAGAAAAGATTATAGCGGGAGGAAGCACCTTTTCGTCCCTCCCGCCCACTCCCGTTCTACTTCAGCCCATCGGGGTCCCAGCCGGACCCGGCATCCGTCGTAGGGCCGGCGTCGTCCCCCTGCGGCGCCGGCGAGCCGTTCGGGTCCCAGCCGGAGCCGGCGGCCTCGAAGACCTGGCCGTACCCGGCCGAAGCGCTCTTTTCCGTGCCGGCACCGGAACCCCACAGGAGCAGTGACAGCGCCATCAGGATCAGCTTGAACATGGCGAAATCTCCTCGGAAGGGCAAAAGATGGGTTCGACATTGACCCGATCCCCGCTCCTCTCCCCTGCGGAGTGTGCGGCCTGAAAAACCTCGGGACAAGCATCTCCTTCTGCGGCACGGCCTTGGCACGGGTACGTATTTGACCCACCAGAAAAACTCGCGAGAGGTGTCTCCCCGCCTTGTCAGAATTCCCGAGAGGGAAAACCAAGTGGTGCCCATCCGACATCTCTCCGCCGAGGCGGTGGCCCCACTGCGGAGGTTCCTGGTCCGGCTCCGCAAGGCGGTCGCCGCCATCGACGCCCGGCGGGTGCGGGACGATCGGAAGGTGATGCTCGGGTGCCTCCAGCGGGACTTGACGGCCGCGGGGGAGGCGCTGGAGATCCTGCAGAGCGAGGTGGCCGAGTGCGCGGCGCTGTACGAGCACCTTCAGGCGGAGGCTGCCCGGATTGCGAGAAGAGACGGCTGCGCGATCGCTCCAGACGATCCCAACAGCTACCGGGGCCGCCCCAGAAACCTCAGCACGGTCGAAATCCCATGCCGCGCAAACGACGCGGCAGCCGTCCCGCCTGGGCGACTCTCAAGAGGAAGTGTGCGGTGACTTCCCTGGACCAGAGCTGATCTGTGGCGACGGACACGGAGGTACGCCGGGCAAAGCTGAGCGCTGCCGGCGTGGCCCTACAGCCGCAGCTGCCCGCCTGAACGGGGGAGCGGCCGAGGGGGCGAAGGGCCCCCTTGGCGGGCGGGGGACTCACCGCGGTCGCAGATGTTCGGGCGCCGTGCACTTAGCGGAACGTTCCCCTGGCACCTGTTCGGCAGAACGTTCCGCTGGCACCTGTCTGGGAGTTGACAAGGGGCCTTCTAATGGGTGGCACCTGTCCGGGAGCGCCGGTGCTCCCAGGCGCCTCTCCCATTCGAGCATCTCTTTACATCAGGGTACTTGGCGCCTAATTACGCGCTCCAGGCCCGTGATTTGGCAGGGTCCCTGCCCTTTCGACAGCGTGTAGGTATCCGCGGCGAAGTAGTAAGCGGTCGAGCCATAACGGACGAGATTACCATTGCGGTCTCGGAGGAAGGAAATGGCTCCAAAGTCTCGCTGCACATTCGTTTGGCCGGCAATCAGAGGTGTGGTAGACAGCCAAGTGTCATAGCCGTAGCCTGCTGAGCCTCCAATATCTGCCACGAGCGTCCAAGTACCAGTAGCAAGTTGCTGAAAATTGCTCAGCGAGCCAATATGCATCTTATAGATCTGGAGTCGATTCGGAAGCGTACCGGGTGTATCGATGCAGCCTTGTACCGGAGAGGAACCTTGAGGTCCATCACGCCATATAAACTCAAGTTGCGAACTCAGAGGCGTGTTGTTTTCCGCCGGAGGATCGTACCACCCGACGGCCTCAGCCGAGCCCCGATCATAAGGGTAAGGGTAGGCTCGACCGATGAAGAAGTCGCCGTTGAGGGCATCCCACGCGATCTGTAGATTCATCATGTAAGCGTAAGTTCTATAGCGGGTAGGATTCGACATGTTGTTAGGTCCGTTGTTTGGAGAGAACACGCCGGCCGCCGAAAGTTCTGGCTGTGACAAGAGTGTAAGAACACCCGGGTTACTTGGTGATGCCGTGGCGAGCCCAGTTAAAGTCCGATTCATGTTGTTGTAGCGGCGCGGAGTGAATCCGTCGGCATCAAGCTCCGTGAGAGGAGGTGCAAGCTCGTAAAAATTACCCTCAATGCCGACGATGTAGATCGTACTACCACCGTCGATAGCTCCTCCTGACTCAACTGGAACGGTATCGGTTGCGTAAGGGTTGCATGGAAACCATGGACCGCCCGCTCGGGTAGCTTGTCGGGGAGGTGTCCAGCATATGCCGTCGTTCGAGAAGCTAAGATAGATGAAGCCTCCAACCTTGCCATCACATGCTCCTGGCTGCAGGCCCAGATACATGAGGAATTTGTAATTCGTGCCGGTAGTGACATCGAGATACTTTGCCGTACTGCTGTAAAGCACGCTCGCGGGTCCCGCTGACACAGGAGGCTGAAACTGAATCACCACCGGGCTGCGCTGATATAGCCAGCGCCAAGGAGAGGTGGATGTGTCGCGTACACGACGATTGTAGAAGATGCGGTTTAGGCTGGGTGCGGCATCAACCCCGAACCAGACTCGCTGATCGTTCGGAGAGAACTCGACAAATGCGATGCCGTGATTAGCGCGGGCCTTTGATAAGTTGCCGTTATAGGTTATAATATCAACGTTAGTGACGGGGATGTCGTCAGGACTGTAAGAGGCGACCGGTGATTGCGCCGGAAAGTCTGTAGGGCATATGACCTGTGCATGTATAGTGGTGGTGATCAAGAGCAGAAGCCCCGCGATGACACTCGGATGAATCGTTCTCACTGCAGTCTCCTTACTAGCTGGTATCGAATGAGGTTCTGAGTACACCCCAGAGAACATTGAGCATGTTAGGAGTATAGAGCATTGATGTCAATGGATGACCGGGGAGGAGTAGGAGCGGCAAGACGGCGCGACCCGAAGTGTTCGGCTGGCACCTGCTCCGCACCTACTCCGGGACGGCAACGTCCCCCCGCAGATCGGCTTCGCGAGCTCCGCCGGACTGCTCCCACCCGCGCAAGCTCAAGCTTCATCGCCGACGGCAACCTCCTGGACCGCTAGCAAGCCCCTGGCACCTGTTCCGCACCTGTTCCGGCAGCTGGCACCTCCTCAGCCCCAACTGCCCGCCTGAACGGGTGAGTGGCCGAGGGGGTAAAGGCCCCTTGGCGGGCGGGGACTCGGGGAAATGGTTGGCCCGGAACGTTCCGCTGGCACCTGTCCGGGCCGGGCCGGCTCGACTTCACCGACGGCGAGCGGGCCACCCTTTGGCCGGGCTCAGGGAGTAGAATCGGATATCGTCGAACTTCTCAAGATCGCGCTGCGTGAGTCGAAGCTAGGAATCGAGAGGGCACGGTGGCGATGCCGAGCCCGAAAGGAGGGGCCGAGGTGCCGTCCGGCGTCAACGCATTCTTGAAGGTGATCGGCGCCATTTGTGCGGTCATAGGTGCCATCGCAGCCACACTCGAAATTCGCGATCGCTTGCAGACCGGCGTGAGTGCTCCTCCCCCCGCAGTCGAGGTGAAACTTCCAGAATCTGGAGGCGAAACCCCGGAGCCGACCGAAGGCGTGGCCTCCCTGATCCCCTCCCCAGAAGGCGGTGTAAACACGGAGACCGAGATCCCCGAGCCGAAAAGGCAAACGCCGGAGCCCGCCGTCTCCAAGGTCGAGGCGCTCATCAACTACCGGGCGGTGCCCTCGGGCTCGGTGCCCATGATGGCCATTGCGCTCGAAGGTGACTCAGCGGATGTCGAGCTGATGGAGGCGGCTCTGGCTCAGGCGGCTTCCTCAGCGGAGATTCGGCTCGTACCCGGCTTCTTCAAGCCTGCCTTCAGGGAACGAGGCTTCCTGCGCGCCGTATATGACGGCGACACAGAGGCTTTGACCAGCAGCGGTGCCCTGGCTGCGGTCGGTCGGATCCTCCTCGGGCGTGTCGAGCGGGCCTGCCGCGCGACGGGCCAGTTCGACAGCGACCTCGTTACCTGTGACGTTGGTCTGTACTTCAAGATCTTCGACCGGCACGGCGCGATTGCCGACACCGGTCATGTTGCCGTGGCGGGAGCCGGCTTCTCGGAGAACGCAGCTCGCGACCGCGCGATCGAAATGCTTGTCCAGCAGCACGGAAAGCGAGTCATCTCAACCAAGTAGGGCGGCAGTATTGCCGTGCTGAAGAACAGGAGAGACTGTAATGCCCGGGCAACGGCAGCTGTTACCCATTACCGCGGTGGTGGCTTGGTCAATCTGCTGGCTGGCGCTCGGTTCGGCGCCGGCCAGCGGTTACGAGCGCGAGACCCGAGCGGCGGCGGATGTGATCAACGAAAAGCTTGCCGTCGCAGGAAAAAAGAGCGTCGCGGTGGTCGACTTCACTGACCTCCAAGGCGAGGCGACCGAACTCGGCCGGTTCCTGGCCGAGGAGATATCTGTCGCCTTGGCAAGCGGCGACCTCCCCCTCGAGGTGGTCGACCGCACGCACCTCAAGGTCTTGGTCCAGGAGAACAAGCTTTCAGCGACTGGCCTGATTGACCCGGCCACGGCCAAGAAGTTGGGACAGATCGCCGGAGTCGACGCTATTGTCACCGGTACGCTCACTCCTTTCGGCGACAGCGTGCGGCTCACACTCAAGGCGCTCGATACTTCCACTGCTCGCATCGTCGCCGCCACGACGGCGGAGATCCCAAAAACCAAGGCTATTGAGGAGTTGATTGCACGAGGCGTCGGCGGTGCAGGGTCATCACCGTCGCAGGCGAGGGAGCCGGACAGGCCATCACCTGCGCCCGCTGGGATGCCCAAGCCCGTGGAGTGGGAGGGGCTTCGCTTTACGCTGAAGCGCTGCGCCGCTACAGGAAGCAGTGTGCACTGCGAGGTGCTCGTGGAGAATCTGACAGAGAGTGCTACTCCGCTAGCTGTCTGCCGAATCGGCTACCTGTGTGGTAGCGGTGTTCCCCATTCCTACCTCTACGACAGCTCGGGGACCCAGTACGGGGCCCGGGAGGTGGCTTTGGGAGGAACGGGACGCGACAATAGCGCGGAGATCCTTCCGGGGATTCCGCTCGCAGCTCATTTGACCTTTAGAGAAGTCCCAGTCGACGCAAAAGTTGCAAGCCTTTCTCTCGGCGTTGGCAAAGGAACCCGGTCGGCGAACCAGGCAATCATCTTCCGTAATGTGCCTATCACGCGCTGAATGGTGGTGCTTCCAGGAGCAGCCGAGCAGGGGCATGTTCGGCATTTCCGAAACTACCCTCTTCGTTGTCGCCTGACGCCGACCCTTGTTAAATCATCATCTAAATACCAAGTGATACGTTTTGAATGTTGGGGAAGAATGAGAAATTATGATTACTTTCGTCGTAGACACCGATTGGGCCAATCACGTTGAACCTTGTGGCTTGGCTGCCTGACGTTTCTGGCTTGAAAACGAGGAGAGCCGTTAGATTTGTTCCTCCTGAAATTTCTGTATAGATGTTATCATCAATACCGGACCTCTCAGCTAGACGCCACTGCTCGCCTTGATCGTCGACTAATTGAGGGCGGGGCCAAACGACCCTAAGAACCTGCTTGGTCAAATTTTCGATCTTGAATATCGCCTTAATAGAATTGCCAGCACTCTTTCTGAAGAAGGTCAGAGTAATCCGCAGGGAGCTATCTTGGAAAAAGAGACCGGGCTTTCCTGGGTTAGGCATAGATGGCGATTCGGCGCCGAGAGAGGTCGAGGAATCTAATGCGTCACCTAGGTTGTCCATTGCGGCGGTCTTGGGAACTACGCCTCTTGCAGCACCAACTATTTGGGCGGTGTCCACAGCAATGACTTGGATTGTCAGTCTGATGCTTTCTCCAAACGGCGTCAGGCTACCTCGAATCAAGCCATCAACACCTGAAATCTTCAGCTTTTTTGCGTTTTCAGGGCTGACAAGCCCGCTCATTGATAGCTTACTTTCAAGCAATATGCTTCTAAGGTTTGCTCGATCTATTGTTTTAAAGGGTCGATCCTTCAGAACCAAGCTGGTTGTAAGCTCTTCAGCCATGAAGCGCCCAAGCTCTCGGACATTTCCTTGGAGATCAGTGAAATCCAGAACAGCCACATTCTTGAGGCCTGCCTTGGAGGCGGTTTCCGAAACTTCTTCTGCAATTCGATCAACCTCTCTCTGATATTCTTGGGAGACTAAAGGAGCAGGAGCGAACCACTGCAAGCAGAACAGCGCACAACAAAGCATCCCGGCTGAAGGAGCAGTTGGCTTCATAGTATTGATGTCTCCGCAATCCTGTTAGTGCACTGAAATGGAACAACGACAGTAGCTGCCTGTAGTTTAGCATCCTTGGCAGAGTCATGCATCAGGGGATGGTCGGCTACCTCCCTACCGGCCCAGGGTCGGCGGTGCTCTTCCGCGTCCGGCTGTCGAGGTAGTCGTTGATATCGCGAAGCCGGTAGACAACGCGGGAGCCACTCTTGACGAACCGGGGGCCTCTCCCCTGGCAACGCCACACTTCCAGGGTGCCCGGCTTCACTCCGAGAAGGGGTGCTGCTGCGAGGGTGTCGAAGACGGGCTCAACTTTGCTATGGTCTCGTTCACTCATGGACAGGAACCTCCGATGTGCGGTTGCAGGGTTCGGATGGGAGTAACCCAATCTCTCGAAGCCGGGCACGTACGCGGCTCCGGCTTGCATTCAGACTGCGCGCAATAGCAGAAATACTTGCTTCTACACCTCGCCGTCGGGCGGCCTGAAGCTGCAGCTTCCAGGCGGAGGTGAGGGCGTCGTCGTCGAGGGGCTTCGCAGGCCGGCCGCCCCGGCGGTGCCCTCCCCTTGCCGCGAGCGCCCGGGCGCGGGCTGCGTCATCGACTTGGCCGCCTGCGCGGAGGGCGCGGAGGCGCTTGCGGGCTGTCGCTTCCGAAACGCCGAGCCTGCGGGCGAGCTCGCGCAGGGAGAGCGGCCGGCGGCCTCCACGGCCCTCCCACCAGGTCAGCAGCTCCAGAGAGTTGACGACCGCCGCGGGACGGCCCCAACGCTCGCCGGGCGTCCGCACGCGGGCGAGCTTCGCGGCCTCGGTGCGGAGCTGGCGGTCGAGACGGCCGGAGATTTCGAGCCAGTCCCGCCAGCGGATCGCTCCGCCCGGGTCCGTGGTATCGATGAAGTCCTCGGTAGCGATCAGGGCGACGCCCTGCGCGGCGAGAAGGCGGCCCAGGTCGCTCAGGTGGCGCAGGGAGCGCGCCAGATGGCTCAGGGCGCGCACGACCACGCCCTGCACGGCCTTCGCCCGCACGGCCCCGAGAAGGCGCCTGAAACCGTCTCTCCGCCCGTCGGGAAAGGGTCCCTGGTCGCTGCACTCCAGCGCGATCTCCCAGCCTCTGCGGGCCGCGCAGGCGGTCAGGACGGCGAGGACCTGCTCGGCGATCTCTCCGTCGCGATCGGCGGCCGAGGCACGCGCGTAAAGGGCTACCCGCATCGGCGAGCCTCCCTCGGGCACCGGTAGCGTTTGACGATCGTGTAGATGCTCTTCCAGGAGAGGGATGATCCGTCGGGCCCGGTGAACAACGGCGAACCTACGCCCCACAGGCGGCGCTCCGTGAGCCAGACCAGCACCCGGCTTCCGAGATCGGCCGGTAGCACGGCATACCAGACCACGCCTTGGCGATGGACTGCGACCAGAACCTTCCCCCGCTTCATCATGACCGCCGAGGCGCGCAGGCGCTCTTCTCGAAACGCCCGGCACCTCCCACTGCAGGTCATCGGTTCAATCCCGATCGTCGGCTCCACTGTAACTCCTTTAGCATCAATTTCTTGCAGGTCGCGCCCTCCATCCTGGACGAGTTCTTAGATACCAAATCGATACCATCCCCCGAGCGCCGGGAGGTCCGTGGACTCTCCCAGATGGACGGGGATATTCGCGGCCTCACGCGCAGGATGGGTGGTAGCTGCGAGCTGGGTATCGGTTCTGAGGATCGCCTGTCGAGGTGGCGAGGGCCGGCTCCGTCCGACCCTCGCCTCCCTGACATTCGCGCGCTCTGTTACTGACAGAGCTGTCCGCTCACGCAGTCCAGTGGGCAGTTTGCATCGCACTCGCCCTGGAAGACATCGCAGAAGCCGTCGCCGCACGATGCGCCGGCACTGCAATCGGCGGGGCAGCTCCATTGATCTTCCCCACCCTCGCACGACCCGTTACCGCAGACGGGCGGCGGCGGCGGCACGTAGACCGGGCGCGGCTGGCCACAGGTCCAGCCGGGTGGGTTGCGGATCCGGTTGTTCATCCGGTCGTTCGCCTCGCTCTGGGCGACGAGCCCGATCGTATAGGGCACCCACCACTCGCCGAACTCGGCCAGGTCGCACAGCCACTCGATCTGGGTCTGTACCGGCGAGTGCTTGTGGCCGGCGAGCGAACCGTAGGGGTAGGAGTTGAGGTAGTGGAAGTACCAATCGTCCGAGCAGGGTTCCGAGCAGTTGCTGCCCGGCCGGTTCGCCATATGGCTCAGGTCCTTGTAGATATGGTGGTTCGACTCGTGCAGCATCGTGCCGCCCCGTTGGCCAGCGGTCCGAGAGTTGAAGCTGGGGCACCGCATCTCCACGCGATCGGTCGTGAAGTATCCCCAGAAAGACTGGGCGTAGGCGCCGCCCGTCGCGTCCTCCGGCTCGAAGCGGAAGCCGTGCTGGCTGCCCGCGCCCCAGCGGTAGTAATCGACGTCGCTGTGCCAGGGGCCAAGGCTCCAATCCTCCAATCCGTAGGTGATCAGGTAGGCCGAGTTCCACATCTTGGGCATGGCCTGTGTGGGATCGCACGTCCCCCAGCCCCAGCCACCATCCCATTGGTCGTGCTGGAGATTGAAGTAGGGGCGGAACCAGTCGCGAAACGACGTCCAGCAGGCGTGCACGTTCCAGAGGGCCTGTTCGTCCGTCTCGACCGTGTTGGGACACACCGCGCCGGCCCCGGCCGGCAGGAGGACGAGGGCGAGTACCAAGGTGAGGGCGCTCATTCCGGGCAGGGGCTTCGCTTCAGCTCTCATTTCACACCCCCGTTGTGGTCATGGTCGGACGTCGGTGACTGGGGCTGGCTCCCCCACTTCTGTTGCCAAGCGCGCAGTCGCCGCGTGAATTCCTGGCGATCCATGCCGCTGTGGAACCGCGGCCGTTCGACGTACGGGTGCAGATCGGCGGGCAGCAACCGGTACAATTCGGCGGCCGTCTGCGGACTGTCACCGTGGTTCCACATGTAGGCATCGATCGCCGAGACCCGCACGTGCAGGGCCTCGTGCTTCTCGATCACCTCGCGCACCGCCGCGTCGGCCTGCGGCGTCGCCAGATAGGCCAGCCCCTGGACCGCCTTGACCTGGACCATCTCCTCGAAGTCGCGCTCCGTCAGGTTTTCCGCCTGCGAATCGGCAGGGGGCAACGGCGCCCAGACCACCTCGCGCAGTTGTGCCATGGCGTCGGACCGCTTCATCTCGCCCAGCATTCCGAGGACCACGAGCCGCTGTTCGATCGCCTCGGCCGGCAGTTGCCGGTACTGCCGCGCCATCGCCTCGACGGCACCAGGCTGCCGGCGCAGCCTCGCCACGACCTCTGCGACCACTGGCAGATCCCCTTTCGTTGCCTTGTAGACCTGCGGCAGCAGATCGGACAGCGCCAGTTCCACTTCGTCGACCGACGCCGCCGATGGCAGATCGGCCACGACCTGACGCATGCGGCTGGCCTCGATCCCCTGGCGCATCCCCCCGGAGCGGTCTTCCCACTTCGGCGGCTCCGGTATCAACAGCGGCGGCTGCGGCGGCGGCACAGCGAGCGCCCCCGCCGGCAGGAGCAGCGACGTCAAACTCAAACCCAGCAGTATTCGGTGCTTCATGTCTTCTCCTAGGTGAGACATCCGTCGATTGGACGTCAGTTGAAAGAGAAGAGCATTAAGCAGCAAGCATGGCTATTTGTCAATAAGATGGATGGGCTCATCTCACCGCTTGTTTGCTGCCGAACAATCGGCTGGCACTTGGTAGGGCCCGCTCCGGAGCTCGGGAAGGAGAGCGGCTGCTTCCGTCGGGAGGGTTTTTCGCCCGGCCTTGCGGGGGTAAAGGACCAAAAGGACGTAAAGGACTCAAAGGACGAGGGAAGGCGTCCTTTCAGCTCGCATCCAGGACAGTCTCTACGTCATCCCCTACCACATCCTCCACATACAGCAGCTTGACCGCGACCACGATCGCGGCGAGCAGGGGGACGGCGACCAGCATGCCGAGGAAGCCGAAGACGACGCTCATGACCGCGAGGCCGATCAGGGTCAGGACCGGCGGCAGGTCCACCCCTTCCTTCATCAGGATGGGGATCAGGAGATGGTTCTCGAAGAACTGGATGCCCGTGTAGGCGAGCGCCACGAAGAGGGCCTTCTGCGGCGAGTCCACGAAGCCCATGGCCACCGCGGGAATCGCGGAGAGCAGCGGGCCCACCATCGGGATGAACTCCAGCAGGCCGGCGATGATCCCGAGCGGCAGCGCCGCTTTCACCCCGAGCAGCTTGAGAGTGACCGTCGTCACCACGCCGATCACCACCATGGCCACGAGCTGCGCCGTCAGCCACTTGCGCAGCGTGATGCCGACCGCCGTGAGCACCTCCTCCGCCCGCGGACGCACCCGGTGCGGAAAGAGGTGCAGCAGGCCCCTGTGGTAGGTCTTCGGATCCATGCCGATGTAGATCGACATGAAGAGGATCAGGAGCAGCCCGCTCAGCACCGCGACCGTCGAGGAGAGGAACGAGAACAGGTAGCGCCCGACCGCGTCGAGCTGGCCCGAGAGAGACCCGGACAACCCGCCCGGTTGATTGTCGGGCTTCGCGGCTCCACCGGGAACGGCGGAAGCAGAGGGTTCGGACAGGATGTGGCCCAGGAGGATGCCGCGCCGGCTCAGCCAGTCCTCGGCCCGGTTGATCGCCTGGGGCAGGGTCGTCCGCAGCTCCCGGGTCTGGTCGCGCAGCGTCGGCGCGATCCAGGTGCCGACCCCGGCGAGGACGCCTACGACTCCGAGCACGATCAGCGCCGAGCCGATCCCGCGCGGGATGCGGAAGCGCTCCAGCCAGTCCGCGCCGCGCGCCACCGCGAGCCCGAAGAGCACGCCGAGGAAGGCCACGAAGAGGATCGGGTAGGCCACCCAGAGCAGCCGCAGAGCCAGATAGAGCCCCATCACCAGGGCAGCTGCGCGCAGGATGTCCACGCTCCTCCAGCCCGGCTCCCGACGCGCCCGATGAGCATCGGGATCCCTCGGCTTGGCGTTCATGCGCTCCGCAAGGTGCAAAGAGAGTGCCGCGAAAGGAAAACGCCCCGCCGGGAGGCGGGGCGTCGCGGGGGCCCGGGGTGAGGGCGAACCCCTCAGTCGGCCTTCAGGCGGCGGGCGGCGATGGCCCGCGCGCGGGTGATGCGGGACTCCCAGGCCGCCAGGATGTCGCCATGGGCGTTCGCGGCCACGGAGGTCTGGTACTGGGGGTACATGCGATCCTGGCTGATCAGGACCTTGTTCCCCACCGGGGTGCCGTTGCGGTCGAGCTCCCTGGCATAGAGGCCGGTCGGCCAGGTGCCGGTCCAGTCGATCCAGGTCACGACGACGTTGCCCGAGGGCAGAAGCGCGAGGGCGGGCGCGATGTGCAGATGGCCCTCGGCCGCCGTGCTCATCTCGATCTCGCCGCCGATCCGGGCTCCGGCCGGGCTGTAGAGCTGGCCGACGGTGCTGCGGATCGGGGTGCCGCTCAGGGTGCTCTGCCAGACGAGCAGGAAGTCGCCGTCGCGGGTGGCGAGCGCCGCCGGGCGCCGCTGCTTGCCCGGGGTCGAGGGATTGGCCACGAAGGCATCGCCCAGGGCGTCTCCGTCGCGGTCATAGAGGCGGGCCAGGATGTCCGGGGTGTTCACGGAGCCGGCTTCCCAGGCGACGAGGAGCTCGCCGGAGGCGTTGGCCGCCAGCGTGGGGGTCCAGATCTCGGGAGAATCACCGGCGTCGACGCGGAACTCGGCGCCGGCGGGGGCGCCGCGGCGGGTCAGGAGCCGGCCATGGAGGGCGATCGAGTCCCTCTCGCTCGTCTTCGCCGCCTGCTCCCAGACGACGGCGATCCCGGTCGGCGTCAACGTGGCCTTGGGACGGCGCTGGAATTCGCTGGTCGAGGTGCTGAGGCGGAAGCGCGCGCCCAGCGGCACGCCCTCGGCCGAGAAGCGCTGGCCGTAGACGTCCTGCTCCAGGACCTGGCGCTGCTCGTAGAAGTAGTCGATGACCAAGTAATCCTTCTGTTCGGTCCAGAAGACGAAGTACTCGCCGCCGGGCAGGAAGACCAGCGCCGGTTCCTTGCGCAGGATCACGTTGCCGCGCCCGGGCATGACCGGCAGGTTGGTATTGCCGACGAGGACCATCTCCGGAGTCGTGGGCTTGCCGTTGCGGTCGAAGGCGCGGGCCAGGATGCCGAGAAGGTCGTTCTCCCAGACGATCAGGGAGCTGCCCGACGGGCTGAACGCGACTTGCGGCTTGAGCTGGCGAGGCTGGTTGTTCTGGTTGACTCTGAATTCCCCTCCCACCAGATCCGGCTGCGCCCACCCGGGAACCGCGATCGCCAAAATCAGAGCGGCGGCCATGAGCCACTGGACAGGCTTGGACTTCATGAGTGAATCTCCTCCGGCATGTTGATACGTTTGTCGCTACGACTAGATCCTAGGCCCCTTGATCGACGAGTGTCAATGTTTCGGCGCGATCCGGCGGGCGTCAGAGGAACAGCAGCGCCACGCCGGTGACCGCGACCAGGGCGCCGATCAGGCCGCCGAGGCCCACCCGCTCCTTCCTGAGCACCACGACCAGGGGGATGATCAGCACCGGCGTGAGCGCCATGATGCTCGCCGCGACGCCCGCCACCGTGGCGCGGACGGCAATCAGCGACAGGGAGACGCCCAGGAAGGGGCCGAAGAAGGCGCCGAGCGCGGAGAAGCCCAGGGCCTTGCCGTCGCGCAGGCCGGTGCGCACGTTGGGCCACCACTTGAGCGCGAAGAACAGCAGCGCATAGCCTGCAGCCCCGGCGAGGACCCGCACCTGGTTCGCGGCGAGGACGTCGTAGCCCGCCATCCCGACCTTGCTGAGGATCAGCCCCACGGCCTGGCCGAGCGCGCCGCCGAAGCCGAGGGCCACTCCCGCGAGAGAGACCTGGAGCGGCCCGCGCTCCGAGGCCCGGCCGCGCTCCAGGATGGCCCAGCCGATGCCCACGACCGTGAGCGTCATGCCCAGCAGGTCGCGGCGGGTCAGCGTCTCGCCCAGCGCCGCCCAGCCGATCAGCGCGGTGATGGGCGGGACCAGCGCCATCATCAGGCTCGACAGCCGCGGCCCCAGCACCAGGTAGGCGCGGTAGAGGCAGAGGTCGCCGAACGTGAAGCCGACCAGCCCCGAGACCGTGAGCCACACCCAGTTGTGCGCCGAGGCATCCACGGGAAAGGGAAGACCGCGGACGGCGAGCGCCGCGAGCGACAGGAAGCCGAACCCGAAGACCAGACGGACGAGATTGACGGTCAGCGATCCGATGCGCCGCGCTCCGCCCTCGATGGCGAGCGCCGTGACCGCCCAGGACGCGGCGGCCCCGAGGGCGGCAAGCTCTCCTGTCATCGTCGAGCGAGCTCCGCCACCGCCCGCACCGCCTCCTCCAGGTGCCCGCGCTCCGTCTTCCCCGAGGACGCCCGCGGCTTGAAGGAGTGGTCGCCGTCCTCCAGCCAGAGGAACTTGATGGACGGCGACAGTGTGTACCCGGCGACGTCCTCGCGGGTGCCGAACGGATCGCGCGTGCCCTGGATGATCAGCGCCGGGGTCTGCAGGTGCTCCAGGTGCGCGACTCGCAGCTTTTCGGGCTGGCCCGGCGGGTGGAAGGGATACCCCAGGCAGACCAGGGCGCGTGCCCCGGCCTCGTCCGCGACCATGCTGGCGAAACGGCCGCCCATGGACTTGCCGCCGATGACCAGCCGCTCCCCTCCCCCGAGATCCGCAATCGCGGCGAGCCACGCCGCCCGCAGCACGGGCTCGCGGTCCGGCGCTCCTCGCCTCCCCTGCTCGCGCCGCGCCCGCATGTAGGGGAACTCGAAGCGGGCGACCCGCAGCCCTTCCGCGGCGAGCCCGCGGGCCATGATGTTCATGAACGGGGAATCCATGGGCGCGCCGGCGCCATGGGCGAGAACCACGGTGATGCCATGCGCCCCGGGATCGGGGCCGTCGAAGAGGAAGTGGGTTGCCATGGACTGCATTCTATGGGAGGGGAACACGGACACACGGACTGACACGGACGAACACGGACGAACACGGACCTGGCGACTGTCGGCGAGGTTTGCCGGTAGCCGCCAGGTCCGTGTTCGTCCGTGCAGGTCCGTGTTCGTCCGTGTGTCCGTGTATGCTAGCCTTTCCCGCAGGTGATTCCGACCCCCGAGCAGCTCGACGCCATCGCGCAGATGGAGGCCGGCACGATCCAGGAGGTGCCCATCGCACCGCTGCTCCTGGCGCAGGCCGTCCATCGCCGCACCGGCGTGCTCGAGATCCGGCGGCGCCAGGTCTGGAAGAGGGTCGCCTTCGACCATGGCGTGCCGGTCGACTGCCGCTCGAACCTCGCCCACGAGACCCTCGGCCGCTACATGGTCCATGAGGGCAAGCTCGGCGAGGAGGACTTCACGGCCGCCCTCGGCCATGCCGCGTCGCGCGGCGTCCCCATGGGCGAAGAGCTGGTGGAGCGCGGCCTCGTCACGCCCGACGACCTGTTCAGGATCCTCCAGGCCAACCTGGCCAAGAAGCTGCTCGACCTGTTCACCTGGCGCGAGGGGGAGTTCCAGACCGACGGCGACCTGCCCACCCGGGAGTCGTCGCTCAAGATCAAGGTACCCCAGCTCATCCTGACTGGCGTCACCAAGCTGGCGCCTCAGGAGGAGATCGACATGGCCGTCGGCCCGCTCGTGGGCCAGCGGCTCTGCCTCCATCCCACCCCGCCCATCCCGCTCGAGGAGATCCGCCTGTCCCAGCGCCAGGCGCAGCTCGTCGAGGCGGCCCGGCCCGGCCGGCGCATGGGCGAGATCGCGGAGGTCACCGGCCTCTCCGTCGACGAGATCAGCCGCCTCCTCTACGCGCTCATGGTGCTCGGGCTGATCGTGCCCGAGAGCAGGATGCCCAAGAGCTCTCTCAGCTCCACCGGCAGCTTCCGCGGGCCGATCCTCAAGACTCCCCTGCCGGCCGTCACCGCCGCGGAGACCCAGCCGCTCGCCCAGATCCCGCCCAGCCCGGCCGCCAGCTCGCCGGAGGCGGAGCGCCGGCGCAACGACGTCATGCAGACCTATCTCCTCTACCGCCGCCAGGACGCGTTCGACCTGCTCGGCCTCCCCGAGGACGCGACGCTGCCGGCCGTCCATGAGAAGTTCCTGGACTTCGCCCGCCGCTTCGCGCCCTGGACCTTCCGGACGCCGGAGCTCTCCGGCGTCGAAGAGAAGGCCCAGGACCTCTTCCTGGCCGGCGCCCAGGCCTACGGCGAGCTGACGGACGTCGAGAAGCGCAACACCCTCCTCTTCCGGCGCAAGACCCTGCGCGAGGAGCGGGCGAGGAAGGCGCCCTCGATGCACCAGATCAAGACCGACCTCCTCGACTCGGAGGCGCAGTTCAAGAAGGGCAAGGCGGCCCTGGAGGCGGGCCGGCACAAGGAGGCCCTCATGCTCCTGGAGTTCGCCGCGGACTGCGACCCCCAGAACAGCCTCTACGCCGCCGAGCTCGCCTGGTGCCGCTTCCTGCTCTCCGACGCCGCCGCTCCCCGGGCGATCAAGGAGCTGCAGGAGACCCTGCGGCGCGATCCCAACTGCGGCCTCGCCGCCTACTACGCCGGCGAGATCGAGCGCAAGGTGGGCAACTTCGCCGAGGCCGAGGAGCACCTGCGCCGGGCGATCAAGCTGATGAGCCCCGACCGCCGGCCGATCGACGCCCTCAAGTCGCTCTCCACCGAGCGCAAGCGCTAGCAAAACCCTGTGCTAGCATCCCTCCGCCTCGGGACACCGACTGGAGGAGAGACATGAAGCTCGGACAGGTTCTCAAGAAAGAGCGGGAGCGCAAGAAGCTCTCCCCGGCGGACACCGCGTCCCGCCTGGGGATTGGCGAAGACAAGTACGCGGAGATCGAGGACGGGAGCTCGCCCATCGAGAGGTGGGGACCCCTTCTCTTCCAGAGCGCCGTCAAGCTCGAAACACCCACCTCGCGCCTGCTGGCCGAGAGCGGCAAGTCCAAGGACTGCCGGCCCGGTCAGGCCGGCGAGCTGATCCGCAAGCACCGCGAGCGCAGGCAGATGACCGCCGACCAGCTCGCGCAGCAGCTCGGGATCACCCGCGAGGAGCTCGACGAGATCGAGGCCGGCCGCTCCGGCATCGAGGAGGTCGGCCCCCTCCTGCTCGGCTTCGCCGAGATCATCGAGCAGCCGGTCTTCAACCTGTACCTGCCGTGCGGCATCCAGTACGACCAGCTCGACGATTATCCGTAGATCGATTCTGAGCCCGGCGCGCCCGGGCTCTTCCCTTCCAGGAGCACGATGAGAGACATGCGCCCCCTTCGCCGTTCTCTGCTGACCCTCGCCCTGTGCCTGTCGGTCTTCCCTCTGACCGGCCACGCGGCCGAGAAGAAGGCCCGGAGCCTCGATCCCGATCTCTGGAAGCCCCTGGAGTGGCGCGAGGTCGGCCCCTACCGCGGCGGGCGCTCGGCCGCGGTCACCGGCCTGCCCGCGGACCGCAACACCTACTACTTCGGCGCGACCGGCGGCGGCGTGTGGAAGACCACCAACGGCGGGCGCGGCTGGAAGCCCGTGTCGGACGGCTTCTTCGGCGGCTCGATCGGCGCCGTCGCCGTGTCCGAGCTCGACCCGAACGTCGTCTACGTGGGCACGGGCGAGAGCACGGTGCGCGGCAACGTCTCGCACGGCGACGGCATGTGGAAGTCCACCGACGCGGGCAAGACCTGGACCCACGTGGGTCTGCCGGAGTCGCGGCACATCCCGCGGGTGCGCATCCACCCCAGGGAGCCGGACACCGTCTACGCCGCGGTCCTCGGCCACCTGTTCGGCCCCAACCCCGAGCGCGGCGTCTACCGCAGCAGGAACGGCGGCAGGACCTGGGAGCGCATCCTGTTCGTCAACGAGAACGCGGGCGCCATCGACCTGATCCTCGATCCGACCAACCCGCGCATCCTCTACGCCAGCACCTGGCGCGTGCGCCGCACGCCCTACAGCCTGGAGAGCGGCGGCCCCGGCTCGGCGCTCTGGAAGAGCACCGACGGCGGCGACACCTGGCTGGAGCTGACGAAGAACCCGGGCATGCCCAAGGGTACGCTCGGGATCATCGGCGTCGCGGTTTCGCCCACCAACCCCGAGAACGTCTATGCCATCGTCGAGGCCGAGGAGGGCGGCGTGTTCCGCTCCCGGGACGGCGGCCGTACCTGGGCGAAGACCAACGACGAGCGCAACCTGCGCCAGCGCGCCTGGTACTACACCCGCATCTACGCCGACCCGAAGGACGAGGAGGCGGTCTACGTGGTCAACGTCCAGTTCCACCGCTCCAAGGACGGCGGCAAGACGTTCACCGCGATCCGCACTCCACACGGCGATAACCACGACCTGTGGATCGATCCCAACGACCCGCTGCGGATGATCGAGTCGAACGACGGCGGCGCCAACGTCTCCACGGACGGCGGCCGGACCTGGACGGACCAGGACAACCAGCCCACCGCGCAGATGTACCGCGTCTCGACCGACAACGACTTTCCCTACCGCCTGCTCGGCGGCCAGCAGGACAACTCGGCGCTGCGCATCCGCAGCCGCTCCGCCTTCGGCGGCGCCATCGGCGACGAGGACTGGGACATCACGGCCGGCGGCGAGAGCGGCTACGTGGTGGCCGATCCGCAGAACCCCGACGTGGTCTATGGCGGCTCCTACGGCGGCCTCCTGATGCGGATCAACCACGACACCGGCGAGCTGCGCGACGTCAACGTCTGGCCCGACGATCCCATGGGCTGGGGCGCGGCCGACATCAAGTACCGCTTCCAGTGGAACTACCCGATCCTCTTCTCGCCGCACGACCCGGACACGCTCTATGCGGCGGCCAACGTCCTCTTCCGGTCGACGAACGAGGGGCAGACCTGGGAGGCGATCTCGCCGGACCTGACCCGCGACGACAAGTCGAAGCAGGGCCCGTCCGGCGGCCCGATCACCAAGGACAACACCTCGGTCGAGTACTACGGCACGATCTTCGCCGTGGCCGAGTCGCCGCTCGAGAAGGGGCTCCTCTGGACCGGCTCCGACGACGGCCTGATCCACGTCTCCCGCGACGGGGGTAAATCCTGGAAGGACGTCACGCCCAAGGGCATGCCCGAGTGGATGATGATCAACAGCGTCGAGCCGCACCCGTTCGAGAAGGGGGGCCTCTACGTCGCCGGGACGCGCTACAAGTCCGACGACTTCCGCCCGTACCTGTACCGGACCGTGGACTACGGCGCCACCTGGACGCGCATCGACCAGGGCATCGACCCCCTGCATTTCACGCGCGTGGTGCGGGCAGACCCGGTGCGCCGGGGCCTGCTCTACGCCGGCACCGAGCGCGGCGTCTACGTCTCGTTCGACGACGGCGGGCGCTGGCAGCCGTTGCAGCTCAACCTGCCCATCGTCCCAATCACCGACCTCGCCGTGCGGGACGGGGAGCTGATCGCCGCCACCCAGGGCCGGAGCTACTGGATCCTGGGCAGCCTGGCCAACCTGCGCCAGCTCCCGGAGGATCTCTCTCCGAAATCGCCGCACCTGTTCGAGCCCGCGCCGGTCCAGCGTCTCGTGGCCGGAGGGTTCCAGGACCCCAACGCCGCGGCACGCAACCAGGGCACCAACCCGCCGGCCGGCGCGGTCGTCTACTACTTCCTCGACAAGGCGCCGTCCGAGGAGGCGGCGAAGGCGGCGAAGCTGGAATTCCTCGACCGCGACGGCAAGGTGGTGCGCAGCTTCTCCGGCCAGCCGGCCGGGATCAAGCCCGCCGAGAAGGCCGAGGCGCGCACGGAGGGTGAGGAGGAGGAAGTGCCCGCCGCTCCTCCGGAGGGCCTGCTCAAGAAGACGGCCGAGGGCACCGCCGAGGCGACGGAGAAGCAGTCAAAGAAGAAAAAGGATGAGGAGGAGCTCAAGGCGCCCATGGAGGCCAGTCTCAACCGCTTCGTCTGGGACCTGCGCTACGCCGCGGGCAAGGTCTTCCCGGGCATGATCCTCTGGTCCGGCGACCCGTTCGCGCCGCTGGTCCTGCCGGGGGACTACCAGGTCCGGCTGACCGTGGGGGGCGTCACCCGCACCGCGCCGCTCCACGTGGTCAAGGACCCGCGCTCGGCGGCCACCCAGGAGGACCTGGAGGCCCAGCACCGGTTCCTGATGGACATCCGGACCAAGCTCGACGAGACCCATGACGCCATCCGCCAGGTGCGGGACGTACGGGCACAGCTCGACGACCTGAAGAAGCGCATCGAGGACCTCGAAGCGGAGGAGAAGCACGCCAAGCTCCTGGAGGCGGCCAAGGCGCTCGACGAGAAGATGACCAAGATCGAGGAGGCCCTCTACCAGACCAGGAACCGGAGCCCGCAGGACCCGCTCAACTTCCCGGTGCGGCTCAACGACAAGCTCAACGCGCTGGCCGGCTCGGCGGGCGGCCTCGGCGACTCGCGGCCCACGGACCAGGCGGTCCAGGTCAAGACGGAGCTGACCCGGGCCGTCGACGCGGAGCTGGCGAAGCTCGCCGAGATCTTCGCCAAGGACCTGCCGGCGCTCAACGAGATGGCGCAGAGCGAGGGGGTCGCGACGGTGATCCTCTCCCCTTCTCGGCTAAAATGACGGGGACAGGAGCCACCATGACGACGACAACCGTGATGACGCCGCCCCGTTTCGCGACCTATGAGCTGAAGGGCTGGGACCTCTCCGAGCTCCTGCCGCAGCCGTCCGAGGAGGTGATCTCCACGCGGCTCGGCGAGATCGAGTCGGCGGTCTCCGCGTTCGAGGCGCGCCGGGCGGACCTCCACCCGGGCATGGAGCCCGCGGCCTTCCTGGAGATCCTGCGCCAGTACGAAGAGCTTTCCGAGCTCATGTCCCTCGTCGGAGGCTACGCCTCGCTCTGGTTCTACGCCGACACCAGCAGCCAGGAGGCCCTCGCCTTCCGCAACCGCGTGCGCACGGCCATGACCACGGCCGGCAACCGCATCCTCTTCTTCACCCTCTGGTGGCGCGCGCTCGACGACGACGAGGCCGAGCGCTTGCTGCCCCAGGGCGCAGAAAACGCGGACCAGCTCCACTACCTGCGCGACCTGCGGCGCCTGAAGCCGTTCACCCTGGACGAGAAGTCCGAGCAGATCATCAACCTCAAGGACGAGAACGGCATCGGCGCGGTCAACACCCTCTACTCCATGCTCACCAACCGGCTGGAGTTCCAGCTGGAGGTGGACGGCGAGACGAAGACCCTGACCCGCGACGGCCTGATGGCCTACGCCTTCTCGCCCAAGCCGGACGTGCGCGCCGCAGCCTACCGCGAGCTCTACCGGGTCTACGAGGGCGAGGCCACCATCCTCGGCCAGATCTACACCAACCGGGTGCGCGACTGGTACGACGAGCACGTGACCCTGCGCGGCTATCCCTCGGCGATCTCGGTGCGCAACGTGGACAACGACATCCCCGACCAGGCGGTGCAGGTGCTCCTCGACGTCGCGCGCGAGAACGCCCCGATCTTCCAGCGCTACTTCCGGCTCAAGGCGGGCTGGCTCGGTGTGGATCGGTTGCGGCGTTATGACGTCTACGCGCCGCTCGCCACCTCGGACCGGGCCATCGAGTACGGCGACGCCGTGCGCTCGGTGCTGGAGACGTTCCACGACTTCCATCCCAGCTTCGCGCAGATGGCGGAGCGGGTGTTCGCCGAGGACCACCTCGACGGCGAGATCCGCAAGGGCAAGCGCGGCGGGGCTTTCTGCTCCACGATCCTGCCGCGCTTCACGCCGTGGGTGCTGGTCAATTACGCCGGCCGGGTGCGCGACGTGGCGACGCTCGCGCACGAGCTGGGGCACGCGATCCACAGCATGCTCGCCGAGAACCACTCGCTGCTCACCCAGCACGCCTCGCTGCCGCTGGCCGAGACGGCTTCCGTCTTCGGCGAGATGCTGATGACCGACCGCCTGCTGCGCGAGGAGCCCGACCCGCTCGCCCGGCGCGAGCTGCTGGCCGCGGCCGTGGATGACGTCTACGCCACGGTGCTCCGCCAAGCCTACTTCGTGATGTTCGAGCAGGAGGCGCACGAGGCGATCCGCGAGGGGCGGGCGATCGAGGAGATCTGCGAGCTCTACATGGCCAAGCTGGTCGAGCAGTTCGGGGACAGCGTGGAGATCGCGCCCGAGTTCCGCTACGAGTGGCTGTCGATCCCGCACATCTATTCGACGCCGTTCTACTGCTACGCCTACAGCTTCGGGCAGCTCCTGGTGCTGGCGCTCTACCGCCGCTTCCAGGAGGAGGGCGAGGCCTTCAAGCCCGGCTACCTGCGGCTGCTCTCCTACGGCGGCTCGGCCAGGCCCGAGGAGATCCTGCGCGAGGCCGGCATCGACATGAGCGACCGGGCTTTCTGGCAGGGCGGGTTCGACCTGGTCAAGGAGCGGATCGACGAGATGGAGGGGCTGTAGGAGGAAAGGACCACAAGGACACCAAGGACCTCAAGGACCTCAAGGACGCTTTCTCCTTTTGTCCTTGCTGTCCTTGAGGTCCTTGGTGTCCTTTATGTCCTTTCCGGCTTGTACCGCTCCCCCACCCGCCGGTAAGCCTCCCGAAAGGGGATGCCTTCCTCAAGCACCAGCCGGTAGGCTTCCTCGGCCGCGTTGAGCTCGGGCGCGAGCTCCACGCGGTGAAAGCGCACTCCTTCGAGCGCCGGGGCCAGAATGGCCAGGGTGTCGCGGGCCAGGTCGATGCCGCGGAAAAGCGGCGCCTTCAGGAGCTGGAGATCGCGGTGATACCCGGAAGGCAGCTTCGCGGTGATCCCCAGCACCTCGACCAGGCAGGCGATCCCGGTCGCGGTGCGGCCTCGGACCAGCTCGAAGACGTCGGGGTTGCGCTTCTGCGGCATGATCGAGGAGCCCGTGGTCATCTCCGAGCTCAGCGTCACGAGGCCCAGCTCCTTCATCGAGAAGAGGACCAGGTCCGCGGCGAGCCGGCCCAGGTCCTGGAGCAGCAGCACCACCTCGAACAGCACGTGCGCCTCGGCCTTGCCGCGGGAGAGCTGGACCGCGGTCACCGGCTCGTGGACCTCGGCAAAGCCGAGGCTTCTCCGCGTGGCCTCGCGGTCGATCGGCAGCAGCGGCACGCCGTAGCCTGCCGCCGAGCCGAGAGGGTTTTTGCCCAGGCGCCGCTGAGCGGCGGCGAGGCCGTCGGCGTCGTCGCGCAGCTCGGAAGCGAAGCCGCCGGCCCAGAGCGCGACGGAGCTCGGCATCGCGGGCTGCTGATGGGTGTAGCCGGGGAGCGGCGTCGATGCTTCTCTCTCCGCCAGGGCATCGAGAGCGGCGGCGACCTTCAATGCTCCCTCGCGCAGCGCTTCGACCTCGTCGCGCAGATAGAGCCGCAGCGCGGCCAGCACCTGGTCGTTCCGCGACCGGCCAAGGTGGAGGTTGGCCCCGGCCTCGCCCAGACGGTTTTCGAGCGCGGTGTGGACGTCCTCGTCCGCCAGCTCGATCCGCCATTCCCCGGCGGCGTGGCTCTCCGCGAGAGCCGTGAGCCCCTCCTGGATGGCGGCGAGATCCCCGGCCGTCAGGAGGCCGGCGCGGTGCAGCATCTCGGCATGGGCGATCGAGGCGCGCACGTCGTACGGGACCAGGCGGGCGTCGAGGAGGTGGTCCTCGCCGGCCGTGTAGCGGAGCACCCTCTCGTCGAGCGGCTCCCCCTTGTCCCAAAGCCTCGTCACCGCTCGCCTCTCGCAGCGGCCACGAAAGCGGCGTTCGCGACCGGGTCGCGCAGCTCCGCGTAGGCGCCGATCAGGCGGGTGTAGAAGCGGGCGCCGTCGAGCACCTCCTCCTCCAGGACGAACTCGTCCGGCGTGTGCGAGCGCTCGCTGCGCCCCGGGCCGCACTTGATCGCGGGCACGGCGCCCAGGAAGGCCATGTCGGAGAGCGTGGGCGAGCCGTAGAGGCGCACGCCCTGCCGCGAGCGGCGGGCGGCCTCGACGATCAGCGCGCCGGCCGGCGCCTCCGCAGGCAGGAGCCGGTCCGAGAGCACCCTCACCTCGCCCTGCACCCTTTCGCGGATGCGCCGCACGATCTCGGCCGGCGGCAGCGAGGGCGTGCTGCGCACGTCGAGGATGGCCGTGGCCTCTCCCGGCACCACGTTCCTCGCCGTGCCCGCCTTGACCTGCGTGGGCTCCAGCGTGATCGGCCCCAGGAGCGGATGAGCCGGCCCGAAGTCGATCCCCTCCAGCGCGACCAGGTCGCGGGCGAGCAGCCGCGCGGCGTTGGCCGCCCCGAGCGCGGCGGCGTGCGCGGCATGGCAGGCGTCGCCGCGGGTTCCGAGCTCCAGCACCAGCAGCCCCTTCTGCGCGATCGCCACGTCGAGACCCGTGGGCTCGCCCACCATCGCGGCCTCGATCTCCAGGCCGCGCCGCGCCAGCTCCTTCAGGACTGCTTCCGTGCCCGTGCCCCGCGTCTCCTCGCCCTCGACCAGCGCCAGGGCGAGCGTGAACGGCAGATCCACCTCCTGGAAGGCCAGGAAGGCCGCGATCATGGCGGCCACCGAGGCCTTGGCGTCGTTCGCGCCCAAGCCGTGAACGCGGCCGTCCACCACCTCCACCTTCCACGGATCGCGCGTCCAGCCGGGCGCCGGCGGCACGGTGTCGATGTGGGTGTCGAGGAGGAAGAGCGGCCCCTCGCCGTGGAACGCGACCACGCTCTGCCCGATCCGGATTGGAGCGGCGCCGCGCTGGCGAAGGCGATCCTCCACGAAACCGGCCAGCTCCGCCTCGCTGCCCGAGACCGACGGGATGCCGACGATCGCCCGGTGCAGGGCGAGGATCTCGCGCTCGGGCAGGATCACCGGAGCGCTCCCGTCAGGTGGCCTGCGGCGGCCTCGGCCGGGCTGAGCGTGCCCACGTCCTCGACCACCATGGTGCCCACGCCCTGGTTCGTGAACACCTCGGCGAGCAGGCTGTCGGGCAGGTCGGCGCCGACGATGTGCACCCGCCGCACGCCGCCGAGGACCGCGGACTCGATGGCGCTCGCCTTGGGCAGCATGCCCTTGACGAAGCCCCCCTGTTCGCGCAGCCGGCGCAGGCCGGCGAGGTCGGTGTAGGAGACGAGCGAGCCGGGATCGTCCGCCCGCTCCAGCACGCCGGTCGCGCCGGTCATCAGGATCAGCTTCTCGGCGCGCAGGCCCACGGCGAGCGCCGAGGCGACCGTGTCGGCGTTGATGTTCAGGAGCGTGCCGTCGTCCGCGGCCGAGAGCGGGCTCACGACCGGCACCATGCCCGCGTCGAGCAGCGTGCCGAGCACGCCCGGCGACACGGAGGTCACGTCGCCCACGAAGCCGTAATCGACCTTCTCTCCCTTCACATCGACCGGCGGGCGCTTCCGCGCCTGGACGAGCCCGGCATCGACGCCGCTCACTCCCACGGCGGGCAGGCCGAGCCGGCGGCATGCCGAAAGAATGCGGGTGTTGACCGAGCCGTTGAGCACCATGACGGCCACGGCGAGCGCCTGCGCATCGGTGACCCGCCGGCCTTCGACGAAGCGCGGCTCGGCCCCCAGGGCGCGGGCGAGCGCGCTCGACTCCTCGCCGCCGCCGTGCACCAGGACGGTGCGGATGCCCACGTGGTGCAGCACCTCCACCTGACCGAGAAGATCGAGCGTGGCGGCCTCGGACTCCAGGGCGCCGCCGCCCACCTTGACCACGAACGTCTTCCCCTTGAACAGGCGGATGTAGGGGGCCGCGTGCCGCAGGCCCGCCAGCTCGGCCGACCGCTGTCCCACGTCTTTCATCGGGCACCTCCGTTCAGCAGGCGGTGGAGCACCGCCATCTGGACCCACATGCGGTTGTGCGCCTCGCGCACCACGGCGGAGCGCGGACCGTCGAGCACCTCGTCGGCGACGACCACGTTGCGCCGTACCGGCAGGCAGTGAAGAAACCGGCAGTCCGGCTCGGCCGGCGCGAACCAGGATTCATCCACGCACCAGGAGCGCAGCGGCGCCCGCAGCTCGGCCTCACCCGCAGGATCGCCGTAGCGCGACGGCGCCGTCCACGACTTCGCGTAGACCGCGTGCGCGCCGGCCATGGCCTCGTCCCGGTCCGTGGTCTCGCGCACCGAGCCGCCCGAGAGAGCCGCGGCGCGGCGCGCCTTCTCCATCACCGGCTCGGGCAGGGCGAAGCCCTCGGGACGGAGCACCGTCACCTCCATGCCGCGGAGCGCGGCCATGTGGACCGCCGCCGCGGGCACGGCGAGCGGCAGCGCCTTGGGGTGCCAGGCCCAGGTGAGGACGAACTTGCCTCCCGTAGGAATGCCCAGCTCGTCGAGCGTGCGCCAGTCGGCGAGCGCCTGGCAGGGATGGTCGATGGCCGATTCCATGTTGACCAGCGGCACCGGGCAGAGCTCGGCCATCTCGTAGAACGCCGAGTCGGCCACGTCCGCGGCCAGGTCGGTGCCGCTCGCGAAGGAGCGGATGCCCATCGCGTCCGTATAGCCCGCGAGCACCGGGATCGCCTCGCGCACGTGCTCGGCCGCGGCGCCGTCCATCACGGCTCCGATCCGCGTCTCGAGCTGCCAGCTCCCCTGCCCCGGCGTGATCACGAAGGACGACCCGCCCAGCCGCGACATGCCGGCCTGGAACGAGGCGAGGGTGCGCAGCGACGGGTTGAAGAACAGCAGCCCCAGGACCTTGCCCACGAGAGGCCGGTCCGGATGCTTCTCCAGCCGGTCCGCGAGCGCCAGGAGGTCCATCACCTCCTCCCGCGAGAGGTCGGACAGGGAAAGGAAACGCTTCACGGGCGGATCTCCTTCAGGGCCGCGGCCAGGGCATCCACGTGCGTCTCCCGGAGGACGAGCGGCGGCAGCAGGCGCACGATGTGGGGATCGCCGCTCGTGCCGGTGAGGATGCCATGGTCGATCAGCTCCGCCTGAATCTCCTTGGCCGGGCGCGTGGTCCGCAGGCCGAGCAGCAGGCCCTGGCCCTGGATCGCGGTGACCGGCCCGGTCACGCAGGTGGCGCGGATGCGATCGGACAGCTCCCGCACGTTCCGCAGCAGCCCCTCCTCCTCGATGGCGCCGATCACCGCCTCGATGAGCGCGCAGGCGAGCGGGCCGCCGCCGAAGGTGGTGCCGAGATCGCCCTCCTTGAGGCCGGCCGACAGCTCGTCGCTCGCGAGCAGCGCGCCGGCCGGGAAGCCGCCGGCCAGGCCCTTGGCCGTGGTGAGCAGGTCGGGCGTGACCCCGTACGCCTGCGCCGCGAACGGCTGGCCGGAGCGGCCCATGCCGCACTGCACCTCGTCGAAGATCAGCACGGCGCCGGCCGCGCGGGTCAGCTCGCGCGCCGCCGAGAGCCACGGGCCGCCGAGGTCGTAGGCCCCGGCCTGCCCCTGCACGGGCTCGACGAGCAGCGCCGCCGCGCCGTCCAGGGCCTTTTTCAGCGCGTCCAGATCGCCGCGCGGCACCCAGGTCACCTCGAACGGCGCCTGCGGAAAGCCGTACCACTTGGCCGAGCCCCAGGTGACGGCCGCCGCCGCCGCGGTCCGCCCATGGAAGGCGCCCTCGATCGCGACCACCCGGCTCCTGCCGGTGTGGCGGAAGGCGAGCCGCAGCGCGTTCTCGTTCGCCTCGGCGCCGCTGTTGACCAGGAAAGCGCGGGTGAGCCCCTCCGGCCCCCACTCGACCAGCCGGCGGGCGGCGCGGGCGCGCACCTCCAGCGGCACAACGTTGCTCTGGAAGAAGAGCGTCTCCGCCTGATCGGAAAGAGCGGCGAGCAGCCGCGGATGGCCGTAGCCGAGCAGGGCGACGGCATGGCCGCCGTAGAAGTCGATCAGCTCCCGGCCGTCGCGGGTGTAGAGCAGCGCGCCCTCTCCCCGCACCGGCTCGATCGGCGTGTGGGGATAGACGGGCAGCAGCCAGCGGCGCTCCTCGGCGGTCATGTCCATCACTTCGAGCATTGCCTCTCTCCTCACAGTCCCTCTCGTCAAAGCCATCCGGGACCGGGCTGGGTCAGTCCGGCGGTCTCGGGAAGCCCCAGGAGCCGGTTCATCCACTGGATGCCGCCCCCGGCGGCGCCTTTCACGAGGTTGTCGATGGCCGAGAACACGGCCACGTGGTCGCCGTCGACGGCGACGCCCATCCGGCAGCGGTTCGTCCCGACCACGTCCTGGAGCCGCGGCGGCGCGGCGAGCACGTCCACGAACGGCGAGCCGGCGTAGAACGAGGCCAGCGCCGCCCGCACGTCCTCCCCCGGCCGCAGGAGCCTCCCCTGGACCGTGGCATAGATGCCGCGGGCGAACGGTCCCGCCTGCGGGATGAAGTGGATCTCCGCCTCGACGCCCGAGGCCGCGGTCGCGAGCGCCTCCATCTCCGGCTCGTGCCGGTGGGAGAGCGGGCTGTAGGCGTACAGGTTGCTCCGCCGCGCCGGGTGGTGCGTCGTGGCCGTGGGCGTCTTGCCCGCGCCCGTGCTGCCGGTGACGGCCACTACGCTCACCCGCGGCTCGACAAGACCGAGCTTCAGCAGCGGCACGGTCGCCATCAGCGTGGCGGTCGTGAAGCAGCCCGGGTGGGCTCGGTGACCGGCCAACGTTCCCTTGGCATGCTCGGGCACGGCGCAGGAGAAGGAAGCCAGCCGGCCGGGCGCGCCATGGGCATGGCCGTAGACCCGCTCGTACTCGGCGGCGTCCGCAAAACGAAAGTCGGCCGAGAGGTCCACGGCATGGGCCTCCAGCCCCTTTCCCTCCGCTTCCGTGAGCACCTCGTCCAGCAGGGCCGCCGCGGCGCCGTGCGGCGCGGCGCAGAACACCGCCACCTGTCCGTCGAGTCCGTCGAAGAGCCCGCTTCTCCCGGAGAACCTCAGCCCGGGAAAGCAGCCGGCCAAGTGAGGAAAGACGGACTCGACCGCCTCCCCTTCCTGGCTCTCCGAGAGGATCGATGCCACGCGCAGATCGGGATGTCCGGCCAGCAGCCGCAGCAGCTCGCCCGCGACGTATCCCGAGCCGCCCAGGATGACGGCAGGAGTCACGTGCCGACCTCCGCGGGCACCTGGAGCCGCTCCCGCACCCGTGCCGTCAGCCGGACCGCATCCAACCGGGCGTTGATCGCGGGCACGCCGAGCTGCTCCTCGATGATCCGCGTGCCGGCCAGGTTGTCCGTGGCCGGACCGGTCACCGCGGCCGGCTCGATGCCGAAACGCTCGCGGAGCATGCGCACGCCGCCCCAGGCCGCCACCGGATCGTTCGCCGCCAGCACCACGGCCGTGAACGCGGCGCGGATCTTCTCGTCCTCCAGGATCGCCGCGACCCCGTAGGCGCCCAGCAATCCATCGCCCAGCTCGGCCACGATCGCGTCCGGCCGGTTCGCGGCGAGGCGCGTGAGGAGCGTGCGCGTCACCGCCGCCGCGTTGGCGTCCGTGGTGGTCACCACCCCCAGGTCCGTGAAGATCGCGGTCGCCCGCGCCCCGGCGTCCTCCATGGCGAGCACGTCGCGGCGCAGCGACACGCCCGTGGCCTTGAAGCCGTCGATGGTCAGGCCGCCGTGGCTCAGCTCGCGCACCAGGGCGCAGGCCGCCGCGGTCTTGCCGCAGTTCATGCACGAGCCCACCAGGGCCACCACCGGCACGCCGCCGGTGATCACGGGCGCGTCCGCGTCGAGAGGCAATCCGCCGATGCGCGCCGCCACGCCGATGCGCTCTCCGAGGTAGGGGAAGTGGAGCACCGCGCCCAGCACCTCGCACTCGAACGGCGGTCCCAGGTCCGGGCTCACCGAGTCGCAGATGCCCAGCACGCCGCCCATGTTGAGCAGGTGGATGCGGTCGCCCGGCGCGAGCGACGTGGGCAGGTGGCCCGCGTAGCCGAAGAGCGCATTGCGATGGCCCAGGGCGCCCACGACGATGTCGCCGCGCTTGACCTGCGCCATGCGCCCGCTCGGCAGCTCGAGCTGGTTGTACGTGCTCTTGTCGGTGAGCACGCGCACTGCGACCACCACCCCCTCCTCGCACGGGATCTCGGGCGTCAGCCGGACCTCCCGCTTGAGCTGGCAGGAGCGGGTGACCGAAGAGACCTTGTCGAGAACCACGGTCTTCATGAGACCTCCTCGAGCACAGGCTCACCCGCGCGTGCCCAGAGCATCCCCGGCAGACCGGCGAGACGCGAGAAGCCGCGGGCGTCCGCGGCCGTCCATTCGCCGGTCGCCTCGCCGTAGACCCCCTTCGAGGCCGCGAGCAGCGAATACGGCGAGGTCAACCCTTCGACGAACACCTGGCCGGGCCGGAGCAGCAGACGCACCTCGCCCGTGGCCCGCTCCTGGGAGCTCGCGAGCAGGGCCTCGATGTCGCGGCAGACGGGCTCCAGGTGCTGCCCCTCGTGCACGAGGTCGCCATAGACCGCGGCCACCATCTCCTTGACCCGCAGCTGCCGGCCGGTGAGCGTCAGCTTCTCCAGCTCCCGGTGCGCGGTCAGCAGCACCTCCGCGGCCGGCGCCTCGAACGCCACCCGGCCCTTGATGCCGAGGATCGTCTCGCCCAGGTGAATACCGCGGCCGATGCCGTAGGGCGCCGCGGCCGATTCTACCCGCGCCAGCAGCTCGACCGGCGCCAGCTCCTCGCCGTTCCACGACGTCGGCACGCCCTTCGTGAACCCGACCGTGGCGCGCACCGGTGGAAGAGGGTTGTCGAACGCGCCGCGGGTGAGCACCCAGGCGGGCTCGGGGAGCGGCTCGGCCGTGTCGAGCGTCTCGCGCCCGCCGATCGTCACTCCCCACAGGCCGCGGTTGATCGAGTAGGCCGCGCCGAACGGAGGCACGGGCAGGCCGCGCTCCTCCAGGAACTTCACCTGCTCGGCCCGGGCGCGCGGCTGGTCGCGCACCGGCGCCAGGATCTCCAGGCCGGGCGAGAGCGTGCGCAGCGCCACGTCGAAGCGCACCTGGTCATTGCCCGCGCCGGTCGAGCCGTGCGCCACCGTGCAAGTGCCCAGGCGCGCCGCGGCCCGCGCCACCTCGGCGGCCTGGATCACGCGCTCGGCGCCTACGCACAGCGGATAGGTTCCCCCGCGCCGCACGTTGCCGACGATCAGGAAGCGGATCACCTGCTCGAAGAAGGCGTCGCGGCCGTCGATCAGCACGTGCTCCGCGGCCCCGAGCGCCCGCGACCGGTCGGCCAGAAGCGCCGCGGCGGCCTCGTCGATGCCGCCCGTATCGACCGTCACCGTGACCACGGGCCGCCCGAGCGTCTCCTTGAGGAACGGGATGCAGAAAGAGGTGTCCAGCCCGCCCGAGAAGGCGAGCACGATCGGCTCGGTCATGGTTCACCTTTCCTCGAGGTAGCGCTCGAGACGCTGGAAGAACCGTTTCTGGTCCTGGGCGCCGGCCGTGGCCACGAAGATCGTGTCGTCGCCCGCCATGGTCCCCACCACCTCCGGCCAGGCGGCCCGGTCGACGGCGAGGGCCACGCTCTGGGCGGCCCCGGTGGCGGTGAAGACGACGGACAGGTGCGGACCCGCCGGCTTGAAGCCATGCACGAAACGGGCGACCTCCTGGATGCCGCCCTCTTCCTCGGCCGGCCCGGTGGCCGGAGGCACATAGCGCCCGGCCACGCGCGGGATGCCGAGATCGCGCAGGTCGCGGCTGACGCTCGACTGGGTCGCCGGGATCCCCCGCCGCCCCAGCTCCTCCATCAGCACGATCTGGTTCGCGACCGGGTGATCGCGCAGGATCGCGAGGATCTCCCGCTGGCGCTGGTCACGGAGGTGGGTGTCGGTAGGCATGGCTTGGGCATCACGTGCAAGATTATGCGCGTGATGATGAATGGATATGAATGAAATGTCAATGGGCAGGTTTCAGGCGCGTCATCGAGCCGACGGCCTGGCGGACGATCTCCACCTCACGCGGCTCGAAGTAGGCCTGATCGCAGCGGGTGCAGACCCAGGCGGGCAGGTTTTTCCACGCGAGGTTGTAGCCGTTGCGCTGGACGTGGACCTCGGTGGTGGTCCGCTCCACCGGCGCCTGGCAGTACAGGCACTTCATGGGCAGGGTCTCGTGCGCCTCCTGCGGACGCTCGGGCGCGAGGGGAAGAGTGGCATCCAGGTCCACCGGGCTCACCCGGCGCGGAGCGCTCCGGTACGGACGGGCCTGAGAGGAGACGCGGTCGGGCAGGCTCATGCGAGGAATCCCCCACGTAAGGCTTCGAGGTGGATGCAATTCCCCTGCCCTGCGCGGAAAGGACATCAAGGACTTCAAGGACCACAAGGACGATCAAGCCCGTGTTCTTTCTTGTCCTTGCTGTCCTTGGTGTCCCTGGTGTCCTTTCCGGGTGCTAGCATCCGCCCATGCGCTGGCTTCCCCTGCTTCCCGCCCTGCTCCTTCCCTTCGCCGCAGCCGCCCAGGATCTCCCCCGCGGGCAGCTCGTGAACAAGGTGGTCGTCCAGGCCGACGCGAGCGAGAGCTACGCCCTGTACCTGCCCAAGGCCTACCGGGCGGACCGCCAGTGGCCGATCCTCTACGTCTTCGACGCGCGCTCGAACGGCCCCGGTGCGGCGCAGCGCTTCCTGGCCGGCGCCGAGCGCTACGGCTACATCGTGGCGAGCTCGAACAACTCGGCGAGCGACGGGCCGATGGAGCCGAACATCAAGTCCCTGCGGGCGATGTGGCCGGACACCCATGCGCGCTTCGCGATCGACGACCGCCGAGTCTACGCCGCCGGCTTCTCCGGCACGGTGCGCTTCGCCTGCAACATGGCGCTCGCCGCCCCCGGCACCATCCAGGGGATCGTCGCGGCAGGCGCGGGCTTCCCGTTCGAGACCCGGCCGACCCGGGACACGCCGTTCCTCTACTACGGCACCGTCGGCGACCGCGACTTCAACTACTACGAGGTCCTCGACCTGGCCGACGAGATGACAGGCCTCGGCCTCCCCCACCGCGTTGAGGTTTTCGCCGGACCGCACGACTGGATGTCAGAAGAGCTCGCCACCCGGGCGCTCGGCTGGCTGGAGCTCCAGGCCATGAAGAAGGGCCTGCGGGCAAAGGAAACCGCGCTCATCCAGGCGCTCTGGACCGACGACCTCGCCCGCGCCAAGGCGCTCGAAGCCACCGACCTCCCCGAGGCCCATCGCCTCTACACTGGCATGTCGGACGACTACCGCGGCCTCGTCGACGCCGAGGCCCTGAACGACCTCGCGGTCCAGCTCTCGCGGATCTCCGCCTCCGAGGCCTTCAAGAAGGAGCGCAAGCTCCGCCAGGACCGCGAGGCGCGCGACAAGGAGTACCTCGCCGCGGCGCCCAAGGCCATGAACACCCCGGTCCTCGCCCAGGCGATCCTGGACCTCCACATCCAGGAGCTCAAGAAGCAGAAGGATTCGGCGGACCCGGCGGAGAGCCTCGCCGCGAAGCGGCTGCTCAACGCGCTGCTCGGGCAGACCACCTTCTACCTGCCGCGGATGTTCACCGAGCAGGGGAACCACGATCGGGCGATCTTCGTGCTCTCGATCGGGGCCGAGATCCTGCCGGACAGTCCGGACATCTGGTTCGAGATCGCGGCGGCGCACGCCCGCAAGGGGTCGAAGAAGAAGGCGCTGGAGAGCCTGCGCAAGGCGGTCGAGAAAGGCTTCTCGGACCTCCCGCGCCTGGAGGGCGAGGCGGCCTTCGCCGGTCTCCGGCAGGACAAGGGGTATCGGGAGCTGGCGGCGGAGATCGCGAAGAAGGCGGCGGCGCCCGCGGGTTAACGGACCGGCGGCGGTTCCTCGTTGCCGATCGAGAACATGCGTTCCATGTTGTAGCGCGAGAAGGCGCGGAACGCGATCAGGGTTTCGGAGCGCTCGATGCCCTCGATCCTGAGGATCTGGTTGGTGACGGCCTCGGCGATGTCCTCGTTGGTCTTGACGCGCGCGATGGCGATCAGGTCCCAATGCCCCGCCACCGAGAACACCTCGGACACGCCCGGAAGCTCCACCAGCCGCTCCGCGACCTCGTTGACCTTCCCCTTCTCGACGCTCAGCAGGATGACGGCATTGACCATGACCCGATTCTCCAGAGGGATGAGCTGCGCCCGGGGAGACTCTACAACAGCGGCGGGTTGGGAGGGAGGGGTGAGCCCCGAAGGGGCGCAGGCATAAAGCCTGGGGCTTCAGCCCCAGGTAGGCGTGCCCCACATCCCCGAGCCCTGAAGGGGCGCAGGCATGGGCAGGGGCGTGAGCCCCGCGGCCTCCATCCACTATAATTTTCGCAATGTCCCTCCCCAAGGAGATCCCCCTTCCGCAATGGGAGGGCGCGTTCGAGGCGCTGATCCTGCGCCTGTTCCGGGAGGTGTGGAACGACCCGTCCGCCCAATTGATCGGCCGCCGGGGCCAGGAGCAGGCAGGCGTCGACGTCCATGGAGAGGACCGCGCCCGGGGAACTGGGAGCGTCGGCGTGCAGTGCAAGCTGCATGGCTCGACCTCCAGGGTCACGGACCAGCAGCTCCTCACGGAGCTAGACGCCGAGGTCAAGAAGGCCAAGGAGTTCAAGCCTCCCCTGCACCACTTCGTTTTCGCCACCACGGCCCCGCACAGCGCTGCCTTGCAGACGAAGGCACGAAAGATCACCCTGAAGCATCGGTCGCGGGGCCTCTTCAGCGTCGAATTCAAAGGCTGGGAGGACATCAAGGCCCTGCTCGACGAGCACGAGACCGTCCGCACCTGGTACCTGGGCGACTGGGCGGAGCCGGCGCTTCCGGAGATCCTCACCGGCCGCCTGCCGGTGCCCCTTCCCCAGCTGATCGGCCGGGAGGCGGAGCTGGACCGGCTCGACATCGCCTGGAAGGATCCGGCGGTGCACGTCCTCGTGCTGGTGGCGTTCGGAGGCGTAGGCAAATCCGCACTGGTGCAGCACTGGATGGACAGCCTGGCTGCGGCCCGCTGGCCCGGAGCCCGGAGGGTCTTCGACTGGTCCTTCTACAGCCAGGGCAGCAAGGAGCGCGTGACCTCCTCGGACCGCTTCTTCGACGAAGCCCTCGCCTGGTTCGGAGACGCCGATCCCAGAGCCGGCTCGCCGCACGAGCGTGGCCAACGCCTCGCCGGATGGGTGCGGAAGGAGAAGACCCTCCTTGTCCTCGACGGCGTCGAGCCGCTCCAGCATGCCTCGGGTCCACTGGCCGGCCGTCTCAAGGACCCGGCGCTGTCCGCGCTGCTCAAGGGCCTTGCGGCCGGCAACCGCGGCCTCTGTGTGGTCACGACCCGCGAGCACGTCACGGACCTGGACGGCCATGGCAGGACGGCTCCGCAGGAGTCTCTTGAGAACCTCTCTCCCGAAGCCGGAGCCGAGCTGCTCCGCCAGCTCGGGGTGAGGGGCAGGCCCCGGGAGCTGCTGTCGGCCTCGGAGGAGCTGAAAAACCATGCCCTGGCCGTGTCGCTCCTCGGCCGCTATCTCGCCGTCGCCCACGGCGGCAGGGTCGAGAAGAGGTCGGACGTCGATCTCGCCGGAGCCGCCGAGCGCCAGGGCGGCCATGCCCTGCGGGTGATCGGCGCCTACGCCGAGTGGCTGGGAGAGGGTCCGGAGCTGGCCGTGCTTCGCCTCATCGGCCTCTTCGACCGTCCCGCCAACCCGGAAGCGCTGGCCGCCCTGCGCGCCGAGCCGGTCATTCCAGGGCTGACGGACTCCTTGACCAAGCTCATCGAGGAGGATTGGAACACCGCCGTCACGAACCTCCGGGAGCACGGCCTCCTCCTGCCCGCCGATCCCCATCAGCCGGGCACCCTCGACGCCCATCCCCTGGTCCGGGTCTTCTTCCAGGAGGAGCTCGAGAAGAAACGGCCGCAAGCCTGGCAGGCCGGGAACCTGCGCCTCTACGAGCACCTTCAGAAGGAGGCACCGGACCTGCCCGACACGCTGGAGGCCATGGAGCCGCTCTTCACCGCGGTGATCCACGGCTGCCGGGCGGGGCGCCAGCAAGAGGCGTTGGACGAGGTCTACTGGCGGCGCATCCAGCGGGGTAACGAGCTCTTCAACCTCAAGAAGCTCGGTGCCTTCGGCTCGGATCTGTCGGCGCTTTCCGGCTTCTTTGATCGTCCCTGGGACCAGCCTTCGGCCAGCCTCACCTCCGCGGCTCAGGCGTTCCTTCTCAACGAGGCCGGGTTCTGCCTGCGCGCCCTGGGCCGGCTGGCGGAGGCGGTTCAGCCGATGGAGGTCGGCCTGGAGAGACGCATCGCACTAGACGACTGGAAGAACGCTGCCATCTCTGCCGGCAACCTCAGCGAGCTGACCCTGACCCTGGGTGAGGTGGAGCGTGCCGTGGTCTTCGGGAAGCAGAGCGTCGATCTGGCCGACCGCAGCGGCGACGCCTGGCAGTGGATAGGCAGGAGGACGGGAATGGCCGATGCCCTGCACCAAGTGGGCCGTCGGGAGGAAAGCGCGGTCGTCTTTCGCAAAGCCGAGGTCCTTCTGGCGGAATATCTGCCTAGTCATCCCCAGCTTTTTGGCCTTTGGGGCTATCGGTACTGCGATCTGCTGCTGAGCCGTGGGGAGCCGGAGGACGGGTCCGTTGCGGACGGCCTCGCCGCGGACCCGGAGGCGGCGCGGCGGTTCCGCGAGGCGTGCCGGGAGGTGCGGGAGCGGGCGGAGGAAGGACTCAAGATCGTGATGTCTGGATCGCGGAATCTCCTCGACATTGCCCTCAACCACCTGAGCCTGTGCCGAGCCCATCTCGGCCTAGCCCTGACGGCCCCCCGGCTGGAGGCTCCCGGCGAGGAGGCGGATACGAACTTCGCCAAGGCCGCGGAGTACTTGGGCCACGCCGTGGAGGGCCTGCGGCGGCAAGGTGCTGAGGAGTTCATTGCTCTTGGCCTCCTGGCCCGCGCCGCCTTGCGGCGGCTCCGGCGTGAGCCGACCGCTGCCGAAGCCGACCTTTTCGAGGCGCTGGAGATCGCCGAGCGGGGCTCGATGCGCCTGCACGAGTGCGACGCCCACCTGGAGTGGGCCCGGCTCTGCCGCCAGCGGGGGAACCGCGACGGCCTGGAACGGCATGTGGCGCGGGCGCGGAGGCTGGTCGAGGCAACGGGGTATGAACGGCGGAGGCGGGAGGTGGAGTGGCTGGCGGCCCTCACCCCCGTCCCCTCTCCCGGTCCCCCGAGCACGCCCTCCCCGGGCGAGGGGCGCCACCACCCGCCCTGAAGACCCCCTCCTCGATCCTCCCCCGCTTCGCGGGAGAGGACGCCGCCTCCCGCTGCATGTAGGTCATGGCGCATGAGCGCCGGGTCACCTGGCAGCCGGGCCGAGCATCTTGATGATGCGCCTGGCAAGGTGCTCCTTGATTTCGCGGTGGCGCGGGACGGGCTGGGAGACACCCGTGTCCGGGTTGCTATACCAATCGTGCTTGGCGCCGTGGCGGATCAGCGTGCAACCCATTCCTTCCAGGGTCCGGATCAGGTCCGCTCGCTTCACGAGACGAGGAGCTCTCCAACCTTTCTGGCTCCAGGGATCTGACCGCCGGAGAGATCCTGATACAGATCCCTCAGGTGCTCTTCGAGATCCTCGAGGGTCTCGCCCTGTGTCCAATAGTCGGGGTATTCCTCGAGGTATCCCAGCCAGGCATCCTCTTCTTGCCAGTAGATGATCTTGACCGTCTGCATGGTGGTCATTCTAAGCCCCCCGCTGCGTGTAGGCTATGGCGCATGAGCCCCGACCTCCCCGCCCCGATTTTCGAGAGCACCGTGCAGCTCCTGCGCGACCTGACCGCAATCTCCTCCCCCAGCGGCGACCTGCCGGGGCTGCGCCGGATGACCGATCGGCTCTCCGCGGAGCTGTCCGCCCGCGGGCTGACGCCCGAGGTCCTGGAGGAGGCCGGCGAGCCGGTGCTCGTGGCGCGGGGGCCGGACACCTCCCGCGGTCACCTTCTGCTGATCGGCCATATGGATACGGTGCTCCCGGCCGCGGAGCCCCGGATCGAAGGGAACCGCCTCTTCGCGACCGGCGCCATCGACATGAAGGGCGGTCTCGCCGCCTTCCTGGGAGCGCTCGACCTGCTCGCCGAACGCGGCGTGACGCCGCCGGATGACCTGCTGCTCGTCGTGGTCCCGGACGAGGAGATCGGCGGCCCGATTTCCCACGGCTCCATGAAGCGCTGGGGCGAGGGAGCGCGGGCGCTCTGGGTCCTGGAGCCGGGAGAGCACGCCGGAGACGGCGAGACCCTGATCGCCGGCCGCCGCGGCATGTTCGACTGGCGGCTGACCCTGAAGGGCCAGGCCGCCCATTCGGGCCTCCACTACTGGGAAGGCCGCTCCGCCCTGACCGCCGCCGCCCGCTGGTGCGTGGAAGCCGAGTCGCTCTCGCAGCGCAGCGGCGGTCCCACCGTGAACGTGGGTCGCCTGGTCGCGGGGGACGCCAGCTTCGTGGAGAACCTCGCCGCCGCGCACGCCCTCGTCGGCACGGACCGCCAGCTCAACATCGTGCCCGACCGCGCTATCGTGGAGGGCGAGGCCCGCTTCCTCCGTTCGAGAGAAGACCCGGAGCTCGAGGACCGCCTGCGCGCCCTGGCCGGGTTGATCGCGCGGAACACCGGAACCGAGATGGCCTTCACCCGCCAGCCGCCCATTCCGCCGGTCGATCCGGACGGTCCGCACGCCGCCGTCAGCCACCGCGCCGTCGCCCTCGCCGCCGCCCGCGGCTGGACGCTGGAGATCGAGCGCGAGCGCGGCGGCATCTCCTTCCCCAACTTCCTCCCCGACCCCGGCCGCCTGCCCGTCCTCGACGGCCTCGGCCCCGTGGGCGGCGGCATGCACACCCGGGAGGAGCACGTGGAGCTGCGCTCGCTCCAGCGCAGGATGCTGCTGCTGGCGGATTTGCTCGCGGAGGACCGAAGGAGCGGGTAGAGGGGTCTACCTACAAGGTAGAGGGTTCCGGGAGCGTGGGTAGAGGGGTCTACCCGCGATATGGAGACCTTCGGGAACGCGGGTAGAGGGGTCTACCCACAGGGTAGAGAGGTCCGGGCACGCGGGTAGAGAGGTCTACCCGCGATATGGAGGGCTCCGGGATCGTGGGTAGAGGGGTCTACCCACGATGTGGAGGGCTTCGGGATCACGGGTAGAGGGGTCTACCCGCGGTCTACCCCTTTTCCCGCGGGGCCACGGCTACTCCGTCCGCGATGTCGGCGCTCGGGTGGATGATCACCGGCTCTCCCTGCTTCAACCCTGAGAGCACCGCGGCGGCGCGGTCGCTCTGGGGGCCGACCTCGACCCTCCGGCGCACGGCCTTGCCGTCCTCCATCACAAACGCGGCCCAGCCCTGCTCGTCGCGGAAGAGCGCGCTCGTGGGCACCTGCAGGGCATCCGGACTGTCCCAGAGCACCACCCGCACCTCGACGCGGAAGCCATCTCCGAGGCCGCGCCGCTCCTCGGGCGGGCCGGCGAGATCGACGATCACGTTGACCCGCTGCTCCTCCACGCCCAGGGCCGAGATCTTGAGGAAGCCCGAGGGCTCCACCCTGCGCACCCGGCCGGCGAGCGCCGCGCCCCCTCCCCACTGCTCGATCTCCACCGCCTGACCCGGACGGAGCCTCGCCGCGTCCGTCGAGAGCAGGTCGGCCACGATCTCCAGGTTCGCGGGATCCCCGATCTCCATCAGCGGCTCGCCCGCGGGCACGACCGTCTCGCTCTCGCGCAGGCGGCGGAGCACCGCGCCGTCCACGGGCGAGCGCACCTCGTAGGCGCCTCCCCCGCCGCCCTCCCCCGCTTCCAGCAGGCTCGCCCGCGCCGCGGCGAGCTCGCTCTGCGCCACCTGGATCTCGAAGTCCGCGGCCTTGAGCGTCTCCTGCCGGGTCTCGACCGCGAGCTGCGCCACCTCCACCTGCTCGCGGGAAAGGATCCCCTGCCTGCCCAGGGATTCCTTGCGATGGAGATCGGACTGCGCGAACCGGAGCTCGGCGCGGGCGCGCTCGCGGTCGGTGCGGGCCCGTCCCAGCGCCGCTTCCGCGGTGCGCACGCGGGCCTCGGAGCCGGCCCGGCTCCGGGCGTCGAGAAGATTCGCCTCGGCCGGGCGCAGCACGGCGACCACGCCGCCGGCCCTCACCGGCTCGCCCGGCTCCAGCTCGATGCGCAGGATGCGGCCGGTAAAGGGAGCGGAGACCACGAAGCGGTCGCGCACCCGCGTCTCCCCCTCCTCGTCCAGGGTGACGCGGAGCGGTCCGCGGCCGACCTCCGCCACGTCCACGGGGAACGGATTGGGACGCAGCGCCAGGGCGAAGCCGACGATCAGCACCACCGGCGTGGAGTACATCAGGACCTTCTTGGTGATCGGCTTCATGGAGAGCTCACTCCCGCATCTTGAGCACGGCGATGAGATCGAGACGGTCGAGCTGGCGGCGCACCGCGAGACCCGAGACCAGCGAGGCGAAGACCACGGTCAGGCCCGCCGCGGCGAACGCCTGGCGGGTCATCACCGTCGGAAAACGGTACAGCTCGGTGGCGAACGACTTCATCGTCAGCGCCGACAGCGCCCAGCCGAGCGCGAAGCCCACCGGCAGCGAGAGCAGCGTCACGATCGCCAGCTCGCCGAGAAAAATGAACGATATTTCGGAGCGCCGGTAGCCGAGCACCCGCAGGCTCGCCAGCTCGCGGCTGCGCTCCGAGAGCGAGATGCGGGCGCTGTTGTACACCACCCCGAACGCGATGATGGTCGCGAACAGGGTGAAGAAGAAGATCATGACTCCGAGGTTCTTGGCGATGCTCTCCTGAAAGCTCCGGAGCGCCGCCGCCTTGCGGCCCACCGCGGCCACGCGCGGCGTCTCCTTGAGCCGGCGGTAGAGCTCGTCCGCCCGCGACGGCTCCACCTGGAGGTAGGCCCCCGAGACGGACCGGCCGTCCCGCATCAGGCGCTGCACCGCGTCGATCCGCATGTAGGCGGAGGTGCCCATGTACTGGTCCACCACCTGCACCACCCGCATCCGGCGCACCGGCCGCGCGCCTTCCAGCACCTCGACGATCAGCTCGTCTCCCGGCCTTGCGTCCAGCAGCTCGGCGAGCGACACCGAGAGCACGATCCCCTCCGCCGGCAGCGGGATGGCGCGGTGCCGCGTGTCGACCAGGCGGCTCAGGCGGGGCTCGGCGACCAGGCCCAGGATGGCGGTCTGGCGCGAGCGGTGGCCGTGGCGCACCCGCGCCGAAACCGAGCGGAACGGCTCGGCGAAGGCCACCCCGGGGAGCCGCGACAGCTCGTGGAGCGCCCGCGCCGAGGCGGGCTCGGTGAAGGTCACGGTCGCATCCTGGCGCTCGATCACGGTGAACTGCTCGTCCATGAGGACCTGGACCGCGTCGCCGATCGACCTGCCCATGATGACCAGGGAGCAGCCGGCCGCGATGCCGCCCACGGCGATCAGGGTGCGCACCGGCCGGCGCGAGAGGTTGCGCAGCACCATCCGCGACGGCGCCGACAGGAACCGGCCGAGCCCGATCCGCTCCAGCAGGGTCTCGCGGTAGTCGGCCGGCGCCTCGGGGCGCATGGCCTCGGCCGGGGGCAGGGCCGCGACCCGCCGCACCGCCTCCAGCACCCCGGCGAGAGCCGCGCCCAGCGCGACCGCCACGGCCTGGACGACGCGGATCGGGGCGAGGTCGTAGCGCAGCACCGGAAACTGGAACATGTCCGTGTACAGCTTCGTGACCTCGACCCCCAGCCACGCGCCGGCCACGGTGCCGATCACGCTGCCCGCGGCGGCGATGATCAGGCCGAGCTTCGCGTAGTGGAAGCCGAGCGTGCGGTTCGAGTAGCCGTTCGCCTTGAGCGCGGCGATCTGCTCCCGCTGCACGGCGACGATCCGCGCCAGGACCACGTTCAAAAGGAAGGCCGCGACCAGGAGGAAGAGCAGGGGCAGCGTGTTGCCCATGTTGCGGAGCTGCTCCAGCTCGTTCGAGAGGTACCAGTGGGAGATCTGGAGCGAGCGCGGTACGGCCCCGAGCCCGCCGTAGGGCTCCAGGAGATGGTCCAGCCCGGCGATGACCTCCTGCTCCGAGGCGCCGGGCACGAGCCGCAGGGCCACGTCGTTGAAGCTGCCCTCCAGGTCGAAGGCCGCGGCGAGCGCCTTGCGCTCCATCCACAGGATGCCGAAACGCTTGGGGTCCGGCATCAGGTCGCCGGGCCGGATGCTGTAGATGTACTCGGGCGTCAGGCCGACGCCCACGACCCGGAGCTTCCGCCGCGTGCCGTTGAGCACCGCGGTCAGGCTCTCCCCCGGCTCCAGCCCGTGGGCGAGCGCGAACGAATCGCTCACCACCACCTCGTCGGGACGGCCCGGCGCGATCCACCGGCCGCGGCGCAGGAACACGTCGTTGAGCCGCGGCCTTCCCGCGGCGGGCACGGAGATCAGCCGGCCCATGGCGGGCTCGTCCATGCCCGGCATGTCGAGCGTGACCCCGGCCACCACCCGCGTCTCCATCTGAGCCACTCCCGGGATGGCGGCGAGGCGCGGAGCCAGGCTCTCGGGCGCCCGCTTGGCCGATACGAAGACGTCGGCGAAGCGCTGCTCGTCGTAGTAGGAGCGCAGGGTGAGCCCCAGGGAGTCGAACGTGCTCCGGTACATGACGAACATGCAGATGCCCGAGCCGATCACGCAGGCGATCGCCAGGGCCTGGCCCTTGATCCGCCAGAGGTCGCGGAGCAGCTTGCGGTCGAGAGAGGAAATCATCACCAGCTCAGTTGATCGGGGCGCAAGCGCTCCGTGTTGCGGCGCTCGTCGACGATGCGGCCGTCGGCCATGGACACGACGCGGTCGGCCATGCCGGCGATGGCGGCGTTGTGGGTGATCACGACGACCGAGGTGCCGAGCTCGCGGCCCACGGTCTCGATCGCCTCCAGCACCACGACTCCCGTGGAGATGTCGAGCGCGCCCGTGGGCTCGTCGCAGAGCAGCACGTCCGGCCGCTTGGCAATGGCGCGGGCGATGGCCACGCGCTGCTGCTGGCCGCCCGAGAGCTGCGACGGAAAATGATCCATGCGGTCGCCGAGCCCGACCATCCCGAGCGCCTCCTCGGGTTTCATGGGATCGTCGGTGATCTCGGTGACCAGGGCCACGTTCTCGCGCGCCGTGAGGCTGGGAATCAGGTTGTAGAACTGGAAGACGAAGCCCACGTGGTGCCGGCGGTACAGGGTCAGATGGCTCTCGTCCGCGGTGGTCAGCTCCTCGCCGCGGTAGCGCACGCGTCCGGCGGTGGGCACGTCGAGGCCGCCGAGGATGTTGAGGAGCGTCGACTTGCCGCTGCCCGACGGTCCGAGGAGCACGAGCAGCTCGCCTTCCTGAAGCGCGAGGTCGATGCCGCGCAGCGCATGGACCTCGACCTCGCCCATGCGGTAGACCTTGGTGATCCCTTCGGCCGCGAAGACCGGGGTGCCGTTCGTCGGAGTCAAGGCGGCGATCATACCGCCTCGGCGAGCCGGAGGTGCGTTGCGCCGGAGAGCCATATAGCCACTCGTTAAATTTTATCTCCCGAGAGAATTCCCGGTCAGAAATCTCCGGACAGTCTCGAATAAGAAAGCAAAGGAGGATGAGAGCCATGCTTACCCCGACGATGACCCAGACCGAGACCCTGACCCACAAGTGCGAAGGCGAAACCTTCGACGAGCCCCTGCCCGGTGATGAGCTCATGCCGCCGCAGGATCCGCCGAAGTTCCGCGAAGACATCTCGCTCATCAACTGAGGCTCAAGGCGGGCGGGGCAGTCGCCCCGCCCGCTCGTTTCATGATGAAGTCTCAGCTTGATGCCCAGGTCCTCCGCAGCATTCATCTCTCTCGCAGCGTTTCTCCTGGCGGCCCCGGCCGCAATGGGAGCCCCGCCATCCAGCCTCGAAGAATGCCAGGCGCAGCTGGCGCAATCGCCCGACGGCGAAGCACCGGCGCAGTGCCTCCACGAGGTGGCGACCGGCACAGGTCCTTTCCGCAAGGCGGCTGCCCAGCGCCTGCTGGAGCTGGCGGCGCAGCACCCGAAAGGCCCTGGCTCCTGCTCTATCTCGGCCGGGTCAAGTGGCAGAACCGGGATCTCGAGGGGGCGGCAGAGCTGTACACGGCCGCCGCGGGCGTCGCCGCCCGGCGCGGCATGGCCGAAGCGGAATTCAGCGCCCGGTCGAGCCTCTGCCGCATCCTGCGCGACACCGGCCGGTTGGACGAGGAGGAGGCGCAGGTCGAGCAGGCCGCCCGGATCGCCGAATCCTCCGGCCTGCCGCGGCTGGCACTACGCGCGGAGGTCCTGCGCGCCCTGCACTGGAACGCGCGGGGAGAGTTCGAACAGGCGTACCTGACCTTGCGGCGCATCCAGGCGGCCGTGGAGCATGAGGGCTCCTACCCGCTGCTGCGCGACCATCTCTTCGCCCTGGCCAAGGCCGCCCGGCAGGTGGGCCGGCCGCCCGAGACCCGTAGGGCCTATCGCCTGGCCATGGAGAGTGCCGCCGCGGCCGGAGACCCGGTCTGGGAGGCCCAGGCCCGCTATGGCTTGCTGCTCGTGAGCATGGCGGAGCTCGCGGAGACTCCCAGCGAAACAGACCGGCGGCAGTTGCTGGAGCTGGCACGGCTCCACTGGGAGGCGACGCGCTCCGCCGGGAGACCGTCCCTGGAGGCGCAGTCCCTCTGGATGCTCGGCTTTCTGGAGGGCGATGCCAAGGCCGCGAAGGCACACCTGCGGCGCTGCGCCGAGGTCGCCGACACCCTCTCGCAACGCAGCTTCTGCCGCAGCGCGTACGCGCGGCGCGTGGCGGCCACCGATCCCCGCGCGGCGGAGGCGGTCATCCTGGAGGCCCTGACCCTGGCGCAGCAATCCGGCAACGTCCAGGCGTGGACGGCCTCCTGGAGCCAGCGCATGCGGGTGAGCTGGGCTTCGAGCCCGCCGGAGAAGGCCTTCGCAGACTCCCGGGCGGCCCTGGACGCCATCGAGGCCCTGCGGGACCTGCAGGGAGGGACCGCGGGGCAGCCCGGCCTCTTCTCCACCTGGGCAGACCACTACCACTGGCTGTCGGGCCGGCTGCTCGAAGCCGGGCGGACGGAGCGCGCCTTCGGGGTGATGGAACGCATGCGCTCCCGCACCCTGATCGATGCTCTCGGGCTCTCCGGCCCGGCCTCCTCCGCTCTCCAGGCCCGGCGCGCCGACCTGTTCTTGGAGATCGCCCGCTTGCAGCGCCGGCTTCTGGAGACCGGGACGGAGAAGAAGGAGCAGGATCGGGCCGCGGCGGAGATCGAGCGGCTGGAGCTCGAGGAGGCGGCTCTCCGCGCCCGCATCGCCGAGGCGGATCCGGCCTACGCTTCCCTGCGGCCTCCCCGCTTCGCTTCCCTGGAGCAGGTGCGCGGCACCCTCGCGCCGGACGAGGCCCTCCTCTCCTTCCAGGTCGCTCCCTGGAAGGACTACGCCGGCGATTTCGGCGGCGGCTCCTGGCTCCTGGTCTCCACCCGGAGCGCCACGCGGGCCTACCGCCTGCCCGACCGGACCCGGCTGCGCCAGGCCGTGACCGCCTTCACCGCCATGTTCGGCGACCGCAAGGGCTCGGAGGCGCAAGGCGCCGCCACGCTCTACAGGGAGCTGCTGGCCCCCGCCCTCGCCGGGTTGCCCGGGGAGATCCGGCGGCTCGTGATCGTCCCGGACGACGCCCTGCATCGCCTTCCGTTCGCCGCCCTGCGCCCGCAACCGGGCTCGGACCCGCTCGCCACCCGCTACGAGATCACGCTGGCGCTCTCGGCCACGCTCTGGCTGCGCTGGCGCGACGCGCGGCCCGCTCCGGTCAGGACCCCGGCGCTGGTTTTTGCCGATCCGCTCACCCTGGCGACCGGGGAGGGCGCCGGGAAGCAACGGTCAGCCACCTTCCTCGCACCCGCCCGCGGCCTGGGGAGGCTGCACTTCGCCCGCGCCGAGGGGAAGGCAGTGCTGCGGCAGCTCGGCGGCGAGCTGCTCGTGGGCAAGGATGCCTCCGAGGCCTACCTCAAGAGGCATGGGGTGGATGCGTTCGGGCTCATCCACTTCGCCGCTCATGCCGTGACGAACGAGCTCAACCCGGACGGCTCGGGTGTCTGGCTGAGCCCCGGAGACAGCAGGGAGGACGGCCTGCTCCAGGTGCGCGAGATCGTCGATCTCGATCTGGACAAGCGCATCGTGGTGCTCTCCACCTGCGAGAGCGCCTCGGGAGAGATCCTGCGCGGCGAGGGCGTGATGGGGCTCGCCCGGGCCTTCTTCCAGGCCGGCGCCCATACGGTCGTGGCGAGCCTCTGGCCGCTCCGGGACGACGACGGCGCCGCCCTCTTCGAGAGCTTCTACCGCCACCTCGGCCAGGGCAGGAGCGTGGCCGCGGCGCTCCAGGCCGCCCAGCGCGACCGCATGGAAGCCGGCGCTCCGGCCGTGGCCTGGGCCGGAGTCGTCGTCCTGGGCGACGGCGGCCGGATCCCCATGCCGGGAGGCCGGGGAATCTCCTGGATCGTGCCGGCCGCGCTGGCCTTCCTCCTCGCCTCCGCACTCGGCCTATGGGCTTGGCTGCGTCGCAGGCGCACATAGCAATATAAAGATTTATTTCCCCGTGAGGGGAAGCGTCCTCCTTGTTCGTTTCCCGAGATGGCCAGCGGTTGTGAAACGTTTTCGTGATCGCGACCGCCAATAAGAGAAAACAAGGAGGATGAGAGTCATGTCTACCCCGACGATTGTCAGGTTTCAGATCGCGGTACCTTCGACGGACGGCAGCGCAGAGGCCACGGAAAAGGTCTACACCCTGGCCCTGTCGCTCCTGGTCGAGGGGGGTTGCGAGGACGACGGCAGGATCAAGGTGATGCTCGCGGGCGACGAGAGCACCGGCGATCCGACCCTCGTGCCTCCCAGCGACGTCATGCCCCCGAAAGAGCCGCCACCTCCCAATTGAGCCTCATCCGGCGGGTGGGGTGCATCCCCACCCGCCGCAGTCGGCTGTATCATTCGATCTTCTATGGAACGGCCCGTTTCAACCCGCGTCCTGGCGGGCGCATTGTGGTTGGGAATTTCCTTCCTACCCGATGCCGCTCGTGCACGGGATCCGGCTGACTGCCGGGGAAGCAGCAGGTCCGGCATGGAGGCGCCTGCCAGATGCCTCTTCGAGCTGGCGGCACGAGCAGGCCCGAAGCGGGAAGGCGCCGTCAAACAGCTGCGAGAGCTGGCGGCGGAACACCCCGGCAACCCCTGGTTCCCGATCTACCTGGGCAAGATCGAGCGGCTCGATGGCGAGGTCGAGAAGGCGGAGAAGCTCTTTGTCCTCGCCGCCGACATCGCCGCCCGGCGGCGCATGCCCGAAGCTGAGCTCGCGGCGCGTTCGAGCCGGTGCCGCATCCTCCGGGAGACGGGGCGCTCCGACGAAGAAGCGGCCGAGGTCGAGCGCGCCGTGCGCGCCGCTACCTCCTCGGGCCTGTCTCACCTGGAAGTACGGGCGAACGTTCTCCAGGCCTCGCACTGGAGCTCCCGCGGGGAATTCGAGCAGGCTTATGAGACCCTGCGGCGCATCCAGGCGGACGTGCAGGGCGAGGGCTCCTACCCTCTGCTGCGCGAGCACCTCTTCGCACTCGCCTGGGCCGCCCTGCAAACCGGCCGCTTCCGGGAAGCCCGCCAGGCCTATGGCCTTGCCGCAACCGAGGCCGAGTCGGAGGGCGATCCGGTCTGGTCGGCCCAGGCGCGCTATGGCATGGCGTCCGTGAGCATGGACGAGCACAGGGAGATTCCGAGCCCGTCGGGACGCGAGGAGGCGCTGGACCTGGCGCGCAGCGCCCTGGCGGCGGCCCGCACGGCGGAGCCGCCGACGGTGGAGACGCAGGCCCTGTGGTTGCTGGGCACCCTGGAGGAGGTCGGCCTGGCGAGGAGCCATCTGGAGCGCTGTTTCGGCGTCGCCTCCACGGACTCGGAACGAAGCTTCTGCCGGAGCGCCCTGGCAAGGCGCGTTGCGCAGATCGATCCGCGCCTGGCGGAATCGGCGATCCTCGAAGCCCTGACCCTCGCCCGGAGCTCAGGGGACGCGCAGGCACAGACCGCCGCCTGGAGCCAGCGCATGCGGGTCAGCTGGAGTCTGGGGCCCCGCGAAAAAGCCCTCGGGGATGCGAGCGCAGCCCTCGACGCCATCGAAGACCTTCGTGATCAACAGGTGGGCGGAGCAGGCCAGCCAGGCTTGTTCTCGACCTGGGCCGAGCACTATTACTGGTTGTCGGGTCAGATGCTCGAAGCCGGGCAGTTGGAGCGTGCGTTCGGAGTCATCGAGCAGATGCGGTCCAGGACGCTGATCGATGCCCTCGGCCTCGCCCGCGCGAGCCTTCGGGCCTCGCCCGCCCTCCATGCCCGCCGCGCCGACGTCTTCCTCGACATCGCACGTGTGCAGCGCCGCCTGATGGACGGGAAGCTCGACAGACAGGAGCGAGCCAAAGCTCGGGCCAAGCTCGAGCAACTCGAGCTCGAGGCGTCTGCCCTTCGTTCCAGGATCGCCCAGGCGACCCCGAGCGCCGCTGCGCTGCGCTTCGCCTCCATGGAGCGCGTGCGCGACGCCCTCACCGCCGACGAGGCCCTGCTCTCCTTCCAGGTCGCTCCCTGGAAAGACCTCACCGGCGACTTCGGCGGAGGCTCCTGGCTCCTGGTCTCCACCCGCCAGGCTACCCGCGTCCATCGCCTTCCCGGCCGGACCGAGCTGCGCCCGGCCGTGACGGCCTTCATCGGCCTGTTCGAAGCCCGGGACGGCGCGGAGGCCCGGGGAGCGGCCGTCCTCTACAAGAGGCTCCTGGCTCCCGCGCTGGCAGAGCTGCCTCCGGGCATCCGGCGCCTGGTGATCGTCCCGGACGACCTCCTCCACCGCCTCCCCTTCGCCGCTCTGCGCCCGGAGCCGGACGGCGAGCCCCTGGCCACGCGCTACGAGATCACGCTCGCCCCCTCGGCCACTCTGTGGCTGCGCTGGCGCAGGACGCGGCCGGCGCCGGCGGTCACACCGGCCCTGGTGCTGGCCGACCCCGTCACGCTGCTGACGAGAGGAGGTTCCGCGGGCGAGCGGGCGGCCACCTTTCTTACGCCCGTCCGCCTCGGCCGGCTCCGCTACGCGCGCACCGAGGGGAAGGCGGTGATAAGGCATCTCGGCAGAGGCACGCTGCTCGAGGGGAAGGAAGCCTCGGAACTCTTCCTCAAGAGGAACGGAGCCGAGCCGTTCGGCCTCGTCCACTTCGCCGCCCACGCGGTCACGGACGAGGTCAACCCCGACCGCTCGGGCGTCTATCTCAGCCCGGGAGATCCCAAAGAGGACGGCCTGCTCCAGGCGCGGGAGATCGTGGACCTCGACCTGGAAGGCCGGATCGTGGTGCTCTCCACCTGCGAGAGCGCCTCGGGAGAGATCCTGCGCGGCGAGGGGGTCATGGGGCTCGCCCGGGCGTTCTTCCAGGCCGGCGCCCACACGGTCGTGGCGAGCCTCTGGCCGCTGCGGGACGACGACGGCGCCGCCCTCTTCGACCGCTTCTACCGCCACCTCGGCCAGGGCAGGAGCGTGGCCGCGGCGCTCCAGGCCGCCCAGCGCGACCGCATGAAGGCCGGCGCCCCGGCCGCCGCCTGGGCCGGAGTCGTCGTCCTGGGCGACGGCGACCGCGTGCCGGTGCCGGGCGGGCGGGGGCCGGGATGGGCGACGTGGCTTGCGGCGGCCGTCCTGGCGTCCGTCATCGGCCTGCTGCTCTGGCGGCGCGTCGCCGGAGAACGAGCGCGTAGATCGGGATAGCCTTTACGTCCTTCGGGTCACCGCACCGCCAGCTCCTCCCGGCGCTCGGTCAGGTCGTCCACCCGGTTCAGGTCCACCTCGACCCCGATGCCGGGCTTGCCGGCCGGCACGTCGATCCAGCCCTCGCGGTCCATGGTCCACTCGGGAATGACGACGTCCTTCTCCCAGTAGCGCTCGCTCGGGGAGAGATCTCCGGGGAGCGTGAAGTTCGGCAGCGAGGCCAGGGCCACGTTGTGCGCCCGCCCCACCCCGCTCTCCAGCATGCCGCCGCACCAGACCGGGATGCCGTGCGCGGCGCAGAGGTCGTGGATCGCCTTCGAGGCGCGGAAGCCGCCCACCCGGCCGGGCTTGATGTTCACGATCCGGCCGCTCCCCAGGTCGATCATGTCCTGGGCGCGGTCGATGCTCGTGATCGACTCGTCCAGGCAGATCGGGGTCTTCAACCGCCGCTGCAGGTCCGCGTGGCGCAGGATGTCGTCCCAGGCGAGCGGCTGCTCGATCATCATGAGGCCCAGATCGTCGAGCGCCATCAGGCTGGAGACGTCGTCGAGCGTGTAGGCGTTGTTCGCGTCGGCCATGAGGGGAGCGCCGGGGCCGAGGGCTTCGCGGACCGCGCGGACATACTCCACGTCCTGGCCCGGCTTGATCTTGATCTTGACCTTTTTGTAGCCGCGCTCCAGAGCCGCCCGGGCCTTCTCCACCAGCGCCTCGGGGCTCTTCTGGATGCCGAGCGAGATCCCCACCGGGATGCGGTCGCGCGTGCCTCCCAGCTTGCGGGCGAGGGAGATCCCCTCCGCGCGCGCCGCCAGGTCCCAGGCCGCCATCTCGACCGCCGCCTTGGCCATGTTGCTGCCGCGGAAGTTCTCGTCGAGCGCGGGCTGGATCTCTTCAGGACCCGCGAAGCCGCGGCCGAGCACCCGGGGGGCCACGTACTCGCGCATCGCCACCCAGGCGAGGTCGATCGTCTCGGGTCCGTAGTTCGGCTGCTCGCCGGCCACGCACTCGCCCCAGGCCTCGATGCCATCCGCCGAGCGGACCTGGAGGAGGAAGATCCGGCGGTGGGTCACGGTGCCGGAGGAGATCTGGAACGGCTCCTTCAAGGCGAGACGGATCTCGCGCAGCGTCATGCTCTCGATTCTCATGAGGGTCGGGTAGCTCCGTAATAACACCGCTCGCCTTCGCGGTAGAAGTCCTCGATTCGCCAGCCGCCGCCCAGGTAGTGCTCGAACGCCTTCCGGATCGAGGCGCGATAGGCGAGGGCCCGGTCCAGGTCCGCGGCCTTCAAGGCCTGGACGTTGGCAGGGATCTCGACGCCGACCCGGGGCGCGTCCGGCAGCGGCCCTTCGTCTCCGGGGCCGACGACAGGGGCGTCCCGGAAGCGGCGGCGGACCTCCTCCGGGTCCGGCGGCCCCTCGGCCAGGCGGCGCACGACCCGGTCGCTCGCGATGTGCCAGGCCACGATGAAGCGGTCGGTGCCGATCCCCCTGGCGAGCTCGCTCCCGAACTCCCCCTCGTACATGTCGCGCACGTACTGGCAGGGCACGGCACCCAGGTGGTTCAGGTTGAGATGCGCGTTGCGCGCCTCCAGGGGATCGTAGGTCCACTCCACCCGCTCGATGCCCATGGGGAGCAGCAGCTCGCGCTGGTAGAGCTTGAGGCGCGTGCCGAGCCCGAGGTCGCGGGCGTCGGGGTCGACCGCCAGCATGTGGGACCAGTGGAAGATCTGCCCGCCGCGAAGCCCTGCCAGACCGTGGACGAAGCCGAGGATGCGGCCGTCCGGAGCGAACGCCCCGGCCGCGATCCCGCCCGCCTTCTGGGTGACCTTGAGGATGCTCATGGGGACCGCGTCCGAGAAGTCGCGGCCCCAGGTCTTCCTCTGCAGCTCGATGCAGGCCAGGTAATCCGCCTCGCTGGAGAGCGGGCGAAAGGTGATTCCGTCGGGTCCGGGCATGGTCCGGGAATCTTGTCATATGGTTGCCCGCGGATGGACTCCCTGCCCGCGCGCATCGACTTCCGGCGCTACCGCAAGGTGCGGAGGTTCGTGACCCGCACCTTCCTCCACGTCCTGTGGTGGGACATGTTCCTGAACGTGCCGGGGCTGCGCCGGTTCCGCCCGCCCGCGATCGGGCGCTGGACGCGCATCGCCCGCCGCTACCGCCACCTGGCGGGCGAGATGGGCGGCGTCCTCATCAAGCTCGGCCAGTTCCTCTCCGTGCGGGTCGACCTGCTCCCGCCGGAGGTGACGCGGGAGCTCGCGGGCCTCCAGGACGAAGTCCCGCCGGAGCGCTTCGCGGACATCGTGCGCCAGATCGAGGGCGACTTCGGCCGCCCGCTCGCGGAGGTCTTCTCCTGGGTCTCGCCCGAGCCCGTGGGCGCCGCCTCCCTCGCCCAGGTCCATCCCGCGCGGCTGCCATCCGGGGAGCCGGTCGTGGTCAAGGTGCTGCGGCCGGGCATCGACGTGCTCGTCGAGACCGACCTCGCGGCGGCCGGTCTCGCCTTCCGGCTGTTCAAGGTGTCGCGCAAGCTGCGCCGCCGGGTGGACCTCGACCGCCTCGCCGAGGAGATCGCCACCACCACGCGCCGCGAGCTCGACCTCGCCAACGAGGGGCGCAATGCCGAACGCTTCGCCAGGGACTTCGCGGGCGACCCGCGCGTCACCATCCCCGGCGTGCACTGGAGCGCGAGCGCCCGCCGCACCCTGACCCTGGAGAACGTCGGCTACCTGAAGATCGCCGACCTCGCCGCGATCGAGCGCGCCGGCATCTCCCGGCCCGAGGTGGCGCGGGTCCTCTACAGGATTTACATGCAGCAGATCTTCGTGCACTACTTCGTGCACGCCGATCCCCACCCCGGGAATCTGTTCGTCCAGCCGCTCCCCCTGCCGGGCGAATCGCCCTTCGGGCCGGGCGACCCCGTGCCCGCTCCGCCGCCGGGCACTGCGCGGCCGTTCCGGATCGTGTTCGTGGACTTCGGGATGGTGGCGGCGATCCCCGAGCGCCTGCGCGGGGCGTTGCGGGAGTACGCCATCGGCCTGGGCACGCGCGACGCCGCGCGGCTGGTCCAGTCCTACGTGAGTGCCGGGGTGCTCCTCCCCGGGGCCGACCTGACGCGGCTGGAGGAGATCCACGAGGAGCTGTTCCGGCGCTTCTGGGGGGTGAGCATCGGCAGCCTGCGCGACGTGGCCTTCTCCGAGGCGAGCTACTTCTTCCGCGAGTACCGCGACCTCCTCTACGACATCCCCTTCCAGGTGCAGGTGGACCTGCTCTTCGCCTCCCGGGCCGTGGGGCTGCTCTCGGGCATGACCACGCAGCTCGACCCGGAGTTCGATCCCTGGGCCGAGACCGTGCCCTTTGCCGAGCGGCTCGCCCGCGAGGAGCTGCGCCTGGGCTGGCGCGACCTCCTGCGCGAAGGGACGATCCAGGTGCAGGCGCTCCTCGGCCTGCCGCGGCGGCTCGACTCGCTGGTCACCCGGATCGAGCGCGGCACGCTCACGGTGCAGTCCACGCTGGCGCCCGAGGCGCGCAGGACGATCCAGCGCCTCGACCGCTCCATCCGCCGGGCGTCCTGGATGATCGTCTCCGCGGCGCTCCTGATCTCGGGAGTGATGGTGCGCATCGACCGGCCGGAGGAGCCGGCCGGCCGCTGGCTGCTCGCGCTCTCCGCTCTCACGTTCCTGTGGGGCGTGCTCGCCCGCCGGTAGATCTGGCATCTATTCTGCAAAAGAATCCGTCCGAGGGTGCGACGCGTGAGCCGGTATCGGAATGGGTGAGTGGAAGACCAGCACGACACGTTGCACCCTCCACTTCCAAACCCCATGGGCCAGCCGACGAAGATCGCCAGACCCGCCACCCTGGCGGTCGCTTTGCTCTGCCTGCTCTCCCTCCTTTCCGCCTGCGGCACCGAGGCCCCGCCCCGGCTGACCGACGCCGGACCGCGCCCCGCGCAGGTCTCGCCGCGTAGCGCCGGGCGTTTGGGGTCGAGCGGCGCCGCGCTGGTGGCCACGGGCCGGCACTCCTTCGAGGGAGTGCTGCCGGTGCGCTGTGCCGTCCATGACGGGACCGGTCTCCAGGTCAATCTGCGCACCGGCGATCCGGACTTCCCGGCGGTGGCCGTGCGGATCGACGAGTTCCACGGCAGCGCCGCCTACCGGGGCCGGCTGTTCGTGACCGGCCGGGGCCGCACCGGCGCTCTGGCGGTCTCGACCGGCGAGGTCTCCCTGGATCTCAGGGACGGCGGAACCGCGGACGGGCCGACTGTCCTCAAAGGGACGTTCGGCGGCACCTATGAGGGAGGGGCGGGAAAGGGCTCCGTCGAGGGCAGGTTCCAGGGTTGCTCCCTCCCCCGGCGCTGGGATAGGACGAAGATCGCCTCCTCCACGGGCATTCCATCGACGGACCGTTGACGCCGGAGCCGCCGGCGGTTACCCTGAGCCTGGGTGGGCTCGCACCTTCGCTTCGATACTTTTCCCGCTTTCGCCGGCTTCCGGCACCCTGTATAGGTAGAGCCTTTTCGTACTGTGCGCGCCGGTGCCATGAGGGCCCCGGACTTCTCCCCCTGGATCACGGAGGACTGAATGGTTCGCAACTGGATTCGTCGCAGTGGGATGCTGGCTCTTGTGCTGGCGCTCGCTCTGGCTGGTACGGCGCCGGCGGCCGCCCTCGACTTTGGCGGACGGGATCTCGATGGTTGGCACGCGGTTTGGAACTGGCTTGCGGATGTGATGGGTTGGGACGGCGAGGTGGCCGGGAACTCCGGCGGGTTTACGCCGGTCTATGAGGGGGAAGGCGCGGGATCCGACCCCTTCGGTCAGCCCCAGCCGACAGCCGCCTCGGTCTGCCCGAGCTGTGAAGAGGGTCCGGGAGCCAGCTAGCTGAAACCAAGGGGCTGGATTTCCGTAGAAGGCTGTGAAAGAATCGCGGCGCAAACAAATTGCGCAGACATCGGAGGGAACGATGAGCGATCGTCACCCGACCCATGAGACGCTGGAGGCCTTTTCCAACGGCTGCCTCTCCTCTCATGCGGCCCGAGCGGTAGTGGCCCACCTGGTGGGTGGGTGTTCCGAGTGCCGGCAGAGCCTGGCGCTGATGTCGGGGCCGTTGTTCGCGCCGCTTCCCGAGGAGAACGAAGAGGTCGAGATCTCCGCCGAGCTGGATGCGGCGTACGACTCGGCCATTTCCGCCGCCTACGCGGCCGCCCTGGCCAAGGCTGGCGGCATGGAGCGCAGGGATGCGGCTCGCGCGATCCCTGGGGCCGAGGGGCTCCCGCTCCCCGGCGAGCCGGGCTTCGCCACTCCCGATGTTTGCGAGATCCTCATGGACAGGTCTTACGAGCTGCGCTTCACCGATCCGGCGGCCATGCTCCGGCTGGCCGAGCTCGCGGCGCAGTCGGCCGAGGCGCTCGACACGGAGGTCTATGGCGCCGAGAGCGTCGCGGACCTCCAGGCTCGGGCCTGGGCCGAGGTGGCGAACGCTCACCGCGTCATCGGCGACCTGCCCCAGGCCGACCGCATGATGACCCGGGCCGTCGACTGCCGCTCCCGCGGCACCGGCGAACCTCGTCTCCTGGCGCGCCTGTCGGACCTGGCCGCGGCGCTCGCCTGCGCACAGCGGCGCTTCGACCAGGCCTTCCGGCTGCTCGACATCGGCTACTCGATCTACATCAAGCTCGGTGACCAGCACTCCGCCGGGCGGGTGCTCATCGCCCGCGGCCTGTACACCGGCTATACCGGAGACCCCCTGGAGGGCATCCGGTACCTCGTGCACGGTCTCAACATCATCGACCGCACCCGGGAGCCGAAGCTGGCCTTCCAGGCGCTGAACAACATCGTCCTGCTCCGGGTCGAGCTGGGCGAGTACGAAGAGGCCCGGCGGTCACTGCGCCAGATGAGGCCGCTCTACGCCCGCTACTCCGATGAGGTGATGGACATCAAGCTCCGCTGGATCGAAGGCAAGATCGCCGCCGGTCTCGCCGAGCTCGAAGAGGCCGAGGCAGCCTTCACGGAGGCCCGGGACAGGTTCGACCGGATCGGGCTCGGCTACCGCGCCGCCCTGGTCTCGCTCGATCTCGTTTCGGTCTGGCTCCAGCAGGGCCGTACCGGCGAGATCCGGCAGCTCGTGGCCGAGCTGCTGGTGACCTTCAAGGCCGTCGGCGTCGAGCGCGAGGCGCTCGCCGGCGTGCTGCTGCTCCGGGATGCCGTGGAATGCGAGCAGGCCACCCTGGAGCTGCTCCAGCTCATCGCCCACTCGCTCGGCAAGCTGGACGGCCGCTCGGCTCCGCCGCTCGACCCTGAAGTGCGATAACGCGGCCCCGGGGAACGGGATCAGACCTCTTCCAACGCCCGGCCCTGGCCGGGCGTTTCTGTTTCTTCCTGCTCGTCCAGGCGGGCCAGCTCCTCCTGCAACGCGCGCGTCACGGCGCTCTCGATCTCGTCGTACTTCAGCTTCGGCACCAGCGGCGAGATCTGGGCGTCGGGCTCGATCTGGCGAAAGCCCATCTCGATCTGCTCTAGGACCCAGCGGGGGTCCTGGGGGAGAGATGGCCATTTGTCTTCTTTCATCGGTTGGAAGTCTACCCCTACTTAGAGGGTGCCGGATCACCGAAAAACGCGCCGTTTCCACCTGTGGATGCGGATATAGCGATGCATGCGGTGGCGCCGTCTTATACTCGGCAAGCACCCTGAAGGGTGAAAGGAGAATCCCACGATGAGAAAGCTGGCCCTGATCCTCGCCCTTGCCGCCCTGCTCGTCCCCGGCCTCTCCCTTGCCGCGACGCCACAGACCCCGGAGCCCGCTCCGGCGACCCCGGCCCTGAGCCTCGAGGAGATCCTCCTCGGAGGCCCGTGCGCCGCGGAGCCCGCGTTCCTGTCGCCTCCCGGCTGCCGCCGGCCCTGCAAGGTCGACCGGGATTGCCCTCACTACCCGGAGGAGGTCTGCGTCAGCGGCTGCTGCGCCTTCTGAGGAGGATCTATCCGTCCGCGGAGGGCTCCTCTTCCTCTTCGCCGGGGAGCAGGTCCGGCGCCTTGAGGAAGACGGCTCCGAGCGGCGGCAGGTGGAGCGTGAGCGACCAGGAGCGGCCGTGGAGGGGGACCGACGCGGCCTCGACCCCGCCCAGGTTCCCCACCCCGCTCCCCTGGTACTCGGCGGCGTCGCTGTTCAGCACCTCGGTCCACAGGCCGCGGCGGGGCACGCCCACCCGGTAGCCCTCCCGCGGCACGGGCGTGAAGTTGAGCACCACCAGGACGACCTCCCTGCCGTCCTCGCTCTTGCGCAGGAAGGTGAGCACGCTGTTCAGGGCGTCGTTGGCGTCGATCCACTCGAAGCCGTCGGGCGAGGCGTCCAGCTCGTGCAGCGCCGGCTGCTCGCGGTAGAGGCGGTTCAGGTCCTCCAGCCAGCGGCAGACGCCGGCGTGCGCGGGATCGTCGAGCAGGTGCCAGTCGAGGCTCGTCTCGTGGTTCCACTCCCGGTACTGCGCCAGCTCCGCCCCCATGAACAGCAGCTTCTTGCCGGGCTGCGCCCACATGTAGCCGTAGAGCAGTCTCAGATTGGCCAGCTTCTGCCAGGCGTCGCCCGGCATCTTGTTCACGAGCGAGCCCTTGGCGTGGACCACCTCGTCGTGGGAGAGCGGCAGCACGAAGCTCTCGTTCCAGGCGTAGACCATCCGGAACGTGATCTCGTTGTGGTGGTACTTGCGGTGGATCGGGTCGTGGGAGAGGTACTTCAAGGTGTCGTGCATCCACCCCATGTCCCACTTGTAGCCGAAGCCGAGCCCGCCGACCCAGGTCGGCCGCGAGACCATGGGCCAGGCCGTGGACTCCTCCGCGATCGTCTGCGCGCCGGGGAACTGCTCGCAGACCTCGTCGTTGACGGCGCGCAGGAGCTCGATGGCGTCCAGGTTCTCGCGCCCGCCGTAGCGGTTCGGGATCCATTCCCCGGCCTTGCGCGAGTAGTCGAGGTAGAGCATCGAGGCGACCGCATCGACCCGCAGGCCGTCGACGTGGTACCGGTCCAGCCAGAAGATCGCGCTGCTGGTGAGGAAGCTCCGCACCTCGTTGCGGCCGTAGTTGAAGATGTAGCTCCCCCAGTCGGGGTGGAACCCCTGGCGGGGATCGGCGTGCTCGTAGAGGTGCGTGCCGTCGAAGTAGGCGAGGCCGTGCTCGTCCGTGGGGAAGTGCGACGGCACCCAGTCGAGGATCACCCCGATCCCCTTCTGATGCAGATGATCGACCAGGAACATGAAGTCCTGCGGCGTGCCGTAGCGGCTGGTCGGAGCGAAGTAGCCCGTGACCTGGTAGCCCCACGAGCCGTAGTAGGGATGCTCCGTGACCGGCATCAGCTCGACATGGGTGAAGCCCAGCTTCTTGACGTGATCGGCCAGGAGCGGCGCGATCTCCCGGTACGACAGGGGGCGCTCGCCCTCCTCCGGCACCCGCCGCCAGGAGCCCAGGTGCACCTCGTAGATCGACATGGGGGCCGCGACCGACTGGCGCGGCTTGCGCTCGGCCATCCAGTCGCCGTCTCCCCACTCGTAGTCGAGCTCCCAGACCACCGACGCCTGCGCGGGCGGGACTTCGGCATGGAACGCGAACGGGTCGGCCTTGTCCGCGCTGTAACCGTTGAATCGGGACACGACGTGGTACTTGTAGTGGGCTCCCGGCCTTACTCCGGCGAGGAAGCCCTCCCAGATGCCCGAAGAGCCGCGGAGGGCCAGAGGCTGGGCCGCCTTGTCCCAGCCGTTCCAGTCCCCCATCACCGTGACCCGCTCGGCGTCCGGCGCCCAGACGGAGAACCAGGTGCCGTCCGTGCCGGGATGCGAGCCCATGCGGTCGTAAAGCCGGTAGTGCGTGCCCTCGTTGAACAGGTACAGGTCCTGCTCCGTCAGCAAGCTCATCCCCTCTCCTTGCGGAGCGCGTCCACGCGCCGCAGCGCCTCCACCACCTCCGGCTTCGTCGAGAATTCCTCGAACCCGTAGCGGGCCTTGCGCCGCCAGTTCGGTCGCTCGGTGTGGGTGCCGGGCACGTTCTGCGGCTCGGTCTCCCCCCAGAGGTCTTCCAGGTTGACCAGGACCATCCGCGCCGGGCTGGACGCCAGGACCTCCAGCAGCCGGCGCAGCACGGCCCCGTACGCGCGCTCCTCGCTCCGCTCCTCGGGCGGCAGCTCCTCCAGGATCTGCCGGCGCAGCGCCGCCCGGCGCTCGCGCGCCTCGCGGGCCTGGCCCTCGTCGAAGAAGCCGAGCTCCTCGAGCACCGCCGCGTCCCGGGCCTCCCAGAACGCGCGGAAGGTCGGCATGTCGTGCGTGTTCAGGCTGGCCGCGGAGGAGGCCGGAGGCGTGCGCAGCCCCTGCCCGGGCTGCAGCTCGTACTGCACCACGTACATGCCGAGCACGTCGTGGCGGTGCATGGCCTCGCCGATCTCGGGCGGTACCGTGCCCAGGTTCTCCCCCACCACGATCGCCTGGTGACGGTGCGACTCGACCGAGATCACCGCGAACATCTCGTCGACGGGATAACGGACATAGACGCCCGCCGAGGCGTGCATGTCCCGCGGGATCCAGAACAGCCGGTAGAGCTGCATCACGTGATCGATGCGCAGCAGCCCGGCGTGGCGCAGGTGGTGGCGCAGCGATTCGATCAAATAGTCATAACCGCGCTCCCGCAGGCGCTCGGGGAGGAGCGGCGGCGAGCCCCAGTTCTGCCCGCCGGTGAACAGCGCATCCGGCGGCGCGCCGGACGCGATCCCCTCGGCGAACAGGTCGCGGTAGCGCCAGACGTCGTAGGAGCTGCCATGGACCCCGAGCGGAATGTCGAGGTAGAGTCCCGGCCCGCGGCTCCGGGCATGCTCGGCCAGGGCGCTCACCTGCTCGTCCGTGATCCACTGCACCCACAGGTGATAGCGGCGGTCGTCCTCGTCCCAGTCCGCGGCAGCGAGGGTCCCGTCGCGGAGCCGCTCCGGCCAGCTCTGCCAGGGCTCCCCCCGCCGCTCCCCCACGGCCCGGAACGCGGCATAGGTGCCCAGCTCGGGCCGGCTCGCGGCGAATGCCTCGAACGCATCCCGGCGGTCCGAGGTCGCCTGGGCGAAGAAGTGGCGGGCCAGCTCCTCCAGGACCCGCCGCTTGAGCGCCATCAGCCGGGCGTAGTCGACCGTCCAGTCCCTGCGGAGGTCCTCCACCTCGCGCCGCAGCTCCGCCGATGCGAGCAGGCGCTTCGCCTCCGCGCAGGTCTCCAGCTCCGGCACCCGGCGCGGGTCGAGGAAGAGCTCGTTCCAGAACAGCCGGCTCGCCGGAGCATAGGGACTGGGCTCGAACGGCTCGTCCAGGAACTGCGCCAGCATGGGCAGCGTGGCGACCACGCCGCCGCCCAGGCCGGCGGTCCACTCCGCGAGCCGCTCCAAGTCCGAGAAGTCGCCCGCGCCCCAGCTCTCGCGGGTGTGCAGGGCATAGAGCGGCAGGAAGACTCCCCAGAGCGGCTTGCCGTCGCCGACGAAGGCACGGGTAGGCGCCGAGATCACCAGCGCCTCGCCCGATTTCCCCTCGTGCTCCACGCGCAGGCGGTGATAGCCCATCGGCAGGGTGTCCGGCAGGCCGAGCAGGCGTCCCTCCGGAGAAGCCTGGGGCAGCGCGGAGAGCTCCTTTTCCCAGGCCCAGCGCTCGCCGCCGTCGAGGTCGAAGCGGCAGGTCACACGTCCGGAATCCGCGCCGAACCGGAGCACGGCCGCCGGGGCGCGGCCATCCCAGGCCACGAGGACCGGCTCGATCACGCGCTCCGCCAGCTCCCGCCGCCGCTCCTCCAGCGCCTCGGCCACGTCGTCCATGCTCTCCAGGGAAGCGCCCAGGGCGCGCAGCACCGCCAGCAGCGCCTCCTGCCCCGCCTCGACGTAGCCGCCCATGGCATCGTGGAAGGAGGTCTCGACTCCATAAAGGCGGGCCAGCTCCCGCAGGTCGTCCGTCACTCCAGCTCTCCCTTGCCCAGGATCTGCCGGATCCCCTGCAGCGGGATCCGCACCCAGCCGGGCCGGTTGTTCAGCTCGTAGGCCAGCTCCTGCACGGCCTTCTCGAGCAGGTACACGTCGATCAGCATCTCCAGCTCCTCCCGCGACGGCGGCACGAACGACGCGCCCCAGGCGCGGTCGAGGTACGCCTTCAGGAAGGTGGCCGAGGTCCAGCGTTCCCAGTCGAGGGCCCAGCTCTCCAGGGCCGGCAGCGCGCCCGGCTGCACCAGCCCCGCCTCGGACTCCTCGTAGAGCCGCGCGTAGGCAGCATAGTGGAACGAGCGCACCAGGCTCACCACGTCGCGCATCGGCGAGCGCTTCCTGCGGCGCTCCGAGAGCGGCCGGGACGGCTCCCCCTCGAAGCCGAGGACCGTGAAGTCCTTTCCCGTGTAGAGGAGCTGACCGAGATGATAGTCCCCATGGCAGCGGATGCGCGTCGCCGGCACCTTGGCGCCGAGCAGCGCGCCGAAGCGCTCGATCACGCGGCCCTGCTGCGCGAGCAGCGCCTCCGCCTCGGGCCGCGCGGCTTCCGGCAGCTCGCCCAGGCGCTGGCGCAGGAGCTGGAACGTGCGCCCCGCGAGCGTCCGCATGGATTGATAGAGCGAGCGCTGGTGCAGGAGCGAGAACGCCTCGGGCGCGAAGTCCGGCTCGTCCGGCCGCGAGGCGAGCGCGATATGCATCTCCGCAGTCCTCTGGCCGAGGAGCCGCGCGGACTGGAGATAGATGCCGATCCGCTCGCGCGCCGCCGCGGGCACCTCGCGGCCGGCCAGCTCCACCAGCCGCTCCCGCGGCGGATCGGCGGACCCGCCCATGGTCCGCATCCGCTCGAAGTAGCGGCCCAGGATGTCCAGCGTGTAGGTCCAGGCGTCCCCCTCGTTGGCGACGTAGCCGTGCAGCACGCCGAGCGTGAGCGCCTCGCGGCCGTTCCTCACCTCCAGCCAGCCCGCGACCGGAGCGGCGTGCTGGAACGTGGTGCGCTCGGCGAGGAAGCGCCCGACCTCCAGATCCGGATTGATCCCCTCCTCCAGGCGGCGGAAGAGCTTGAGCACGAAGCGGTCGGAGAAGCGCACCGACGTGTGGCCCTGCTCGCCCTGGAAGATCGCCGGCTCGGGTCCCGATCCTTCCCCGAGCCGGTCGCGGAATGCCGATATCACCGGCAGTGGCAAGCCCGCCATCTCCAGCCCCTCGCTCGCCCTGAAGCGGCGCCGCTTGGCGATCGCAGAGAGCAGCCCGCGAGAGAAATCGGGATCCCAGAGCGCGTCATACAGGACGCCCGTCCCCTCCGGCGAGTCGGATCGCAGCCGGACGAGCACCGCCTGCGCAGGCCGGCCGCCGACTGCGAACGCCAGAGGCAGCGCGTAGGTCTCGGGCTCGCCGTCCGTGTACTCGACGCCGACGAGCGCCAGCCGAGCATCCCCCTCCAGGGGGATCGACTCCCGGATCTCCACCTGGCGGATCGTCCGCGCCCTGCCGACGAACCAGGGCCGGGTGGGCAGAATCGCCGCGAGCGCCGACTCCAGCCCGGCCTTGGAGCGCCCCTCCAGGCAGCTCTCCCACGATCCCTGGATCGCCAGCACCGGGATTTCCCCTTCCACGCCCGCCCCCGCCAGGCGCAGCCGGATCGGCAGCGTCTCCGTCTCCAGGGAGAACCAGTAGAACGAATGCGGCCCCAGCGTGAGCAGGTACGGCAGGTCGCCCACCCGGGGAAACGGTGTGCGGCCGAAGAGCTCGACGGGCGTCGCGCCCCGGAACGCCGCGAGATCCAGCTCCACATGCTGGACGAAGCGCGACAGGTTGGCGACCACGAGCAGGCTCTCCTCCCCCAGACGGCGAAGGAAGGCGAGCACGCGATGGTTCTGCGGATCGAGGAGTTCCAGCGAGCCGCGGCTGAACGCGCGGTGGCGCTTGCGCAGGGCGATGAGCCGCCGCATCCACCAGAGCAGCGAGTGCGGATTGCCCTGCTGCAGCTCCACGTTCACCGCCTCGAAGTGGTACTCGGGATCGGTGATCACCGGCAGGAAGAGCTTCTGCGGATTGGCGCGCGAAAAGCCGGCGTTCCTGTCCGCGCTCCACTGCATGGGCGTGCGCACGCCGTTCCTGTCTCCGAGGTAGATGTTGTCGCCCATGCCGATCTCGTCCCCGTAGTAGAGGACGGGCGCGCCGGGCAGCGAGAAGAGCAAGCCGTTCATCAGCTCGATTCGCCGGCGGTCGTTGCCCAGCAGAGGCGCGAGCCGCCGCCGGATCCCGAGATTGATCCGCGCCCGCGGGTCCGAGGCATAGACCCGGTACATGTAGTCGCGGTCCTCGTCGGTCACCATCTCCAGCGTCAGCTCGTCATGGTTGCGCAGGAAGATCGCCCACTGGCAGTTGGCCGGGATCGGCGGCGTCTGCTGCAGGATGTCCACGACGGGGAAGCGGTCCTCCATGCGCAGCGCCATGTAGAGTCGCGGCATGACCGGGAAGTGGAACGCCATGTGGCACTCCTCGCCCGTCTGCGCATCCCCGAAGTAGGCGATCGAGTCCTCCGGCCACTGGTTCGCCTCGGCGAGCAGCATCCGGTTCGGATACTTCGCGTCCACGTGGGCGCGCAGCTTCTTCAAATACTCGTGCGTGCGCGGCAGGTTCTCGCAGTTCGTCCCCTCGGCCTCGTAGAGGTACGGGATGGCATCCAGGCGCATGCCGTCGACGCCCATCTCCATCCAGAAGTCGAGGGCCTGGAGCACGGCGCGATGGACGCGCTCGTTCTCGAAGTTCAGGTCCGGCTGGTGCGAGAAGAAGCGGTGCCAGTAGTAGGCCTTGGCGACCGGGTCCCAGCTCCAGTTCGAGCTCTCGAAGTCCTTGAAGATGATGCGGGCGTCGGCATAGCGCTCGGGCGAGTCGCTCCAGACGTAGAAGTCGCGCCAGCGGCTGCCCGGCTCGGAGCTGCGGGCGCGCTGGAACCAGGGGTGCTGGTCCGATGTGTGGTTGATGACCAGCTCGGTGACGACCTTGAGGCCGCGGCGGTGGGCTTCGCGCAGGAAGGCCTTGAAGTCCTTGAGGTTGCCGTAGGCCGGATGGACCTCGTTGTAATCGGAGATGTCGTAGCCGTCGTCCTTCCACGGCGAGGGATAGAACGGCAGCAGCCAGAGCGTGGTGACGCCGAGATCCTGGAGGTAGTCGAGCTTCCCGGTGAGCCCCTTGAAATCGCCCATGCCGTCGCCGTCGGCATCGGCGAACGCGCGCACGTGGATCTCGTAGAGGACCGCATCCTTGTACCAGAGCGGCTCGCGCTCCGCGCTCTCCTCCTGCGGCTCCCGCCGGTTCCCCTCCTCCTCCTCACGCGCCTTCTCGTCCTTCATCCGCATTCCCCCGTGCCCACGTTGCAGGCCGCCTGCCAACGGCGTCCCGCCCGGCCGGAGGTTTACCAGACTCGGGCGGAGGACGCTAGCCCTGGAGGGTTGAGCACGTATAGACTCGCCTGGACACGGAAGGAGACGACTTGCCGACGATCAGAGGCATCTCTGGGCCATACAGGTTCTTCTTCTACAGCTTCGACTGCGGCGAACCCCAGCACGTCCATGTGCAGAGGGAAAGGATGCTCTGCAAGTTCTGGCTCTCGCCGCTGGCCCTGAGCAGCAACCATGGGTTCTCACCCAGGGAGTTGAACCGGATTCGTGAGATGATCCAAGACAATGTTGAACGGATTCTCGAGGCATGGAATGAACACTGCGGTTAGCCTGGAACCCCGGATCAAGAGCATTCAGGTCACGGAAGAGGCCATCACGGCAGAGCTCGTAGATGGTCGGACGATCAGCGTGCCCTTGGCATGGTCCTGGCGCCTCTCCGAAGCGACCCCGGAGCAACGCGACCACTTCGAAATCCTCGGCGACGGCCAAGGCGCCCATTGGCCCGAGATCGATGAGGACATCAGCATCGACGGAATGCTTTATGGCGGTCCCGCACGCCGGCCGCTGAGGGCTTGATCCCATGGCCACCGACCCCCAGCCCCCTTCGACCGCAGCCCCCGCGCGCAGGCGCGGTTGCGGCAAGCCCATCCTCGTCCTCCTCGTGCTCGCGCTCGTGACGGTCGGAATCGTCGCGCTCTGGGCCTGGATTACCTTGAGCTGGGACTACGCCGACGGCGAACGGGCGGGCTTCGTCCAGAAGTTTTCCAACAAGGGATGGATCTGCAAGACCTGGGAGGGCGAGCTCGCCATGGTCAACCTGCCGGGTGCCATGCCCGAGATCTTCTACTTCACCGTGCGCGACGACGCCGTGGCCGCGCGCATCAACCAGACCATGGGCCAGCGCGTGACCCTGCACTACGAGCAGCACATGGGCGTGCCCACCTCCTGCTTCGGGGAGACCGACTACTTCGTGACCGACGTGCGTCCCGTGAAGCCCTGAGTCATCGCTCCTCCACGGGCCCGAGCACGGGCTTGATATCGACGATGGGCGTGCCGTCGATGGCCTCCAGCGGCGCAACCCTCAACCTCTGCCGCGCGACCTCCAACACGGTAACCTGGTGGAGCCCAACGGGGTTGGGACGATCCGGCGACCGCGTCGCGAACACGCCCGTCAACGGCGCATCGAGCCGGCCGCGCGGATGCACTCGGAGCACGTCGCGCCGCGCCCGGTCAAACCAGGTCAGAACGATCAGATCATCGCCGGCCTCGATGCCGGCAAGTCCTTGCGCTGCCGAAGACGTGAGCTCCAGCCAGGCTTCCGGAGCGCCTTCATCCCCTTGGCGCGGCGCCTCTTCGAGCCGGATCAGCTCGGACCGCACGATCCCAATGGGTTCAATCCTGTAGCTATCGACCATGCGTGAATCATAACGACTCCGGAGTTGGCCCCAAACATTCCAGAATCTTTGGAAATGAGGCTGGTGCCTCCTCGTCGTGGGGTTTGCATGGACCCCGGCTCGTCTTTCTCCGCGGGAGCACGTAGATCTCCGTCGGAAGAGCTGTAGCAACGCAAAACCTCCTCCAGGATGGCCAGAGCTCCTCTAGCATTGCTAGAGCGCCGCTAGCATTGCTAGAGCACGTCTAACTTGCCTGGAAGCCGAGTTAGCTGTGTCCCACCTCTTCTTGGATTGCTGGAGCCGTTCTAACAGAGCTGAAGCGCGTCCGAGAGTGCTATAGCCCTTTTTGAGCAGGAAAAACGGCGTCCAGCATTGCTAAAGCTCTTCTGAGCTTGCTAGAGCCGGCCGGAGCCTGTTAAAGCGCGTCGAACGGAGATGACGCGCGTTTTTACGCTGCTAAAGCCGCTGCAAGCCTGCTATCCGCGTTTTGAGCCTGATCGAGGACGTCCAACGCTGCTAAAGACGGCTCAAGACTGCTAAAGGCCGTCCTGCACTGCCAAAGGCCTAGACGCACCGCTTCACGACTCCGTATGAAGATCCTGAAGATCCTGCTGAGCTGGTTCGGTCGGCAGAACCAATCCAACGAAGGACCGATGGCGAGGAGAGGATATGCGCAGCGCAGAAGGATTCAGTGTCCTGATCAACGACCTGCAGCTCATGAACAACAACCTGGAGCCGAAGCTGGAGGAGATCCCGTACATGCGTAAGCTCCAGGAGCAGATCGCCCGCGTCGTGGTCGGCGGCCGGGAGCTCGAGGCCGAGCAGGAGACCGCCCGCAAGATGCTCAGGGAGCTCGTCCGCAAGCGGCAGGAGCTGGAAAAGGAAGGCACCGACCTCCGACTCCGGGCGGCCGCGATGCTCCGCGGGACGTTCGGGTTCACCAGCGAAGAGCTCATCCCGTTCGGAATCCGGCCCCGCCCCCGCAACACCGGTCCGCGCAAGCGCAGGAAGAAGGCCGAGGCCGAGCAGCAGCAGTCCGGAACGGGCTCCAAAGCGGCCTGACCCACCGAAAGTTGGTCCGGGTCCTGCAAGAGACGAACGGCGAGGGGCCGGAGGGAACGACAGAGACCCGCAACGGCGCCCCTCATTTCGGATGCGAGGAGGTTTGAGAATGATCCACCCACGCCGATTGCTGCTCTTGGCCGTCCTCGCGGCGGCGCTCTCCCTCACCGCCTGCGGCGGGGACTCCGGCCACACGCCGGCTGCCGCTCAGGAACAGACCGTCCAGGTCAAGGTCACGGACGACCACATCCAGATGCCGACCGAATTGCCTGCCGGCATGGCGATGTTCGAGGTCACCAACTCAGGAACCCACGAGCACAGCTTCGGGATCACGGGACCGGGCGGCGACAAGGTGCTGGAGAAGACCCTCCAGCCCGGCGAGACCGAGACCCTCGAGATGACGCTCGACGCCGGCACCTACCGGATCTACTGCCCCGTCGACCAGAAGCACGGCGATCCCATGCAACTGGCGCTCAACGTCAAGGACGGCACCGCGCACGGTTGAAGCGCTTCAGCGGTTGTACGGCCATTCGTTGATCCAGCGGAAGCCCCGGCTGACCAGCCGGTAGCTCGACTCGTCCCTCCGGCGAAAGCGCGCGGAGACCTTCTTGCCGTCCATCTCGCCCTCCAGGGCCAGGACGTCCGCGCCGGCCAGCCGGTACGAGACGCGGGCCTTCCAGGCCGGATCGTCGTACTTCCTCAGCACGAACCCGCGCGCTCCGGGCTCCCGCTTCAGCTCGTAGTACCGGACGCGCGCATCCTGGGCGCGCTGGATGCCGATCGCCCCGGGCCATTCGAAGGTCAAGCGGCGCCACACCTCCGCATCCGTGATCAGCAGCGGCCGGTCCACCCCGTCGATCGCGAGCGCCTCGACCTCCCAGACGCCGTAGAGACGCGGCCGGGGCGCTCCCCCGAACTCGCGGTAGGCCTGCCAGGCCCCGTGCAGCGAAGTCCAGGTGATGAACAGGACGAACGCCGTGCGCAACGCGAGGGCCGCCCAGTGGCGCTCGCGATCCGCGAAGAGCGGTCCGCGCTCGGACGGCGGCACCCGGCGGTTGAGCACCAGCAGGTTCGCGAGCCGCTTCAGGTCGGGAACGGCCAGGAAGACGGCCATCAGGAGCAGGTGCGACGAGTAGAGCTTGACCGGCACGTCGTAGCTGAAATTGATCATCACCACGTTGCTCATGACGCCGATGCACACGAGCGCGCCGAGCAGCGTGGTGCGGCGGAAGGCGAGGAGCAGCCCTCCCAGCATCTCGCCCGCGCCCGTGAACGCCATGTAGGCGAAGGACGCTCCCATGAACGTCCAGACGAGCCCCATGGGCGAGGCGTCGCCGATCGGCTGCAGGAGCTTGCCCGGCCAGGGCGCAGCCATCTGCGCCGGCACGACCTTGGACGCTCCGTAGAAGATCATCGCCGTGGCGAGCACGAAGCGGACGTAGATCCGCAGCCACTCGTGAAACCGCGCATCGCTCGGCCGCTCGCGATTCCGCCACCGGAAGAAGGAAATCGCCGTCCAGACGGCCGCGGCAGCCAGCGCGAGGACCAGGAAGCAGTAGAGCTGCACGTAGTTGTAGGTCGTGTCGCCGCTGCCCGCGGGCCGGAAGCGGACCTCGACCCGGAACAGCCGCTCCCCCACCCACGGCACGGCCTCGTTCCACAGGTCCGTGTACGGCTGCTCGATCATCTCGCCGACGATCGGGATGACGTTGACGGGGAACGGGAAGCAGTAGAGGAGCACGTAGACGAACAGGACCCGGAAGAGGAACCGCTTCGCCGTGTTCATGGGCGCTCCAGGGCCTCCAGCTGGGCGCAGTGGTGCTCGATGTGCCGGGCGCAGAACAGCAGGCCGGCCGCGGACTTCAGAGTGCCGAAATAGGCGTGGGTGAGCCGCGCTTCCGGCTTCGCCCGGAACGCCGTCTCGAATTCCTGCGCGCGCTGCCGGAAGAGCGCGATGCCGTCCTGCTGGCCCGGCGGTGCCTTCGAAGGGCGAATCTCGGGCGGCGCGGGCGCCCGGGCCGGAAACCAGCCGCCGCGGAGGATCCGGGGCTTGTACGTGAGCCTCAGGACGATCCTCATCAGGAACGGAGTGCGCACCTTCATCCCCGCGCCGCCGCCGATCTCGCGCAGGACCACGTCGTAGGTCCGGATCAGGTGATCGGTGATCTGGGCGGGCGACCACTTCCCTGCCGCCCGGGGGCGGTCCCAGGCATCCGGCTCGACCGCCTCGGCCGCGGCGGCGAACGCCGAGGCGGCGGAGCCGTGGGCTCGAAAGGCTTCCTGCCAGGAGGTGGAGGGCACCCTCCAATTCTAGTCCAGGTCTTGCGTGATATCCCGTCCCGGAGCGCATCTGCTAGGCTCTGGAAATGCGACGGCTCCTCCTTCTGCTGCTGCTGCTGATCCCCCGACTCGCCCAAGCCGAGGAGGCCGATGTCATCGTCGAGCTTCGCACCGGAGGCTCCGACCTCCGGGCTATCGCCCAGGCGCAGACCTCCGCCATCCGCGGAAGCCGTGCCCTGGGGGCGACGGAGGTCGCGGGGCTGTCCCACTTCCCGCTGCTCCACCTGCGGCTGCCCGCGGATCGGGTCCGGCAGCTTTCCGCGCTTCCGGAGGTGCGGGCGGTCTATCCCAACCACCGCGTGACCGCGGCGCGGGCCGAGGGCGGCGCCCTGATCGGCGCTTCCCAGCTCCGATCGAAGTACCGCGCGCGCGGCAAGGGGATCGGCGTGGCGGTCTTCGACACCGGGGTGGATGCGAGCCATCCCGAGCTCGCGCGCCACGTGGTCGCGGGGATGGACTTCATCGGCGACGAGCCGTTCGCGGACCGCAACGGCCATGGCACGGCCGTGGCCGGCATCGTCCACGGCATGGCCCCGGACGCGCACATCCTGAGCTTCAAGGTGCTCGACGACGAGGGCAACGGCACGGAGTGGAGCGTGCTGGATGGGCTCAACGCGGTCTATGCGAACCGGACCGCCTTCGGCGGCATCCATGTGATCAGCGCGTCGATCGTCTACGCCGGCCCGGTCGACGTGGACTGCGACGCGTTCATCCCGGAGAGGCCGGCCTTCGACCTTCTGGAGGAGGCCGGCGTGCTCGTGGTCTTCGCCGCGGGCAACGACGGCTTCCGCGACGGCATCTCGGAGTTCGCCTGCCATTCCAAGGTGATCGCGGCGGGCGCGGTCTACGACGCGGACATCGGCCCCTCTCACCACGGCTTCTGCGACGACCCCACGACGCAGGCGGGGCAGCCCACCTGCTACTCGAACTGGGGCGAACCGCTCGACGTGCTGGCACCGTCCGAGGCCGTCTGGACCACGGCGTCCGGCGGGGGGTACACCGGGTTCGGCGGCACCTCGGCCGCGACACCCTACGTGGCCGGCGTCCTCGCGCAGCTCCGGTCGAAGTTCCCCAAGGCCAGCGCGGCGAAGATCCGCTCCGCACTGATCTCCACCGGCACTCCGGTGCTCGGCCCGAACGGCCTCACGCGCAACCTGATTTACGGGCCGGCCGCCTACAGGAAGCTCAAGAAGACGCGCTGATGGAGTGGCTTCCAGTCGTCCGCTATTGGATCGCGGTGATGCTGGCGATCACCCTGCCGCCCGCCATCCTCTACTGGTTCATCATCCATCCCTTCATCGGCTTCTGGCGCCGCAGAGGCCTGCGGACGACGTTCGTGTTCCTGGCCGTGTTCTATCTCGGCTTCATGGCGGCCCTCTTGCCGGTCCGCGAGGCCCTCCTCGGCCGCGACCTGGGGACCAGCGTTCCCCTCATCGCCGTCGCCGTGCCGTTGCTGGTGGCGTCCGGGGTCATCAGCCGCAAGCGCAGCCGCCATCTGCGGTTCCGAACCCTGGCCGGAGTGCCGGAGCTCGCTCCCGAAGAGCACGGCATCGGCCTCCTCCAGGAAGGGATCTACGCGCGCATCCGGCATCCCCGCTACCTGGAGTTCATCCTCGGCCTGACGGGCTGGTCCCTGTTCGCCAACTACGCCGGGCTCTACGTCTTCTCGGCCGTCTCGATCGTTCTACTTCTCATAATCGTGGTGCTGGAAGAGCGCGAGCTGAGGCAGCGCTACGGCTCGGTCTACGACGACTACGCCGCGCGGGTGCCGCGCTTCATCCCGCGCCTGGGTGGAGGCCCGGGATGAACACGTCCGTCAGGATGTAGTTGTCGGCGATCCCGGCCCGCAAGGCGAAGGGCTGTTGCGCGCCCGACCTTTCGAGCCCGTACATCGATTCCAGCGTGCGCAGCAGGTTGACGTGGGTGACGCCGCTGCCCTCGTCGTAGGAGCCGGGCTGGATGGAAGCTCCCGCCAGGATGGTGACGATGCGGTTCCGTTTCGCCTGCTCCGCAGCCCGGGGATCGGTAAGGCCGGCAGGCCCGTGATCGTTCTCGTCGAAGGTGAGGATGAGCAGGCTGTTGTGAGTCTTCGCCCATTGATAATACCCGTTGAGTTTCTCCTGGAGCCAGTTATCGCCGGTCTTGACGGCGCTCGCGATGGACCCGTCGTGCATATCGTTGACGAGGTCGGGAATCACGAAGGAAAGCGTGGGAAGGGCGTTGTAGTCCGCAGGGAAATCCTCGAACTTGAGATTGGACGACGTCACAGCCGTCGTCCCGTTGGGCACATTGGAAAAGCTGACCCAGGGAACATGCTTGCGGGCATAGAGCCCGGATTTCTTGACGCTCGAACCAATCGCCGGCAGTCCCTCGGAGTACCCTTTGAAGGTGAGGCCGGAGTCGATCAGCCGCTCTCCCAGGTTCCTGGTGGCGAAGGGGATCGAGGGCACCCTGTCGAGGAATCCAACGTTCTGGTTGCTGCCCGAGAAGAGCCAGAAGTAGTTGCCCTGGCTGTGGTGCTCCTCGGCATACATGCGGGTGAGGTTGGCACCCTCGGCCTTCAAGGTGCCGTTGATGTACCGCGCGTTCGGGCTGTCGATGATCTGCTCGTAGTCCTTGTTCTCCTCCACGACGATCACGACATGGTCGTAGACGGGCAGCCCCGCGGGCCAGGGAATGCGAGCCGCAGCCTTCATCTCCGGCGCGGCCGGGGGCAACGAAGGCGGCCGGACGGTGCCGCAGGACAGGAGCACGAGACAAATGAGGACGAGACCGGGGGTGAAGCGTTTCATGGCGATGAAGCCTCCTTCCTGAAGAAGACGGACCCCGGCGCTCAAATCCGTCCCGGAATAAACCGGGCCGTCATCAGCTCGGCGGCGGAGAGAGCGCCGACTCCTTGAACGTCGCCCGTGACGAGCCGGCGATGGTAGCTGACCTGGCCCAGGTGATAGGCCAGATGGACCGCAAGCTGGATCAAGAAGTCTCCCGTCTCCAACTCGTGCTCTCGAATCGGCTCGGGATATGCCAGCGCCAGCTGCGCCTCGGTCAGATGAGGCAGGGTCGACTGGATCGCCGTCTCCGCCTCCGCAATCTGCTCAAGGAGCGCTGCGCGCGGAAGGTCGCGTGCGGAAAACTCCTCGTCGCGGTTACGGACGTAGCCACTCCCGCCGAGGAGGGCGCCGACGTAGTGCCGCAGGTTGCCGGCCAGATGAAGGGTCAAGGTTCCGGCCGAGTTCGGAAGCCCGGGCGGAAGCGCCCAGAGGAGGCGCTCGTCGGGATACGCCTCCAGCTCCAGGCGAAGGCTGCGGAGCTCGCGCCGCAGGAAATGCCCGATCATCATCGCAAGATGAGACGCCATCCGATTCGGCCTCCTCGGAAAAGGTGAGCCAGTTCCACCCGATTCTACCTTCGAAGCGCGCGCGGGCTCATATAATGCCGGGCATGGACGCGGTGGCGATCGAGCGGCAGCTAGGGGAATTCTTCAGGGCCAGGGCGGCAGCTGAGAGGATTGCAGCGGCCTGGCTGTTCGGCAGCGTGGCCCGGGGGACCGCCCGGCCGGAGAGCGACGTGGACGTCGGGGTGCTCTTCCGGGAGGACCCGCCCCGGACCCTCGCGGGCTACCACTTCGACCTGGAGGCGGACTTGCAGGAGCTTCTGCGGTTGCCGGTCCAGTTGGTCGTGCTCAACCGCGCCCCTGTCGATCTGGCATTCCGTGTTCTGCAAGATGGCAAGCTGCTCGTGAACCAGGATCCCTCCCGGCGCATCCGGTTCGAGCTGCGCACCCACAACGAGTATTGGGACATGGAGCCCTCCTGGCGACTCTACCGGAAAGAGCGGGGCGAGCTTGACCGACATCGATCTCGTTTATAAGAAGCTGGCTTTCATCGAAGCTTGCGTCCACGAGCTGAGGACCCTGGGACGCCCGGAGGAGGTTCGTACGGATCTGCGCGAGCAGAGATTCGAAGCATATACCCTTCAGGTGGCGATCCAGGCGGCGCTCGACGTGGCAGCTCATGTGGTCTCGGACGAACGGTTAGGCTTTGCGAGCAAGAATCGAGACTACTTCGAGTTGCTCGTCAAGTTTGGCTGGCTCCCCACGGAGCTCGCACCCGTCCTTCACAACATGGTCGGCTTCCGGAACATCCTGGTGCACGGCTATGAAGCCGTGGACCCCGCCGTGGTCGAGAAGGTGACCCGCGATCACCTGGACGACCTCCTCGCGTTCGTCAGGGCCATCCGGGAGCGGCTCGCTTCCGAATGACCCCTCTCGTCGAGCTTCGCAACCTCACCAAGGCTTATGAGGAGGGGGACCGCCGGCGCACGGTGCTGCGGGAGGCGAGCGTGGCCATCGGGCGCGGGGAGATGGCGGTGCTCGTGGGACGGAGCGGATCGGGCAAGTCGACCGTGCTCAACCTGATGTCGGGGATCGACCTGCCCGACTCGGGTGAGGTGGTCATCGACGGCGTCTCCCTCTCCACTCTCCCCGAGCGCGAACGGACGCTCTTCCGTCGCGACCGGATCGGGTTCGTGTTCCAGTTCTTCAACCTGATCGCCACGCTCACCGTCGAGGAGAACCTCCTCCTCCCTCTGGAGCTCAAGGGAAGGGTGCGGCCGGAGCAGCGGCGGGCGGCGCTCGGGCTCCTGGAGGAGGTCGGCCTGGCCGACCGCGCCGGGAGCTTCCCGGACCGGCTCTCGGGCGGCGAGCAGCAGCGGGTCGCGGTGGCGCGGGCGCTCGCCCATGACCCGCTCCTCGTGCTTGCAGACGAGCCCACAGGGAACCTCGACCTCGAAACCGGCCTCCAGGTGCTGGAGATCCTCGACCGGCTCACGCGGCGGGCCGGCAAGACCATGGTCATGGTGACCCACGGCCGCGAGGTGATCGGGCGCGCCGACCGGGTCTTCCGCATGGAGGATTGCCGGCTGGTCGAGGACATATGAAACCGCTTCTCCGCGCCAGCCTGCGGCACCTGGTCCGCCATCCGTGGCAGTTCGGGTTGGCCGTGCTCGGAGTAGCCCTGGGGGTCGCGGTGATTGTCTCGATCGACCTTGCGAACACCAGCGCCACGCGCGCGTTCGGCCTGTCCAGCGAGGCGGTCACGGGCCGGGCCACGCACCAGGTGATCGGCGGACCCGAGGGGATCACGGACGAGGCCTTCCGCCGGGTGGTGATGGAGACCGACCTCCCGGCCGCGCCGGTGGTCGAGGGCTACGTCTTTGTCCCCGGAAAGCCCGGAAGGATGCTCCACCTGCTGGGAATCGATCCATTCTCGGAGCGCCCGTTCCGCCCCTATCTGAGCGGCGGCGCGGGAGGAAGCCGGGAAGGAAGCTCGATCGATCTCGCTCCCCTGCTCACCCGGCCGGCTGCGGGAGTGCTGTCCGCCGTGACCGCCCGGGAGATGGGGCTGCGGGCGGGCGGCTCGTTCTCCGTCCGCGTCGGCGGCTCGGTGCGGACGATCGAGCTCGTCGGCGTGCTGGAGCCCGCGGATGAGAGCACGCGGAGCGCGTTGAGCGATCTCCTGGTGATGGACATCTCCTCGGCCCAGGAGGTGCTCGGCCGGATCGGCCGGATCGACCGCATCGACCTGATCGCCTCTGAAGATCAACTCGGGAGGGCGCGCGCCGTGCTCCCGGCCGGAGCGCAGATCCTCCGTTCCAGCGCGCGGACGGAGACGACCGAGGAGATGACCAGGGCGTTCCGGCTGAACCTCACCGCGCTGTCTCTGCTGGCCCTGGTCTGCGGGGTCTTCCTCATCTACAACACCATGGTCTTTTCCGTGGTGCAGCGCCGGACGCTGATCGGCACGCTGCGGGCGCTCGGGGTGACGCGCGGGCAGGTTTTCGCGCTGGTGCTGGGCGAGGCCGCGGTCGTGGCCCTGGCCGGGACGGCCGCGGGCCTGGGCGCGGGCGTGCTCCTCGCCCGGGAGCTGGTCCGCCTCGTCACGCAGACGATCAACGACCTTTATTTCGTGGTCTCGGTGCGCGAGCTGGCCGTGCCGGCCGCGGTGCTGGTCAAGGCGGGCGCGATCGGGATCGGGGCCACGCTCGCCGCGGCGCTCGCTCCGGCCGTCGAGGCGACCCGGGCGGCGCCGCGGGCCGCGCAGATCCGCTCGGCGCTGGAGGCGCGCCTGCGCCGGGTGCTGCCGCGGGTGACGCTGGCCGGCGCGGCGCTGCTCGCGATCGGGGCCGGGCTGCTCGCCTTCCCGGGGCTGGTGGTGAGCTTCGCCGGGCTGTTCGCGGTGATCCTGGGAGCGGCGCTGCTCACCCCGGGAGCCACGGTCTACTTCATGAACCTGCTGCGGCCGGTGATGGGCGCGCTGTTCGGCATCCTGGGGCGGATGGCGGCGGGCGGCGTGGTGGCGTCGCTTTCGCGCACCGCCGTGGCCATCGCGGCCCTGGTGATCGCGGTGTCGGCGACGATCGGCATCGGGATCATGATCGACAGCTTCCGGGGGACGGTGGTGCGCTGGCTGGAGTCCACCCTGCGCGCGGACGTCTATCTCGGCATACCGGGCCGCGCTGGCGGGTTCAGCGGCGGGAACCTCGACCCGGAGGTGGCGCGCCGCGCCGCGCGATTGCCGGGAGTCGAGCGGGTCAACCTGCTGCGGCGGACCGAGGTGCCCTCCCCCGACGGTCCGGTGCGGATGGTGGTCCTCGGCACCGAGCTCGAAGGCCTCTCCGGCTACGAGCTCAAGGAGGGCCGGTCCGGGGAGGTGTGGCCGGCGTTCCAGGAGCGGGATGCCGTGGTGGTTTCCGAGCCGTTCGCCCATCGGCATGGAATCAGCGCGGGGGATGTCCTTCGCCTGCGCACTTCGAGGGGAGAGCGGGAGTTCGCCATCGCCGGGGTCTACTACGACTTCGCGTCGGACGTCGGGATCGTGCTGATGAGCCGGAGGACCTATCTCCGCCACTGGCGGGACCTGCCGCTGACCGGGTTTTCGGTGGATCTGGAGCCGGGCGCGGACCTGGAGGCGACGATCCGCCGGTTGCGCTCGGCCGTGGGGGGAGAGGGGTTGTCGATCCAGTCGAACCAGGCGCTCAAGAGGATCTCGATGGCGATCTTCGACCGGACCTTCCGGATTACGAGCGTGCTGCGCCTGGTCTCGGGCTTGGTGGCGTTCATCGGCGTGCTCTCGGCGCTCATGGCGCTGCAGCTCGAACGGGCGCGGGAGCTGGGAGTGCTGCGCGCGAACGGCCTCACGCCAGGCCAGGTCTGGCACCTGGTCACCTCGCAGACCGGGCTGATGGGGCTGGCCGCAGGCCTGCTCTCGATCCCCGTGGGACTGGCGCTCGCGGCGATCATGATCTTCGTGATCAATCGCCGGTCGTTCGGGTGGACGATCCGGATGGAGGTCGATCCGATGATCCTGCTGGGGGCGATGGCGCTGGCCCTGGGGGCGGCGGTGCTCGCCGGGATCTACCCGGCCTGGAAGATGGCGAGAACCTCGCCGGCTTTGGCTTTGCGGGAGGAGTGATGCGCGGGTCCCTGTTGTCCTTGGTGTCCTTGATGTCCTTGGTGTCCTTTGCCTGCCGCGAGCCCGATCACCTGCCACAAGCCACTCTCTCGGTAGCCGAGGCCCTGAGCGGAGAAAACAAAGCGGGCTATGCCCAGGCGATCGAGCCCCGGGAATTCCGCTTCCCCGCAGACCACGGCCCCCACCCGGAGTTCCGCACCGAGTGGTGGTACTACACGGGCAACCTCTCGACTCGCGAGGGACGGCGGTTCGGGTTTCAGCTCACGTTCTTCCGCTCGGCGTTCGCGCCGAGCATGCCGGAGCGATCCTCGAAGTGGGCCACGCGGCAGGCCTACCTGGCCCACTTCACCGTGACGGATGTCGAAGGCAGACAGTTCCGCTCCTTCGAGCGCTGGAGCCGGGGAGCGCTGGGCCTCGCGGGCTCTCAGGGAGAGCCGTTCCGGGTCTGGCTGGACGACTGGTCCGCACAAGGGGATCCGGCGATGCGGCTGCGGGCCTCGGAGGAGGGCATCGCTCTCGACCTGACTCTGGAGCCCGGCAAGCCTCCGGTGCTCCAGGGCGAGCGCGGGCTGAGCCAGAAGAGCGCGGAGCCCGGCAACGCTTCCTACTACTACTCCCTCACCCACATGCCCGCTTCGGGCACGATCCGCCTCGGGGACAACCGCTTTCCTGTCTCCGGCCTCGCCTGGATGGACCGCGAGTGGAGCACCAGCTCGCTCGGCAGGGACCAGGTGGGCTGGGACTGGTTCGCGCTCCAGCTCGAAGATGGGCAGGACCTCATGCTCTACCAGCTCCGCCGCAAAGACGGCTCCGCGGACTCGACGAGCAACGGCACCCTGGTCGGCCCTGGCGGGGAATCGCGGCATCTGAGGCTCGCCGACTTCGAGCTGGAGATGCTGGAACGGTGGAAGAGCCCGCGGAGCGGCGCGGTCTATCCCGCGAAATGGCGGCTGCGCATCCCCTCCGCGGACCTCGACCTCACGATCGAGCCGCTGCTCGCGGACCAGGAGCTCGACGTCTCGTTCCGCTACTGGGAAGGGGCGGTGCGGATCGCGGGAAGCTCCCGGGGACGGGGGTACGTCGAGATGACCGGCTATTCCAGGTAAGGCACGGCTGCCGCGCGCGTTCCAGGGGTGTGCGCACGCTTTCCTTCACGTGCGCAAAGCGCGCAGAGCGCCGGCACCCGCGCGCGGGAGGGGAGGTCCCCTCCGGATGGGTGCCGGCAGTTTCTCTAACCGAGGAGCCGCCGGACCTGGTCGAGGTAGACGTCGGCCCGGCGCTCGGCGACGAGGTCGAAGGCGAGCATGAGCCCGGCCTGGAGGATGAGCCCGATCGCGGCGGCGTGCAGGGCCGGACGGTCCCTCAGGAGGAAGATCCCCAGCAGGCCGGCGGCGAGCAGGGCGATCTCGATCGCCTTGTAGATCCGGAAATTCTTCTGCACGACCTCCATGCGCGGGACCTCGGTGCTCACATAGGCGGCCGGGTCCCTGGCGAGCAGCGTATGGAGGTCGCGCACCTGCCGGTCGGTCCGCGACCAGACGGTCCAGCCCACCACGAGCTGGATGACCGCGATGCCCGCGAGCGGCCAAACCATGGCTCGGTACGAGCTTCCGGTCGACCAGAGCCAGACCGAGGCGGCGATGGCCGCGCCGCCGGCCATCAGGAAGAGCAGGCTCTCCCGCTTCTCCGCGGAGAAGTAGGTGATCACCGCCGCGTGCATCTCGTTGACCGGGTCCATGGCATCAAGCTTACTCGTAGCGGATCGCTTCGAGCGGCTCGACCCCGGCTGCTCTCCGCGCGGGCAGGTAGCTCGCCAGCAGCGCCACGGCCGCGAGCAGGAGCGGCACGGCGGCGAACGTGGCCGGGTCGGTCGTGCTCACCTCGAAGAGGAGCGCCCGCATGAAGCGGGTGATGCCGAGAGCGCCCGCGAGCCCCAGCCCGATCCCGAGGAGCGCCAGCGCCAGTCCCTCCTTGAGGATCATGCCGGAGACGTCGGCGCGCTTCGCGCCCAGGGCCATGCGCACGCCGATCTCCTGCGTGCGCTGGCTGACGACGTAGGAGATCACGCCGTAGATGCCGACGGCGCCCAGGAGGAGCGCCACGGCCGCGCCGATCGCGAGCAGGAGCAGCGTGAACGAGGTGCGCGCCATGGAGCGCTCCACCACCTGCTCCATGCTCCGCACCTGGGCGAGCGGCAGGTTCGGGTTCAGGGACCAGATCGCCTGCTGCACCGGCCGCGCCAGCGACATCGGATCGCCATCGCCCCGGATACCCTGGACCACCAGGGAGAAGCTCCGCGGCACCCACTCCTCTTGGCCCTCCCCTTCGAGGTCGAGCCGCACCAGCGGGTAGTAGACCGCCTCGGCCACGGGCTTGTGCAGCCCCTCCTCGCGCACGTCCCCGACGACCCCCACGATGGTGGCCCAGCGGCCGTCCTTGGGAAGGCCGGGAGTGAGGCGCCGGCCCAGCGGGCTCCGGCCCGGCCAGAAGCGGTCCGCCACCGACTTGCTCACCAACACCTCGGCCGAGCGCTTCTGCGGATCGATCCGGTCGAAGCCCCTCCCCGCGAGCAGGGGGATGCCCATGGCCTCGAAGTAGCCCGGGCTGATGAAACGGGTGCCGAGCACGGGCGGCACGGTGTCGGGTGGCAGGGGATGGTCCTCGATGCTGTGCGCGCTGTTGTCCCTGAACCCGGTCAGGGGGAGCACGTTGATCGTGCCCGCGCGCTCCACCCCGGGGATCGCCCGCACCTTCTCCAGGAGCCGGTCGACGAAGCGCGCCGTGACGTGGACGTCCGGGTACTCCGACTCGGGCAGGTCGAGCCTCAGCGTGAGCACCCCCTCCGGCTTCACTCCGGGGTCCACGCCCGCGAGGCCCCAGAAGCTCTTGAGCATCAGGCCGGCGCCCACCAGGAGCAGCAGCGCGAGCGCGACCTGGGCCACCACGAGCCCCTGCCGCGCCCGGTGCCGCGCCTTCCCTGCCGTCCCGCCGCGGCCGCCCTCCTTGAGCGCGGGGACGAGGTCCGGCGAGCCGTAGCGCAGGACGGCAAGGCCGCCGATGAAGAGCCCCATCAGCAGGGAGAGCAGGAGCGTGAAGGCCACGACCGCGCCGTCGATCCCGACCTCTTCGAGCCGGGGGATGCCCTCGGGCTTGAGCGCGAGCAGCAGGCGCACGCCCGCGGCGGCGAGGGCCAGACCGGCCAGTCCCCCGACGAGCGCGAGGCCGACGCTCTCGCCGAGGAACACGCGGGCGATCTCGCCGCGGGTGGCGCCGATCGCGGTGCGCACCGCCACCTCCCGCTGACGGCCCTCGGCCCGCACGAGGTAGAGGTTCGCCACGTTGGCTCCGGCGATGAGCAGGATGATGCCGACGCTGCCCAGAAGCAGCCAGAGGGTGCGCGCGAGGTCCCCCACCATCTCGTCCCGGTACGGTCTGACGATCATCGCCATCCGCGCCTGCTCGAGCATGCCGCGGTTGATCTCGCCTCCGAGCTCGGGGATGCGCCAGACCAGCGCCGAGAGGTCCCGGCCGGCCTGCTCGATCGACACCCCGGGCCGGAGCCGGCCGATGCCGGGGTAGTTGAAGTTGCTCACGGACAGGTTGGCCGGATCGACGACGAGCGGCAGCCAGAGCTCCGTGTCCGCGGCCGGGAAGTGGAAGCCCTCGGGCATGACTCCCACCACCCGCCGGCTGACCCCGTCGACGCGCAGGGTCTTGCCGAGCGCCTCCGGATCGCCGCTGAAGAGCCGCTGCCAGAGCCCGTGGGAGAGGACCAGCACCGGCTCGCCGCCGGGTCCGCCGTCCTCTTCGATCAGGGAGCGGCCGAGCGCGGGCGGCACCCGCAGGATGCCGAAGACCGACGGGCTCATGCCCGCCGCGCCCACCCGCTCGGGCTCCCGGCCGCCGGTCAGGGCGACCGAGCCGTCCCAGAAGATCCCCAGGTCCTCCAGGACCTTGTTGTGCTTGCGGTAGAGCAGCCAGGTCGCGTCCGAGTGCTCGAGCACGTCGAACCCGACCCCGGGTGCCGTGTGCATCACCGACACCAGCCGCTCCGGCTCCGGGTACGGCAGCGGCCGGATGAGGACGGCGTCGACCACCGTGAAGATCGCCGCGTTGGCGCCGATCCCCAGCCCCAGGGTGAGGATCGCGAGGAGGAAGAACCCGGGGGACCTGCGGAGCCCGCGGGCGGTGGAGCGCAAGGAAGCGAGGAGGCTCATAGCCGGGCACTACGAGGGGGTCCCGGGAAAAGTTCCACGCCTGCGCACGAAGCAGCGAAGCGCCCCCGTGCAGGGACCGATCAAGGTCAACAGCACGGTCGGCGTGGCGGAGGAGCAGGTCAAGGGGCGCTGACGGACGGAGCCGGCGCGGGCCGCGGGCGGAACCGGCCGTAGAGGAGCGCTCCGAGCTGGATGCCCGCGATCAGCGACAGGGCGCCAAGCGCGTCGAACCAGACGGGGCCGCCGGCCCGGCCCGTGGTGACGAGCCAGGTGGTCTCAGCCACAACCAGCAGGCTCATGACCGCCGCCGTGATCCAGCGGCGGCCGCCGGAGATGAAGGCGGCGACCAGGCTTCCGGCCACGGCCGAGGCGAAGCCGCAGAAGCCGGCCAGGAGCAGGACTCCCAGGCTCGACTCGGCGTAGCTGATCCCGCCGAGCCCGTTCTCGAAGACGAGAGTGATCAGCAGGCCCAGAAGCGCATACCCGGCGACGATCCCGACCAGGGTCCGAACGACGGCGATCGCATTGCGCATGGCGACACCTCCTCGGAAAGGATACGCTCCCGGCGCTCCGTTGTTGCACGAAACCGTCTCGCGGTCGCGGCCAACGGCACGGTCGAGGTCATCGAAGAGCAGACCCGTCGTGCCAGGAATTCGCCGTCGAACGGCTATGCCGATGAGCGGCGGCTTGCCGTCCGCTCGATCGGCTGGTTAGACGCTTTCTTCCTCATAATAGTTTATCGGCAGTATTTCGCTAACAGGTAGTGCGTCCGACGGGATAGGAATGTCAAGGTCGGTCTCCAATCTAACGTGCGGCAATAGAAAGTCACGCGGTGGAATATCCGCTAGACCGTGGACCCACAACATTAATTCGATACCGAGTGGATGCGGCTTCAGAATAATACCTGGTCGCCGCACACGGGCGTAGCCTCGCTCGCTGAGATCATCGAGGTCTCCCCATGAATTGATATCGCCAAGAAGATTTAGCCTTGAAAGCCCGTAGACCGAGTGGGGCAGAATTGCCTCCAAGGATTCAGTCGGTCCGAGGTCCATTGCCTTTACGTATGACTCAAACGTAAGAAACACCCTGAGCCGTTCGCGCGATTCGGGCCTTTGGGGGTTTAGGGTAAGCAGACCATCGCCATACAATCTTTTAAGCAGGCTGTAGAAGATATAGTGGAGTCTAAGTTGATAGGCCGATAGTTCCTTGATCATCGCTGCAAACGTCAGACCACGGTCGTCGCGTCCATTCTCTGTTCGGGATGACGCCAACACGCCCGCGAAATACTCCAATGTAAGTTGATCTTCGCAGAAGCGAGCTTCATCGATGATCGACTTAAGTACGCGCGGATTGACTTGCCCAGGCTCGTTCAATCGAGTTCCAAGTCGGTTGAGTGCTCGCCTGAAGAGTACCGTTAGGTTCACATTAGACTTCTCAACAAGGCCTTTGAGCTCACCTCCTAAATAATCGGCAGTTGGACCAAGCAACTTGCCAAGTAGTTCCTTTGAGGCGAGAGCCCCAATGCCAATACCCACTACGCTTAGAGGATCAACCATAGGGCTCTCTCTCGTCTGAGCGGCTAACGCTGCTGCCCCTCACCGGCGCATGACGAAGTCAGGCGTCCGGTGCAGGGGCTTGGATACTGATTTGAGGCCCCCCTCCGGCCTACCCACGCGGTAGGCTGTCTGGGACGGTAAACCCTTTGACCAAGAAGGAGGCCTCGATGAGATTCTACACCCAACAGCACCAGCATTACTGCGGAATCGACCTGCACGCCCGCAGCATGTACGTGTGTATCATCGACCAGACCGGCAAGATCCTCGTACATCGCAAACTCCCCTGCGAAGGCGACGAGCTGCTCAAGACCCTCAAGCCCTACCGAACGGACCTTATTGTCGCCGTGGAGTGCCTCTTCTGCTGGTACTGGATCGCCGACCTCTGCGACGAGCAGGGGATCGCCTTCGTCCTTGGTCATGCCCTCTACATGAAGGCCATCCACGGCGGCAAGACCAAAAACGACCGCATCGATTCCCACAAGATCGCCGCTCTGCTGCGCGGTGGCACTTTCCCCAAGGCCTACGTCTACCCGCGCACGATGAGAGCCACCCGGGACCTGCTTCGGCGCCGTCTGTTCTTCGCCAGGAAGCGCGCAGAGCTCTTCACCCACATCCAGAACACCAACACCCAGTACAACCTCCCGGTCCTGGAGCAGAGAGTCAGAAAGACCAAGGACCGGGGAGCCGTCATCGAGCACTTCGAGGATCCGGTGGTGCAGATGTCGATCGCTTCCGATGTCGAGCTCCTGGGAGCGTACGACGAGGTCATCAGGGATATGGAGCTCTACCTGATCCATGAGGTCCGCAAGGATCACAACGCCAACTTCTTCCTGCTGCGCTCCATTCCCGGGATTGGGGAGATCCTCGCCCTGACCTTGCTCTACGAGATTCACGACATTGAGCGTTTCCCCCGCGTTCAGGACTTCCTGTCCTATGCCCGCCTGGTCAAGGGAACCCACGAGTCGGCCGGCAAGATCAAGAAGTCGACGGGCGGCAAGATGGGCAACGTCCATCTGAAGTGGGCCTTCTCTGAAGCCGCCGCACTGTTCCTGCGGGGCAATCCGGCCGGTCAGAAGTACTTCACCCAACTGGAGAAGAAGCACGGGAAGGGAAAAGCCTTGAGCGTTCTCGCGGCCAAGCTGGGCCGTGCGGTCTACTACATGCTGCTTCGGAGCAAGCCTTTCGACGCGAAGCGGTTCACAGCGGTTTAAGGAGGGGAGCGGGTGAGCCAGTCGGCCAACTCGAGCCATAAGGGCCAAACCATCAAGGCTCTTCATCACAGGCACGCCCATGCGCCTTGGAGCGCGATCACGATCCATGGCAAACAGCCCGGCAGCGCATCGCTGGGATTGGACACCCGCTCCCGCTCCGCTTATATCAGGATCAACGAAGGATCGAGAGTGACTGCTCTGCCCCTCCCCCGAGCCCGCGTACAACTGACCGCGGTTTCCGGACCAGCGAGTCGACTCCGTGAATGGGACGGCATGAGGGCACAGAATCGTTTCTAGGACGCGGGCACTACGTGCCCGCACCGCCGCTTCGCGGCGGCTGAGCCTGAATAGGTGTTTGGTGCAGGCAGTCCCTGCACCCGCTGAAAACCAAGCAGACGCACACATCTCGCTCGGTTCTTTGATCCTTCCCGGGCTGCTCTAAAAAAAGCAGTCCTTACTGAGCCTTTGTGCCTTGACGAGCCTGGGCCTCATAAGGGTTGGCCGAACCAAGGTTGCTACTCGCGTATATGGCCATGGCTCCACCGAACTGCCTTTGTTTATTGTACAACGGAACTGCCGGCTGGTGGCGGGAGACTCCCGAGTCCACGAACGGCTCCTCTGGCCACCAACGCCCCCGCTTGGCTCCACGAGGTTCCTGCCCCCCTCGGTGGGTCCGCAGACCGGGTAGTTTGGCCGCAGCGAAGCGGAGGCCAAGCTGCATTTGGGACTGGGATCCGGATCCGAGAACGTCCATAGCGAGTTGCGAAGCAATTCGCGGGCCTCAACCACGGGACATTCGACCTCGCGCTGGCTGCTCGACCACTCACCTCACGAGCCTCACCATAGTCGCGGATCTGCTCGCTCGCTCGGCCGGTTGGGGGCACTGTATTAATAGTCCGGCCACGGGTATTTGACCAAGATGCTGTTTGTAAACAGGGAAACATCCAGCATCTTGGATTCTGCTACGTCCGCCACATTAACGTCAACTTCAACAGAACCCGGGACGTACTCAGTTTTTTCGATACTCTCGGTGAGATAGCCAAAAACCATGAAATCGCCAGTCTCACTGTCGCGCGCGGTTTGAACCGGATCACCGATCGTGACATCCGCCGTAAACGATATGGCAGCCTCAAAACCCAAAGTTACAGTGGTTCCATCGATTTCCTCGATCCAGGGCTCACTTATATCAACCTCACTGACTTCCACATCTGAGACCTCACCTTCCAACTCATCTACATAAATACCGCTGCCCTCAAACAATTCTTCGACCCGAGTGGTAATGTCTGGAGTTAGGTTGGCGAATGCTTGCTCCGCTGCCTTGGCGAGGGCTGCGGTTGCTTCAACGGCCTCATGAACTTTCGTAATCATGGCGGGCAGTGTTTCGACGGTTTCCAACCCATCGGCATGTTGAGCAGCCTCGGCTATACCCTTGTCTGCCGAGACCACATGAAGGATGTGCCCACTTGACTTAGCATGTCTCTCGGCAGCAAGGATAAAGAGCGCGTCAGGAAACTCGTGTTTCTTGGCAGCGCGAGTATCGAACGGTGGCAATTCTTCAAAGTAGCGCTTACGGAGCTCTGCAACGGAGACCTCGTCAGTCGATAACGTGACTGCCGCCAGATCTCTGAGGAGTCGTTCAAACATTCCGCCGAGTTCGCTGACCAACACAGCTTTGTCCGGCAGCTTCAGAAGCCCGGATAGCCCTGCCTTATCAGTCTGGACAAGCACGCCAAGAGTAGCCCTGTCTTTCTTCGAGAGTAGATCAAGGGCACGGGAAACCTCCGCAGCTATGGCCCTGTGGACCTCGCCGATGGTGATGTCTGTAACATAGACTGTTACTTCCTGTGCAGCGGCGAAAGCTGCAAGCTGTCGGAAACGCTTACTTGCGAAGTGGAGATTCTCGCTTCGGAAGACCTCAGTATCAAGAAGGATGTGGAACATGGATGCTCCGATTGCCGCCTACGTCTTCCTCTACTAACGGCCAACGTCTTGACGCTTCACCGCGCGGACGGCGAAGCCGGCCGTCCGGTGGAAGCGGGTGTTAGCCGGCATGCTCCACGCACAATTCGCATCTCGTTCTCATCAGTTATTGCGGTGGAGGCAGTGAGCGAGGGTTCTCACGGACAGCCGCCTTCCCAAGAAAACGCCGAACTGTTAACTCATCAAGTATTTCACGTGCTCGCGATTTGGTCAGCACACCGGAACGGCGTAACAACATGAGCTCAAAGACCCGAGTGTAGTACACGACGAATGTGCCAACCGGCCCGACTATCCATACAAAGTAGCGCTCGACTAAACGGTGCAAGCCAGCTCCTATGAGTCCGCCCACAAGGATAGCGTCACTCAGAGAAATTAATGCAGAGGGCGCACCTCCCCAGAAGAAGAGTAAGCCACTAAGGCCTCCACCTAACATAGCTCCGAACCCTAAGGAGCGCAACTGGTCAAGCCAAAAGTTCACAGCAGTTCCCGTGCACGCGAAAGCCTACGTGAAGTGGTTACGAACCCATAAACCTCAAATACTATATACATCAGGAAGTACACAGCTACAGTCCACCCAGACCTGGACGTTACAATTGAAACCATGATTAGCGGGACCCATAGCATGATCGCAATGAAAATCCGCAACTGGACCAGAAAGCCTGTGTAAGTACGATATCTTGGGGCTTCTAGGTGCAGGAAACTCTTGATATCCTGATCGACATCTTGCTCAGGAATCTCAGCAGTACTGGCAGTCACAAGGCTTCGTTCCATCTCTTATCCTCTAGCCCGACTTTACCGCCTTATCGGCGCAAACATTTGTTCCTAAGAGAGTTAGGCGTCATTTTTGTATGACCTACGGCGCTCGGTAGCGGTCCAGGCCGAGCGCCGCAAACAGCTCGCGCTGGCGCTCGTTCATCTCCGACAGGGTAGTGTGCAGGGTTGGTGGATTTCCGGGTTGCCCCGAAGGGTAGAGCATGGTGATTTCGCGGACGCGACCCAACTCGTAGAGGATTTCAGGGATCGAGCCGCGCAGACCGGCGCGATCGAGCTCGCGTTGGAGCAGACTTACCAGCATCAGCGCCAAGACGCAGCAAAAGACATGCACCTCGATCTTCTGATCGGTCCAGTGGTACTGCGGGCGCAGTGCGATGTGCTGTGGATCTTTCAGGGTGCGGAAGGCCTGCTCGATGTGAGCTTGGCTTCTGTAGCCACGGACGATCTCGGCGTCGCTCCACTCGGCGAGGTCGGTAAACAGCAGGGTCTTGCCGAGCAGTGTGCGTTGCAGATTTTCCCATGCCTGGGTGTTGAAGCTGTACCTGAGAACCGGGAGTCGTTCGACTTCGGTCAAGTCGATGTGGAAGAGCTCCTTCATGTGGCGTGCTGCGAGCCAGGCAGCAATCTTTTTTTGGGCTCCCGCCAGGGTGGGCGGCTTGCCGGCGGGGGCTGGGTTGCCAGCCCAGGCATCCAGTCGCTGTTGGAGCTCTTGTAGTTGCTGCTGACGCTTGGCAATCTCGCGCAGCAGAGTTTGAGTCTGGGCCTCAAAGAGGGCTTCGTTGTAGACCACCAAGACGGTGCGCGAGACGCCGAAGATCTTCTTTTCGGTGCGCACCACCCGGACGCCTGGTAGGCCCTCTGCGGCCAACGAGCAGAACTGGGAGTCCGGGAGGCTGAGCAGGTCACGATGCTGAGTGGGTACCAAGGAGCCGATGAAATGCAACGGGCTCGCGGCGACAGCTTGCAGGTTCTCCTTCGAGTTGTTGCCCTTGTCGAAGACCAGGGTCACGCTGGAAGCCTCGCCGGTCAACACCTTGCAGCGGTCGATCAACTCGCGGGTCAAGCTGGAGAAGGTCGGGGAGTCGGCTCGGTTGCCCGGATAGGTGCGGTGCAGCAGGGGCAGGTGAAAGTCGGTGGTCACCAGCAGAGCCAGGCCGACGATACGCAGAGCGGCGCGGCCCTCCTTGCTCTTGCCGCGCTGTGCCAGGGTGGTGCGCTGGTTGAAAGAGTCGATGTAAGTGAAGAAGTTGGTGGCATCGAACAAGAGTCGCCGGACATCAATGGCAAACTCTCGGACCAAGTGGGTCACGAGGTCGGCCTCAATGTGTTGGAGAGCCTCGTGGCTGACGCGGTCCATGTTGTCCCAGAAGCGTTGGCTGCTCAACTGTTCGGGTCGCAGGTTGAGTAAACGGCGCAGAGCGGTGGTCTGGAACCACTGTTCGATGCTGGCTTTGCTACAGGGCGCCAGGCATCGATTGAGGGTGGCTACCAGGAGGTAGGTCCCCACCGAGGGGCCGGCACCGCGTTTAGGGACATGCCGATCGATGCAGTCGGCGAGTTTGAGCCGCTGCGCCAAGTCATAGAGGCTTACAACCGCGGCAAAGTCGGTGACGCTGGCAGACTCGGGCGGGATGACCGGGGAAGCCTGGGTATCTCGGGAGAGAGCGGCGACAATATCATCGGCGCGGCCGAGGTACTTCTGCCAGACGATCTTGGGTTTGCCGTTGACGCGCTTGCACTCGCGGGCGTAGTAGTAGGTATGGCCTCGAATCTTCTTGGTGGCGAGACTAGCCATGTTAGGTCATACAGTAGCGTATCCACGCGCTCGTGTCTAGCCTTCACGCGCCATAAACCTCTATCTTGTCGTCGTTTGATGCGATATCCTATGGTTTCATGACCTTGGTAATGTTAGGCCATACAGAATCCCATGGTTCTTGCCCTCGTCAGGAACTGCGTAACTGACTGACAAGATGGAGGTTAGGGGACTCTCACGCCCCGGACAGGAAGGGCGTAAGAGTCCGAGGACGGTAAAGTCGGGCTAGAGGTACTACTTCTACTGGTTGCCGGCTAACGCTGCTGCGGCTCAGCGCGCGGCGCCAGCCGTCCGCTGGAGCCGCTTGGTTGGCCGAACCAAGGTTGCGTGCTCGCGTATATGGCTATGGCTCCACCGCGCTGCCTCGTTTAATTATACAACGGACCTGCCGGCCGGCGAAGCGACCTGCCTCCGAGCCCACGACCGGTTTGTCTGGCCACCAAGGCCCCGCTTGGCTCCACGAGGTTTCCAGCCGCCTCGGTCGGTCCGCAGACCAGGCAGTTTGGCCGTAGCGAAGCGGAGGCCAAGCTGCATCGTTTGGGACTGGATCTGGATCCGAGAACGACCGTAGCGAGTTGCGAAGCAATTCGCGGGCTCGACCATGGGAACTTGGGCCTCGCGCTGCCTGCTCGACTACGGTCGCTCCGGAGTCTCGCTACGGCCCCGGCTCGTTCTTTATAGGGGCCGAAGGCCCGAAACGTCTACTAGCTCAACGTGAACGGCTCCGACGCTGCTTGGCTTCTGACTAGAAAATTCTGTCGCCTTGAAGCAATGGCGATATCGCACCTCGACTACCCCGAGCGATCAAGCTTAATGCGTACCGGACGGCGGATGAAGAAATAGAGAGCCGCCCCGATTATATGCGTGAAAACAATGATGATCGTCCAAACGAGACGGTCGGGGTCCTTGTCCTTTGTTGCACACTCGACAATCATCCAGATCCAGAACACTGTTCCAGCTACCACTAGCAGCAGTATGGCTAGTTCGGGTATTCCTATGCTAAATCCCATCCGACCCTCCTGATCTCAAACACCTATCTGCGGCGGCCAACGTTGCTGCCGATGAGCGGCAGCTTTTTCGTCCGCTCGATCGGCTGGTTCGGCGGCCCTCATCAGCAGTCGCATTGGCGCTCTCGCTTTATTAGTATTATCATATGCGAAGATCTAAATACCAAGGTCCTTTGGACCTATTTGACTCTTTTCCATCCATCCCACCGCTGCTCCTAGGTGAGCAGCAACAAGAATCTGAAGCTTGGTCAGGGCGCCTGCATCGGAATCCATTGCAATCCAGAGGATTAGCTCTTCTCTGGTTGGTTGTGCAACGCGTCGGATGACTTCGGGTGTATACTTCGCCCTCCTGGCAACTACTGTGCCGAGTACTTTAAGATCTCCGTATACTCCAAGTAAGTCAAAGATCTTTTCGAGCGAGCCCATCCGCTTCTTATCAGCTTCAGCCTTAGCGTTGATCTCCGTGGTCAGAGACGGCACAGGCATTAGGGTTAATAGTTCCCTAAGTGCCTTGAAACAGTTCTCACGGTCATGAAGCTGGGAGTGACAGAGAGCGAGTCCGAGGTAAGCAACCCCACGCCTATATCCAGACTCCAGAGCAATTGCCCGATTGAAGCAATTCCTAGCCTCCCGCACAAGCGACTGCCACTCACCTGTAGAGGAGCAAGCTTGGTCAAGGTTGCGTAGCGCAGCGGCCAGCTCAGATTGAGATAGTTTATCAATCTTTTTTCCTAGAGTTTCAGTAAGCCCTACAAGTTCGGAGACAGATCTAACAAGCCCAACCCCAGAGACGATCATGCCGACATCAGGCATCTAAAATTCCCACAACCGCCGAACTAAGGTGTAGCGTCGCGCCTCCGTCCTGCGTATAGGCGTGACTCGCACCATCCTGGTTACCTGGTGGCGTGGTCGTCCCGTCTACAAGAGTCCGGAGTGCAACAACTTTCTAGAGTTTAAGCCCGCGCTGGTGGCGAGTCAATTCAAGCCTCTAAGGCAGGGGCTCGACCAGTTCTGCCCAGGATCGGGTGCTTCTGCCAATCCGGATTTCTCGATCCAGGGCATCTGCTTGAGGTGGAGAAGCTTACGAGCAACGACGGTATGCGGCCCGGCCGATAAGGAGGCTTGCCGCTGGGGACGAGGAAGCTTATACAGTTGATCATAGGCCGATATGGCGGCGTAGGACCGCGTCGCGCCGGACAGGAAAGACAACGACTTGCGGCCTATCTCCTAGGAAGGCTTCTGGGCTCGTGTGCCGCTGATAGGGCAGCCGTGCTTAGAGGCTCTCAGAGGGTGTCTCAAAAGCCGACTTCCACCTCGCCCCGAAGGGGCGACGGAATGTAGCCCCGGGCGCGAGCCCGGGGTAAGGAAGCACAAAAAACTTCCCCGAGCCCCGAAAGGTCTACGGTACGGGCCAGGGGCGCAAGCCCCGCGGCAGGGGGAGGGAAGGCCGCCGGGCTCACGCCCGGGGCCGCTGCCGTCGCCCCTTCGGGGCTCGGATTTGTCTTCTGTTTCCCCCGACCCCCGGGCTGACGCCCGGGGCTACATTCCGCCGCCCCCTACGGGGCTTGGAGCCGGACGGATCTGAGGACCTTGAATCGGATTCAAGCGGCTAAAATCGGCTCCAAGCGGCTTGAATCGGGTCGAAGCGGCTTGAATCGGATCCAAGGTCCTTACGACGGCTCCGGCGCCTGCAGGGAGGCCAGCACCCGGCGCGCCACGTCCTGCGCCGAGACGATCACCGGCGTGATGCCGCCGCCGGGGCGCGTCCAGTGGCCGACGAAGAAGAGGCCGGGGATGCCGCCGGCCGTGACGCCGGGCCGGCCCTCTCCGAGCTGGTCCGGCGACATCTCCCACCCCAGCATGGCGCCCTGATGGTTGAGCGTGAAGCGCCAGGAAGTGAGCGCCGAGGCGCTGCTCTTGACCACGATGCGCTCGGAGATCCCGGGGATGCGCTGCTCCAGGTGATCGAGGAGAAAGGCCTCGATCCGCGCCTTGTGGGCCGGCCAGTCCTCCACGCCTGCGTAGTCCATCTCCAGGACCTTCTGGAGGATGACGATCTGCCGGCCCGGCGGCGCCATGGCCGGCTCGTAGAGCGTCGGGACGAAGATCTTGCAATGCAGGGCGTCGGTGCCCACCCGGTCCATGTCCCACGAGTCCCAGTAGTAGCCCTGAGCCTGTTCGAGGAGGCCGTCCGGCACGCCTTCGAGACCGACATGGCAAAGGAAGCAGGGATAGGTGGGGCGCAGGCGGCGCAACGGCTCGAGCGCTCCCGGCTCCAGGTGCTCCGGCCCCACCAGCTTCTCCAGGGTCAGCAGCAGGTCGGCGTTCGAGATCACGGCGCCGGCCCGCACCGTGTGCTTCCGGCCGGCGAGGGGACCGCGCAGCGTCTCCAGCTCCACGCCGCGCGCCGTGCCGTCCTCGATCACGATGCGGCTCGCCATCGTGCTCGTGAGGATGTGGCCGCCGAGCTCTTCAAAGCGCGCGGCCATGGCGTCCGCGAAGGCCTGCGATCCCCCCTTGGGATAGTAGTTGCCGAGGAAGTAGGAGAGCCGCAGCATGGAGTCGAAGATGAACGACGTGCGGCTGGGGGGCGAGCCCCAGTGCGGGCAGTCGGCGGTCAGGAGAAGCTTGAGCTTGGGATCGGCGAAGAAGCGGTCGAGCGCCTGCCGCACGGTCAGGTCGCGCCAGGGCGCCAGCCGTTCCAGGGTGTCCAGGGGCCGGTTGCGGAAGTAGTGCAGCAGGCCGAGGAGATAGGTCTCGTGCACCGCCTGGAAGAAGGCGTCGAGAGCCCCGGCCTCGGCCGGGAACTCCTGTTTGAGCTTCGCCAGGTAGACGTCGAGATCGGCGGGCACCGCGAAGCGCGTGCCGTCCGGGAAGTGGAAGGTGTCGACCGGGTCCATCTTGATCCAGCCGACATCGATCCCGAGCTCCACCAGCAGGCGGCCGGTCAGGGTTTCGGGGTTGCCCAGCAGCGGATAGAAATGGGTGGCGGCGTCGAAGGTATAGCCGGCGCGGCGGAACGTGCTGCAATATCCCCCCACCATGTAGTGCTGCTCGACGAGCAGGACGCGAGCCCCACCGCGCGCCAACAGATTGGCGGCGATCAGGCCGCCGACGCCGGCGCCGACGATGACGGCGTCGTAGCGGGGGTCGGGTGCGGTCCGCAGCCCGCGGAAAGGGCGCTTCCGATTCAATACCGGCTCACACCTTGGCTTCTGCGGGACGATTGCGCCCGTACGTCTCGTGGGCGCCCACGAGCTCGCCGCTCGCAATTGCGGCGCCGAAGGAGAGCTCGCCCCCGAGCACCAGGGCGGCGGCGATCTCGGCCAGCTTCGGCGCCTTGCCCGCGCCCACGCAGCCGAGCATCTCCAGGCATTCGCGCGCCGTCCCGAGCCCGGTCCCGCCGCCGACGGTCGCCACGGTGAGCGACGGCAGGGTCACGCTCGCGTACAGGTCTCCCCCCTCGACGACTTCGAAGGAGGTGATCCCGACCGCGGAGTTGGCGAGGTTGGCCACGTCCTGGCCGCAGGCGATGAAGAGCGCCGTGAGACCGTTTGCGATATGACCGTTGTAGCCGAGGCTGCCCGCCTGGAGGTGGCCGAGCACGGTCCGGTGCCAGACGTCGGCCAGACCCTCGGGCGTGGTGTGCAGATAGGCGCGCACGAGCCGCGCCGGGATGCGGGCGCCGGCGGTCACCTTCTTGCCCTTGCCGCCGGCGAAGAGCGCGCCGCTCGCCCGCTTCTCGGACTCGGCGCCGCTGAACACGTAGTAGCGCGGCGCGTGCCCGTTCTCGACCAGCCAGCGGCAGGCGCGGTCGGTCCCTTTCACGATCATGTTCATGCCGTGCGCGTCCGCGGTCCACCAGGCGAAGTGGACGACCACCTCGCGCCCCAGGGGCAGCGGCTCGACGCGCAGCAGCCTGCCGTGCCGGGTGGTGGCCCCGGCTTCGGCCTGCAGGGCCTCGAACAGCCCCGGCAGGACGCGGGCGAACGCGGCGGCCTCGGCAACGCCCTCGAACGGGAACACGGGCGAGACCCGGTTCTCGTCGGTCAGCACCCGCGCCGTGGCGCCGCCGGCCCGGCTGATCGCAACCATGCCCCTCTCGTACGAGCGCACCAGGGCCCCTTCGGTGGTGGCGAGCGGCACGTAGAAGAGGCCCTGCGCGTGCTCGCCGTGGATCAGCACCGGACCGGCCACGCCCAGCGGCACCTGGACGGCGCCGACCGGGTTCTCGACGTTGCCCCGCATCTCCTCGGGGGAGATCGTGGTGGAGCCGGCATGGGTGAACCGCGCTCCGGTCCTCTCTTCGAGCCAGCGCCGCCGCTGCGCGAGCGCCTCGGCCGAGTAGCCCTGCCCTTCGAGCCGGGGCACCAGGTCGGCCTCGCGTATCGGATTCGACATTCGTACCTCCGTGATCGGAGCGCCAAGTCTACCGCAGGCGTTCGAGCAGGGACAGGAACGCGGCGCCGAACCCGGGCTCGCCCCCGGCGCCGGCCACTCCCGCCGGGACTGCCGGGACCGCGAGCTGCTCGATTAGGGCGAGGACGTCCCAGCTCACCCAGCCCTCGGCGATCTTCCCGTCCCGGATGCGCAGCATGTCCATCCCGGTGGTGAAGGTCTCCCGGCCGGTGGGAGGCAAGCCCAGGAGATCGCCGGTGTGCAGGCCCCGCCCGCTCCAGCGGGTCACCACCAGGTCCCCCTCCGCCACGATCTCCTCGATCGTCATGTGGACGTCCGAAAAGGCGATGCGGTAGAAGAGGACGAGCTGGCCGACGGCCTCCGGGCCGCGGGAGAAGTCGGTGGTGAGGGGGACGCGCGCGTGCACCACGCAGTCGCGGTCGAAGAGCTGGCCGACGAGGGCCGGATCGCCGGTGTTCCAGAGGTCCTCGCGGAAGCGGCGGGCGATGGCCTTGTGCTCTTCCAGGCTCATGGCAGCCTCCTCAGGGCCGCGGCGGCTCGGCCTCCTCAGGCAGGGGCCGGAGCAATCGCAGCGCAGGACGGGTGTTGTAATGCTCCCGGTAGAGGCGGTGAATCCCGTCGTCCGGGAAGCTCTCGCCCTCGGGGTAGGGATATTGGCTCATGCCGTGGAACGGCAGCGGCTCCACGGTCTGGGAGAAGGCGGTGTTGGCGTCGCCGTCCTTGGCCCAGCCGTCGACGAGAAGCAGGAAGTCGCGCCGCCAGCCCGGGGCCAACGGCGGCAGGGCCTTCGCATCGAAGAGCAGCCGCACCTCGTCGCCGGAGCCCATGATGAGCAGCCGGTCGTCCACCTCTTCGAGCAGCGGCCGGACGTCGCCGTAGCGGGTGTAGAGCCCGGGCGTGGGGTTCCACATCGAGACCGGCATCCAGGAGTGATAGTCGAAGCTCTCGGGCTGCCGGCGCTCGGGATGGATCACCGGCCGCGAGAAGCCGCGATAGCGCAGCTCGGCCGAGAGAGGCGCCAGATCGCTCCTCTCCACGGTCGGCTCGCCGCTCTCCGCGGAGAGGAAGACCTCGTCCCAATAGAGGCAGAGGCTGGTCTCGATCCGCACCTCGCGCGAGGCGGAGAGGAACCTGCCCGTCAGGTCCACGGCGATGGTCTTCGGCTTGCCGGCAGGCAGGCCCATGTCCTCGATCACGGTCTGCCATCTCCCCTGCCCGTCCTTGACCTGCAGCCGGGGGAACACGAGCCCGGAAGGCGACGCCTGGGCGGCTCCGAGGAAGGTGCTGCCGTCCGCCCAGTCCACCCAGCCGGAGAGCACCAGGACGGCCCGGTTGTCCGGCGCCGCTGGACCGAAGTCGAGGTCCAGGTGGTGCAGCTCGGCCACGCCCGACAGGTCGCGCCGGAAGCCGTCCGGGTAGATCTGGTCGCGGGCGAGCAGGCGGGACCGTACGTCGTTGCCGTGGTGGTCCATGGCGCGGACCGGGTAGACCCTCTCCTCCACCCCGAACAGCCGGAATTCGGGGAACGGCGGGCCCTTGAACTTGTCGTTCGTGAACACCTCGACGTCCGCGGGATGATCCAGGGCGATCAGCCGCATCTGGTCGAGGTAGGCGACCTCGCGCAGCTCCTCGGTGACACGGATCTCGTAGCGGCCGTTCACCGCTGCCAGGGCTTCGCCGGGGATCTGCACGTACTCGTCGTGATCGACCGGGAAGTACTCGCCGTCGCCGGCGGAGGCGCCGAGCGGCGCGACGCCGAGGACGTCGGTGATGAACTGGAAGCGCTCGCCGTTCCAGGTGAAGATCATCGGGCACGAGCCCGAGAGGCGCGGCGCCTCCTTGAACGCGACGGTGCGGTCCGCGGTCACTTTCGTCTCGTTCTGGATCAGGCCGTTCGGCCAGGTGATGCGCACGGCGTCGATCGCGGTGCGCGATCCCAGGCCGAAGGCCAGGGGAAAGCCGTGGTAGATCTTCTTCTGGTAGCCCGCGCCGGCCTTGACCTCGACCTCGGCGCCCGGCGCGAGCTTCAGGTTCTTGACCCCTTCGAGGCCGATCCGCAGCCAGTGATCGGCCGGGGTCCGGTTGAGGAGCCGCCGCAGCACGCCGTCCTTGCCCACGACCGCCAAGTCCTCGCGGCCGTCGGCGTCGAAGTCGGCGGCCACGGCAGCCAGGGCAGGAAAACCTGGCGAAGCCTTCGCGTCACCCAGCTTCCCCCGTCCCTCGTTGCGGTGCAGGCCGTCGCCGGCCACGAGGTCGCTCATGCCCCGGCCTTCGAGGTCCGCGAACGCCAGGGGAAGCGCGGGCATGGAAGCCTCTGCTTTCTCCAGCACCCCCTGCAAGCTGCGGCGGTTGAGCAGCAGTGACGTCGAGGACAGGAGATCGCTCCAGCCGTCCTGGTCCACGTCCTGCGCCAGCACCGCGTCTCCCGGCCCGGGCAGCTCGACGGCCTCGTACCGTCCGCCGAGCCGGTCGCGGTAGAGCACGGCCGGCCGGCCGGCGTAGGTGACCGCGAGATCGATCCCCTGGGTGTCGGCCACGGCTTCGACGATCGCGCCGGAAACCGCCCGGCCGTTCGCGAACGGGAAGCGCTTCGTCTCGTCGCTCCAACCGGCCTCGCCCTGGTTTCTGACCAGGGCGGCCCCCTCCCCCAGCAGAACGAGGTCGAGGTCGTAGTCGTGGTCGAAGTCGAGCCAGAAGGCCAGGCGGAAGCGGCCGGAGGGGAGCTGCGCAGGCAGCTTCTGGAAGGTGCCTCCCGCATTCCGATAGAGGGCAGCGCCTTCGACGGTCAGGACGCACAGATCGGCCAGCCCGTCGTTGTCGAAATCCCCGGCCACGACGGCGGTCACGTTGCGCAGCTCCTCGAGGCCGCTGGCCGCCGCCGTCTCTCCCTTCCGGAAGAGCGAGACTCCGGCTTTCGACCATGCCAGCAGGTCGGGAGCGAGATCGCCGTCGGCGTCGAGGACGGTCAGACCCTCCAACCCCCGGCCGAGCTCGGAGACCGCGAAGGACGGCTCGACCGGAGGCGATCCATCTGGTGAGGGCGCAGCCGGCGGATCAATCTCGTCGAGGAGCTCGCGATACCAGCTCCAGTCCACGTCCTCCGGGATCGCGGCCCCTTTCTGCGCCTCCTTGATCGCGTCGTACTCCTGCTTGCGCCGGGCGGCTTCCCCGGTCCGGCCGGCCTGCCGATAGGCGTTGAAGAGCTGGAAGCGGGGCGCCGCGAAGTAGGGGTTGAGGTCCGCGGCGCGCTCGAAATGCCGCAGCGCCAGGTCGGGCTTCTCCGCGAGCTTGTAGAGGACGCCCAGGTTGTACTGCGTCACCGGCTCGTCCGGGACCAGCGCGGCCATGCGCTCGAACTGCGGGAGAGCTTTCTCGTACTCGGAGTCCTGCTTGAGGACGATCCCCAGGTTGAACCAGGTATGCGGGATCTCCGGCGCCTGCTTCTGGACCGCCTCCAGCTCCCGGACCCCCTCCGCGATCTTGCCGGCCTTGAGGAGCGCGAGGCCGTAGTTGAGCCGCTCGCGCGGCGAGTCGGGCGCCAGGTCGAGGGCCTTCTTCAGCTCCTCCACCGCCTCGTACTGGGTCGTGGGGTTCTCGTAGAACGCCTTGCCCAGGTTGCGATGGTGCCAGAGCTGCTCCTCCCGGGAGGGTTCATTCGTGGCCGCGGCAAGGAACACCGCCAGGACGATCCACCTCATTTCGATTCCTGGATGGTCGTGATCTTGTTGAGCGGCGCGCTCACCTTCTCCACCTTGCCGCTCGGCCAGCGGATCTCCACCGCGTCGACCTTGCCGGCGGACCCCAGGCCGACATGGACGAGCGTCGAGCTCTGGCCGGCGTAGCCGTTGCCGCCGTTGACCTCGCGGATCCAGGTCTGGCCGCCCGCCTTGACCGTCACCCGGGCTCCGATCGCGTCGCGGTTCGACTTCGTGCCGACGAGCTTGAGCGCGAGCCAGTTGCCGGTGCCGTCGGTCACGTTGCGATAGAACAGCGCGGGCTGGTTGGCGTTGGTCTGGTAGAGGTCCAGGCGGCCGTCCTGATCGAAGTCGGCCATGCCGATCCCGCGGCCGTCCTGGTCGTTGTCCACGCCGGCCTGCGCCGAGACCTCCTTGAACGACTGGTCGCCGAGGTTGCGGAAGAGCTTCTTCTTCTGGTAGCCGCTCCAGGTGCGGTCGCGGATGGCCGGCCAGTTGCGCACGTCGGTGAAGTCGATGTCCGGCGTGATGATCATCTCCACGAGCACGGGGATGTAGTTCTCCGGTCCGGCCGAGCGCAGGCCGTTGACCACGAACAGGTCCTCCCAGCCGTCGTCGTCGAAGTCGCCGAACTTGGCGGCCCAGCCCCACAGCGTGTTGCAGGTGCCGGTCTCCTTCGACAGGTCGGAGAAGGTACGGTTGCCATTGTTGTGCCAGAGCATGTTGCACTCTTTCATATACTCGTCGGTGATGTTCGTGACGTAGACGTCGAGCCAGCCGTCCCGGTCATAATCGCCCATGTCCACGTTCATCCCCTTGCGCGTGTCGATGCCCACGGCCTCCTTCGTGCCGTCGCGGAAGGTGCCGTCGCCGTTGTTCCAGAACAGGCGGTCGGTGCCGTAGTCGCCCGCCAGGTAGAGGTCCTGCCAGCCGTCGTTGTCGAGGTCGGCATGGCCGGCGTCCAGGGTCCAGCCGGTGTGACGGGCGAGGCCCGCCTTCTCCGTAACCTCGACGAAGCGGAGCTTGTCTTTCTCAGTCACATTGCGCCACAGGCTCACGCCGCCGCCGTTGTCGGCCTGGTCGAGGTTGTTGGGCAGCACGTGCGGCGTGGGCAGATCGATCAGGTTGACCGGCGGGAAGTAGTTGCCGAGCAGCAGATCGAGCCGGCCGTCGTTGTCGTAGTCGAAGGCGATGGCCGCGATCGTGTTGGCGAACCTGTCGAGCCCCGAGCCGGCGGACACGTCCTTGAACCCGCCCTTGCCCTCGTTGCGGTAGAGGACCGGCGTGCCGAAGCGGGCGAGCACCAGGTCGAGCGCCCCGTCGTTGTCGGCGTCGAGCCAGAGCGCGTCGGCCACGATCGACCTGGCATCGTTGCCGCCGCCCACGCCCGCCTCGGCCGTGACGTCCACGAATGCCAGCTTGCCGGTCTCCTTGAGCTGGTTGCGCAGCAGGTGGCCCGGCGTGCCGGCGTCCGAGTCGGTGACGTAGAGGTCCTCGTCGCCGTCGCCGTCGTAATCGCCCACGGCCGCGGTGGCGCCGCCGGAGGTGAACATGCCGAGCACGTCCGCGTGCGGCCCCGGGAACTTGCGGGTGTGGTGCTGCATGCGGGCACCCGCCTTCCCGCCGATCTCCTCGAAGCGCAAGCTGGCGGCACCGGCCGGCAGGGCGATGAGGAGGAAAAGGATAAGGCGCCTCACGGCTCCTCCCAGAGGGGGGACAGGTTCGTGTCCACCCGCTTGTTGGGATCGAGCTGATCGTAGATGTACGCCTCCAGATCCTCGCCGTCGCGCGCGAGGCGGGCCTCGAGCTGCGGCTCGCCCGGGAAGAGCGCCAGCGCCTCCTTCCAGGTGGCTTTCGCCTTGTCCGGCTGGTCGGTGCGCCAGTAGGCGTCGCCGAGCGCGATCCAGGCGCGGGCGTAGACCTTCTTCTGCGGGCCTTTCTTCGAGATCGCCACCGCCTCCTCCAGGTCGGCGACGGCGAGCGGGCCGCGGCCGAAGATCTTCGGCCAGTAGAGATAGCTGTTGCCACGCGTGAAGAGGGCGATCCAGCTCCGCTCGATCTCGATGGACTTCGTGAAGTTGGTGAGCGCGGTGTTGGCCAGGATCACCTGCGTGATCGAGCCCGCGGCCGGGATCTTGTCCACGTAGGCATAGCCGTAGTTGAGCCAGGCGTAGGCCGCCTTGGGATGATCGGTCACGAGCTTCTTGAAGAAGTCGATCGCCCGGTCGTACTCGCCGGCCTGGATCACCGCCTTGCGATACTCGTTGGCGGCCTTCATGTCGTTCGGATCGGCGGCGAGCCTGGATTCCAGCTCCGGCAGGGTGGCCGCGGCGGCCATCACGGGCCAGACCAGGAGGATGAGAAGGGCTGCTCGTCGTTTCATGGTTGTCTCCTCGGTCGGGGCTCTCCCTCGACGATGCGGTACGTGCGGCCGGGCGCGATCCCCGCGAACGTCTGCTTCGCTCCCGAAGGCCAGAGCACCTCCAGCTTGCCGATCTCTTTCAAGCTGCCCAGTCCGAAGTGGACCCGGCGGCTGCTCTGGCCCGCGAAGCCGTTGCCGCCATTCACGAAGCGCAGCCGGGTACGGCCGCCGGCGGTCAGCCGGAGCCGCGCCCCGACCGCGTCGCGGTTCGATCTCTTCCCTTCCAGGCGGAAGGAGACCCACCGGGCGGCAGGCGCCACGTTGCGGTAGAGGAAGGGCTCGGCGTTGGCGTTGGCCACGAACAGGTCCTGGCGGCCGTCGTTGTCGAAATCGGCCACGGCGATGCCGCGGCCGTCGCGTAAGGAGTCGAGGCCGTGACGCGCGGCCTCGTCCTTGAAGAGCTGGCCGCCCTGGTTGTGGAAGAGCTTCTTCTTCTGGTAGCCGGACAGGCTCTTCCTGCCCATCGGCGGCCAGTTGCGGGCGTCGGCGAAGTCCACGTCCCCGCGGGTGATCATCTCGAAGATGTCGGGCACGTAGCTCTCGGACCCGGCCGAGACCCAGCCGTTGACCACGTAGAGGTCGAGCCAGCCGTCGTTGTCGTAGTCGAAGAACTTGGCCCCCCAGCCCCAGCCGGTGTCGTACGTGGCGGTCTCGCGCGCCACGTCCGTGAAGGTCAGGTCGCCGTTGTTGCGCCAGAGGAAGTTGCCTTCCCGCATGTAGTCGTCGGTGATGTTCGTGACGAAGACGTCGAGCCAGCCGTCCTCGTCGAAATCCCCCCACTCGGCGTTCATCCCCTTCTTCGAGTCGATGCCGATGGCCTCTCGCGTGCGGTCGGTGAACGTGCCGTCGCCGTCGTTGACGAAAAAGCGATCGGTACCGAAGTCGCAGGCCACGTAGAGATCGTCGTCGCCGTCGTTGTCGGCGTCGCCGTGGCCGAGGTCGAGCGTCCAGCCCGAGAGAGCGAATCCGGCCTGCTTCGTCACGTCCGTGAACCG
>Ga0268265_10000111_pt1 | contig 101972 bp, 76 predicted proteins | sample KBSSwiS52_FD_190355 | JGI IMG/M metagenome (GOLD analysis project Ga0268265, IMG submission 190355) | Switchgrass rhizosphere microbial communities from Kellogg Biological Station, Michigan, USA - KBS Switchgrass S5-2 (SPAdes) (version 2) | ecosystem: Host-associated > Plants > Roots >... | reverse complement strand
AGCAGACCGGTCACATGATTCAAGCCCTTGGCCGCGGTCAGGCCGAACTCGGCGGCATGGCCGCGGATCGCATTGCTGATCTGCGTGCGGTTACGAACCAGCCGGTCGCGAACCCCGACCAGCATCAGCGCCGCCTGCTGCTCGGCACTCTTCACCGGCACGAAGCGCATCGTCGGCCGACTCATCGCTTCGCACAGCGCCTCGGCATCGGCCGCATCGTTCTTGCCGCGCTTCACATAGTGCTTCACGTACTGCGGTGCGATCAGCCGCACCTCATGGCCGAACGACCCAAGCAGCCGCGCCCAATGATGCGACCCTCCGCACGCCTCGATCCCGATCACCGTTGGCGACAACCCTTTGAAAAACGTCACCATATCCCGACGCCGTAGCTTCTTGCGCAACACCGGCTTCTCGCTCGCGTCAACGCCATGAAGCTGGAACAACTGCTTTGACGTATCCATCTCTGGCACATTTTGATGCCGTTGGGGGCCGTCCACCCCAACAGCGAAACCCGATCCGGCGGTGGGACCCGCGCCCTGCGGATGTTCGCGCCCGAAGTCCGGCCGGTCATCGTCCCGGCCTTCAGCGATAATGCCGCGCAGGTTCGCACGCCGCGGCACCGGCAGATCCTCGAAGCAGGGCTGCAGCATCGCCCCCGCCGCCGCCCCGAGCAACCGCCCGTCGCTGACGCGCTCGACACCAGCTTTTCCGGCTGACCTGTTCTGCAAGGAATCCGACCTGTTACGACATCGAAATCGACCTGTTATGCAAAAATCCATCCCCTGTTCCGCACGATAACAGGTGATACGCGATTCCGTGACCCATCGAATTGAGATCATTGGATTAATTGCCGAACGCATCGCGCCGGAACACCGTTTTTCCCCTGTTAGACGGGCGATATCGCGAAAAACGACCTGTTTTCGGCCCCGCACAGGCCAAATCGGGTCCATATCAGGCTCGCCACCGACGACCGTCAAATCAACACCAACCGCGATCCGCACCTATACGCACCTCCGCATCACGGCGCCCGCGTAAAGCGCTCCATCGCCAGGCCGGCGATATGGTCGGTCCAGCCGTGCCTGGTCTCCTCCCACACCGCGACGCTCGGCGGCGGATAGGTCGGGTCGGCGAACATGCCCTGCGCGACTGCGATCAGGTCGGGAAATCCGGCCAGTTCCCAATAGACCGTCGATCCGCAGGTCGGGCAGAAATGCGCGGTCACCGCGTTGCCGCTGTCGGCGTGCCGCACCCACGTGGTGCTGCGGCCCTCCATCGTGATCTGATCGCGCCGGAAGCGCGAATTGGCGGCGAACGGCGCGCCGGTCCGGCGCTGGCAGGCAAGGCAATGGCACATCGAGATCCGGACGGCGTCGCCGTTGCATCTCAGGCGGAGTTGCCCGCATTGGCAGATGGCGTCACGGATCGTCATGCGGCGATCCTGGCCCGGCGCGTGGCGATTTGCGAGTGCTGATTGGCAGCGCGCCCGCTCACGCCGCCCGCAGATGATCGAGGAAGTTCGCGGTCGCCGCGTTGAGCGCGTCGCTCTGGCTGGTCAGTTCGCCCGCCAGCGCGCGCAGCTTGCCCATCAGCAGCCCCGCTTCGCCCGCGCCGCGCGCGACGATCGCGATCTCGTCGCGGACTGCGGCGGCATCCTGGGCGGCGGAGGCGGCGCTGCGTTCGATCGCGATGGTCGAGACGCGCTGCTGGTCGACGGCGTTGGCGATGTGCGTCGCCTGGCCGGTCACGCGGCGCACCTCGCCCGCGATCTGGCGGATCACGTCGGACGTACCGCCGACTCGGTTCTCGATGACGGCGACGGTCTCGCCGATCGATCCGATCGCCGACTGCGTCTGGCGCGCCAGCGATTTGACCTCGTTGGCGACAACCGCGAAGCCGCGGCCGGCGTCGCCGGCGCGCGCCGCCTCGATCGTGGCGTTGAGCGCGAGCAAATTGGTCTGCGCGGCGATGTCGCGGATCAGGTCGACGATGCTGGCGATGCTGCCGGTCTGTTCGGCGAGCGCGCGGATGGCGGTGTCGCCGTCGCTGGCCGAGCGGTCGGCGGCGCCGGTCGCCTGCACCTGCGCGCCGACCAGGTCGGAAATGTTGGTGACTGCGGAGGCGAGTTGCTGGACCTCGTCAGCCACATCCTCGACCGCGGCGAAGGCGTTGCCGGCGCGCGCCGCGACGCTGGCGGCGTTGGTGCCCGCGGTCGCGGTCAGCGCCTCCAGCGACGAGGTGAAGCTGGAGATCTGCGCCGACGCGTCGGACAGGACGCGGCCGACCATCACCACCGATTGCTCGAAGCGGGTCGCGAGCGCGATCATCGCGACACGCCTGCGCTCGTCGCCATCGGCACGTTCGGCGGCGACATGGCGCGCGCGTTCGGCCTGCGCGGCGATCGTCGCCTGTTCGGCCAGGCCGCGTCTGCGGTCGGCCTCGACCAGCCGTTCAGCGGCGAGTACCCGGGCATCGAGCGCGGCCGCCTGGCGATTGATCGTGTCGCCCAGCTGGATCGTGAAACCGATGATGGCGATGTAGAACAGCAGCGGCTGCTGCGTCACAGCGACCGCGACGCTGGCCAGCATCGAGATCGTCATGGCGCCGAGGAAGGCGAAGGACGCGCGCGGCAGCGCGCCGAGATTGAGCGCGCCGACCGTCATCAAGCCGAGATGGACGCACAGCACCAGCGGCAGCACGCGATCATCGGCGATCAGCGCGAGCAGGAACAGCAGAACGGCATAGTCGATGCCCATGGCTGCGCCGAAGATCGTGATCGCGCGCCCGGCGCGGCGCGGTCCGGCTTCGGGCAAGGTCGGCAGATAGCGCAGCGCGCCCAGTGCGAGCACCGCCAGCACCGCGCAGCCGAACGCGATCAGCGGCCACCACGGCTGGCCCCACGAGGCTGCCGGCATCAGCACGGCGATGACGAGGTTGAGAGGCTGGACGCGGACCAGCAGGCGCGCCGCTTCCTCCACCCGCGCCGCGCTCGGCGCGCGGCGCCACGCGGCGAGTTGCCGCATCGCGTGTCCGCGCAGCGTGCGGGGTGTTGGCGCTGGCTGATTCAAGATCGGCGGTTCCGGCATCCTTGGTCGACCGCAAGCTAGGGAGAAATGGTTAACGGCTCCTCTATCGACGCGCCGGTCGCGGTACGATTTCGTGTCGCCCAAGGGTCGCCCGACACCGTCACCGGCGCCAATCGTAGCGCCAGGTCACGCCTGGATCGTGGCCGACGCCCGCCAGCCTTCGTGGAAATGGCCGTCACGGTGATCGCCGGGCTTACCGGCCGCGCCAAAGCGCGTTATGTGCGGTGCAACATCGGGCAGCGGCATCACAGGAGGCGGCCATGAGCGACGTCCATTCCGAAATCGCGAGCGTGACCGCGCGGATCGTCGAGCGCTCGGCGGCCGGTCGCGGCGCCTATCTCGATTTCATCGCGCGCGAGGCGGAGAGCGGACTCGAACGCGGGCGACTGTCGTGCGGCAATCTCGCCCACGGCTTCGCTGCCTCCGCCGAGGACAAGCCGGCGATCCGTGGCGGCCGAGCGATGAACATCGGCATCGTCACCGCGTTCAACGACATGCTCTCGGCGCACCAGCCCTACGGACGCTATCCCGAGCAGATCAAGATCTTCGCGCGCGAGGCCGGGGCCACCGCGCAGGTGGCGGGCGGCGTGCCGGCGATGTGCGACGGCGTGACGCAGGGCCAGCACGGCATGGAGCTGAGTCTGTTCAGCCGCGACACGATCGCGCTGTCGACCGCGGTCGCGCTGAGCCATGCGATGTTCGAAGGCACGCTGCTGCTGGGCATCTGCGACAAGATCGTGCCGGGCCTGCTGATCGGCGCGCTGCGCTTCGGCCATCTGCCGGCGATCCTCGTGCCGGCTGGACCGATGCCGTCGGGGCTCGCCAACAAGGAGAAGGCGCGCGTCCGCCAGCTCTATGCCGAGGGCAAGGCGACCCGCGACGAACTGCTCGAGGCCGAGGCCGCCAGCTATCATGGCGCCGGCACCTGCACTTTCTATGGCACCGCCAATTCCAACCAGATGATGATGGAGGTGATGGGCCTGCACGTGCCGGGCGCCGCCTTCGTCAACCCGGGGACGAAGCTGCGCACCGAATTGACCCGCGCCGCGACGCACCGGATCGCCGAAATCGGCCATGGCGGCAACGACTATCGGCCGCTCGGGCGCTGCATCGACGAAAAGGCGATCGTCAACGCCGCGGTCGGGCTGCTCGCGACCGGCGGATCGACCAACCACGCGATCCACATCCCGGCGATCGCACGCGCCGCGGGCATCATCATCGACTGGAGCGACATCGACCGGCTGTCCGCGGCGGTGCCCTTGATCGCGCGCGTCTATCCGAACGGGCAGGGCGACGTGAACCATTTCCAGGCGGCGGGCGGCATGGCCTATACGATCCGCACCTTGCTCGATGCCGGGCTGCTCCATCGCGATGTGATGACGATCTGGTCGGGCGATCTCGAGGATTATGCGCGCGAACCGGTGTTGGCCCCGGAGTCCCCCCGCGAAGGCGGGGGTCCAGGAGTCGATGCGCCGGAGTCGGGCGTGGGCGACTCTGGACCCCCGCCTGCGCGGGGGAACATCATCTGGTCAGATTCGCCGCAGGCGTCGGGCGACGAGACGATGCTGCGGTCGGCCGCGGCGCCGTTCCAGCCCGATGGCGGGATGCGGCTGGTCGCGGGCAATCTCGGCCGCGGCACCTTCAAGACCAGCGCGGTCGACCCCGATCGCTGGCGGATCGAGGCGCCGGTCCGCGTGTTCACCGATCAGGATCAGGTGATCGCCGCGTTCAAGGCCGGCGAACTCGAACGCGACGTCGTCGTCGTCGTGCGCTTCCAGGGTCCGCGCGCCAATGGCATGCCCGAACTCCACAAGCTGACGCCGCCTTTGGGCGTGCTGCAGGATCGCGGCTTCCGCGTCGCGCTGGTGACCGACGGCCGGATGTCGGGCGCGTCGGGCAAGGTGCCGGCAGCGATCCATGTCAGCCCCGAGGCGCTGGGCGGCGGCCCGCTGTCGAAACTGCGCGACGGTGATCTGGTGCGGCTGTGCGGCACTGACGGCGAACTGGTCGCTCTGGTCGATGCCGACATCTGGGCCGCGCGCGAACCCGCCCAGGCGCCGGCCGTGGCGCTGGGCACCGGCCGCGAATTGTTCGCCTTCATGCGCCATGGCGCCGACGAAGCCGAGAAGGGCGCGTCGGCGATGCTGGCGGCGGCGGGGCTGTGACAATGTCGACGTTTTTTAGCCCCTCCCCTTCAGGGGAGGGGTTGGGGTGGGGGCGAGCGAAGCGAGCACGTTTCTTCCACGCCTTTCTCCGCCTTGACTCCCCCACCCCAACCCCTCCCCTGAAGGGGAGGGGCTTAAGCAAGCGCGCTTGCCCGGTTCGCCCTGACCGTGCGATCCCGCGAGCAGAAGTCTGATGCAGATCGTCGCAGTCGATATCGGCGGCACCCACGCCCGTTTCGCGATCGCCGAGATCGCCGAAGGCCGGGTCGTGTCACTCGCCGAACCGGTCACGCTCAAGACTGCAGAACATGCCAGCTTCCAGACCGCATGGGAGGCGTTCGGAGGCGGGCTCGGCGGAGGCGTGCCACGCCACGCGGCGATCGCGATCGCGACGCCGATCGTCGGCGACGTTCTCAAGCTGACCAACAATCCCTGGATCATCCGCCCGGCGCTGATCGACGAGAAGCTCGGCCTCGACGGCCATGTGCTGGTCAATGATTTCGAGGCGGTCGGCCACGCCGTCGCGCAGCTTCCCGACGAGTGTTTCCGCCATCTGTCGGGGCCCGACGCGGCGCTGCCGGCGCAAGGCATCATCAGCATCCTCGGCCCCGGTACCGGCCTCGGCGTCGCGCATGTGCTGCGCGCGCGCGACGGCTATCATGTCCTGCCGTGCGAAGGCGGGCATATCGATTTCGCGCCGCTCGACGCGATCGAGGACGCGATCCTCGCGCGGCTGCGCCGGCGCTTCCGCCGCGTGTCGGTCGAGCGCATCGTGTGCGGGCCAGGGCTGCTCAACATCTATGAGGCGCTGGCCGAACTCGAGGGCCGCGCGGTGCAGGCCAGCGACGACAAGGCGATCTGGAGCGCCGCGCTAGACGGCAGCGACAGCCTGGCCGCCGCGGCGCTCGACCGCTTCTGCCTGAGCCTGGGATCGGTCGCGGGCGACATCGCGCTGGCGCAGGGCGGGCAGGCGGTGGTGATCGCCGGCGGCCTCGGCCTGCGGCTCGCCGACCATCTGCCGCGATCGGGCTTCGGCGAGCGCTTCACCGCCAAGGGCCGGTTCGAGGCGATGATGGGCCGCTTGCCGGTCAGGCTGATCGTCCACCCACAGCCGGGCCTGTTCGGCGCGGCCGCCGCATTCGCGAGGGAGCAGATGGCATGAACGTCGAACAGGTGATGCGGCTGGCGCCGGTGATCCCGGTGCTGGTGATCGAGGATGCGGCGCATGCGGCGCCGATCGCCGAAGCGCTGGTCAAGGGCGGACTGTTCGCGCTGGAGGTGACGCTGCGCACGCCGGCCGCGCTCGACGTGATCCGCGAGATGAGCAAGGTCGAGGGCGCCGTCGTCGGCGCCGGCACCGTGCTCAACGCGGCCGATGTCGAGAAGAGCGTCGCGGCCGGCGCGACATTCATCGTCTCGCCCGGCCTGACCACCGGCCTGTGCGAGAGCGCGCGCGACACCGGCGTGCCATTGCTGCCCGGCACGGCCAATGCAAGCGACATCATGCGCGGCCTCGACCAGGGCCTGACGCACTTCAAATTCTTCCCCGCCACCGCGGCCGGGGGCCTGCCGGCGCTCAAGAGCCTGACCGGGCCGTTCGGCGCGGTCCGCTTCTGCCCGACCGGCGGCATCACGCTGGCGACCGCGCCCGACTGGCTGGCGCTCGACGCCGTGCTCTGCGTCGGCGGATCGTGGATCGTGCCGGCCGGCCCGCCCGATCTGGCGGCGATCGAGGCGCGTGCGCGCGAGGCGGCCGCGCTGAGCGCCTAGGCAGCCGCGCTCATGCCGCGGCCTTCACGCGCTCGAGGTCGAGCAGCTGCGCCTTGGCCGCGAGACCGCCGGCGAAACCGGTCAGCGTGCCGTCGGTGCCGATCACGCGGTGGCACGGCGCGATGATCGAGACCGGGTTCCGGCCGTTGGCGGCGCCCACCGCGCGGACCGCCGTCGGCCTGCCGATCTGGCGCGCGATCTCGCCATAGCTGCGGGTCTCGCCGAACGGGATGGTCAGCAGCGCGGTCCAGACCTGCTTCTGGAACGCCGTGCCGCGGAAATCGAGCGGGACCGAGAACGACCTGCGCCGGCCGTCGAAATAGTCCCGCAACTGGCGCACCGCCTCGACGAGGACCGGATGGGTGTCATCATCCTCGACCGCGCCCAGCTTGACCCGATCGGGGTCGTCATTCTCCCACAGGATTGCGACCAGGCCCTCGTCGCCGGCGACGAGAGTCAGCGCGCCGACGGGGGATTCGATTGTCGTGGATGACAGGGTCATGATGGTTCCTTCGGTGTATCGAGCGCGGATCGTCGATCCGGCGCTGTGACGATAGGTTCCTGATAGCGCCGATATTCGCGCCGTGCTTCCCGCCGCTTGCTGTTAAAGACGTATCGGAGACGACGACAGGTGCTGGAATGACGCGCGCAGGTATGGCGGACATCGTGGTGATTGGGGGCGGCATCGCCGGGCTTTCCGCCGCCGCGCGGCTGGCAGCGCATGGGCGCGTGGTCGTGATCGAGGCGGAGTCGCACAGCGGCTATCATGCGTCGGGACGCAGCGCGACCTTCTATCATTTCGGGATCGGCAACCGCCCGGTGCGCGGGATGACCGCCTATAGCCGCGCCTTTTTTGAACAGCCGCCGGGCGACTTTGCCGATCATGCGCTGTGCCGCCCGACTCCGGCTCTGTTCGTCGCCCGGGCCGGGATGACCGCCACGCTCGACGCGCTCGAAACCGAGATGCGGCGCTTCACCGATACGGTCGCGCGCGTCGATGCGGCCGAGATGCTGGCGCTGCTGCCGGTGCTGAAGATCGGCCCGGAGGCGGTGGTCGCCGGCGTCGTCGATACCGGTGGTCGGCGGCTCGACGCAGACGGGCTGTTGCAGGGCTATGCCCGGCAGTTGCGGCACCGCGGCGGCGAACTCGTCACCGATGCGCGGATCGCCGCGATCGCACGCATTGGCGGGGCATGGCGCGTTACGAGCGAGCGGGGCGACGCCTTTACGGCGCCGATCCTGGTCAACGCCGCCGGCGCGTGGGCCGATCAGGTCGCCGGCCTGGCCGGCGTCAGGCCGCTCGGCCTGCAGCCCAAAAGACGCACGATCATCACCTTCGATCCGCCGGCCGACATCGACGTCGGTGCCTGGCCGTTCGTGAAGGCGGCGGTCGACGATTTCTACATGCTCCCCGAGGCAGGGCGGCTGATGGCGTCGCCGACCGACGAGATCGACAGCGTGCCCGTCGACGCGCAACCCGAGGATTATGACATCGCGCTCGCAGCCTCGAAGGTCGAGGACTATACGACGCTGCCGCCGCCACGCATCCGCCATCGCTGGGCCGGCCTGCGCTCGTTCGTCGCCGATCGCGTGCCCACTGCCGGGTTCGCGCCCGATATGGAGGGCTTCTTCTGGCTTGCCGGGCAGGGTGGCTATGGCCTGCAGACGGCGCCGGCGATGGCCGAGATCGTCGAGTCGCTGGTGACGGGCGCCGCATGGCCGGCGGGATTGACCGCGCTGGGTGTGTCGCCGGCGCAGGTGCTACCCGGGCGGCTGCTGCTCGGCAGCGAGGGCGGACTGGAGCGGGTGAAGGGAATCGAACCCTCGTCGTAAGCTTGGGAAGCTTCTGCTCTGCCATTGAGCTACACCCGCAAAAACCCGTGGGTTTCGACGTCATGCACCCGCGCGGTCTACAACGCCCCGCTGGATGCGCTCGCCGAGTGCCACAAACATGCTGCTCTGGTCAACGTAGCCCTTTCGGTTTCCGACGCTTCGATGCGAATCGCGGAAATGTCAGAGCACCCACGTGGCCGTCATCGCGACGATATCGCCACTGAACAGGATCGAGAAATCGGCGATGCCGTCGCCATTGTTGTCGGCGAAAAGCGTGGTCGTGTCGGCTCCCTGCTCGAACGCCAGGACGAATTGGCCCGCGACGCCAGAAAAGCTGTCGACTCGGGTGAAGGCTTCGTCGATCCCCGCCGTAGTGGCGTCGGCGTCGATCGCCGACAGGTCGAGAACGTCACCCGGCGCGAAATCGGTGATCCGGTCGGCATTGGCGCCGGGCGTGCTTTCGCCGGTCGCGCGGTAGACGAAGACGTCGTTACCGCCACCGCCGGTCAATACGTCCCGGCCAGCCCCGCCGGTCAGGAGGTTCGCGAGCGCCGAGCCGGTCAGCGTGTCGCCGAAGTTCGAACCGACGATATTCTCGACATTGATGATCGTGTCGGTACCCTGGCCACCGCCTACGGCCTGGGCGGTCGTGACGGCAAGGCTGACCGTCACCGCGCCGGTCGCCGCGGCGAAACTGATCGTGTCGATATTGGCGCCGCCGTCGATACCGTCATTGCCGGTGCCGCCGGTGAACAGGTCGTCGCCGGTCGCGCCTTTCAGGATGTCGCTGCCGCCGCCGCCGTCGAGCGTGTCGCTGGCGCTGCCGCCATCGATCAGGTCGTCGCCATTGCCGCCGGCAATGACATTGATCTGCGCACTTCCGGTCAGCACGTCGCCCAGCGTCGATCCGACCAGATTTTCGATGCTTGCGAGCGTGTCGGTGCCGGTGCCGACCGTGTTCTGCGCCGTCGTCATCGCGAGATTGACGGCGACGCCCGCCGACGCGCCGGCATAGCTCGCAGTATCGGTCCCCGCGCCGCCCGACAGCGTGTCGTCGCCGAGTCCGCCCAGCAGCGTGTCGTTGCCGCCATTGCCGGTCAGCACATTGCTGCCGGCATCGCCGGCCATGCTGTCGTCGAAGCCGGAGCCCGACAGATTTTCGATCCCCGCCAGGATGTCGCTGCCGGCGCCGATCGTGCTCTGCGCGCCGGCAAGGGCCAGGCTGAGCTTCACGCCGGTGATCGCGGTCGCATAATTCGCGGTGTCGAGACCGGCGCCGCCATTCAGCGTGTCATTGCCTGCACCGCCGGCGAGCAGGTCGTCGCCGTCGCCGCCGGTCAGGATGTTGGCGAATTCATTGCCGGTGAGGCTGTCGTCGAACGACGTGCCTTTCACATTTTCGATTCCGCGGACCGTATCGCTGCCGGCGCCGATCGTGTCTTGCGCCGACTGGCTGAGCAGGTTGAGCGCGATGCCGGCGCCGACGGCCGAATAGTCGAGCGTATCGATACCGGCGCCGCCGTCGATGATATCGGCGCCGAGGTCGCCAATGATGCTGTCTTTGCCTGCCCCGCCGGCCAGCACATCGTTGCCGAGACCGCCGAAGAGGATGTTGTCGCCCCCGTCGCCGGTCAGGCGGTCGGCGAAAGCGGTGCCATAGAGTCCCTCGATCGAGATGAACGTATCGACGCCGGCAGTGCCGAGCGCCTGCGCGCCGGTGACGACGAGGCTGGCGACGATAGACGTGCCGGCATCGCGATAATCGGCGATATCGAGGCCGGCGCCGCCGTCGAGGCGGTCGTTGCCGAGGCCGCCGTGCAGGACGTCGTCGCCGTCGTCGCCGGACAGCATGTCGTCGCCGCGGCCGCCATCGACAAGGTCGCTGCCGGCCCCGCCCGCGATGGCGTTGGCGCCATCGTCGCCGGTCAGGCGATCTGCAAAGGCGGAACCGGCCAGATTCTCGAATCCGGTCAGCCTGTCGCTGCCGTCGCCACCGGTCGCCTGCGCGCCCGCCGTCGCCAGGCTGACGGTCACGCCGGCCACGGCGCCGGCATAGCTGGCGGTATCGCTGCCCGCACCCCCGCTCAAACTGTCGTCGCCCGCGCCGCTCGCAATGACGTCGTTGCCCGATCCGCCCGTCAGGCGATTGGCGCCGGCACTCCCGGTCAGCCGGTCGTCGAAGGCCGAGCCGGTCAGATCCTCGATATCGCGCAAGGTGTCGCGGCCGGCGCCGATCGTGTCCTGGCCGGCGGCGATCGTGAGGTCGACGGCGACCCCCGCACCTGCGCCGGCATAGTCGACGAGATCGATGCCGGCGCCGCCGACGAGGACATTGTCGTTGCCGTCGCCGGTCAGGACATCGTCGAACGCCGATCCGGCCAGGCCCTCGAAGCCGGTCAGCAGATCGAGTCCCGCGCCGACAGTGTCCTGCGCGATGCCCTGAAGCACGAGGCTGACCGTGACCGCTGCGGCCGCGCCGGCGTAGGAGGCGATATCGCTGCCGCCGCGACCGTCGAGCACATCGCTGCCGCCGCCGCCTTCGAGACTGTTGGCGCCGGCATCGCCGGCCAGCATGTCTGCAAAGCCGGTGCCGACCAGATTTTCGATGCTGTCGAAGCTGTCGGCGCCGGCAGCGCCCGTGATCGTGCCCGACGCGAGATCGATCGTCATCGCGGCGGTCGCATACGCATAGCTGACCGTGTCGCTGCCGGCGCCGCCGTGAATCACGTCGTCCTCGACGCCGCCCGATACCAGGTCGTCGCCGTCGCCGCCGTCGATCGCCAGGGCGTAGCCGGCAAAGGCCGATGCCGAGAAGCCGGCGAGGTTGAGACTGTCGCTGCCCGAGGTGCCGACCAGCCAGTCGCTGTCGGACAGGGATTCGATTCCGGCAAAGGTGGCGCTACCCGACGTCGCATCGAAAGTGGCGCCGGCGAAGACGATCGTGTCGGCGCCGCTGCCGCCCTGGGTCGCGCCGCCGAGGACGGCGCCGGCCTCGAACCGGATCACATCGTCGCCGGTCCCGCCGTCGATCATATCATGGCTGCCACGGCTGATGATCGTGTCGAAACCGTCGCCGCCCTTGAGGCTGTTGGTGCCGCCGCCGCCGTCGAGATCGTCGTCGCCGAACCCGCCGCTCAGGCTGTCATTGCCGTCCTCGCCCTGGATGCGATCGTCCTCGACGCCGCCGGTCACGGTGTCGGCGCCGTCACCCGCGCTGATGACGATGAAATAGCCGGCGAAGGTCCCGGCACTGAACGCCGCGAGGTTGAGACTGTCGTTGCCCGAGGTGCCGACCAGCGTGCCGCCGCTGCTGATCGATTCGATCCCGGCGAAGCTGGCGCTGCCTGAACCGGCGTCGAACGTGGCGCCGTTGAAATAGAGCGTATCATTGCCGGCGCCGCCCTGGATGGCGCCACCGAGGATCGCGCCGGCCGCGAATTTGATCGCATCGTCGCCGGTCCCGCCGTCGATCTTGTCGGACCGGCCCGTGCTGACGATCAGGTCGTTGCCGTCGCCGCCGGACAGCGTGTTGCGGCCGCTGCCGCCATCGACATAGTCGTCACCCGCGCCGCCGTTCAGCGTGTCGTCGTCGGCGCCGCCATAGAGCGCATCGCCGCCGCCGCCGCCGTTGAGGATATCGTTGCCGGCTTCGCCGCGAATCGCGTCGATCTCTGCGCCGCCGGTGATCATGTCGTTGCCGGCGCCGCCATAGAGATTGAGATAGCTCGTCGCGAGCGCGGCCAGGCTGAGTCCGGATAGGTTGAGGCTGTCGTTGCCCGCCGTCCCGTAAGCGGTGCCGGCGACCCGCTCGAACGTCGCGAAGGACGCGCTGCCCGAGGTCGAATCGAAGATCGCACTGATGAAGTACAGCGTATCGGTGCCGCTGTTGCCGATGATCGCGCCGCCGATGATCGCCGCGGCATAGAGGTTGACGATGTCGTCGCCGGTCCCGCCGTCGATCGCGTCGTGATAGCCTTCGCTGTAGATATAATCGGTGTTGGCGCCGCCGTTGAGGACGTTGGTGCCGCCGCCGCCATAGAGCGAATCGTCGCCGGCATCACCGTTCAGCGTGTCGCCGCCGCCCAGTCCGTTCAGCGTGTCGTTGCCGCCGAGACCGCCGATCGTGTCCGCCGCCTCGGTGCCGGACAGCGTGTCGGCGCCAGTCGTGCCGGTGATGACGGGCATTTCGGTCTCCGCGAAAAAAGGCGCCGCCGATCGGGATCGGCGGCGCATGAAGGATCAGGCCCCGGCAAATGGTCGGGCCGCAGAATTTCGATCCCCGGCCTGGGCAGACCGGAGATCGTTAGCGCTTCAGAGAATGAAGTCGGTCGCGACGAGCGGACCGCCGCCCACGACGGTCGTGAAGAACGAGAAGTCCGCCGCGCCGTCGCCGTCGATGTCGCCCTGCACCTCGAAGATGCTGCCGCTGACCAGCGTGCTGATCAGTTCGCCGGCGGTGTTCGAGAATGCACCGACCAGCGTAAACGCGTCGTCGGCACCGCCGGTGATCGCGTCGATCGCGCCGAGGTCGATCTGGTCGCCCTCGGCCTGTGTGAAGCCGAGGACGCGGTCACCGACGATATCGCCGATCACGCTGAACACGATCGTGTCCTGGCCGGCATTGCCGTTGATGACGTCGAGGCCGGCACCGCCGTCGATGATGTCGTTGCCGGCATCGCCGACGAGGCGATCGGCACCGTCACCGCCGGTGATGCCGTCGCTGCCGTCGCCGCCGCGGACGATGTCGTCGCCCGCGCCGCCGATCAGCACGTCGTCGCCGAGATTGCCATAGATGGTGTCGGCGCCGTTGCCGCCATCGACGGTGTCGTCGCCGCCATCGCCGAGCAGCTTGTCATTGTCGTCGCCGCCGAGGATGAAGTCGATGTCGTCGCCGCCGCGGATGAAGTCGGCGCCGGCACCGCCGTCGAGCGAGTCGTCGCCGGCCTGGCCGTAGATCAGGTCGTCGCCATTGCCGCCCAGGGCCGTGTCGATGTCGCTGTTGCCGTAGATCTTGTCGTTGCCGTCGCCGCCCTCGAGCGTGTTGACGCCGGTGTCGCCGAGCAGCGTATCGTCGCCGGCGCCGCCATCGAGGGCATCGTCGCCGTCGCCGCCACGCAGATAGTCGTTGCCGTCGCCGCCGAAGATCGAGTCGTTGCCGACGTCGCCGCGCAGCGTATCGTTGCCCGATCCGCCGTGGATCTCGTCGTCGCCGTCGAAGCCGCGCAGCGTGTTGTCGTTCTGGTCGCCATTGATGACGTCGCTGTCGGCGCCGCCGCTGACGGGCGTTTCGACATACATGACCTGGAGCTGACCGCCCTCGACGATCTCGCCGCCGACCGAATTGTGGATCTGGTCGGACGTCAGATAAGCCTTGGTGTCGTCGTCGCCGAGCAGGTAGGTGACATCGATCACGCCCGACGCTTCTTCGTCCTGCGTGATGAAGTCGGGGGCGCCCGAGAGGAACAGCGCTGGATCATGATTGGCGATCTGGCTCAGCGTGTCGGTGACCGGATCATAGATCCAGACCTTGCCGAGATGCGCGTTGTTGCCGACATCCTCCTCGATGATGACCTTGCCCTGCGCATTGACGGTGATGTTGTCCATCATCTGCTGGCCCTCGGTGCCGTCGAGCACCGCGGTGATCGTGCCGCCATTTTCCGGGTGTGTGATGTCGGTGAAGGTCGCTTTGTAGAGGCGCGACGGATTGTTGAATCCGTTGGTCGTCACGAAATAGAAGGTATTGGGATCGGTCGGGTCCCAGGCGCAATCTTCCGGGCGAAGGAAGTGGGTGACTCCGGCCGCGGTGCTGTCGGCCTCGATCTGCGCGCCGGTCTGCGCGCTGACGTCGCCATCGGTGCCAAGCTTGACCAGCGTGAACGCGCCCGACGGAATGCTGCCGTTGCTCTCATCGACGACGTTGCCGACATCGATACCATAGAGGTCGCCGCCGACGAGACCGGCCTTCTCGACCGCATTGCCGGTGTTGGTCTTGTCGCCGACATAGACATAGACTTCGCCACCAGGCGTGGAGGTGTCGTCGGTGCCGATCACGATCGTCTTGTTCTGCGCGAACGGGCTGGCGATCGCATTCTCCCACGAGAAGCGGCCGGCATAAGCGAGTTCGAACGCGGTGCCGGCGTCGGCACCGGTCGTGACGATGCCGAAGGCGCGGCCCTCGGCACCGGCCTCTTCGCCAGTCATGTAGATGTGGTCGATCGAGCCGAGGTTCGACGCCTGGTTGAAGAAGGCGGTGATCGGCGCGAGGTCGCCCGAGCAGAAACGGGTGAACGCCACGCCGTCGGTCGCGTCGAACGTCTTGGTGACGTCGTTCCACAACTCGACAGTGTTGATGGCGTCCTTCGCGGAGACGACTTCGAGCGTCTCCTTGTCGATCACGAGCTGGCTGACGAACGCGCCGGTGGCGCCATGTTCGCGAACGATGCCGGCGGCGGCGCCGAGTTCATGGTTGACCAGGACGGTGATCGTGCCGTCGTTGTTGTCGTACGCGCCCAGGCCGTCGGGGACGCCGACGAAGTTGTACGGGTTGACGACGGTATTTTCGGTGTTGGCGATCGTGTCGCCAGCCGTCAGGATCGACGTGAAGTGAACGTTCGGTTCGTAAGCAACGAGATAGGGTTCTGTCGACGTTGATGGTCCAGTAGGCATTTTGTGGCTCCTCCAGCTCTATACTCGGGGGAGGCTTAGCGGCGGACCTTTGCAGTAAAATGCGTTAAATATGACATAAAAATGACAAAAAATGTTCGTAATAGGCGAGACGTAACAGATTGAACTGAATAAAGTTTGTTGCGTATTGTATATCTATATTACATCGACATGACCGTGCCGCCGAACATTGGCATGGCCGGTCGCGAGCCGCACCCGATGTCCCCGGTTAGACCTTCGCCGTTCAGGAGAACAGGCGTCTGGAGACCCTGTCGGCCATCAGTGCGCCGAGGATCTGGGCGATGACGAAAGCGGGCACGTCGGCCGGTGCGATCCCCGCAAAACTGTCCGAGAGGCTTCGCGCGACGGTGATCGCCGGATTGGCGAAGCTGGTCGAGGATGTGAACCAGTAAGCGGCAGTGATGTACAACGCGACCGCCGCGGCGACGTGATCCGGCCGGTGTCGCACGGTGCCGAGGATGGTCAGGACCAGACCGAAGGTCGCGACCGCTTCGCCGGCCCACTGACCGATTCCGGTTCGCGCGTGATGCGACACCATCAGGATCGGCAGGTCGAACATCAGATGGGCCGTCCAGACTCCCGCGATTCCGCCGACGAGTTGCGCCGGAAGGTAGGCGGCCGCATCACGCCAGGGCAAATCGCCGCGCAGAGCCGTAACCATACTGACGGCCGGGTTCATGTGCGCGCCCGAAACCGGACCCAGCATCGTGATCAGAACGAACAAAATCGCGCCCGTGGCGATCGTGTTGCCGAGCAGGGCGACCGCAAAATTGCCGCCGGCGAGTCGCTCGGCCATGATGCCCGAGCCGATGACCGTTGCGAACAACAGGAAGGCACCGATCGCTTCTGCTGCGAGTCGATGACGCAAAGGCCGTGCTTCAGTCATGCGTCCTCCGCATCGAGCACGTCGGTGGCACCCTCGCCACGTCCGATCGCTCTCAACCTTTGCCGGATCATGGCGTCGTCCATGGTGTCGATCGGCAGATCGAGGAATTGAGCGATTCGGGTCTGGAGACAGTGCAGCGCATAGAGAAAGGCGTTGCGCTGCGTCTCGCCCTCGACGGCGGCAGGGTCGCCGATACCCCAGTGCGCGGTCATCGGATGCCCCGGCCAGATCGGACAGGCCTCATGCGCGGCATTGTCGCAGACGGTGAAGATGAAATCGAATACCGGCGCGTCCGGCCATGCGAATTCGGCCCAGCTCTTCGAGCGCAGACCATCGGTCGCAAAGCCGAGACCCGCCAGCACGTCGAGCGCCATCGGATGCACCGCGCCCTTGGGCCGGCTCCCCGCGCTATAAGCCTGAAAGCGGCCCTTGCCGTCGCGGTTGAGCAGCGCCTCGCCGAGGATCGAGCGGGCCGAATTGCCGGTGCACAGGAACAGCACATTATAGATTTTGTCGGACATCCATGGGCGCCTCGTGATGTCGTTGCAACCGACGACTGCCGGCCGATTGCCACCTAGCACGGCGCCGGCCCTTGTCAACGATATATCCGGAAGTATGGAATCAATGAATCCGCAAGGCGATCTGCACGGCTGAAGTCAGCCACACGACATACACTCTGTCGATGGCGTTCGCAGACGCCGTCGCTGCTGGCAAAGAAAAGCGGCCCCGGATTGCTCCGGAGCCGCCTTCAGTTTCAGCCTGGTCGAACGTATCAGGCGCCGGTGTTGGCCGTGCAGACCGGATTGCTCTGCACGTCGTTGGTGCCGATGCCGTCGATCTGGGCCAGCGTGGTCGGCAGTGCACTCTGCACCCACAGGTTGAGGCTGCCGAGAACCGTGCCGTTCGAAGCCTGGACCGACTTCTTCAGGAAGGTCTCGCTGATCGCCGCAGTCCAGGCCGCCGGCATGCCGACGATGCCGGTCTGCGGGATGATGCCCAGCGTCGCGACGGCGGTACCGCGGAAGGTGTTGGCGCTCAGCGCGGTGCCGTCGCTCTTCTTGGTGACCTTGGCGAGCGTCACGCCGAGCATTTCGGCGGTGGCGAGGCGCTTGGGGATCGACGAGAAGCAGGTGTAGGTCAGGAACTGCGTCGTGCCGGTGATCGGATAACCGGTCGTCGGGTTGGCCAGCGTCTTCGCCGGGTTCGAATAGAGCACGTCGGTCCAGTCGAGCGGATTGGCGCGGCTGACCGGCAGGCCGGTCACCGAGTTGGTCCGCGTGTCGGAGGTGTTGAACACGCCCGTCGTCGCGGTGGTCTGCGGCGGCAGGATCGTACCGACGGCAGTCGTCGCGAAGGTCGGGGTCGGCATGCGATAGGCGGTGCCGACACCTTCCTGGAGCGCTGCGGAGAACAGCACGGCGCCCGGTGAAGGCTTGACGAAGTCAGAACCGATATAGCCGAAATGGCCGTTCAGCTTGATCGTCGCATCGACCGTCGAGGTCTTGTCGGGCGTGAACTTGATCGCGTCACGAACGCCCGAGCTGCCATCGGCGAGCATGAACTTGCCGGGGGCTTCGGCGCCCTGCGTGGTCACGATCGCCTGGGTGGTGCGGTTGAAGAAGGCGCCGCTGATCGACTGGTAGGTCGCGCTGTTGTGCGTCGCGGTGTTGTTCGAGAACTTCTTCGTGCTGCCGGGGAAGTAGGGTGAGTCCGAGCGGAAGCTGGTCATGTTGATCGTGCTGCCGGTCCAGTAGGGCAGCGCTTCGGCGGCTTGATCGAACTTGTTGGTCGCAACATAGGCGCCGCAGACCGCGGCGAGATGGCGCGTGAAGATGTCGGTCGTGCCCGAATTGTCGACACGGCCGACGAGACGGATCGGAACACCTTCCGAGGTCCAGCGCGTCGCGACGTCGCTCAGCGAGCGCAGGTCCTGCGCGCCGTTCGCCGCCTTGAAGGCGGGGTCGTTGAAGTTGGTGACTTCGCCGTTGAAGACCTTGCAATAGAGCGACTTGCTCAGGCGCATGCCGCCGACCGGGTTGCCGGCCGAATCCTTGGCGATATAGGCCGCCTTGAGGTTGAAGTTGAGGTCGACCGGGCCGCCGCCGGTGGTCTGAACGCCGTAGCGCGGATCATAAGCCAGGGTCACCGGGAGGACGTAGAGCGGGAACTGGATGGCCGGGCCGGCCTTGTTCGTCGCATTGTTGGCGTTGGCGGTATAGTCGTTCAGGTCGGTCTGCGTCGCCGGCGAGTCCGAGAACGCATATTGGACGTTGGTCCAGGTGCCGAACGGGTTGATCGAGCCGGCAGCGCCGGTGAACTGGTTCGAGAACAGGCGCCACATCTGACGTCCGAAGCCGGAGCCGGTCGCGACATATTTCGCCTGGAAGTCCGGCTGGACCTCCTGCGTGGCGCAGTCGAGCACCGGGTTGGTCGCCGACGGCACCGTCGGATTGTAGAAACCGGGCGTCACGGTCGAGAGCGCGCCGCTGTTGGTGCCCGCCTTGTTGAGGCCGGCGCCGGGGTTGCCGACGCAATTCTGGACCTGCACCTGCACCGTCGTGATCGACGAGGCGCCGACGCCGTGGAGTTCGGCGGCCGGAAGGACGATCTGGGCCTGCGCGGCGCCGGCGGTGAAACCGCCGAGGACCGTCGCTGCAAGCAACATCGCGTTTGAAGTTTTCATGATGATACCATTCCTGCTGTTGAAAGGGACGTTCGAGTTTGAAGGTGTGGCGGGCTTGAAGGGGTAGCGGTCTTGAAGGGCTGGCTTGCCGCCGACTTGAATTCGGTGTTGCGAAATCGACGCATATCGGCGCCGAATCTCGGCTCGATCAAACCTGAAATCGAGCAAATCAAATCATGCTATATCGGAGACGCAGCAATTTGCGGCACCGACTGGAGTCGATGTCACAACACACCTCGAATTTATTGATCTTGACACCCCCAAAGCGAAAGTCGTTTATCGATGGCGACTCCATTGGAGCGCGGGGAACCTCTAGGATGGAAGCGTGACACATTTGTGATAATGGGGAATGGCTTGAAACTATAGCTATATACGAGGCGTAACTTGCGCGTCATTTTCGGCTACTATGCTGGCCGTGGGGGGATGATGGCCGTGATTCAGATCGATCGTGACATCTATGCGGACGCGGATGCGGCCAGGACGTTTCTCGAAACCTTGCGCTGGCCGGAGGGCGCGGCATGCCCGCATTGCGGCGAAAACAAGCGGATCAAGCGACTGGAAGGTGGTTCGACGCGGCCCGGCGTGCTGATGTGCAACCCTTGCAGGCGGCCGTTTACGGTGACGGTGGCGACGATGTTCGAGGATTCGAAGGTGCCGCTGCACAAATGGCTGCAGGCGTTCAGGCTGATGACGTCGAAGCCGGCTGGGGTCCCGGCGCAGCGGCTGCAGCGCGAACTGGCGGTGACCTACAAGACCGCCTGGTTCATGACGCAGCGGATCCGCGAGGCGATGGCCATTTCTGCGCAACAGCCGATGGCCCCGGATCCGCAGGATGCCGTGCATCCTGCGGCCTGGTCGCAGGTTGCGGACCCGACCGCGGCGCCATTGGTGGATTCAGCGGGGTGAGTGGGGTGAGCGGGGCGGCGTCGGCCCGACGCGGATCTTGTCGAGGCTCTTTCCGGGCATTTTGAGAGCGACGCGAAGCGTTCCGATCATGCGCTGTTCGGCCTTTTCCGGTGGTTCATCCTGTTGCGGCATCATGACGCCAAGGCTCCGGCACGCGCGGGATTGCCGTGCCGGACGCCCATAGGTCCAAAATGGAGTCAATTGCAATTGATGTCCCCTGTGTCACCATGACCAGGCAGTTGCTCACAGTGAAACAGGGGCAACAATGATTACGGCTACAATCCGTATCAATATATTAAGAAAATATGACCAATTGATGTCATGTTTGAGTCGGTGATACGTCTTGTATATAGCCTTCGCCTGGCCTGAGCGGTTCCACCCAAAGCGCCGCGTGGGACTGAAATATATATGAAACAAAACATATGCGGAATTGTCATGATTTAAGTCTAGCTGCCGCAAGCAGCAGCAATATCGGGTGCCTGCATCGTCGTCGCGCGGAAACCGTGACGCGGGGTGGCGGCCATCCGATGCCATTCGATATTCTGACCGCGACGAGGATCGTTCAGCCTTGGACCTGATCGAGTCCCTCCTTTCCGACCCGCCGATGCCGCCCGCGCGCGATGGCATGGCCTCACCCGGTCCGGCGCCTGCCGTCGACGGCTTGCGCGCGCTGCTGGTCCGGCGTCACATTCTCAGCCCCGAAGCGTTGATGCGCGCCGACGTCGTGCAGCGCGAAAGCGGTGAGCGGCTGGAATCGGTGGTGACACGGTTGGGCATGGCGTCCGAACAGAGCCTGGCCGAGGCGATGGCGGCCGACCACGGCCTCGATCTGATCGACGCCGCCGGCTTTCCCGCCATGGCCATTGCCGGACCCGAACTGTCGCCGGCGTTCCTGCACGACGTCCGCGCAGTCCCGGTCGCCTGGCGCGGGGACCGGCTGCTGATCGCGGTCGGCAATCCGTTCGATGCCTTCGGTGCCGAGGCGCTGGGATTCGCCTTCGACGCCCCGGTCGATCGGATCGTCGGCCGGTCGAGCGACATCGAGGCGGCGATCGAACGGCTCTATCGTCCGGCGAGCGACGCTGTCGCGATCGACGCCGATATCGACGAGGACGATATCGAGCGGCTGAAGGACCTCGTCAGCGACGCACCGGTGATCCGCGCGGTCAACCGCCTGATCGCCCGCGCGTTCGACGAGCGCGCGTCGGATATACACATCGAACCGACCGAGGACAGCCTTGCCGTCCGGTTCCGCATCGACGGCATGTTGCGCGAAATTCCGCCGCTGCCCGCCGCGCTGCGCGCGCCCCTGGTTTCGCGCGTCAAGATCATGGCCGATCTCAACATCGCCGAGCGCCGGCTGCCGCAGGACGGCCGCATGCGGATCGCGGTGCGCGGCCACGAGATCGACCTGCGCGTAGCGACCGCGCCGTCGCTCCATGGCGAGAGCCTGGTCATGCGCATCCTCGATCGCTCGCGGCTGACGCTCGATTTCGCCGTTCTCGGTTTCGACGAAGCGCTGGCCCAACGTTTCCGCACCGCGATCCACCGGCCGCACGGTATCGTCCTCGTCACCGGGCCGACCGGCAGCGGCAAGACGACGACGCTCTACGCCGCGCTCGCCGAACTCAACGCGGTCGAGCGCAAGCTGCTGACGGTCGAGGATCCGATCGAATATCGTCTGCCCGGCGTGATCCAGGCGCAGGTCAACCCGGCGATCGGCCTCAGCTTCGGCACTGCCCTGCGCTCGTTCCTGCGGCAGGATCCCGACATCATCATGGTCGGCGAGATCCGCGACACCGAGACCGCGCAGATCGCGGTGCAGGCGGCGCTGACCGGGCACATGATCCTGTCGACGCTCCACACCAACACCGCCGCCGGCGTGGTCAGCCGGCTGATCGACATGGGCGTTGAGCCGTTCCTGCTGTCTTCGGTGCTGGCCGGCGTGCTCGCGCAGCGGCTGGTGCGGCGCTTGTGCGCCGAATGCCGCACGCCGTTCGCACCCGATCGGGCGCTGATGGCGGCGATTCCGGCGCTGGCGGGGAAGGAACTGCCCGATCTGCTCTATCGCGCGGTCGGCTGCTACCGCTGCCGCGGCAGCGGCTATGGCGGACGGATCGCCTTGTTCGACTTTCTCGCCGTCGACGAGACGGTTGCGCGGCTGATCCTGGCCGGCGCTGATTCGCGTGACATCGCCGCTGCCGGATCGGAAGGCGGCATGGTCGCCGATGGACTTGCCAAGGCAGCGGCCGGGCTGACGACGCTCGAGGAGATCCTGCGCGTGGCGACGGGGAGCTGAAGCGGTGGCGCGCTACAGCTATCGCGCGGTGCTCGCCAATGGCGCGAGCGAAACCGGTGCGATCGACGCCGCCGGACCGGCCGAGGTCGTGTCGCTGCTGCGGCGGCGCGGTGCGATGCCGGTCGCGATCGATCCGGCGCCGGCGGAACGCAGCGCCGCCGTCCGCGCCGGCCGCCGCGACGTCGCCGCTGCCGCCACCTTCATCGGCGAACTCGCGGTGCTGCTCGGCGCGCGGCTCCAGCTCGATCGCGCGCTGGCGCTCGCGATCGAAAATGCCGCCAGCCCGCGTGCGACGGCGCCGTTCGCCGATCTGCTGCGCGACGTCCGCGAAGGTGCGCCGCTGTCGCGGGCGATGGCGGCGCAGCCCGGCCTGTTCTCGGCGACTGCGGTGGCGATGACCGAGGCCGGCGAGACCAATGGCCGGCTCGACGAAGCGCTGGCGCGGCTGCATTTGATGCTCGAGCAGGCGGCCGAACTGCGTCGCACGGTCGGCACCGCGATGATCTATCCGATCGCGTTGCTGATCATCGCGCTCGCGGTGGTGGCGCTGATGCTGCTGTTCGTCGTGCCGCAGTTCGAAAACCTGTTCGCGAGTTCGGCCGCGAAGCTGCCCGCGTCATCGCGGCTGGTGATGGCGGCGAGCCGCTTCCTCCGCGACGACGGCCTGGCGATTTTCGGCGGACTGCTGGCGAGCGGCTTCGCGGTGCGCTGGGTGCTGCGCCGGCCGGCGGGCCGGCTGGTCGTCGATCGCCTGGTGCTGCGCCTGCCGCAGTTCGGCGAATTGATCCGGCGTGTCGAGACCGCCCGCTTCGCCCGCACGCTCGGCGCGCTGGTCGACGGCAATGTGGCGCTGCCATACGCGTTTGCGCTGGCGCAGAAGACGGTCGGCAATCGCACCATCGCCAACGCGCTCGAGGCGGTGGGGGAGGGCATCCGTACCGGCGGCGGCCTCACCGGGCCGCTGGCGGCGACGAAGATGCTGCCGCGGATCGCGATCGGCTTCTTCAGGACCGGCGAGGAAAGCTCGCAGCTCGGGCCGATGCTGCTGCGGCTCGCCGACGTGCTCGACCGCGACATCAAGGTCAGGGTGCAGCGCGCGATCGGCATTGCGACGCCGGCGATCACCGTGATCCTCGGCGCGACGGTCGGCGGCATCATCGCCTCGGTGATGTCCGCCATTCTCGGCTTCAACGATCTGGCGGTGGGACCATGAAACGGCATCAGGCAATCCGGCGCGGCGAGCGCGGCTTCACTCTGCTCGAACTTCTGGTCGTGCTCGCGATCCTCGGGCTGCTCGCGGCGATCGTCGGTCCGCAGGTGATCCGCTATCTCGGCAGTTCGAAGAGTCAGACCGCGGCGGTGCAGGCGAAGAACGTCGCCGCTGCGCTCAATCTGTTCCGGCTCGATGCCGGCCGCTATCCGACCAACGAGGAGGGGCTGAAGGCGCTCGTCAAGGCGCCGGCCTCCGTGCCGCTGTGGAACGGACCCTATCTGCCCGACGAGACCGCGCTCAACGATCCATGGGGCAAGCCCTATCTGATGCGCGCGCCGGGCGAGCATCGCGAGGTCGACGTCTACAGCCTCGGCTCCGATGGCGCCGCCGGCGGCAGCGGCGAGGCGCGCGATGTCGGCAATTGGTGACGGCCAACGTGATGGGGCGCGTGGCTTCACGCTGATCGAGATGCTGGTCATCCTCGCCATCGCCGGACTGATCGCGAGCCTGGCATTTCCGGCGGTCGAGCGCGGCTTCGCGCGGCAGGCCTTCGCGGGCGCAGCGGCGCAACTCGACGGTGCAGTCCGCGGCGCACGCGCCGATGCGCTGCGTACGGGGCGTCCGGTCGTCGTCGTGCTGCCAAAGGACCTGCCCGCCGGCATTACGATCGCCGCGCCGGAGCGTGCGCTGATCTTCTATGCCGACGGCAGTTCGTCGGGCGCAGCGCTGGCGCTGAACGCGGGTGAGCGGCGGCGCATCCTGATGGTCAGCGCGGATACGGGGCTGGTCCGGACCGAACGATGAGGCCCGGTCGTCACCCTGCTCCGCACCGCGAAGGCGGGTTCGCGCTCGCCGAAACATTGGTCGCGCTGGCGGTGATCGCGACGATGACCGCCTTGTTCTACGACAGCATCGTCGTCGACGCGCGGGCGACGCAGATGGCCGCCGCGCGGCGCGGCGCGGCGCTCGTCGCCCGGTCCGTGCTCGATGCGGTGAGCGCCCCGGGCGCGACGCCGCTGGAGGGGCGGCAGGGCGAATTCGTCTGGCGTGCGCAGATATCGTCCTTCGAGCAGGGCGCACGCGACAGCGGGCCGCCGCTCGAACTGGTCTCGGTCAGCGTGACGCAGCCACCGTCGGATCGGCCGCTGGTCCGGCTGCAGACATTGCGGTTGGGTCGATGAGTCGGTCACAAGGGCTTCCAACCTCAACGCGCCAAAGGACGTACCCCCGCGTTCGCGCATGGGCGCTGACTTTGCGCTCGAAATGTGGATGTCGATACTCCGTCATCCCGGCGAAAGCCGGGACCCATACCCTCCGGCTCGTCCGGAAATGGCGGTGTTTATGGGTCCCGGCTTTCGCCGGGATGACGAGAATGGGGCATGCTTGGCACCCAAAGTCAGCGCGTATGCGCCTTCGCGGGGGTACGGAGACAGGCTGTCTACATCCCCCGAAGGGCAGGGGCTTGGCCGAAGCCGGCTTCACCCTCGTCGAGGCGCTCGTCAGCCTGGCGCTGCTGGGCCTCGTCGCCGGGCTGCTGCTGTCGGGCCTCGGCATGACCAGCCTCGTCGCCGCGCGGCAGGACCGCGCCGCGCAGGCGCAGGACGAGGTCGCGGCGGCGCAGACGATCCTGCGCGACCGGCTGGAACGCCTGCGGCCGGTGCTGCGGCTCGACAGCAACCGGCAGATCATCGACGCGCGCGGCAGTGGCAATGATTTCAGTTTCTTCGCGACCCCGTTCGGCCGTGACGCCCCCGATGCGCCGCAGCGCTATCGCCTGCTGCTGACCGCCGGCGGCGATCTGATGCTCTATTCGGCGAACAGCCTCGATCGTCGCATCGACCTCCATGCCGACAATCTGGCAGGCTGGCAGCCGCACCGGCTGGTCGGGCAGGCATCCAGCCTGTCGATCGCCTATTTTGGCGCCGACGCCAATAATGGCGGCCGGCGCTGGCAGCAGAACTGGTCCGATCATTCCCAGCCGCCCGAACTGGTACGGGTCAGGCTGGTTTTTGCGCCGGGCGATGTCCGGCGCTGGCCCGAACTGGTCGTGCGGCCGCGCGCGACGGTCAACGCCGCCTGCCGGATCGATCCGCTGAGCGGCCGTTGCGAGGGCGAGTCATGAAGACCGGGTCGTTCCTCGATGCCGACATGGCGACGATCGGCCGCTGGCTCGGCCAGGGCCTGACCTGGTGGCAGGCCGAACTGGCCGGGCTGGTGCCGGTACGCTGGTCGAGCGGCGGCCGGCGCGGCCGGCCGGCGATCGCGTTCGACGGACTCGACTTCGTCGCGGCGGATGGCGCCGTTGGCATGCCGCCCGAACTGGCGCGCAAGGGTGTGAAAAGGCTCGAAGTCCGGCTGGTGCCGTCATTGTGCCTGTCACGCACGATCGCATTGCCGGCGATGTCGGACGGTGACATGCGGCGGATGCTCGCGCTCGACGGAGACCGGCTGATGCCGTTGCCCGGCGGCGCGATGCTCGTCGCCGGTGCGATCCGCGACCGGGCCGCGGCCGGCACGATGGCGGTGGCCGTCGCGGGCCTGCCGCGCGTGCGCGCCGAAGCGTTGGCAAGCGCAATGGCCGAAGCAGGCGTCGTCCCGCAGGCCGTGACGTTCGTGGCGAATGACGGAGCAACGATCGATTTTCTGCCGACGTTGCGCGAAGCCGGCATGCTGCGCGGCGGCGGCCGATCGGCATCTTCATGGTGGGCGGTCGTCGCCTTCCTGTTTCTGCTCAACATCGGCCTGCTGGTCGTCCGCGACATCACCCGCACCGACGAACTGGCGAGCCTCGTCGAGGCGCAGCGGCCGGCGGTGGGCGCGGCGCGGCGGATCATGGCGCGCACCGCGCGCGACGACCGGATCGTTCGCCGCACGGCCAACCGGCGCGAGCGGCGTGACGCGCTGGCGATGCTCGGCGCGGTCAGCGCAGCGATGCCCGACGGCGCCTGGGCCCAGACTTATGCGTGGGATGGAGCGACCTTGCGCATCGCCGGCTACAGCCGCGGCGGCGGCGACGTCATCGCCGCGTTGCGCGCCGTTCCGGGCCTGTCCGACGTGCGCAGCGCGACGTCCGAGGGGATGGCCGAGATCCCGGCCGGCAAGCCGTTCGACGTCTCCGCCCGGATCGGCGGGCGCTGATCATGCGCGCACTCTCCGCCCGCGAGCGCAAGCTGATTGCCGTCGCTCTGCTGCTGGCGGTGGTCGCCGGCCTCTATCTGCTGGTGTTGCAGCCAATCGCCGGCGGTTTCGCGGCGCGGGCCGAACGCCGCGAGACCCTGCTCGCCGAATATGCCCACAATGATCGCACGATCGCGTCGATCCCGCGGCTGCGGCGTTCGGTCGAGCGCAATGCCGATCAGTTGCAGCGCTTCGTGATCCACGCACCCGACGCCGACCGCGCTGGCCTGCTGCTCGAGGACCGGCTGCGCCGCGCGGTCGAGGCGGCGGGTGGCGAGTTCCAGTCGAGCGAACATGCCCCGACGCCGGCCGCCGGATCGGTGCAGGCGCGCGCAAGCGCGCGGCTGACCCTGGCACAGACCGTGATGCTGCTCGAGCAATTGCAGAATACGCCGCCCTATCTGGCGATCGACGCGCTGACCCTGACCGCCGAGGATGCGCTGTCGAGCACCATAATCGGCCCCCTGGAGGTGCGACTCGATGTCTCGGTTCCCTTTGTCCCGGCTCTATCCTGATGGACAGGCCATATTGCCGGCGCTGCTCGCGCTCGTGCTCGCTCTGGCGGCGGTGCTGCAGATGGCGATGACCGCGGCGGTCGATCTGCCGCCGACCGGCTATGCGGTCGCACCGGTCAAAGCGGGGCCGTTGCCGGCGGTGGCACCGCAGCGCGCCGACGCCGTCATCCTCGAGCGGCCGTTGTTCGGCCCGCGTCTGGCGGCAGTCGCCGGCGAAACGGCGGGGCCAGCTGCGGCACTGGGCGGCGCGGTGGTCGCGGGGTCGGTCCGCATCGGCAATCGTCTCTACGCCGTGGTCGTCCGGCCCGATCGCACGACCGTTCGTTTGGCCGTAGGCGGCCGGATCGACGGGTGGCGGCTGGTCGCGCTGGGCGCCGAGACCGCCCGTTTCGTGCGCGGCAGCGAGCGGATCGAGGTCGCTTATGGGCAAAGTGCGGTTGCGGCCGGGCCGGCGGAGCCGGGCGAATGAAGCGGATTGGGACATCAGTGCAGAAGATCAGATCGGGACGATCGGGTGATAGGTTCCTCCTGCCCTCTACCGCTTGCGGGAGAGGGCAAGACGCCGGAGGCGGCGAGGGTGAGGGCCAGTCGGGCGGGACACGCTCGGGCCCTCACCCTGACTTGCTGCGCAAGTCTGTCCCTCTCCCGCAAGCGGTAGAGGGTAATAGCCGGGCAACTGCCGAGTTCAGAGCGACGCGGACTCGTCCCTCCCCGGAACTGAGAGGGATGGCTTCGAGCTTTTCGATGACCAATTGCGCCGGCGCGCTGACGCTCGCGCTGATGCTCGCCGGCTGTGGCGAACGCGGTCCGCCGCGGCCGATTCCTGCGCCGCCCGCGCCGACGATCGCGGCAGCGCCGGCCATGCCGGAGCCCGAGGTCCGGGCGACGATCGCCGGTGGCGAAGCGCCGCCGCCGGCGATGCCCTCGACTCCATCGACCGAGGTGAAGCGCGGCGACATCGCCGTCAATTTCCCCGCCGCCGACGTCCAGGTCGTCGCCGCCTCGGTGCTCGGCAGCATATTGGGCGTGCCCTATACGATCGCCCCCGACGTGCGCGGACCGGTCAGCCTGACGACGCCGGGGCCGGTCGCGCGATCGTCGCTGATCGGTCTGTTCGAGACGGCGCTGCGCAACGCCGGCTTCGCCTTGACCTCGTCGGCCGCCGGGTACCGGATCCAGACGATCGCGGCCGCACAGGCCGAGGGACCGGTGGCGCCCGGCACCGCCGGCTATGGCTCCGAAGTTTTCGAGCTGCGCTTCATCAATGCCGACGAGCTGAAGACATTGCTCGATTCGGTGATTCCGGGCGTCGTGATCGCGACCGATCCCGGCCGCAATGCGCTGACCATCGCCGGCACCAGCGGCCAGCGCGGCAGCGCACGCGACATCATCGCCCAGTTCGACGTCAACTGGCTGCGCAACATGAGCTTCGGCCTGTTCGTCCCCGAGCGGACCGATGCCAGGCTGATCGTTCCCGAACTCGAGAAGCTGATCAACGCGCCCGACGCGCCGACGCGCGGGCTGGTCCGGCTGATCGCGATGGAGCGGCTGAACGGCATCCTCGCGGTCAGCAACCAGCGCCAATATCTCGACGATGTGCGGCGCTGGATCGAGATCCTCGACCGCGAAGGGGCGAGCAGCGAACCGCGCCTGTTCGTCTACCATATGCAGAACGGCCGCTCGCGCGATCTGGTGCGGACGCTCAACACTGCGCTCGGCATCGGCGGCGGGGGCGGGACGTCCGCCACCGACTCCGCGGGCAGCGGCGATTCGCGGATCGCCACGCCACAGGCCCCCGGCGGCGCACCGACGCCGGCGCCGCTGCCGGCGGACGCCGGCGGGGTGTCGGCACCGGGCGGTGCCGGCAGGCGGAGCGCGCTCGACGTCACCATCTCCAGCGACGAGGTCAACAACGCCGTCATCGTCTATGGCACGCCGCGCGATTATGCCGTGGTCGAGGCGGCACTGCGCCAGCTCGATATCACCCCCGCGCAGGTGATGATCGAGGCGGCGATCACCGAAGTCTCGCTGACCGACGACCTGCGCTACGGCGTGCAGTGGAATTTCCAGACCGGCGACAGCAATTTCGCGCTGTCGGAAGGGACGACCGCCAATCCGACCCGCATCCTGCCTGGTTTCTCCTATTTCTTCTCGAACAACAACGACATCAGCGCGACGCTCAACGCGCTGGAGAAACGCACCAACATCAAGGTGGTCTCGGCGCCCAAGCTGATGGTGCTCAACAACCAGACCGCGGCGCTGCAGGTCGGCGATCAGGTGCCGGTCTCGACGCAGTCGGCGGTCAGCGTGCAGAATCCCGATGCGCCGATCGTCAACGCGATCGAATATCGCGACACCGGGGTGATCCTGAAGGTCACGCCGCGGGTCAACGCCAGCGGACTCGTGCTGATGGACATCGCGCAGGAGGTCAGCGACGTCGCCACCAACCAGGTCTCGGGCATCGATTCACCGACGATCTCGACGCGGCGGGTCTCGACCTCGATCGCGGTGCAGGACGGCCAGGTGATCGTGCTCGGCGGGCTGTTCCGCGATTCGCGCAGCTTCGGCAAGAACGGGCTGCCGATCCTGTCGCGCATCCCGATCCTCGGCAGCCTGTTGTTCGGCAATGCCAACAACACCCAGCGCCGCACCGAATTGATCATCCTGATCAAGCCGCATGTGATCCGGTCGATCGAGGACGGGCGCGCGGTCAGCGAGGAACTCCGCGCCAAACTGCGGACGCTGGAGCCGTTCCGGACCGAAGGCAGGATTCCGTGACGAGCCGAGCCGGCGAAGACGGCTATGCGCTGGTCGCGGCGGTGGCCTCGATTGCCCTGTTCGCCACCGTCGCGCTGGCGGTGCTGGCAAGCACGCGCGCGACGATCGGATCGGCGGTCGCCGAGGTCGGGCAGGCGCAGGCGGCGGCGGTGGCCGATGCCGGCGTGGCGATGGCGCTGAAGGGCTTGCTGGCCGACGGTCCCGGCGGACGCTGGTCGATCGACGGGCGCGTGCGCACTGTCGATTTCGCAGCCGCGCGGCTGGCGATCCGGATCGAGGACGAGCGCGGCAAGGTGCCGCTGAACCTGATCGAGCCGGCGCAGATCGACCTGCTGCTCGAACAGGCCGGACTGTCGGGCGCGCGGCTTGCGGTCGCGCGCGATTCGCTGCTCGACTGGGTCGACGGCGACGACGATGCGCATCCCGATGGCGCGGAGTCGCTGTTTTATGCCGCCCGCGGCATCGCGCCGCGCAATGGTCCACTCGAGTCGATCGACGAACTGGCGCGGATCCGCGGCTTCGATCCGGCATTGGTCGAACGGCTGCGCGGCCATGTGTCGGTCGACTGGAGCAGCGGCAGCTTCGATTCGCGCTTTGCGCATCCGATCGCGATCGGCGTCATGACCGAGGGCGGGATCGATTCGCCGCAGGCGATCCAGCGCGCGCGTGAGCGCGCCGGCCAGCGCGCGGCGATCGATTTCACCGCCGGCGATTCGATCGTCGGCAAACCGTTGTGCATAACGGTCGACGCGACCTTGCCCGATGGCGCGCACGCGTCGCGGCGGGCGGTGGTGGAACTGACCGGCGCTGCGGCCCGGCCCTATGTGATCCGCAGCTACGAGTGATGGAGGTGGGACGTCGGGCGACTCCCCTCTACCGCTTGCGGGAGAGGGACAGACTTGCGCAGCAAGTCAGGGTGAGGGCCTGAGCGTGGCCCGCACTCATGCCCTCACCCTCGCCGCCTTCGGCGTCTTTCCCTCTCCCGCAAGCGGGAGGGGGCAGAGGCGACCCACTTCAATTCCCCGGCGGGCGCAGGCCCCAGGGTGCGAAGGCCGGCGGTGGCGGCAGGGGCGTGGTGACCGGAGCCGCCGCGCTGCCGGAGTCGCCCAGCGCCGCAATCAACGGTTCGCCCGCATCGCCGGTCAGGCCGGCAAAACGGCCAAAATCGGGCGCCCCCGGCTTGCGATAGAAGATATGGGCGCCGATCCGCGCCGTCACCACGAGGCTGTCGGCCCAATAGGGCGTCACATAATTGGCGTGATAGTTCGTCGCGCCCGCGGTGCGGGAGGCAAGCAGTCCGGCCAGTGCCGCCTCGGCGACGCTGCGGCTCGTCGCCATCACCGCGGCCGGCAGTCGGCGACGTAGCGCGCCGTCGCAGGTGAAGGTGAACTGGCATCCGGTCGAACGCTGCGACCCCTGGAAGACGACGCCGCAGACCGACTTGGGGAAAAGCGGATCGCGCAGCCGGTTGAGGATCACTTCGGCGACCGCTTCCTGGCCCTCGCGCGGTTCGTAGCCGGCTTCATAGGCGATCGCCGCGGTCAGGCAAGTCAGTGCGCGAGCGGTTGGTGGATTGGCGGCCGGCGGATCGACGGTGGGCGGCTGCGCGTGCGTCGTTCCAGCCGCCATCGCCACCGCGGGCATCGCCCAGCGCAGGTTCCGCAGCCGCATTCCGTCCTGATCCCCCGAAGCTGCCCACCGACGAAGCCGGTCGCGTTCGCGCCGTAGGCGGCGCGGGTGACATTTTCTTGACAATGATGTTCCGCCACACTGTCAGAAATAAGACATGTCCAGCGGCTACCGCACCGCCGAATCATTTTGGCGGTATCGTGATGAAGCAGAAATTGATGCGTGCATGTCTGACGGCGGGACCGGGGCTGCTGCTCGTCGCCTGCAGCCCCGCCGCCGGCGAGCAGGCCAATGCCGCGGCACCGGCGACGATGCTGCCGGCGCGCCTGATCGATTGCACGCTGGGTCGCGCGACCAATCTCGACACGAAGAAGAACCAGACCGTCGCCGACATCATCTATGAAGGCGCGCATCATTTCTCCTTTTACCTGCCGGCGATTCCGGCGCGCCAGGGGCCGCCGCCCGATGCGACCGAACCCGCCGATCCGGTCGATCCGCGGACGACGATCGTCAGCGACGCCGATGGACTGACGGCGAAATTCCCGAACCGCTTCGATCGCGTGGTCGATCTCTGGCCCGAGCGCGTCGAGATGACGACGACGATCGACGACCCGCTGGTCAATCTGCTGATCCTCTCGTCGATCGATCCCCAGCGCAAGACGGCGCGGCTGTTCATGACCCAGGCGACCGACGTCGCGACCTTCGACATGAAGCATATCTATGAGGGTGCCTGCCGGGTCGTCGAGAATCCCGACGATGCGCTCGTGCGGCAGGACTCGGTGGCCAAGCCAAAGGGTTAACGAGTCGCGCCGCTGCGGCTGCGCACGCAACCGACCGGCTACCAACAATGACGGCTTTCGGGCCTTGGCGTTGCGTGCCGCCGACGCCGAATCGTCATAGTCCGATTCGTGGCGCATGCGATATTGGGCTGCGGTTCTCAAAACATTCATTCAAAAGAATAATTCGATCGCCGCATACCGTTGTGAATCACGCGATTAAATCGTCTCTATATACAAGGCGAAGCATGTTTTGGCGGTGCGGGGCATGCTTTGTCTTCAAACCGCAATGTTTCTATCGCATCCGCAGCATCAACGGGTGGGCTTAATATCCGATGTTACGCAATGTCTATTGGTCGCGCATGCGCGCGCCGATCGATGATGCGCGACTGCGGCTGCCCGTGATCCAGGTCTGGAGTATCATGGTGTCTGCGCGGAAGGGATTATTGGCTGTGCTCGCGCTTGCCGCCTGCCCCGGGCTTGCGTTGGCGCAGGATGTCGCGCAGCAGCCGGCACCGGGCCAGCGCGCGCCCGATCGGTTCGTGATCGAGGCGATCGATGTGCTGGGCGTCACGATCCTGCCGCCGGCGGCGATCGAGAAGATCATCTACGACTATACCGGACCGGACCGGACCGCGGCGGATGTCGAGGCCGCGCGCAAGGCGATCCAGGATGCTTATGCCGCGCGCGGCTATGAAGCGGTGGTGGTCGAGATTCCCGAGCAGCCGACCGAATTGTTCGCGCAGGGCGTCGTCCAGATCAAGGTCAGCGAAGCGCCGGTCGGCCGCATCCGCGTGACCGAATCGCGTTACCATGCGCTGAGCACGGTGCGCGAACAAATGCCGTCGGTGAAGGAAGGCCAACCGCTCGACCTGCGCGCGCTGCAGACCGATCTCGACGACGCCAATCGCTTCCCCGACCGGCAGGTGACACCGTCGTTCAAGCCGGGGATCGTGCCGGGTACGGTCGATGTCGATCTCCGGGTGCAGGACACGCTGCCGGTCCACGCCAATCTCGAGCTCAACAACGATAACAGCCCGTCGACCACCGATCTCAGGCTGTCGGGCGGCGTCCGCTACACCAATCTCTGGCAGGCCGGGCACAGCATCGGCGCCAATTTCGTGATCGCGCCGCGGTCGACCAAGGAAAGCACCGTCGTCTCGGGCTCCTATACCGCGCCCCTGATCGGCACGCCCTGGACCTTGCTGCTCTATGGCTATTGGTCGAACAGCGATGTCGCGGCGCTGGGTGGCAGCAACGTGCTCGGCAACGGTTATCAGGTCGGCGTGCGCGCGATCTACCGGCTGCCGTCGAAGTCGCTGTTCCAGTCGATCAGCTTCGGACCCGATTTCAAGGACTTCAAGCAGAATATCTTCGTGGCCGGGCAACTCGCCGGCGAGGCGCCGATCCGCTACATCCCGGTCGTCGCCGAATATAGCCTGTCGGGCGGCGGCGAGCATAGCCAGTTCGACGCGACGATCGGCGTGACCGCCGGCCTGCGCGCGATCAAGAAGATCCGTTGCGTCGAGGTCGCGCCCAACGCGCCCTGCGTGCCGGTTGATCAATTCAACAATCGCGAAATCGACAGCAACGAGAATTTCGTCCATCTCAACGCGAGCGCCAATTACAGCATCGCGACGAAATCAGATTTCGTCGCCGCGTTGCGATGGACCGGGCAGTTCGCCGATTCGCACCTCGTCACCAATGAGCAGTTTGCGGCCGGCGGGCTTTCGAGCGTGCGTGGCTATTACCAGTCGGAAGCGGTCGGCGACAACGGCTCGACCCTCTCGCTCGAATTGCGCTCGCCGTCGGCGGCAACATGGTTCGGCAGCTTCGTCGACGAACTGCGGGTCTTCGCCTTCGTCGACGGCGGTTACGCCCATGTGCTGCGCGCGCTGCCCGAGCAGCAGGACAATTTCACGTTGGTCAGCGTCGGCGGCGGCGCCCGCATCCGCCTGCTGAACTATTTTTCGGGCGAAGTGATGGCGGGTGTGCCGCTGCGCGACGGTCCCGTCAGCAGCGCCGGCGATCCGCGGGTGATCTTCGTGGTGAAGGGCGAATTTTGAGCATGAACGGTCTTTTCGGGGGAACGGCAATGGGCCGCTTTTTGATGGCGCTTCTGGTTTCGATGATCGCGTTCGCGAGTCCCGCGAGCGCGTGGTGGAACAAGGACTGGACCTATCGCAAGGCGGTGACGGTCGATACGTCGCCATCGGGCGTCAACATCAGCGGCCCGGTCGGCCGCACGGTGGTGCTGGTCCGGCTGCACAGCGGCAATTTCACCTTCACCGAAGCGCTGAACAACGGCGCCGACATCCGCATCGTCGATGCCGATGACAAGACGCCGCTGCCGTTCCATCTCGAAAGCTATGACGGCGCAACCGGCATCGCGACCCTGTGGGTCTCGGTGCCGACGCTGAACGGCGGCGAAAAGCATCAACTTTGGCTGTATTTCGGCAACAAGACCGCGCCTGCCGGCGAAGACGTCAAAGGCACGTTCGACCCCGATTACAGCGCCGTCTATCATTTCAGCGAGGGGCCGGGCCAGCCGACCGCCGACAAGACCGCCAACGCCAATAATGCCCAGACCGCACCGCCGGGGGTCAACGACAGCGCGATCATCGGTCGCGGCGCGCGTTTCCCCGGCCAGGGCGCGATCGTCATCGCACCGTCGCCGTCGCTGGCGATGGCGGCGAACGCACCCTTCACCTTCACCGCCTGGGTCAAGGCGGACCAGCTCGCCGGCGACCAGGCCGTGTTCGCGCGCGGATCGATGGTGATCGGGCTCGCCAACGGCGCGCCGTTCGTCGCGCTCGGCGGCGCACGCACGCAGGCCGGAACGGTACTCAAGCAGGGGCAGTGGACGCATCTGGGTGTCGTCGCCGACGGCACGACGATCAAGCTCTATGTCGACGGCGTCGAGGCCGGCGCCGCGTCCGCGGCGCTGCCCGCGATCGACGGACCGATCTCGATCGGCGGTGCCGAGGGCCTTCCGTTCACCGGCGAGCTCGACGAGGTGCGGCTGTCGAAGGTTGCGCGGCCGGCGGCGATGCTGCTGGCGATGGCCAATTCGGAAGGACCTGCGGGCAAACTCGTCGGCGTCTCCGAGAGTGCCGAGCAGCAGTCGAGCGGCAGCGGCGTGATCCCGTTCATCATCAGCAAGCTCGAACCGCTCGATGCCGGCATCGTCGTGCTCTGCATGCTGCTGCTGGCCAGCGCGATCGCGGTGATGACCGCGAAGATTCTGTATCTGAACAAGGCGCAGCGCGGCAACGCGATCTTCATGAAGCGCTTCCGCGACATGCATGAAGAGCTCGTCCACATCCGCGACATCAAGGATATCTCGCCGCAGGAAGTCGCCTATATCGACAAGGCACCGCTGGGCCATATCTACGAAACCGGCATCGAGGAACTCGATGTCCGCCGCAAGAAGGCGGCGCTGCGGCCGCTGTCGGGCGAGGCGGTCGAGGCGATGCGCGCGGCGGTCGATGCCGAAGTCGTCGCCGAGAACCAGCGGATGGATCGGCTGATGGTGATCCTGACCATCGCGATTTCGGGCGGACCGTTCATCGGCCTGCTCGGCACCGTGATCGGCGTGATGAGCACGTTCGGCGGCGTCGCGATCGCCGGTGACGTCAACGTCAACGCGATCGCGCCGGGCATCGCGGCGGCCTTGCTCGCGACGATCGCCGGCCTCGCGGCGGCGATCCCGTCGCTGTTCGGCTATAATTATCTGAACGGCCGCATCTCGACGATCGCCGACGAGATGCGCGTGTTCGTCGATCGCCTGATCACGCGGCTCGCCGAGATCCAGGCCGACGCCGCCTACACCCCGCCGCCGCAGCCCACGCTGATGGCGGCGGAATGATCATCGGCGGAATCACAACGATCGGGCGGGAGCAGCGACCATGCAGGTAGGCGGCGGCCGCAAGGCCTATGACGACATCAACATCACGCCGATGCTCGATCTGGCCTATGTGCTGCTCGTCATCTTCATCCTGATGGCCACGGCATCGGTCCAGGGCATCAAGGTCGATCTGCCCAAGGCGAGCACGTCGCAAAGCCTGGCGCAGCCCAAGACGATCGCGATCACGGTCAACAATGAAGGCCAGATCTTCATGGACGCCTTCCCGGTGACCTTGCCCGATCTCGAGACGCGCCTGCGCAACGCCAAGGCGACCAATCCCGAGGTCCCGATCGTCCTCAAGGGTGATGGCGGCGCGCAATATGCGAAGGTGATGGAAGTGCTCGACCTGTGCCGGCGGCTCGACCTCAACAAGGTCGGGCTGGTCACCGGCAAAGCGACCGCGGGCTGAGCGGCGGGCGGGGGCAGGGCGATGGCACAGACAGCCGTTTTCGAGGAACCGGGACCCGGCAAGGCGCGCTTCGTCGTGCTGGCAATCGTGGCGTTGCTGGTCGGGCTGCTCGTCTGGTTCGTCTACACCAGCATGACCGCGGTGACCGGCGTCAAGGTCGAGGCGCCGTCGCCGACGGTGGTCGACATGCTGCCGCCACCGCCTCCCCCGCCACCACCGCCGCCCGAGCCGCAGGAGAAGCCGCCCGAGCCAACCGACAAGCCCGATCCCGTGCCCAATCCCGAGCCGGCGCCGAAATCCGAGGCGGCGCCCGCGCCGATGACGATCGCTGGCCCCGCGCAGGCCGGCGCCGACAGCTATGGCATGCAATCGGGCACCGGCGGCGGGATCGGCGCACCCGGGAGCGGCGGAACCTGCCTCGGCACGAATTGCGGCAAGGGCGTCGGCAGCGGTGCGTTCAGCGACGGACTGTATCGCCGCCAGCTGAGCGCCGCGCTGCAGGACCGGATCGAGCGCGACAACAAGCTCAACCGGCTGGTGTTCAGCGCCGACTTCCTGATCTCGATCGCGCCCAACGGTCGCGTCGCGAACGTCTCGCTGGCCCGCTCGAGCGGCAATGACGGCCGCGACGCCCAGTTGAAGGCGGCGCTGATGAGCGCGCGGGACCTCGATCCGCCGCCGGCATCGGTGCGGTTTCCACAAAAGATCACCGTGCGCGGACGGCGTTCGCTGTGAACGCCCGCGGACCACGAAACGGACACGGCGCGGCCATGGCCCGCCGCATGAATGCAGGGGAATGACGCAATGTCTGTGAACACGCGATGGGGCAGGTCGGCACGATGGCTGGCGGGCGCCTATATCATCATGGCCGCGCAGGCATTCACCCCGGCGTTCGCGCAGGACGCACCACCGTCCGGGCCTGCGCCGGCCCCATCCGAGCCTGCACCATCTGACTCTGCAATGGTCAATCTCGTCCGGCTGCTGGTCGATCAGGGCGTGCTCACCGCCGACAAGGGTTCGGCGCTGATGCGCCAGGCGCAGGCCGAGGCCGATCGCGCGCGCGCCGCGCAGCAGACGGCGCTCGCCGCAGCGGCGCCGGGCGGCCTTCCCGCGCCGGCGCCGGGCACGATCCGCGTGCCTTATGTGCCGCAGACCGTACGCGACCAGATCAAGGCCGAACTGCGCACCGAGGTCATGCAGACCGCGCGCGCCGAGGGCTGGGCGTCGCCCGACGGCGCGGCGCCGGACTGGACCCGCCGGATCACGCTGAACGGCGACGTCCGCGTCCGCTCGCAGAGCGTGCTCTATTCGAAGACCAATTCGGACCAGATTCTCGATTTCGCGCGGATCAACGCGCAAGGTCCGTTCGACGTCTCCGGCCTGACGCCATTTCCCTATCTCAACACGCGCGAGGACCGGATCAACCAGCTCCAGCTGCGCGCGCGGCTGGGTCTGACCGTCAAGGTCAGCGATCGGATCGAGGCCGGTTTCCAGATCGCCTCGGGCGACAGCAATACGCCGATCTCGCTCAATGCTTCGCTGGGCGGCGGCCTCGGCCAGCGCGACGTCTGGCTGCAATATGCCTATCTGACCGTCAAGCCGACCGATTGGGCGCTGATTTCGGCCGGCCGTTTCCGCAATCCGTTCCGGTCGACCGAGCTGGTGTTCGACGAGGATCTGGCGTTCGACGGCGTCGCCGCGACGATCGACGTCGGCAAGGCGCTCGGCGACGATTTCGGGCTCAAATTGACCGGTGGCGCCTTCCCGCTTGACTTCGGCGATCCCGATTATCCGAGCACGCGCCCGACCAAGACCAGTTTCCCGCAGAAATATCTGTTCTCGGGCGAAATCCTGTTCGACACGAAATTCGACGATTTTGCCACGGTCCGTCTCGCCGCAGCCTATCACAGCTTCTCCAACATCCAGGGCGAGCTCTCCGAGCCGTGCCTGGTCGGCGAGAATGTCGTGGATTGCTCGACCGACGGTACCCGGCCGACCTTCCTCGGCAAGGGCAATACCTTGTCCTATCTGCGGCTGGTCGCGACGCGGCCGGGCGCGCCCGATCCGCTGCCGCTGCAATTTTTCGGCCTGACCTTCGACTATGACATTCTCGACGTGCGTGGCGAGGTCGAGTTCGCGCTCGACGACGAGGTCAAGGCGACGATCGGCGGCAATTATGTCCGCAATCTCGGCTTCAAGCGCAGTGCGATCTGCCGCAACGGCGTGTTCGGCGAGCCGTTCAACAATGGCGGCAGCGAAGGCGGATCGGCGAGCATCTGCGACGGTTCCAACACCGCGCGCTTCCTGGGCGGCAACGAAGGCTATCAGGGGTCGATCCGGCTCGGCCACCACGACGTCTGGCGCAAAGGGCAATGGAGCGTCGAGGGCGGCTATCGTTATGTCCAGACCGACGCTGTGCTCGACAGCCTCAGCGACAGCGACTTCCACTTCGGCGGCACCAACGCCAAGGGCTATTTCCTCGCCGGCCGCTACAGCCTGTATGACAATACGTCGATCGGCGCGCGCTGGCTGAGCGCAAACGAGATCGTCGGCGATCCGCTCTCGATCGACGTGCTGTTCTTCGACATCGAAGCGAAGTTCTGATGATGCGCCCGATCAGCACGCTCGCCTTACCTTCTCCCCTCCAGCCCTTGCTGGAGGGGCTGGGGGTGGTTCTTCTTCTTTTTCTTGCGTCGCGCGCGGTAAGAAGGGGGCTCGCTTCGCTCGCTGCCACCCCCAGCCCCTCCAGCAAGGGCTGGAGGGGAGTCAACAAGGCACAGCTCCGACCTTTCGCTGGAGTTTTGTCGCTCTCATTTGGGATCGCTCTGGCCTTCGCAGGCCCTGCACGAGCCCAGACGACTGAGGCGCCGGCCGCGACGGCCCCGGAAAGCGCCGAGAGCCTCGCGATCGCCGAACTGACGCGGCAGCTCGACGCGGCGCGTCTCGAGATCCAGCGGCTGCGCGCGGCCAGTGCCGACCGGGCCGAGGTCGCCGCGCGCGCCGACATGTGCGCGGCGAAGAATGGCCGGCTCGTCGAGATCGGGCGCCAGCTGATCGACGCCTATGAGAAGCGCTATTCACGGGGATCGTTCGATCCGTTCGAGTTCGGCCGGCGACGTTTCGAAGCCGAGCTCCAGGACCAGGCCGATCATATCCACGAGAATCGGGTCGATGCGGTGGCGCGGCCCCAAACGACGCCACCGGTCGGCGAAGATGCCGCGTCGGCGCCGGGCGTCGATCAGAAATAGGTAATGCGATTTCCGGCCGGATCTTCCGATCCGGCGCGTCGGAAATCACCAGGGTAGAGTAACCAGGCGCAGTCGGTCCGATGTCATCGGCCGGCTGCGCCGAACGATCGCAAGATCATGGAGCGCGCAATGGACATGGACATGAGACTCCGGCGAACGCGGTTCGGCAAGCGCAAGCTGGCCGGCGGCGCCAGCTTCATGGCCGTCGTGATCGGCCTGGCGGTCGGCCCGGCGCATGCGCAGCAGGTGGTCCCGGTCCGCTCGATCCGCTCGGCGATGCCGACGCCGGTGGGCAATCCGCAGAGCAGCGTGACCCTGGTCCGCTCGCCGCGAATGTCGGAAGCGCTCAGCCGCCAGGCCGAACATCTGACCCGCGCCGACGAGATCCGCTCCTACGTCACCGCGGCGCGCGACGCCGCGATCGCCGCGTCGCGAACCAAACCGAGCGAAGGCCTCTCGGCCAATGGTCTCGATCCGGTCACCGCGATCCGGCAGGCGGTCGCCTTGTCGCAGGCCGGCGGCGGCGCCAACACCGCGAAGGCGAACCAGCTGCTGATCGGCGCATCCTCGGCCAATGACGTGACGGGTGTCGCGACCTGGGAGGGCGCGTCGCTGCCGTCGCAGACCGTGGCCGACGGCAAATATACCGTCTCGATCACCCAGACCCAGTCGCGCGCCCTGCTGTCGTGGAACAAGTTTGACGTCGGCGCCAACACGACCCTGAAATTCGACCAGAAGATCGGCGGCGTCGCACAGACCGGCTGGACCGTCGTGAACCGCGTCGTCGAATCGATCGCGCCGAGCACGATCCTGGGTTCGATCAAGGCCGACGGCACCGTGCTGGTGCTCAACCAGCGCGGCGTGATCTTCGGCGCGGGTGCGCAGGTCAACCTCCATTCGCTGGTCGCGAGCACGCTCGACCTCGGCAATTTCGGCACCAATTATCGCGACGCATTGTTCCAGGGATCGCAGCAGCGCGTGTTCGACGCGCTGACGATCAAGCAACGCAACACCAACTATCTCGAAAACGGCCTGTTCGCGCTGCCTTCGGCCGATCCGCTGACCTTGCCGCCGTTCCTGCTCTCGCCGCTCTATGCGCCGGGGACTTATGCCGTCGCGGCCGCACCGCCGGCGATCGAGGGCGACGTGACGGTCGATGCCGGCGCCGCGATCAGTTCCAACGCCGGTGGCTTCATCATCCTCGCCGCGCCGAAAGTGGTTTCGTCGGGCGCGCTCAGCGCGGTCGACGGCCAGGTCAGCCTGCAGGGCGGCCGGTTCATCAGCGCGATCGAATCGACCGGCCGCGCCAACAGCGTCGATCCCGACGTGCGCGGCATCGTGCTGCGCTCGGCCCAGCCGGGTCGCAGCAACGCCGGCCTTGCCGCCGCCCAGACTGCGCAGGATGGCGTGGTCATCAACCGCGGCGTGATCGATTCGACGCGCGGCTATATCTCGCTCGGCGCCGGCCTCTATGGATCGGTGACCAATGGCGGCCTGCTGGCGGCGACCACCAGCGTCTCGCGCAACGGCAAGATCGGACTCTATGCCGGCAATGTGACGTTGTCGGGTTCGGGCACGGCCAGCCATGCCGGCGGAATACTGATCCTGCCCGATCGCAACGGCGAAACGATTCCGCAGGGCACCGCGATCGAACCGCCGTCGTTCAAATCCTCGCAGATCGAGATCGGCGCGCTCGCCGACGCAGCGTTGCAGACCGATGCGGCCGGGCGGCTCGTGCCCGGCACCGTCGCCTTCGGCCAGAATTCGCTGATCCTGGCGCCCAGTGCCGACGTGGTCATCGGCCGCGCCGCGATTGATCCGTTCGACCTCAACGTCCGCATCGACAGCTTCATCGACATCAAGGCGGGCGCGGTCATCGACGTCTCGGGCGTGCGCAACGTCCAACTCGCCGCGACGCGCAACAGCCTGGCGGTCACGCCGGTCAAGCGCAACGAACTGCGCGACACGCCGAATTACCGCGAGGTCGCGATCGGCGACGATTTCACGCTTAACGGCACGACCTTGTACGTCGATCCGCGCCTGTCGGGCGTCCGCTCGGACGGCGTCGCCTGGATCGGCTCGCCTTTGATAGAGGCCGGGAGTCTCGCCAGCCAGATCCCGGTCACCGCCGCCGAATTGATGACCAGCGGCGGCAATATCAGCATGGGCGTCGGCATGGTCACGGCAGCGGGCGACGCTGCCGCCGCCCCCTATATCTCGATCGCCAAAGGCGCCGAGATCGATATTTCCGGCGGCTGGGTCAATTACGCCGCGGGCATTGTCCGCACCAGCAAGCTGATCACCGCCGACGGGCGCGTCGTCGATATCTCCGAAGCCGATCCCAATGACGAATTCGTCGCGGTCGCCGAGGGCTTCTCGCAGACACAGCCGCGCTTCGGCGTGATCGATACGTTCAACAACGTCGTCGTCGAAGGCCGCGATTTCCAGATCAGTTATGACGAAGGCCGCGATGCCGGATCGCTGTCGATCAGCGCCTCGGCGATCCGGGCCGACGGCATCATTCGTGGCGATGCCTTTGCCGGCACGCGCCAGATCCTCGGCGGCGTCAGGCCGTCGCTGGCGTCGGCGATCGTCCAGGACCCGCGCAAGCTGCAGGCCAATTTCTCGCAGTTGCCGTCGGGCGGCTTCCTGCGCATCGGCTCCTTCTCAGGCGCGCGGCAGGTCGATCTCGGCGGCGACATCGCGATCTATCACGGTGCGGTCGGCTCCACACCCTCGCCGCTGAGTTCGATCCGGCTGAGCGATGCCGTCATCAACGCGTCCGGGCTGTCGGCGCTGACCTTGCAGACGACGGGCGGCATCACACTGGCCGCGACGGCCGATCTCATATTGGTGCCCGGCGCGACGGTGACGCTCGATGCCGGCCGGTCGATCCGGCTCGACGGCGACATTTCGGTGCCGTCGGGCCGGATCGCCGCGCGCACCTATGAATTCGGCGCGATCGGATCGCCATTCCGCAGCGACGATGATGTCGCATCGGTCTATGCCGTCGGATCGGCATTGCCGAGTCCTTATGACATCGTCGTCGGCGGCACGCTGTCCGCAGCCGGCCGCTGGGTCAACGATTATCGGACCGACGACACTTTGCTGGGCGGCAGCGGATGGATCGATGGCGGTTCGATCAGCCTGACGGTCGCGCCGCGTGCGCTGGTCGCGCTCGGCACGAGCCTCGCCGAGGCCGAAATCGCCGGCGATCTCAGCGGCAGCATCCTGATCGCGCCGAACGCTTTGCTCGACGTGTCGGCGGGCGGCTATGTCGCGCCCGATCGCAGCTTCACTCTGTCGGCGCGCGGCGGCAATATCAGCCTGATCAACCAGACCAGCTATGCGTCGCTGGTGCCGACCGTGCGCAGCGATTTCCTCGTCAATTCGCCGGGCAACAGCCTGACGCCGGTCAACGGCACCAGCCAGACCGTCGATTTCACGCCGTTGCCGGTCGAAGGCTCGCTCGATCCCGTGCTGCCGCAACTCGTGCCGACCAGCCCGGTTGCGCGCGTCAGCTTCGCGCAAAGCTCGCTGCGCGGCTTTGGTTTCGCCAGCGGCGGCACCTTTACGCTCGTTTCACCCGACATCAGCTTCGGCTCGGATCATCGGGCCGGATCGAGCCATATCGGCCTCGACTTCTTCGCCGTGACGGGCTTCGGCACGCTCGACATGGCGAGCTTCCGGTCGCGCATCGTCCCCGACATTTTCTCCAACGCCCGCGCCGGTAATTCGGCCTTTCTCGACACGACGACGGTGCGTATCCGCGCCGGCGAGACGCTCAATTTGTCGCAGTCGTTGCTACCGACCTATCTGAGCCTCAGCCAGGTTTCCGACCTCGTGTCGCTGGGAACCGGCGAATCCCTGTTCAGCGTGCTGACGCCTTCGGAGCCGACCGAAGCGTTCGACCGGCGTGGCGCCAATCTGACGCTCGGCGGGCTGATGGAACTCGACGTCAATGCCGGCGGCAGCATCGTCGGTGCGCAGGCGCGGATATCGGTGCCGAAACTGCTGAATGCCGGGCGGATTCGCCTGCCGGGCGGGATCATCGAACAAAAGGCGGTGCTGCCCTCGTTCGTCGCTGGCGGATTGCTGGGCATCAATGGTGCGACCGGACTCTCACAAGTGTTCGGACCGGCCGACGAAAATGGGCAATATGACGAGGACGCGGCCAATGCCGCGGGCATCGTCGATCCATCGGATCCCGATGTCGTGCTCAGCAATCGCGAACTGCTGACGACGCCGGGCGCCGAGCGCTTCATCGTCTTCAACGGCGCGCTCGGCACTGGCGAGGGCATCAGGCTCGCCGCCGGCAGCGTGACCGATCTCAGCGGCCTCGTCGTCCATGATCCACGCGCGCCGTTCCAGAGCGGCACGCAACTGCGCACCGGCCGCCTGATCGCCGGCGGCAGGATCTCGACTGCCGCCGCCAACGGCACCGACGGTTCCGGCAGCCTGACGCTTTATGATGCGCCGATCTATGACCAGGCACTTTTCCGCCTTGCCGACACGCGCACCGGATCTCCGCTGCCGATCGCGGCCGAGATCGCGGCGCGCAGCTTCGTCGCGGCGCGCGGCGCGACGCTCGATCTCAGCGGTGCCAGCGGCGTCTTCGACGTGCTGGCGACGCCCACGAGCTATGTCGCGCAACAGCAATGGACCAATGGCGGCACGCTCTCGGTGCTGGGCGGCGGGTCGTTCGCCGGCGCGACGGTGCGTGCGCAGGGCGGTGCGCCGCAGGCGATCGGCGGCACGATCGAGTGGTTGCGGCCGACGCTGGCGCAGCGTCCCGCCGGTCAGCCGGCGAGCGATACGATCTTCGCCAGCGAGATCGAGTCCGCCGGTTTCGACAGCTTCGTCGCGCGCGGCAGTGTCACCTTCGCCGGCAACGTCGCGCTCCACCTCGATCGCGGTTTCTCGCTGCTGTCGGCACCGGCGCTGACCGCCGACCAGCTCGGTGCGGATGCCGGCATCCGCGTCTCGGCGCTCGAAGGCGCCAATGGCCGCATCTTCGCGCCCTATATCCGCTTCGCCAGTCGGATCGGTGCGGTCGGCGCGGTCGACGGTGAGTCCGGCGTCGCCGAATCGTCGGTGCGCTTCATCGCCGGCACGTCGGGCATCGATTTCTTCGGCGCGACGTTGTTCGACGGCAGCATCGGTTCGACCATGCTCGAATCCGCCGGCGATGTCCGCTTTATCGGTGTCAATGACGTCCCCGCCTCGAGCACGGCGCTGCCGAAGCTCGACGGCGAGATCGTCGCGCAGGGCAATCTCGGGTTCGACGCATCGCGCGTCTACGCGACCACGGGCACCGGAAATCTCCAGCGAATCGTCGAGGATGTCCGCGCTGGCCGCAAAATCTCGGCGCTGCCGTTCCAGCTGACGGCTCTCGGCGAAAATTCGGCGATCAGTTTCGGCGGCAGCCACCCGACCGTCACGACGCCGTTGTCAGCGGGATCCTATCTGCGCGTGCAGGCCGCGAACATCGTCCAGAACGGCTATCTCGCCGCACCGCTCGGCTATCTCGAAATCGGATCGGACGGCACGCCGTCGATCCTGGGCCAGCTCATCCGGGAGAGCGACCTTCCGGGTTTGCGCACGGTGCAGGCGCAGTCGATCAGCTTCGGCGCCGGCAGCACGACCTCGGTCAGCGGCTCCGGCGCCAGCATTCCCTATGGCACGACGATCGATCTCACCGATTATTTCTTCGCGCCGACCACCGGCCTGCCGCTGACGACCACGCCGGTCGGCCAATTGCGCCTGGCGGGCGACACGATCGACATCGGCGCGGGCGCGAAGATCGACGGGCGCGGCGGCGGCGATATCTTCGCCTTTGAATTCGTCTCCGGCGTCGGCGGCTCGCGCGATGTGCTCGATCGCTTCAACCAGGATCGCTTCAGCAGCAATGATTACGACCCGGTCACCGGCACCGGCTTCCAGTTCGCCGATCATCGCCAGGTCTATGCGATCGTCCCCGCCGATCAGGCGCGCACGATCGCGATGTACGATCCGATCTATTCGGCCGATTATGGCGCCAATGGTCCGGCCGACCTCTATGGCGCCAATGCGGGCTTGAGCATCACGCTCGACGGCACGACCGGCATTCCGGCCGGCGAATATCTGCTGATGCCGGCGCACTACGCGCTGCTGCCCGGCGCGTTCCGCGTCGTCGAGAACACCGATCTGCCGGCGCCCGTGATCGGCGTCACGCAGACGCTCCGCGACGGCAGCCTCGTCGTCGGTGGCACCTATTCGATCGCGGGATCTGACTTCGCCGATTCGACGCGGCGTTCATTCACAATCCAGTCGCGATCGACCTTCCTCAAATATTCGCGGATCGAAACGACCAGCGGCAGCACCGCCGTCAAGGACCAGGCCGATCGCGCCGGCACGATCGCGCCGCGCCTGCCGCTCGACGCCGCGCGCGTCGTGCTGGCACTGCTCTCGTCGCTCAAGGTGGCGGGCCTGTTCGAGGTCGCCGCCGCCGCCGGCGGCAAGGGCGCGCAATTCGATATCGTCGCGACCAACATCATCGTCGCGCCCGACGGCGCCGAAGATACGCCCGGCACGCTGACGTTGACGAACAGCACGATTGCCAATCTCAACGCCAACAGCCTGGTGATCGGCGCCGAACGGCGCGACAATGAAGATGGCACGACGACGCTCGGCGTGATCGCCAATCAGATCGACGTCACCACCGGCACGTCGATCAAGGTGCCCGAACTCGTGTTCGCCGTCGGCGGCGGCCCCGCCTACGAGAATGAACTGATCTCGCCGCAGCTGTCGATCGGCAACGGCGTCAGCCTGATCGCGACCGGCACGCTCAGCGATGATCGGGACGGCGACTATGTGGTCGCCGCGCCGGCGAGCAGTGCGCTCTACGACCAGACCGGCATCGGTTCGGTGGTGCGGCTCGCCAATGGACCCGAGCGGCTGATCCGCCGCACCGGCACGGCGGCGCAGACCAATACCGGCCGGCCGACGCGCCTGCTGATCGGCAATGCGACGCTCCAGGGCACCAACCTCGCGTTCGAGACCAGCCGCCTGTTCCGGATCAGCAATGCGGCCACGATCGACGCCGACCATATCGCGCTGACCAGCGACACGATCCGCTTCGGTACCGGTTTCATCGATTCCACGATCGAGGCCAAATTCGCGTCGGCGGACAGGCTGACCTTGCGCTCGTCCGATCCGATCATCTTCTCGGGCGGCACGCACGCGTTCAACGACCTGGACATCGACAGCCGCGGCATCACCATCATCGGCGGCGAAAGCACCGACGTGCGCATCACCGCCGACCGGTTCGGCTGGTCGAACAGCGGCGCGGCCTATGGCGGCTGCACCGATTTCGGCAATACCGGCTGCGGCTTCGACCAGAACAAGCTGATGATCGCCGCGGACGAGATCCGCTTCGGTTCGGGCAAGGTCGGCACCTATGCGTTCGACGGCCGGGTCACGCTCGAAGCGGCGAACGGCATCTATGTCGAAGGCGCAGGTTCGCTCGACACTGGCGATGTCACCCTGAATTTGGTCACGCCGTTCATCGCCGACCGCGCGATCGTCGCCAATCCGCTCGACCAGAAGGTTCGCCCCGACTTCGATTTCCTGTCAAGCACAGCCGTCGCGCTGCGCGCGCAGCCGGTCGCCGCGGGCGCGACCGCGCCGGCCCCCACCGGCAACCGCGCGCCCGGCGCACGGATCGGCATCGGTTCGGCCGACGCGCCGGCCGGCAATGTGACGATCGACGGCACGTCGATCCTCGCCACCGCCGGGATCATCGACATCAATGCGCAACGCAACATCACGCTGACCGGCGCGATGACCCTGGCCACGCCGGGCTATGCCAAGACCTTCGGCGACGCGGTCGACTCGGTCACGGTGTCGGCCGGCGGCGGCACGATCAACCTCGTCGCGCGCACCGGCAACATCGTCCTGCCATCGACGAGCACGCTGATCGTCGACAGCTTCGACGGACCCGATGCCAAGGGCCGGCTCGACCGCAACGATGGTCAGGCCGGCACGATCAACCTGATCGCCAGCCGCGGCATGATCGACCTGCGGGCGAAGCTCAATCCGGGCATCAAGGGACTGCGTGACGCGTCGCTGACCTTCGATGCCGGCAAATCGTCGTTCGATCTCGGCGGCTTCCTCGCCAGCTATGGATCGGCGTTCCGCGGCGACCTCAACATCCGCGCCGGGCTCGGCGATCTTACTTTGGCGCAGGGCCGTATCTTGCGCGCGACCAGCGTCAGGCTGACCGCCGATGGCGGCACGGTCCAGATCGGCGGCACGATCGATACGTCGGGCGTCAGCGTCGCCGGCATGAAGCTGGAGGATGCCAAGACCGCGCGGGTCAATGGCGGCGCGATCGGCCTGTTCGGCGAACACGGCGTCACGCTCGGTGCCACCGCCTTGCTCGATACCCACACCACCGGCTATGCCGACGCCGACAGCCGCGTCGCCAAGGCGGGCGACGTCACGATCGGCATCGGCAGCACCGATGCCGCGCTGACGATCGCGTCGGGCGCGCGGATCGACGTCGGCGCACGCCGGACGCAGGCGGCGCAGGCCAAGGGCAATAGCGGCAACCGGCTGATCGCACAGACGGTCAAGGATCCGTTCACGCTCAGCGACACGACGGTCTATCGCTTCGCCGAGGCCGACGCCGGCGGCGTCGTCACCTATCGCGCGCCGGTCGTCGACAATCTCGTCGACATCCGCTTGCCCGGCGCCAACCCGGTGATCGGCGCGAGTTCGGTCCAGATCGAAGGCTTTTATCGCTACGATCTCGATCATCTGGCAGAACTCGCGGAGCTCGGCGAGATCACCGGCGTGCGCTCGGCGCTCTCGTTCGACGGCGTCAGCACCTTCACCTATCTCGAATTTGCCGACGGGCTGCAGACCGCCACCGGGCTCGACCCCGACTTCCCGACCAACATCCTCGCGGCCGACTTCGTCACCGCCGACGGCACGCCGTCGGTGGTCAACTTCATCCGCAATTTCGCGATCAGCGCCGCCGATGGCCGCAGCCTCGACGGCATAAGGCTGCGGCCCGGCGTGGAGTTCACGTCGCGCGACACGATCGACATCGTCACCAACTGGAATCTCGGCGCGGGCGAGGTCGATCAGGCGAGCGCGCTCGCCGATGGCGTGCTCGTGCCGATCACCCAGCTGCTGTCGGGCGTGCGCTTCGAGGGCGATCCCTATGTCTCCGTCGCGCCGGGACGCGAGGCCGAGCTGCTCGAGAACTACACCAACATGTATTACCGCGTCGGCGGCCGGATCGACGGCGAAGCGCCGATCGTGACCATGCGGTCGCAGGGTTCGGTCCGCGTCGAAGGCAGCATCAGCGATGGCTTCTTCACCTTCCGCGACCGCACCGATCCGTTCTACATGAGCTATCAGCTCGGCGGCGGCGACCGGCAGGTGCTGCCCGCCACCACCTTCACCTGCGCGACGATCGAATCGGGCGATTGCAGCGGCACGTTCGATTTTCTGACGATCGCCAGCGGCGGCGCCGAATATGATCCGTTCGCGGCAGCGCGCATCAACCTCGCGCAGATCGTCGCCGGCGCCGACACCACCACGTCGATCCCCGCGCCGTTCAGCGCGCGTGCCAACAGTCCGGGCGGCCTCGGTGCGTTCAACGAGAACGGCGAAGAGACCGGCGATCCGTTCGGCACCGCCGCCTTGTTCCCGCTGATCCACGACGGTGCCGACAGCGTGAAATCGTCGAGCCTCCGGATCGTCGCCGGCGCGGATACGAGATTGTCGGCGGACCCGCTGCATGTCGATCGCGCGCAGGCGGCCGACGTCGTCGTGACCGGCGAGCGCAGCTATCAGGTCGCGAGCCCGCGCGGTGTCGCGCAATATGTGACGACCGGCGGCTTCGACCCCAACACCGGCGAATATCTCGGCGATTATAATCTGCAGATCCGCATCACGCCGAACGTCGGCACTAGCGACGTGACCTATGGCTATGTCAATGCCGGGCGCGGCCTGATCGATTACGCCGCGACCAACTCGGACATCAGCCTGGATCCCGCGACGGGCACCGAAATCTACACCGTGCTCAACTGGGGCGGTGGCGACGGCGCGCTGCAGGCCTATGTCCGCGAAAAGGCCGACGCCTATTTCCGCTTCATCGATCCCGCCAGCTATGACTTCTCGAACTACGAGAATCTGAGCACCGCGCGTCGCGACGCGCTACGGCTGGGCATCGTCCAGGGTGGCGCCGCGCGCACCGGCGTCGCGGCGCGGTTGAACGATGTGCTCGGCTTCCTCGCGACGATCGGGCCGGAATTCGCGCAGCAGGTGATCGACGGCAGCTTCACCGTGCCGGCCCCGGTCAGCGAGCGGCCGATCACCTATGCCCGCGCCGGCACCGCCTATTACGGCACCGTCGTTCGGACCGGCGACGGCACGATCGACCTCGCTGCGTCCCGCGACGTGACCCTGCTGCGCTCGGCCGAGGTGACCTATCGCAACGGCATCAACCTGCCCGGCACGCCCGACGAGTCGCGCCAGGTCGGCGGCACGGCGGTATACACCGCCGGCCATCTGCTGGCGCGCGCCCCCGTCACTGCGGCAACGGCCAACGGTCTCACCCGCGTGACCTTGAGCTGGAGCGACGCGCCCCTATTTGCCGCCAGCCTCGCCGACAGCGACTATATCCCGTCGCCGAAAGGCCAGTTTTTCGAGACACCGGCCTTGCTGTCGGGCGGCGGTGCGATCTCGATCGCGGCCGGTGGCGACGTCATCGGCCGGCACGATGCCTGGGCAGAGGCGTTCCTGACCACGGGCACCGACTTCACGCGCCCGTCGCTCGGCCGGTTCGGCAACAGCTTCCCCGTGCAGTTCAACAGCTTCGACCGGATCAACGAGAGCAATAGCTCGTTGCTCAACCAGATCGGGTCGAATGATCAGCTCTGGCGGACCGGTACGATCGGCCAGAACACGCTGATCGCCGAAGTGCCGCGCTACTTCACCGCGGGCGTCGGCACGCTCGGCGGCGGCGACGTCAGCATCATTGCCGGTGATCGCGTGCAGGATCTGACGGTCGCGCTCAACACCAGCGCGATCACCGCGAACCCGGTGATCGGCACGTCGCCGCTGTCGGCCGCCGACTCGCGGACCAGGGTCGATACCGCACCGATACTCGCCAGCTTCAATCGTGGCGACCTGTCGATTGTCACCGGCAGCGACCTGATCGGCGGCCGGTTCGACATCGCCTCGGGCGCGGGCACGATCGATGTTGGCGGCGACGTCGGCAATGCGCCGCCGATCGACAGGCCGCGGACTTTGCCCAACGCAGTGCAGTTGCGCGTGTCCGACGCCACCGTGGCGCTGGTCGCCAAGGGGGCGGTCGCGCTATCGACCGTTTCGGCGCTCGGTGCGTCGGGCAGCAACCAGACCGATGGCCGCTATGCCAGCGCCGGCAATTTCACCGCGATCGCAACGGCCGACATATCGGCGAGCGGACCGATCACCTTGCGCGGCGACATTGCCACCCAGGCGATCGCGTTCGACAACGCCGGCGCGATCGCGCCCGGCTTCGTGCTGCCGCCCGCGTTCCTCGCGACGTCGCTGACCGGCGACATCGCACTGACCGACACGCAGAACGGTCTGACCGACGCCACCTATCTGCTCTATCCGTCGCTGGTCGGCCAGCTCAGCCTGCTCAGCGGTGGGACAATCGACTCGATCTCGGTCGCGATGAGCGACGCCGATCCCTCATTCCTGGCCGGTCAGTTCTCGGTGTTCCGCGGCAGCGTCCAGCTCGGTGGCGGTGCGAACGTGCAGCAGGGCCTGGCATTCGGCTTTCCGGCGGTGCTGCCGACCTCGAGCGAGGCGGACCTGCGGCTGCAGCACAATGAGCGGATCACGCATCTCGGCGATGCCACCCCGGCGCGGATCTACGCCGACGGCTCGATCCTCAACTCGACCATCTCGCTCGCCAAGCAGGCGCGGATCGGGGCGGGGGTCGACATCATCGACATGTTCTTCGTCGGCCAGAACGTCACCGCGTCGGACGTGACGCGGATCACCGCCGGTCGCGACATCATCGCCTCGACCGGCCTGTCGAGCGCGCAGCTGCCCTATTTCATCAGCAACAGTCTCACGCTCGGCGGGCCGGGCTCGTTCTATGTCCAGGCCGGCCGCAATCTCGGACCGTTCATCACCTCGGCGACGATCGAGGGCGTCGACTTTGCCGGCGGCATCCGGACTGTCGGCAACGACTATAATCCCTGGCTCAAGCCCGCCGGTGCCGACATTTTCGCTTTCTTCGGCGTCGCCAATGGCGCGAACTATGACGGCCTACGAGAGACCTATCTGAACCCGGCCAATTTCGCGATGCTCGACGGCGACCTGTTCGCGCAGATCGTCGACGTCAACGGCAACGCGTCGCCCGATCGCACGCGCCCGGTCTATGCACCGAAACTGGCGACTTGGCTGCGCGACAACGAACCAGGCCTGTTCGCCGGCATCTTCGGCACCACCAGCTATCCGGACACCGATGCCGGTGCGGCGGCGCTCGCGCAGGCGGCCTATGGCAAGACGGAGCAACTCTACGCGGCGTTCGCGACGCTGGGGGGACTGCGCCAGCAGCAATTCCTGATCAAGCAGCTCTACTTCAACGAACTGTCGCAGCCGTCCTTCCCCGACAGCCCGTCGTTCCAGCAGTTCATCCGCGGCTATCGTGCGGTCCAGACGCTATTCCCGGCGACCCTCGGCTATACCGACAATCTCGCCGCCTACACCGCCGATCCATCGACGGTGAATGAGGATCATCCGCTCGGCGCGCCGACGCGGGCGCTGGTCGACGGCCAGCCGGTGCAGGCGACGCAGGTCGTCACCGGCAATGTCGACCTGCGGCTGTCGACGATCCAGACCACGCGCGGCGGCGACATCACCATCCTCGGGCCCGGCGGCGACTTCATCGCCGGTTCGGTGGTGCGGACCTCCGATCAGCCCAACCGGCGCGCGACCGCGGCCGGCGACCATGAGCGCGGCGGCGTCGCGATCGACGGCCGCCTGACCGGCCGCGCGTTCACCGCCGTGCCGCTCGGCTTCGAGGGCATCCTCACCCTGCGCGGCGGCGCGATCAACAGCTTCACCGATGGCGATTTCCGGCTCAACCAGAGCCGGCTGTTCACGCAGTCGGGCGGCGATATCAGGATGTGGTCGTCGAACGGCGATCTCAATGCCGGCCAGGGGCCGAAGAGCGCGTCGAATTTCCCGCCGGTCGTGGTGCGCTTCGACGCCAATGGCGCGAGCGAAGTCGATACCGCCGGCAGTGTCTCGGGCGCGGGCATCGGTGCGTTCCGGCAATCGCCGACCGATCCGGCATCGAGCGTGATCCTGATCGCGCCGGTCGGCGAGGTCGATGCCGGCGACGCCGGCGTCCGCGCTTCGGGCAATGTCTTCGTCGCCGCGGCGCGCGTGGCCAACGCCGACAATTTCAAGGCCGAGGGCAATGTCAGCGGCGTGCCTTCGGGCGGCGTCTCCGCCGGACCGGCGGTGCCGGCCGACGCCACGTCGGCCACGGTGGCGCAGGCGACCAAGGGCAATGACGCGCTGGGCAATGCGGACAAGCGGTCGATCATCACGGTCGACGTGCTGGGTGCGGTCGATGGCGGCGCCGGCGACAAGTGCAAGGATCCGGAGAACAGGGATCCAGAGTGCAGGTGACATGTGCGAAGATTGAGAGCGGATGCGATTGACCGCAACGGCGGCTATGGCGAGGCAAGGCGATGGGTTCGATTGTCGGCAGGCGACCCTCGGGGCGCCGCGTCGATGCGCGGATTGTCGGAGCGATGAGCGCCGAGCAGGCGGACCTGTCGATTCTGCGTCCGTTCACGCTCGATCAGGTCAGTCGCTATCTCGAATTCCTGCGCCGGAACGACGCGAACGACGTGGCCGACGCGGTCGAGGATGCGCTTCGCCTCGAGCTGGACGCGGTCGTCGCGGGGTGGGGCAGTTTGCATTATGATCCGCACCAGCTTCGTCTTATATATACCGCCACACAAGGGCGGCAGATGCACGATCCGGTTTCACAGGCATATCTTCTGCAACGCGCACAGCAAGTGCGGGAGCGCGCGGAATCGATCGGCAGCGACGAAGTCCGCAAAGCGCTTCTGGACCTCGCCCAGACGTTCGATGTGAGGGCTGCAGCCGCAGCGCTTCATTGGGATCATTCCGGCGAGGGGCGCGTCGGATAGCGGGGCTTCCTCGTCGGCTGCGCCGGGATAAGGGTGATGGCGACGAAGATGCCGTTGATCGGGCGGGGCCGACCGCCGGATCGCGCTGAAGTCAGTCCGCCGCTTCGAGCTTGTCCTGCGTGCGCGTCAGGAAATCGCCGGCGTCGTGCCGCTCGTGGAGCTGGCTGGCGGGCTCGCCCATCACCCGGTTGACCATCCGGCCGCGCCGGACCGCGGGCCGCTGCGCGATCCGGTCGGTCCAGCGCTGCAGGTGGACATAGTCCTGGACCTGGAGGAATTCGCCCGCGTCGTACAGCAGGCCCTTGGCCATGCCGCCATACCAGGGCCAGACCGCGATATCGGCGATCGAATAGTCGCTGCCGGCAAGATAGTCATGATCGGCCAGCCGCCGGTCGAGCACGTCGAGCTGCCGCTTCACCTCCATCGCGAAGCGGTCGATCGCATATTCGATCTTCATCGGCGCATAGGCGTAGAAATGGCCGAAGCCGCCGCCGAGATAGGGCGCACTGCCCATCTGCCAGAACAGCCATGACAGGCATTCGGCGCGCGTGGCGGTGTCGGTCGGCAGGAAGGCGCCGAATTTCTCGGCGAGATAGAGCAGGATCGCGCCCGATTCGAATATGCGGATCGGCGCCGGACCGCCATAATCCATCAGCGCGGGGATCTTCGAGTTGGGATTGACGCCGACGAAACCGCTGCCGAACTGGTCGCCTTCGCTGATGCGGATCAGCCATGCGTCATATTCGGCGCCGGCGTGGCCGAGCGCGAGCAGTTCCTCGAGCATCACCGTGACCTTCACGCCATTCGGCGTGGCCAGCGAATAAAGCTGCAGCGGATGGCGGCCGACCGGGAGCGCCTTCTCGTGCGTCGCCCCCGAGATCGGGCGATTGATGTTGGCGAACCGGCCGCCATTGTCCTTGCTCCAGGTCCAGACCGTCGGCGGGGTATATTCGGGTGTTTCGCTCATGTGGGGTTCCGCGCATCCAATGGTGTGAAGTTCCGATGGGCAGCAGATAGGTGGCGAGACGCGATCCGGCTACCGCTGCTCGACGGCAAAAAGGCTTCGTCTCGTCCGCGCGCTAGCGGCCGACCGCGACGCCGCCGGTCTTCACCACCGTCCCGCCCTTCATCACGAAGCCGACGCTTTCCAGCACGCGGACGTTCGCCGCCGGATCGCCGTCCACCGCGATGATGTCGGCAAAGCGGCCGGCCTGGATCGATCCCACGTCGCCGCTGGCGCCAAGCAGGTCGGCGGCATTGCCGGTCGCGGTGCGGATCGCGTCCATCGGCGTCATGCCGGCCTTGACCAGCAGCGCGAACTCCTGCGCATTCTCGCCATGCGCCGAAAGGCCGAACGTGTCGGTACCGAATGCGATCTTGACGCCGGCGGCATAGGCATCGTGCAGGTTGCGCTGGAGCAGCGGCGCGATCACCAGCGCCTTGGCGGCAGTCGACGGGTTGAGCTGTTCGGGATGATCGCGCGCCCGCTCATAGACCTTCTCACCGACGAGCATGGTCGGGACGAGATAGGTGCCATGTTCGCGGAACAATTTATAGCTGCCGGCATCGGCATAGGAGCCATGCTCGATCGAATCGACGCCGAGCGCGATCGTGTGATCGATCGCGATCTTGCCATGGGCGTGCGCGGCCACTTTCATGCCCAGCGCGTGCGCGGTCTCGATCACCGCCTTGATCTCGTCATCGGTCATCAGCTGCAGCTTCGGATCGTCGCCGATCGACATCACCCCGCCCGAGGGCATGATCTTGATGAAGTCGGCGCCCGCACGCTTCAATGCGCGCACCGCGGTTCGCGCCTGCTCCGGGCTGTCGATCAGCGAATCGCGCCAGTGCGGCAGTTCGGCGAACTCGTCGCGCAGCCCGTTGGCCGGATCGCCATGGCCGCCGGTTGGTCCCAGCGGATTGCCCGCCACCCACATCCGCGGTCCCGGCACCACGCCGGCCTCGATCGCATGTTTGAGCGCCACGATCACGGCGGTGTTCGCGCCCGCGTCGCGTACCGAGGTGAAGCCGGCGAGCAAAGTGGCGCGGGTGAAGTTGGTCGCTTCGATCGCATCGTCGAATTCGCTGCGCGTGACGGCGTTGCGGATCGGATCGCCCGGGTGCCAGCCGGCGGTGATATGGACATGACAGTCGATCAGCCCGGGCAATACGGTCTTGCCCGACAGATCGATCACCTCGGCGCCCGCGGGCGTCGTGAATCCGGGTTCGATCGCGACGATGCGATCGTCGTGGATCCGGATCGAGACGTTGCTGCGCGCCGCCGCGCCGGTGCCGTCGATCACCCGCCCGGCATGGATCACGATGTCGCGCGCCTGCGCGACGGCGGCGAGCGCGAGCGACATCAATGCACCGAAGATGAGCCTGGCGATCTTCATGATTTCCCCTTTTCCAGGACCGCGAGGCTCGGACGGTGGCGCAGGCAAGTCAATGGGTTATGCGCGACCACCGCGGGTCGTCTCATTTCAATATGGCGTCCGTATCGACCAGCTTCACCTCGTGTATCGCTGTCATCAACATAGTCATTCCCCCCGCAATTGTGCCCGGTGCCTGTCGGCAATCAGATATGACGGCGGATCGGCGCCGTGACCATATCGGCCGGCATGGCTCTTGGGCCAGACCGGCACATCGCGACCGGCGGTCGTCTTTCCCTCTTCAGTCCGCGCGACAATCCTGTACACTAGCGTATCGGTTCGTCGAAGAGACCGGTCGAACAGGAGAGTGGCCGCGTGAAGATCGCCGTCTACGACATCAAGGGCTATGCCGGTTATGGCGACCGGGTCGCCGCGCAGGACGCCGCCGGCTACGACACGATCGTTACTGACGAAGCGAAGACCGATCCGTTCGTGCGCTCCGCGGTGGCGGCGAGCCGCACCAGCCGGGCCGAGATCATGACCGGCATCGCGGTGGCGTTCGCGCGCACGCCGATGCTCCTCGCTTATTCGGCGCACGACATGAACGTGATTTCCGGTGGCCGTTTCCATCTCGGGCTGGGATCGCAGGTCAAGGCGCACATCACGCGCCGCTATGCGATGCCCTGGACGCACCCGGCGCCGCGGATGAAGGAGATGATCCAGGCGATTCACGCGATCTGGGACTGCTGGTATGAGGGTAAGTCCCTCGATTTCCAGGGCGAATATTATCGGCACACGCTGATGACGCCGATGTTCACGCCGCTGGAGCTCGATCTGCCGCGGCCGAAGATTCATCTCGGCGCGGTCGGACCCTATATGACCCGGGCTGCGGCGGACGTGGCCGACGGCATGATCACGCATTCGCTCACCACGCCCGCTTATATTCGCGACGTGACGATCCCGATGCTGGAGGAAGGGCTCGGCGCGCGCGGGCTGGCGATGAAGGATTTCGAGCTGAGCGGCGTGCCGTTCGTCGCCACCGGCGAGACCGAGGAGATGCTGGAGAGCGAGAAACTGCGCATCCGCAAGCAGATCGCCTTCTATTGCTCGACGCCCTCCTATCGCGCCGTGCTCGACCATCAGGGCTGGGGCGCTCTGCACGAGGCGGCGCTGCCGATGTCGAAGGCCGGCCAGTGGAACGCGATGACCGACCTGATCGACGACGAGGTGCCTGCGGCGTTCGCCGTGGTCGGCACCGGCCGCGAAGTGGTTGCGCAATTGCGTGAGCGGTTCAAGGGCCTGTACGACCGGATCTCGGTGCGGTTCAATGCCGAGGCGGAGGAGATTCCGGATCTCGTCGCGGCGCTCAAGGCGGATTGAGGCGGGGCGGGCGCTGGCACTTATTGTTCCGGGCATCTGCACCGCACTTTTCGGCACGCGGCAACCGCTCTATGGAAGCGGTCTGGTGTTCTGTGATCCGTCCGAAGGGCCCATAGAGGCCTGTAGCGACCTGCGGGCGTCGGCCTTCCTCGATGCCGGGCGACTTGCGCATGTCGGCGGCGTGATCGCGCCGTCCGTGCCGATCGCATCATCATGACCGACGTGCACCCGGTCATCGCAGGCATCGAACTGGGCGGCACTAAGAGCGTCGCGCTGATCGCGCAGGACGACGCGATCATCGATATGCTGCGAATCCCCACCGGCATGCCCGAGGTGACGTTGCGCGTGCTCTCCGATCAGGTCGCGCGCTGGGCGCAGCGGCATCCGGTGGTGGCGCTCGGCATCGGCAGCTTCGGCCCGCTCGGGCTCGATCGCCGTGCGAGCGATTTCGGCCGGATCACCACGACGCCCAAGCCACACTGGTCGAATGTCGACGTGCGCGGCCATTTCGCCGCGGCGTTCGCGCTGCCGATCGGTTTCGATACCGACGTCGCCGGTGCCGCGCTCGCCGAAGAGCGGTGGGGCGCTGCGGGCGGCTGCCGCGTCCACGTCTATCTGACGATCGGAACCGGCATCGGCGGCGGCATCGTCGTCGATGGCCGCCCGGTGCACGGCCTCGTCCATCCCGAATTCGGTCATATCCGCATTCGTCGATCGGCCGGCGACTCTTTTGCCGGCGTCTGCCCGTTCCACGGAGATTGTCTCGAGGGACTCGCATCCGGTCCGGCGATCGCGGCACGCGCCGGTGCGCCGGCGGAGACGCTCGCGCTCGATCATCCGGTCTGGCGGCAGGTTGCCGACGAACTGGCCGAACTGATGGCGATGCTGATCCTGACCGTTTCGCCCGAACGCATCCTGATCGGCGGGGGCGTCGGCCAGAACCACGCGGCACTGCTGGGCAGGACCCGCGGCACCACCGCGCGCCTGCTCGGCGGCTATGTCGCCGGACTGACGCCCGCGATGCTCGACGGCATCATCCGCAATCCCGCGCTCGGCGATCGCGCCGGCCCGCTCGGCGCGATCGCGCTCGGCCGGCAGGCGCTGGAGGATGTGGGCCGATAGCGCGCGACAGTGGCGAGCGCGACTGCCGTCATTGTGAGCGATGCTCCACCGAACCACGTCCGGGTTGCCAGCTTCCGCCTTCCGCTCAGCCAAAGCGCTCCTTGATGTAGCGTGCCGTCTCGCTGGGCGATAATTCCTGCGAAGAGTTGCCGCTGCGCACGAAAAATCGTTCGGCCATCTGCCCGGCTTTGTCGCCGAGTGTGACGAACATCGCCGAACTGGCCGGCTTCACGTCTACTTTGCAGATCTGTGCAGGCCCGGCGAATGGGAATGAGACGTTGATTCTGGAAGCGCGGAAGGCTTGGCCGAAATGCTTGCCAAATTGATTGGTCAGGTGGAGTTCGATTTTATCGACGTTTCCGCCAAGACACTTGAAGTCGCAATCGAGGCCGGTCACGATGCCGTCGTCATTGACACCAATCAGCAAAGTTCCGCCCCCACCGTTCGTAAACGCAGCAACGGTCTTGATGACGACATCTTCGAGCTTCTTGTTTCGCTGGTTGAGAACGATATCCCAACACAAGGTTTGCTTGAATTCGAGCCGCTCATGCTCGCCTTCCGCGATCAGGCGTTCCATTTCGGCATGGCCGGGCCGCACGATCGGTGCCGGCTGGGCGGCTGGTCCGATGACGAGCACGCCATGCTGCTCGATCAGTTCGTGCTCCGCGAGTGCCTGAAAAATGATCGGCCGGATAACACCCCTCAACAATCCTTTCGTGGAGCGAAAGCCCAGTGCCCGCGACACGGCCTGCAGGATCTGATCGGCCGTCGCGCCCATGTTGAGTCGCACGATTTCGATGATCGCCTTGCGGATTTCCGCCGGCGGCAAGGTCTCGGGTCGGCGCAGTGAGAGACATTTCACGTTGGTTCGATCGCGAACCGCGACCGCCGCACCGGGAACTGCCAGAAAATCACCATCCTTCCGCAGCCGCGAAGCAAGAACCGCGACGTTGATGGCTGCCTCGACGCTTTCCTGAATTCTGCCGCCTGCGCGTTTGAGTCCCCAGGCCTCGCGGATACGATTGACGACTTCATCGACATGGACGGGTCCCTCTACCGCCACGACCTGCTCCGCCATCGCCGTCAGTAGACCCAAGGGCGCTGCATGGAGTTCGGCCGTCTGATAGGGAGGCTTGACCGGAACCGCTTCCACATAAGCAGATGAGATCGACTGAAGATGGTCGATCTCGACGAGTCCGATCTCTGTAACGTCCTCGCGTTCGATGGTGACGATCTCGATCGGCACGGCGCGCGTTCGGACGGCCATGGCTTCGTCGCGGACGGCCAGTTCGGCCTTTGCGGTTTCGATCGCCCTCGCGACCTTTTCGAGCTGTTCGAGCGGCCGTTGAAACCAGTCGGTGCTCCAGATGCGGTGGATTGCCCAGCCATGATCTTCGAGCACCGACTGCCGTAGCCTGTCCCGGTCGCGCGCGGATCGTGATTCATGGTACGGCGCACCATCGCATTCGATTCCAAGGACATAGCGGTCGGGGTAATCCGGATCCGCGATCGCGAGGTCGATAAAGAAGCCGGCAATTCCCACTTGGCGCTTCACTTGATACCCACGCGCGTGAAGGGCGCGGGCGACCTGTTCTTCGAAGACGCTGTCGTGATCCCGGCCGGTACTTGCCGACATCGCGAGGCGGCCGGTCCGGGCAAAGTGCAGAAAGAGCTTGAATGCGAACACGCCCTTGCGGCTGCTGGCGAAATCGGGGTCGATCTGTTCGTCGGTAATCGAAGAAAAAACCTCGCAGCGGCGCTTGGCGCGACTGATCAGCACGTTGAGGCGCCGTTCACCACCTTCCGTTCCCAAAGGACCAAAGCGCATCGCAGGCGCGCCGCCCGCCACGCTCGGTCCGTATCCGACCGAAATGAAGATCACATCGCGTTCGTCACCCTGTACGTTTTCGAGATTTTTGATGAAGAATGGTTCGCTGTAGTGCGCCTGGAAAAATGCTTCGTCTTCCAGAGCGAGGCCGCGACGCAATAGCTCGACCTGATCGAAGATCGCACGACGCTGTGCGGCGGAGAACGTCGCGACACCGAGCGAGAGTTCCGGCGAGTTCCGCGCGTGGGTGATGATGGCCTGGGCGACGATCTTCGCCTCGATCGGATTGGTGCGGGTCGTCCCGGTCTCGAAGATGCCGTCTGCGACATGATGAAAGCGGAGCCCCATGCCCGCTTCAGTCGTGTGCGGACTGGGTACGATGAACAATTTGTCCTCGTAAAATTGCCGATTCGAAACCGCGATCAGTGACTGATGGCGACTGCGATAATGCCAGCGCAGCATTCGGGTCGGGAGACCGCGCGCGCTGAACAGTCCCAATATGCTCTCGATATCGGCAACCTTGGCGCCGTCATCCTCACCATCGTCGTCCGGCGCGTTGCCTGTCACTTTTGCAAAAAACGCTGTCGGCGGAAGCTGCTTGGGATCGCCGACCACGACCACCTGACGGCAACGCGCGACGGCTCCGAGGGCATCCACCGGTTGAATCTGGCTCGCTTCGTCCATCACCAGCAGATCGAAAGTCAGCGCGCCGGGCGGCAGGAACTGGGCGATGGATAGCGGACTCATCATGAAGACGGGTTTCAGCGCCTGAATGGCGGGCGCCGCGCGCTGCATCAACTGGCGGATCGGCAGGTGGCCTCGCTTCCTCTCCATCTCCGCGCGGAGCGTGCCGAGCGGGCCGATGGTTCCGCCGCTTCGAGGTGGGATCTGGCGATGGTGGGCACGGACGACTTCCAGACTCGAGGCCTCGATGCGCTGCTGGTCGAAGGCGGCGAATTCGCTCACCCGCCGGCTGTGCAGGTCGCCGTCGAATGTCGCCAATTCAGGTTCTCGCGCGACCTGATCGGCAAAAATCGCCTCATAATAGCTCATTTCGAACGCGGCGATCGCCTCAGTTGGAGCGAGACGCCCGTCGTGCAGCCGATCGACCAACGCGTCGAGACCCGCGGCGTTCGCTTCCACGGCGCGCCCGCTATAGGCGACCCATCGTGACAATGTTTCAGTTCGTCCAGTCCAGCCGTGCAGCTTCCCGGACATTGCCTGGATCGGCGTCGATTCAAATGGATCGGACCCCAGGAGCGTCGCGATGTCGGCACGCAGATCGTTCAGCAGCGAACCGAACTTCTGCAGAAAGTCAGATTGTTCGCGCCGGATCGCGGCGGCCTTTCCAGCCGGAGCGCCGCGATCGTCGAATCCGCTTGCCAGCGTGCGAATATCGGAATTGGCGAAGACCCAATCGGTTGCGGTGCGCAAGCTTTGCCAAATTGACGCCTTGCCCAGCCATTCCGGGCCGAAGGCGGCAGTGCCCAGCGCGTCGGCATTCGCAAGCCGTTCCGCGGCAATCCGGGCGGTGCTCAGGTCTGCAAGCTGCCGGCAGCATTCAAGGAGAGATTCCGGAACGTCGCGCAAGACGGCGACAGCCATAGATATTGCCTGGCCAATCTTGACCAAGCCATCGGTGATCGCACCAAGCGACGAGAGTTCGCCGCTGGCATCATTATCGAACACGAGCGCACTCTTCACGGCGAGCGGTTCGAAGAGTGCCTGAGCCATGGCACGGACGTCGCCGGCGATTGGTTTCGCCCTGCTTGCGAGCGCGCCGACCTCCGACCGATTGGGCAGGTTTCCCGCGATCAACCGCGGTTCCGCGCCCAGGCCGCGCAAACTGTGCATCCATTCGACCAACGCTCTCAGCGGGGCGGCGTCTGTGCGTTCGCCGCGCCAATCGAGATCGAATGCCGCGCGTCCGAATGCGTCGTCATCGCGGATCACGCGCAAAGCTGCCTGTCCGCGCGCCAACGCATCGAGAACGGCGAGTGTTTCGTCCAGCGGCAAATTGCCATTGGTCAGCATCGACCGCACGAGCCGGTTTGCGTTTCGCCACGTGCCATTGAGCCAGCGGAACATTCCCGTGCCATGCGCGGCAAGCGTGATCCGCGCCTGTGCGAAATCCTGCGACCACGCTGCATCATTCAGTTGCGAACCCACGGTCTGGCGTGCCGATGCCAATGCCTCGACAGCATCCACGAGATCGCTCGCCTGCTGGACACCACGATCCCAGACGCTCGCAACGAACGCATCGGGACTTGCATCGGGTGCTGCGGCCACACGTTCCCCAACGATGATTGCTCGCTCGATTTCCGCCAGTGTCGTCGATGACGATTGCCCCATCGCACGTGTCAGGCGCACCGCGGTTTCGATAAGGCCGGGCAGGGCGGCGTCGAGACGGCCGGCGATTTCGAAGCCGCCAGTGGGAAAATCCATCGGTAGCGCTTCCAGCGTCGATCGCGCCGTAGAAATCTCGGCTTCCCAAGCCCAGTCATTCAATAATGGGGTGAGCTTTTGCGCCAATTCACCATAAAGCTCGCCCGTTTCGACGAGGCTCGCGATGTCGTCGCGCTGGCGTTCCCAAACGGAGGCACCGAGCGCGATGCCTGACAGCGGCGAATCCGCGATGCGTTGAGTGAGATTTTCGATCGGCCCCAACGCCGCGAATGTCGAAGGCTTGGGCAATTGCACCATGGCTGCCAGGTCGGACTGCTCGGCATCGATCGTTTCGATCTGTAATGCCAGTTCGGCAATCCGTCGGGCGAAACGATCGACCTCGGCCGGCAATACAGTCTTGAGGCCGATACCGTGCCATTCGTGATCGATCGGACGGCCAATGTCCGCCACGCGCTCGGCGAGTTCGGAGACGGCTTCGTGCGCCTTGCTGAAATCCACGCGCGACCATGCGGTCGGCGCGCCGAGCACGATATCGTTCGGGGCGTGACCGTCCTGCTTCAATCTGGTGAGTTGACCGATGACGGCATAGGGCGTGAGTCCAGCCTTGCCGTTCGCCCGGTGCAGACGTTCGGCATGGGCGTTCAAGCGATCACGTGCCTCGACGAGGCGCGCATTCAATGTATCGGACCAATCGCCTTTCGGCGTTCCGAGTTGCCAAGTCGTCGAAGCGGAAATTGATGTGAGCAATCGACCGGCTGGGTGTGGCTTGGTCGCAATCGCAGAGGGTCGGATCCGTCATTTGATCAGCGCGACATCGAGGGACTTCAACGCTGGAACAAGTCCTGCAAGCGTGACGAGATCGACCACGGGGGTTGCCGTGAGATTTGCCCCCACTGCGCGATCGTAGACAGCCGCGCAGTTCGTTTTCAGCAGCCTCGAATGATAGAGAATCCCGTCGAGGTCGGTCTGGTCATAGACGTCTTGGCTGAAGGCACGCGCCTCATCCTGAGCTTTTGCGCCATTGATATCGGTTGAGACGCCGAGCAGGAAGCAGCCATTGCCGCGCAGATCGAGCATCCGGAGCGGCCGCGTCGCGGCGACGCGCGTTGCGCCCCAGGCAAGAATCTCTGTCAGCATCACTTCGCGAGCGCTCACGCCTTCGTATCGGTCGCGCAGGATGGTCTCCGCTATACCGGTCGCAAGATTCTCTGCCGCATAGATCAGGGCAAAGCTCCTGCCTGGACTGGCGAAGCGCGTCTCGCCATAGCCCATGCCGAGCGGCGTGGCGCGAAACGTCAAGGGCGTGACGCGGACATAGTCGATGGGTTCGAAGCGACAGATCAGGCGCGCGATGGTCGCGGGATCGAGCCGCATGCGGTCAGCCGAAGTCGCGCTCGGCTGCCTTCACGACCCGGTCGCAATGCCCGCCCTTGAGCATCGCCAGCGGCGTCTGCATGTCGAGGCTGAAATGTGGCTGACGCAACCACAGCCACGCCGCGCGCGCGTCCGGGGCGACGCGCACGACGTCGGCAAGACCTGCTACCGGCCGCGCGTCGACGAACTGCTCGAGCGGATAGTCGCGTTTGCGCTCGCCGCGCAGGAGTCCGATCACGGCGCCGCGCCGATGCCATTCGTTGAGCGTCGAGCGCGGGATGCCGAGCCGGGCTTCGATCTCCCCCGCGCCAGCGACCAGGCCGGCCCAGCTTTCGACCGGGCGCGAAATTGCGTAGTCGGTCAGCCGCGCGATCCCGTCGTCACGGCTGATCCGTTCGCCGAGTCCCGCACCTTCGCTACGCTCTACCGGCCCGTCTGCCTCATAGGCCACGCGCACCGGAACGTCCGCAGCCTGATGCCGTCCGGCGTCGAGCAGTATCTCCCGAAGACGATCCTCGGCGAGCGGAATCCGGCCGCGTTCGGCAGCCGAGAGCGCGCTGATCGTGCGCGAGATTGCGTCGAGCAATTGTGCCATCTCGAAAATGGCGTCCCGCGGCGCGCCCGGGTTATGCCGGGCAAGTGCCGACCTCATTTCGGTTTCCGGTAGGCTCCGGAACTTCGGCGTGGCGGCGGACACAAGCATTGCAGCTTCTGCCATGATCGACTCCTTCGTCAATCGATATAGGCCGGTTTGTCCCGATTGTCCAGATTGGCCAATCGAGGCGAAATGCGCCGGTTCGCCACCCTGCTCAGGCGAAATTGCCGTCGAACGGTTCTCCGCGTTCTTCGATTTCGTGCGCGGTGTCGGTGCCCTCGTCAGGCGTATCGGGTTCGGGGTGCGGCGGGGTGGGGTCGGGCGGTTCGGGCGGGTTTGCTGGCTTTCCGGTCATCAGCGACATCCTCATGCTGTTGTCGAGGGACAACGCCTCCGGGCCGCGCATGTTCATTCGCGCGACAGGTTCGGGGCGAATGAGGGCCGATATCGGGTTCGAGCGTTGATGCGCGGAACGGGCCGCGGCAATTTTGCGCGCCGAATCCCGCCGTTCGGCGCGGACCACGCGCCGCGCGATTTGACCTGCACCCGCGCAGCGGCAACAAGCCGCATCATGCTCCTGCCACCCGACGATTCCGAGCCGCGTCGTCCGCACGCGGCCATCCGCGCCGGCTGGCTGGCGCTTGGCGGAGTCTTCGTGCTGCTCGGCGTGATCGGCGCCTTCCTGCCGCTGATGCCGACCACGATCTTCCTGATCCTCGCCGCCGCTTGCTTCGGCCGCTCCTCGCCGCGACTGGAGGCCTGGCTGCTCGATCATCCGCGTTTCGGGTCGACGCTGCGCGCGTGGCGGTCGGAGGGCGCGATCCCGCGGCGAGCCAAGATCTTCGCCTGCACCGGCATGACGATCGGCTTTGTGGTGTTCCTGATCACCGCGCATCCGCATCGCCTGCTGGCGGTCGCGGTCGCGCTGACGTTCATTGCCGTCGCCGCGTGGATCGTGTCGCGTCCGGTGCCCGGCGGGCATCGCTGACCCGACACATTCACGCCTGCCGGGATTTGGGTCTGCGCGCCACCCCTGATAAGGGGCTGCGCATCGGCGGCCCGATTCGGGAGAATCGCGCCGCAGCATTCAGGAGCTTACGCCACTATGGCATCGTACAAGGACCCGAGTTTTCAAGAGCGTGCCGAGCTCGCCAGACAGGCCAAGCAGAAGGCGCTCGACAAGCTGCGGGCCAAGCCGGCCGTCGATCCCGCCATTCTCGCCGAACGCGCCGCCGCGCGAGCAGAGCGCGAAAAGGCGGAGGCGGAAGCGCGCGCCGTGCGCAATGCCGAGCGCGAGCGCGCCCGCGAACAGGCCAAGGCCGAGAAGCAGGCCGCCGCCGAAGCCGCCGCGCTCGCGGCGCAGGCCGAGAAGCCGCCGGAGATGACCGAGGCCGAGCGCAAGGCCGCGCGCGACGCCCGCTATGCGGCGCGCAAGAACCGCAAGAAATAGCGGGGAACCGCCGGCCGGCCGGTCAGGCGAACAACTGGCCGCCCTTGATCATCTGCAGCATGCGACCCTGGACCGGCAACCCGTCGAACGGCGTGTTGCCGGCGGTCGCGGCGAGGCGCGCGACGTCGATGCGCCACGGCGCGTGGGGATCGAACAGGATCAGGTCGGCCGGCGCGCCCGGCGCCATCACGCCGCCCTCGACGCCGAGCAGCCGCGCGGGGTTGGTCGAGAGCAGGCGGAACAGGCCTTCGGTCGAGATCTGCCCGTCGCGGACCAGCGCGAGGCCCATCGGCAGCAACGTCTCCGCGCCCGCCATGCCGGGCGCCGAATCGGCGAACGGGAGGCGCTTGTCCTCAGGGCCGCGCGGGTCGTGCGCCGAGCACAGCACGTCGATCGTGCCGTCGGCGATCGCCTCCAGCGCCGCGCGCCGGTCCGACTCGTCGCGCAGCGGCGGCGACAGATGGGCGAAGGTGCGGAAGTCCGAGACCGCGATATCGGACAGATGGAGATGCGCCGGGCTGATGCCGCAGGTGACGGCCTGGCCGGCGGCCTTGGCGGCGCGGATCAGATCGAAACCGGCGGCGGTCGTGACCTGCCGGAAATGGATCGGCGCGCCGGCCTCGCGCGCCAGGCAGAGGTCGCGCATGATCGCGATCGGTTCGGCGATCGCGGGCGCGGAAGGAAGTCCGAGGCGGGTCGCAGTCTCGCCCGCGGTCGCGACCGCGTCGCCCGCAAGCCCGCCATCCTCGGCATGCGCGATGAACACGAGATCGTGCGCGTTGGCATATTTGAGCGCGCGCAGCATGACGCTCGAATCGGGAATCCAGCGCCGGCCGCACGACACCGCCTTCGCCCCCGATGCGTGCATCAGCCCATATTCGGCGAGCTCGCGGCCTTCGAGGCCACGCGTTGCGGCGGCGATCGGATGGATCCACAGATCGGGCTTGCCGGCGGCGGCGGCGCGCTGGATCAGACCGGGATCGTCGAGCGGCGGTGACTGATCGGGCATCAGCCCGGCGCGGGTGATGCCGCCGGCGCGCATCGCCGGCAGGTCGATCGCGAAGATGCCGAGATCGACGATCCCCGGCGCGATCATCGCGCCCGCCGCATCGAGTATGTCGGCGTCGGCGGGTGCATCGAAATACCCGACCGCGGCAATGCGCCCGTCGCGGATCAGCACGCCGCCGGGCGCGGTGCCGCCGGCCGGGTTGACGATCAGCCCGTTGAGGATGGCACGGTCCTTCATGCCCACCCGTCCACACCACGCCGCTTCCGCGTCAGCACGTCGAGACAGGCCATGCGGACGGCGACGCCCATCTCGACCTGTTCGGTGATCGCCGAACGTCGCTTGTCGTCGGCCACGCTGCTGGTGATCTCGACGCCGCGGTTCATCGGGCCGGGGTGCATCACCAGCGCGTCGGGCTTCGCGCGTTCGAGCCGCTCGGGGGTCAGCCCCCAGAAGGCGTGGAATTCGCGCGGCGAGGGGATGAAGCCGCCCGCCATGCGTTCGTTCTGCAGGCGCAGCATCATCACCACGTCGACATCGGCGATGCCGCGATCGAAATCGGTGAAGGCGGTGACGCCCATCCGCTCGATCGCCGGCGGCAGCAGGGTCGGCGGACCGACGACATGGACCTCGGCGGCGAGCGCGGTCAGCGCGAGGATGTTCGAGCGCGCGACCCGGCTGTGCATGATGTCGCCGCAGATCGCGACCTTGAGTCCGGCGATCGCGCCCTTGCGGCGGCGGATCGTCAGCGCGTCGAGCAACGCCTGGGTCGGATGCTCGTGCCAGCCGTCGCCGGCGTTGAGCACCGGGCAGTCGACCTTGTCGGCGATCAGCCGCACCGCGCCCGAACTCTGGTGGCGGATGACGATGCAGTCGGCGCGCATCGCGTTGAGCGTCATCGCCGTATCGATCAGCGTCTCGCCCTTCTTCACGCTCGACTGCGCGGCATGCATGTTGACGACGTCGGCACCCAGCCTTTTGCCGGCGATCTCGAACGAGAGAAGCGTGCGTGTGCTGTTTTCGAAGAAGGCATTGATCAGCGTCATGCCCGACAGCCGGTCGTCATGCTTCGAGGCGCTGCGGTTGAGATCGACCCACTGCTCCGCCTCGTCGAGCAGGAACGAAATCTCGTGCGGCTGCAAGCCCGAAATGCCGGTCAGATGACGATGGGGGAATGCCTGGGCACCGTGGAGCCCGAAGGCTGACGAGGAAGAGGCGGCCGGCATCGGTTCGGGGCGTTAGCGCCGCGACGGAGCAAGCTCAAGTAGGTCGCATCGTGGTGCGGCGCATCGGCGATTTCCCTGGTTCGATCCACCATAACAGGGCGGTTTTCGCGATTTGGCCCGTTTATCAGGGATCAACGAGGGGTGGAAAGGCGTCCGGCCGGAAAAATAGATCATGATTACAAGGTCTTGATCCGAAAGAACCGACGCACCTGTTATCGTGCAGAACAGGGGATGCGATTTTGCAGAACAGGTCGGATTCGATGTCGTAACAGGTCGAATGGCTTGCATAACAGGACGGCTTCCGAAGCGGTCCGAAACCGTCGACCTCGTTCCCGGACCAACCGGCGCTTGAAGCCACCGGGGCGGGATGCTAGCCGCGCGGCCATGTCCGTAGACACCAAAACCGTCCGCAAGATCGCCAGCCTGGCCCGCATCGCCGTCACCGACGCCGAGGCGGAAGCGTTGGTGCCCGAACTCAACAACATCCTCGGCTGGATCGAGCAACTCCGCGAGGTCGACACGTCGCAGGTCGAGCCGATGACCGCGGTGATCGCCAATACGCTGCGGCTGCGCGACGATGTCGTCACCGATGGCGGGATCCGCGACAAGGTGCTGGCGAACGCACCGCAGGCCGAGCATGGATTTTTCGCGGTGCCGAAGGTGATCGAGTGACGATGGCACATCGGCATTCGATCATCCCCGCGCCGGCGGCTTTAAAGCCCCTCCCCTTCAGGGGAGGGGTTGGGGTGGGGGACTCCGACAGTCGGTTTCGATGCCGGAAACGGCGCTTGATCTCGTCCGATGTAGCTCGCTTCGCTCGCCCCCACCCCAACCCCTCCCCTGAAGGGGAGGGGCTTGCACAGTGCACTTCGACAGCCCCCACGGAATTGACCCTATGACCGTCCTCACCGACCTCGGCGTCGCCGCGATCCGCGACGGCGTCCGCGACGGCGCCTTCTCGGCGCGCGAAGTCGCCGGCGCCTTCGTCGACGCGGTCGCCGCCGCCAAGCCGTTGAACGCCTTCCTCGTCGAGACGCCCGAGCATGCGTTCGCCGCTGCGGACGCGGCCGATGCGGCGCGCGTCTCCGGTACGCTCAAGCCGCTGTCCGGCGTCCCGATCGGCATGAAGGATCTGTTCTGCACCGAAGGCGTCGAGACGACGGCGGCCAGCCTGATCCTCGGCGGCTTCACGCCGCGTTATGAATCGACGGTCTCGGGCAATCTGTGGGCGGCCGGCGCCGGCATGCTCGGCAAGCTCAACATGGACCAGTTCGCGATGGGCTCGTCGAACGAGACCAGCGCGTTCGGCACCGTGATCTCGCCGTGGCGGCGCAAGGATGGCGGCAATGCGCCGCTGGCGCCGGGCGGCTCGTCGGGCGGCAGCGCGGCGGCGATCTCGGCGCGGCTGTGCCCGGCGGCGACCGGCACCGATACCGGCGGCTCGATCCGCCAGCCCGCCGCCTTCACGGGCATCGCCGGCATCAAGCCCACCTATGGCCGCTGTTCGCGCTGGGGCGTCGTCGCCTTCGCGTCGTCGCTCGACCAGGCCGGGCCGATGGCGCGCGACGTGCGGGACTGCGCGATCATGCTCGAGGCGATGGCCGGGTTCGACGCCAAGGACAGCACCTCGCTGCAGCTCGACGTGCCGCGCTGGGAGGCTGGGCTGTCGAGCGGTCTCGCGGGCAAGAAGGTGGGTATCCCCAAGGAATATCGGGTCGACGGGATGCCGGCCGAGATCGAGGCACTGTGGGAGCAGGGCATCGCCTGGCTGAAGGATGCCGGCGCCGAGATCGTCGAGGTGTCGCTGCCGCACACCCGCTATGCGCTGCCGACCTATTACATCATCGCGCCGGCCGAGGCGTCGTCGAACCTCGCGCGCTATGACGGCGTCCGCTATGGCCTGCGCGACCTGCCCGACGGTGCGGGCCTGCAGGACATGTATGCCGCGACGCGCGCCGCCGGCTTCGGCCCCGAGGTCAAGCGCCGGATCATGATCGGCACCTATGTGCTGTCGGCCGGATTCTACGACGCCTATTACAATCAGGCGCAGAAGGTCCGCACGCTCATCGCGCAGGATTTCGACCGGGCCTGGGAAAGCTGCGACCTGCTGCTGACGCCGACCGCGCCATCGGCCGCCTTCGCGCTCGGCGAGAAATCGGCGGATCCGATCGCGATGTATCTGAACGACGTCTTCACCGTGCCGTCGTCGCTGGCGGGGCTGCCGGCGATGTCGGTGCCGGGCGGGCTCGACGGGCAGGGGCTGCCGCTGGGGCTCCAGATCATCGGCAGGGCGCTTGATGAGCAGGGCGTGCTGAACGCATCGCTGGCGATCGAGGAGCGAGCGGGGTTCGCGGCGCGGCCGGGGAAGTGGTGGTAAGCGGCGGACCTCTGCTCGACAGGTAATACCTGCGATGGTAAAACCGAGAGCATGGGCAAGGTCAGCAATCTCACGGTCAAGGGACAAGTCACGATCCCCAAGGATGTACGCGACGCGCTGGGACTCAAGCCCGGCGAGCCGGTGGAGATCGAGTGGCGCGGCGGAGACGAGGCGGTGATTCGCAAGCCGCGTTTCGATCGTGAATCCGAAATCGCGAGGATTCGCGCGGAGATCGAAGCCGCGGTCGCTGACTTTCCAAGCCTGCAGCCAGGCAGGTCCACGGACGATATCATGCGCGAGATTCGAGGGAATGAAGCTTTCCCGCCATGATCATGCTGGATACGAATATCGTGATCGACCTGCTGCAGCATGATCCGCGATGGCACAACTGGTCGACCGCGGCGCTTGCAATGGCGCGCGCCGAAGCCAAGGTCGGGGTCAGTGCGATCGTCGTCGCGGAATTGGGCGCGGTGAGCGGCGATCTCGCCGTTCTCATGGATCGGCTCGAGCGGGCAGGGCTTTCGGTCCATGATTTCGGCGCGCTGCCCGCCCACCGGGCCGGCGTGGTGCACCGCGCATACCGCAAGGCGGGCGGACAACGTGACAAGATCCTCGCCGATTTTCTCATCGGCGCGCATGCTGAGGCCGAGGCAGATGCCTTGATCACCCGCGATCCGCGGCCTTATCGCAGCTATTTTCCATCGCTTGTGCTCATCAGCCCTTCGAAAGACGATCATGACTGAATCCACCTACCGCATCCAGGGCGCCACCGGCGATTGGGAGGTCGTGATCGGCCTCGAGGTCCACGCCCAGATCACGTCGAACGCCAAGCTGTTCTCCGGCGCGGCGACCGAATTCGGCGCCGAACCCAATTCGCAGGTCAGCCTGATCGACGCGGCGATGCCCGGCATGCTGCCGGTGCCCAACGGCGAATGCATCCGCCAGGCCGTGCGCACCGGGATGGCGATCGATGCGCAGATCAACCGCTGGTCGCGCTTCGACCGCAAGAATTATTTCTATGCCGATCTGCCGCAGGGCTATCAGATCAGCCAGCTGTATCACCCGCTGGTGGGCGAGGGCGCGATCGAGATCGAACCCGCTGAGGGGGTGACCAAGACGATCGGCGTCGAGCGGATCCATGTCGAGCAGGATGCCGGCAAGCTGATGCACGATCAGCACCCGACCAGCTCCTATGTCGATCTCAACCGCTGCGGCGTCGCGCTGATGGAGATCGTCTCGCGGCCCGACATGCGGTCGCCCGCGGAAGCCGGCGCCTATGTGAAGAAATTGCGGTCGATCCTGCGCTATGTCGGTTCGTGTGACGGCAATATGGAAGAGGGATCGATGCGCGCCGACGTCAACGTCAGCGTGCGCCGGCCCGGCGCGGAACTGGGCACGCGGACCGAGACCAAGAACGTCAATTCGGTGCGCTTCGTGATGGCGACGATCGAATCGGAGGCCAACCGCCAGGTCGACGTGATCGAGGCGGGCGGCAGGATCGTCCAGGAAACCCGCCAGTTCATCCCCGAGACCGGCAAGACCGAGTCGATGCGATCGAAGGAGGATGCGCACGACTATCGCTATTTCCCCGATCCCGACTTGCTGCCGCTGGTGCTCGACGATGACTTTCTCGCCGCATGCCGCGCCAGCCTGCCCGAACTGCCCGACGCCAAGCGCAAGCGCTACGAGACCGCGCTCGGCCTGACGCCTTATGCGGCCGCGGTGATCACCGCCGACGTCGAGACCGCGCGCTGGTTCGAGGCGCTGCTCGACGCGTGTGGCGATCCGGCGCTGGCGCGGGCGGCGTCGAACTGGCTGACCTCCGACCTGTTCGGCGCGCTCAACCGGCTGGGCAAGGACATCGTCGACAGCCCGGTCAGCCCCGCCCAGGGCGCCGAACTGTTGAAGCTGGTCGCCGACAAGACGCTGTCGGGCACGCTCGCCAAGCAGGTGTTCGAGATCATGCTCGAAACCGGCGACGATCCGTCGAAGATCGTCGAGGAAAAGGGCCTCAGGCAGACCAGCGACACCGGCGCGATCGAGGCGGCGATCGCCGACGTGATGGCGGCCAATGCCGACAAGGTCGCCGATTATCGCGGCGGCAAGGACAAATTGTTCGGCTTCTTCGTCGGCCAGACGATGAAGGCGATGGGCGGCAAGGCGAATCCGGGCGTCGTGAACGAACTGCTCAAGAAGGCGCTGGGCTGAACCCAAGTCCTCCGCGGCTGCGCTGCATCGCTCCGAAACGGATCGATTGGCGCGGCCGACGCGCTTGCCACGGACTTTGCGGCGACTAATATGCTCGGCGGGGCGAGCTGTGCGCAATGCGCAGCGACACGGGGGAGATTGCAGCAATGACTGGCGTACATACTGCCGTCCTGGTGGGGGTTTGTATTGCGATGACATGGCCTGGGGCGGCCGTGGCGCAGGATAGGGCGGTTGCCGTCCCGCCTGGCGCCGCCGCGCCGGCGGCCGGCACGGGGCCGGCAAGTCCTTCAGCCTATCTTGCCGACAGCGTGTCGCCGTTCGGCACGGTCGCGGCGAGTGACGAGGCACGCGCGGCGGTGACGATGCCGAAGATCGCCTTCACGCCGACCGGCGCGGAAGCGAAGGATTTCGACAAATATTATGTCTTCCATCGGCCCGGCGCCGATTTCGCCACGGCCTACGGGGACATCTCCGAATGCGACGGCTATGCGCGCGGCCTGTCCAGCGGTGTCGGCTATCAGCAGACGCCCTATCCCTATGCGGGGACCATGGCCGGCGCCGTCGGCGGTGCGATCGGCAATGCGATGGTCGCCGCGATCTTCGGGTCCGCCGAGAAGCGGCGTCTTCGCCGCGTCAACATGCGGACCTGCATGAACTTCAAGGGCTATGAGCGCTACGGGCTGCCCAAGTCAGTGTGGGAAGCGTTCAATTTCGAGGAGGGGCTGGACGGCGTGAGCGAGGGGGATCGCAAGCGCTATTTGATGCAGCAGTCGCTGGTCGCCTCCGCGCCGGAGAAGCCGCAGGGCGAGGGGCTGGGGCTGTGAGGCATATCCTGGGCGCGATGCTCGCGCTGTCGCTTGCCGCGCCGGCCGCCGCGAAGGACATCGTGTTCGTCACGACGTCGTCTGTCTCCGACAAGCCGCAGGTCTCGCTCGATCCCGCGCAGGCCTATGTCCTCGTTCGCGCGGATGCGCCGACTGCGCTTCATCTGATGCGGATGCCGAATGCGGAGGATCAGGCCGCCTACGACAAGCTTCGTGCCGAGGCGCTTGCCAAGGCCCGCGAGAAATATGCGAAGAAGCGCGCGGCTTACGAGCGCGCGAAGGCCGCAGCCGCGAAGGCCAAGGGGAATGCCAGTCTGCCAGTTCCGCCGGAGCCGATCGAACCGACCGAAAGCAATTTCGAGTTCACCGCGTTTGGCCTGATGGCCGGCGTGCCGATCGGCCCGACCTATCGCTTTGCCAAGCAGGACGGCGGCTTCTCGACCTATCTGCAGGCGGTCACGCCTGGCCGTTACCGAATCTATGGGCCGATCGCGGTCTTTGGCAGCCAAGGCGTCGTCGGAAGCTGCCTGTGCATGGGAAGCGTCGCCTTCGAGGCCAAGGTGGGCGAGATCACGGACCTGGGAACGATGCTCGTAAAACCCCAGCAGGACGCGGCGGCGGATGCCGATCCGGTCAGGGTCGCGGTGACGGCCTTTCGCATCCAGCCCGCCACGGCCGAGACGCCGGTGGATCCACGATTGAAGGCGATGACGATCCGCCCGGCCGCCTATCGTCCCGTCGGCAAGCTCCCCAATTACTTCGGGGTGGCGATCGACCGTCTGCCGGAAATTCCAGGGGTGATGCGCTACGATCGCGACCGCATTATCGATCTGACCGCACAGGATTGAACGCGGCGCAGCCGACTTATGCCCGCGTATCCGGGTCGCCTTCGATATCGCCCTGATCCGGGACGGCTGGATCGGCGAGGCCCGAGGCGTTCGGATCGTCGACCGGCGCCGGCGTGTCGGTATCGCCATCGGGCGGCACGATCTCGGGCGGTGTCTGGCCCGGCTGATCGGGCGGGCTGTCGGGGAATGGATCGGGTGGTACGGTGGCCATGTTGGCTCTCCTTCACATGGAGAAACGTCCTTGCCGCGTGGTTCGATCCATGGCGCGCTTGCCCTGAACGCAGGCATTGCTATAGACGCGCCCGCACTGCGGTGTCCAAGCGGGCGTGGCGGAACTGGTAGACGCGCTGGATTTAGGTTCCAGTATCGCAAGATGTGGGGGTTCGAGTCCCTTCGCCCGCACCAGTCCGTCACCGGCGCGCTTCCATCGCCCCGAGACTATCCGATTAAAGGCAACAACGAGCAATGCAGACTGTCGAGACGTTGAACGAGGGCCTGAAGCGCGCCTACACGCTCACCATCAGCGCGAAGGACATCGACGCGCGGGTCGAAAAGGAGATCAAGAAGGCGGCGCCGCAGATGCGCATGCCCGGTTTCCGCCCCGGCAAGGTGCCCGCCAACCTGATCCGCAAGATGCATGGGCCCGCGCTGTCGCAGGACGCACTCAACACGTCGATCCAGGAAGGCGTGCAGCAGCTGCTGTCCGAACAGAAATTGCGCCCGGCGATGCAGCCGTCGGTCGAGCTGGAAGAGGGCTATGAGATCGGCAAGGATGCCGCGGTCAAGGTCGAGGTCGAGGTGCTGCCCGACGTGCCGGCGCCGGTGATCGAGGGGCTGAAGCTCGAGCGGCTGACCGTGCCGGTCGCCGACGCGCAGATCGACGAGGCGGTCGGCCGCATCGCCAGCCAGAACAAGAGCTTCGAAGATGCCGCCAGCGATCATGCGGCGCAGACCGGCGATCTCGTCGTCATGGACTTCATCGGCAAGGTCGACGGCGTGCCGTTCGACGGCGGCACCGGCGAGGGCATGTCGGTCGAGATCGGCAGCGGCCAGCTGATCCCAGGCTTCGAGGACCAGCTGATCGGCGTGAAGGCCAATGACGAGAAGACCATCGATGTCACCTTCCCTGAGGACTACAATGCCGAAAATCTGAAGGGCAAGGCGGCGACGTTCGACCTCGTCATCCAGGTGGTGAAGACCCCCAGGGAGACGGCGGCCGACGACGCGTTCGCCAAGCAGCTCGGCCTCGAGGGCATCGACCAGCTCCGCGACCTGATCAAGGGCCAGATCGAGCAGGAGCATCAGGGCCTGACGCGCACGCACATGAAGCGCAAGCTGCTCGACCAGCTCGCCGCGAGCCATGATTTCGAGGTTCCGCCGACGATGGTCGAGATGGAATTCAACCAGATCTGGCAGCAGCTCGAGCATGAAGCCAGCCACGAGGCCGACCCGCAAGCGGCGATGGCGGAGCTCGAAGCCGATCGCGACGATTATCGCCGCATCGCCGAGCGCCGCGTTCGTCTGGGCCTGCTGTTGTCCGAGATCGGCCAGGCCAATGGCGTCGAGGTCAGCCAGGGCGAGATGCAGCGCCTGATCGCGCAGGCCGCGCAGCAATATCCGGCCGGCGACCGCGAGCGCTTCATCCAATATGTCCAGCAGGAGCCGATGGCCGCCGCCCAGCTGCGGGCGCCGCTCTATGAGGACAAGGTCGTCGACTTCCTGTTCGCCAAGGCCGAGGTCAGCGACCGCGAGGTGACGCGCGAATTGCTCGAGGCCGAGATCGAAGCGGACGAGGACGGCAAGGTCCACGTCCATGGCCCGGGCTGCGGCCATGATCACCACGATCATGACCATGGGCATGACCATGGGCATGACCATGGGCATGACGATGATGCCGAGGTTCCGGCCATCGAGGGTGGCGAGTCCGCGGCGACCGCCGAGCCGGTCGCCGAAGCTGAACCGGCTGTCGTGACCGAGGCCGAATCTGAAACCGAGGACGCGGAACCCAAGGCCGCGAAGAAGGCCGCCACGAAGAAGACTGCTGCGAAGACGGAATCCGCTGACGAGGGCGATGCCGATGAGAAGAAGCCGGCGGCCAAGAAGGCGCCGGCCAAAAAGAAGGCGGCTGCTGCAGAATAAACCCTTCCCCCATCAAGGGGGAAGGAATCGAGTGGGGACCATGATTGGGCAGTTACCGACCTCGCATCGCAGTGCTTTTGCCGTGCTACAATGAGGAAACGGCGATCGCGCAGACCGTCGCCGCCTTTCGCGCCGCGCTGCCCGACGCGGCAATCTACGTGTTCGACAACAACAGCGCGGACCGCACCGTCGCGGTCGCGCGCGCGGCGGGCGCGATCGTCCGGACCGAGCGGATGCAGGGCAAGGGCCATGTCGTCCGGCGGATGTTCGCCGATGTCGAAGCCGACATCTATGTGATGGCCGATGGCGATGCGACCTATGATGCCGCCGCCGCCCCGGCGATGATCGCGCGGCTGGTCGAAGAGCGGCTCGACATGATGGTGGGCGCACGCGAATCCGAGGTGCAGGCCGCCTATCGCCGCGGCCACCGGCTCGGCAACCTTGCGCTGACCGGGCTGCTCGCGCGGCTGTTCGGCCGCAGTTTCACCGACATCCTCTCGGGTTACCGCATCTTCTCGCGGCGTTTCGTCAAGAGTTTCCCGGTGCTGTCGTCGGGCTTCGAGATCGAGACCGAGATCAGCGTCCACGCGCTCGAGCTGCGCATGCCGGTCGGCGAGCAGGTGACCGCCTATGCCGCCCGGCCCGAAGGCTCCGAATCGAAGCTGTCGACCTACCGCGACGGCTGGCGGATCTTCCGCACGATCGCCACGCTCTACCGGATCGAGCGTCCCGTGCTGTTCTTCGGCAGCATCGGCCTGGCGCTGGCGCTGGCGGCGATCATGCTGTCGGTCCCGCTGCTGTTCACCTGGTTCGAAACCGGCAAGGTGCCGCGCTATCCGACCGCGATCCTCTCGACCGGGCTGATGACCGTCGCCTTCCTCAGCTTCGTCTGCGGGCTGATCCTCGACACCGTCGTCCACGGGCGGCGCGAGATGCGGCGGCTCGCCTATCTCTCGCACCCGGCGCCGGGCGAGCCCGCCGCCTGACGCAAACCCCTTGAAGCCATCCTGCTTTGACCCGATGTAGGGCGTGGCAAGAGGCAAAGAACGGATATCGATACCCCATGAGCGATCTGCACGACAAGATTCTCTCCGGCGAACATTATGCCGGACTCGTTCCCATCGTCATCGAGCAGTCGAATCGGGGCGAGCGCTCGTTCGACATTTTCTCGCGGCTGTTGCGCGAACGGATCATTTTCGTGACCGGCGGCGTCGAGGATCATATGGCCTCGCTGATCACCGCCCAGCTGCTGTTCCTCGAATCGGAAAATCCGAAGAAGGAAATCTGGATGTACATCAACTCGCCGGGCGGGGTCGTGACGGCCGGCATGGCGATCCACGACACGATGCAATATATTCGTCCGCGCGTCGGCACGGTGTGCATCGGCCAGGCGGCGTCGATGGGCAGCTTCCTGCTCGCGGCCGGCGAACCCGGCATGCGCGTGGCGCTGACCAATGCGCGGATCATGATCCATCAGCCTTCCGGCGGCGCACAGGGCCAGGCGACCGACATCGAGATCCAGGCCAAGGAAATCCTGCGCATCCGGCACCGGATGAACGAACTCTACGCGCAATATACCGGCAAGCCGATCGACGTGATCGAGCTCGCGATGGAGCGCGACAAGTTCCTCAGCGCCGACGAGGCCAAGGCCTATGGCCTGATCGACCAGGTGTTCGACAAAAGGCCGACTCCGGCCGAGGAACAGGCTGCGGCCTCCGCATCGGCGGCGGGCTGATCACGGTTCCGCTTTTCCCGGCGCGCGGGAAAAGCGGTTCCGGGCGGCGTCATGGCGACGAAATATTCGCCATTGCCGCCTATTATGGTCGCGGGCTAGGATGCCCGCGGCGTTAACGGGCCTCACGTGGCCAGGGATGATGTGATGACGAAGCTGACTGGCGGCGATTCGAAGAGCACCTTGTACTGCTCCTTCTGCGGAAAATCGCAGCACGAGGTGCGCAAGCTCATCGCGGGCCCGACCGTGTTCATCTGCGACGAGTGCGTCGAGCTGTGCAACGACATCATCCGCGAGGAGACCAAATCGGCGCTCGTCAGCCGCAAGGATGGCGGCGTGCCGACCCCGCAGGAGATCTGCGACGTCCTCGACGATTATGTGATCGGCCAGTCGCGCGCCAAGCGCGTGCTCTCGGTTGCCGTCCACAATCACTACAAGCGGCTCAACCATGGCGCCAAGGGCGCCGATGTCGAGCTTGCCAAGTCGAACATCCTGCTCGTCGGCCCCACCGGCTGCGGCAAGACCCTGCTCGCGCAGACGCTCGCCAAGACCTTCGACGTGCCGTTCACGATGGCCGATGCGACCACGCTGACCGAGGCCGGCTATGTCGGCGAGGATGTCGAGAACATCATCCTCAAGCTGCTCCAGGCGAGCGACTACAACGTCGAGCGCGCGCAGCGCGGCATCGTCTATATCGACGAGATCGACAAGATCAGCCGCAAGGCCGAGAACCCTTCGATCACCCGCGATGTCTCGGGCGAGGGCGTGCAGCAGGCTTTGCTCAAGCTGATGGAAGGCACGACCGCGTCGGTGCCCCCGCAGGGCGGCCGCAAGCATCCGCAGCAGGAATTCCTGCAGGTCGACACCACGAACATCCTGTTCATCTGCGGCGGCGCCTTCTCGGGCCTCGAGAAGATCATCGCCGATCGCCTGCAGGGCAAGTCGATCGGCTTCGGCGCGTTCGTCGCGGCGCCCGACGAGCGCCGCACCGGCGAGGTGCTGCGCCAGGGCGAGCCCGAGGATCTGCTGAAGTTCGGCCTGATCCCCGAATTCGTCGGCCGCCTGCCGGTGATCGCGACGCTCGAGGATCTCGACACCGATGCGCTGGTCAAGATCCTGTCCCAGCCGAAGAATGCGCTGGTCAAGCAGTACCAGAAGCTGTTCGAGATGGAGGGCGTGAAGCTGGGCTTCACAGACGACGCGCTGGTCGCGATCGCCAAGAAGGCGATCGACCGCAAGACCGGCGCCCGCGGCCTGCGCTCGATCCTCGAGGGGATTTTGCTCGACACGATGTTCGACCTGCCGTCGATGGACAATATCGACGAGGTGGTCGTCGACAAGGATGTGATCGAGGGCCGCAAGGATCCGGTGCGGGTCTATTCCAACAAGGAAAAGACCGGCGACGCGGCCTGACAGGTAACCCCTCTACCGCTTGCGGGAGAGGGACAGGCCTGCGCAGCAGGCCAGGGTGAGGGCCTGAAGGGCGAGACCCGCTCAGGCCCTCACCCTCGCCGCCTTCGGCGTCTTTCCCTCTCCCGCAAGCGGTAGAGGGCAGGGTTCATGCCGTTTCGATCGTACTGACGGACTTCGTACGTCCGAAGGAAATTCCCGACCGCATCATGACCACATAAGACGCCAGCGCCAGGAACAGTCCGGTGAACCACGCATAGGCATAGAGCCCGGTCCAGAACGCCCCGATCCAGCCGAACATGCCGGGCGCGGCGGTCGCGAGGAAGCCCGGCAGGTTGGGCAGCACGCCGATCGCGAACGCCGCCAGCGCCGCACTGTTCCAGCCATTGCCATAGCTGTAGCGGCCGCCCTCGCGGTAGAGATCGTCGACGTCCAGCTGCGTCCGGCGCACCAGCCAGTAATCGGCGATCAGGATGCCCGCGATCGGACCCAGCAGCGCGCTGTAGCCGGTCAGCCAGACGAAGATGTAGCCGCCGGTGGTCTCCAGCAGCTTCCACGGCATGATCAGCACGCCGATCACCGCGGTGATCAGCCCGCCCAGCCGGTAGGAGATGCGCCGCGGCGACAGCGACGAGAAATCATAGGCCGAGCAGACGAGGTTGGCGGCGATGTTGCACGAGATCGTGTCGATGCTGATCACGATCAGCCCCAGCAGCACGAACGGGCCGGCGAGCTTGCCCGAAAGCTCGACCGGATCCCAGATCGCCGTGCCGTAGATCACGACGGTCGCCGAGGTGGTGATCACGCTGGCGAGCGCGATCAGCCCCATCGTCGGCGGCAGGCCGATCGCCTGGCCGATGATCTGGTCGCGCTGGCTGCGGGCGAAGCGGGTGAAATCGGGGATGTTGAGCGCCAGCGTGCCCCAGAAGCCGATCATCGCGGTCAGCGACGGCCAGAACACTTGCCAGAACTCGCCGGCGCGGGCGCCGCCGGGTGCGAAGGCCGACGGCGTCGCGAAGATCGGGCCGAACCCGCCCGCGCTGTCGACCGCCCACCACACCAGCGCCGCGCAGACGAGGATCTTGGCCGGCGCGGTCCAGCTTTCGAGTCGCCGGATCGTCGTCAGCCCCTTGCTGACGAAGAACAGCTGCAACAGCCAGAAGATCGCGAATGCGATCAATTGGCCTGGGCCGATGCCGAGCAGCGGCAGCTTCACGCCTTTCAGGTCGGCGCCGACGAAGATGCCGAGCAGGGTCAGCAGTGCCTCGCCGCCGATCCAGGTCTGGATGCCGAACCAGCCGCAGGCGACCAGCGCCCGCGCGATTGCCGGCAACCGCGCGCCGCGCGTGCCGAACGCCGCGCGCGCCAGCACGGCATAGGGAATGCCATGGCGCGTGCCGGCATGGCCGATCAGCAGCAGCGGCACCAGGATGACCAGATTGCCCAGCAGCACCGTGCTCGCGGCCTCGCCCGCCGACATGCCCTGCTCGATCAGCCCCGCCGCCAGCATCCAGCTGGGCACCGCGACGATCATGCCCACCCACAAGGCCGCGAAATGATACCATGCCCAGTTGCGCTGGCCGGCGACGGTCGGCGCGAGATCGGGGTTCCACAGCGTGTCGGGGATTCGGGTCATGCGGCCTCCTTCGCGCGATCCTTCGCAGCGTGGCGAGTGTTGCGGCGCAGGGCGGCTTCATCAACCGGTTTTGCCCGCGGTGCGGCCACGGCGCGTTCCTCCGAATCGGGAATTGGCCCCGAATCCGCGTGTTTAACCCTGAAAGATTGATGCCGTGCCCCCGCGCACCATATAAGGTGACATTGGGCATCCCATTTCGGTGCCCGTGGAGTATCGATGACCCAGAGTTTCCCAGTCCTGCCGCTGCGCGATATCGTCGTGTTTCCGCAGATGATCGTTCCCCTGTTCGTTGGTCGCGACAAGTCGGTCGCCGCGCTCGAAACCGCGATGACGGCCGACAAGGAGATTTTTCTCGTCGCCCAGCTCGATCCCGCCGAGGACGATCCCGATCGCGACGATCTCTACGACATGGGCGTGATCGCGACCGTGCTGCAGCTGCTCAAGCTCCCCGACGGCACCGTCCGCGTGCTGGTCGAGGGCCGGCAGCGCGCGACGCTGGAAACGCTGGAGGCAGCCGGCGACCATCTGACCGGTACCGTCGCGCTGATCGAAGACGTCGAGGCCGAGGGGCCGGAGACCACCGCATTGATGCGCTCGGTCGTCGATCAGTTCGAGAATTATGCCAAGCTCAACAAGAAATTGCCCGCCGAGACCGCGGTCCAGCTCGGCGAGATCGAGGATGCGTCGCGTCTCGCCGATGCGGTCGCCGCCAACCTGGCAATCAAGGTTGCCGACAAGCAGGCACTGCTCATCGAGCGCGACCCGTCGCGCCGGCTGGAAATGACCTTCGCCTTCATGGAGGGTGAGCTGGGCGTGCTGCAGGTCGAGAAGAAGATCCGCAGCCGCGTCAAGCGCCAGATGGAGAAGACCCAGCGCGAATATTATCTGAACGAGCAGCTCAAGGCGATCCAGCGCGAGCTGGGCAATGAGGGCGAGGAAGGCGAGGGCGACGAGATCGCCGAGCTTGCCGCCAAGATCGCCAAGCTCAAGCTGAGCAAGGAGGCGCACACCAAGGCGACCAACGAGCTCAAGAAGCTCAAGACGATGGCGCCGATGTCCGCCGAGGCGACGGTGGTGCGCAATTATCTCGACGTGCTGCTGGGCCTGCCGTGGGGCAAGAAGTCCAAGCTCAAGAAGGATATCGCCGCCGCCGAGGCGGTCCTCAACGAGGATCATTATGCGCTCGACAAGGTCAAGGACCGGATCGTCGAATATCTCGCGGTGCAGGCGCGCACCAACAAGCTGAAGGGGCCGATCCTGTGCCTCGTCGGCCCGCCGGGCGTGGGCAAGACCTCGCTCGGCCGCTCGATCGCCAAGGCGTGCGGGCGCGAGTTCGTGCGCCAGTCGCTGGGCGGCGTGCGTGACGAGGCCGAAATCCGCGGCCATCGCCGCACCTATATCGGCTCGCTGCCGGGCAAGATCGTGTCGAACCTCAAAAAGGCCGGCACCAGCAACCCGCTGTTCCTGCTCGACGAGATCGACAAGCTGGGCCAGGATTTCCGCGGCGATCCCGCCTCGGCGCTGCTCGAGGTGCTCGACCCCGAGCAGAACAGCAAGTTCCAGGACCATTATCTCGAGGTCGACATCGACCTGTCGGACGTGATGTTCGTGACCACCGCGAACACGCTGAACCTGCCGCAGCCTTTGCTCGATCGCATGGAGATCATCCGGCTCGAAGGCTATACTGAGGACGAGAAGGTCGAGATCGCCAAGCGCCATCTGCTGCAGAAGCAGATCGAGGCGCATGGCCTGAAGCCGGACGAGTTCGTGCTGACCGACGAGGGCCTGCGCGCGCTGATCCAGTTCTACACGCGCGAGGCCGGCGTCCGCACGCTCGAGCGCGAGATCGCCAAGCTTGCGCGCAAGGCGCTACGCCGCATCCTCGAAGGCAAGGTCGAATCGGTCGTGATCACGCCGGACAATCTTGCGGACTTCGCGGGCGTTCGGAAGTTCCGCTATGGGCTGGGCGAGGAAGAGCATCAGATCGGGGCAGTCACCGGGCTCGCCTGGACCGAGGTCGGCGGCGAATTGCTGACGATCGAGGCGGTCACCGTGCCGGGCAAGGGGCTGGTCTCGACCACCGGCAAGCTCGGCGACGTGATGAAGGAATCGGTGCAGGCGGCCTTCTCGTTCGTGAAGGCGCGCAGCCCCAGCTACGGGATCAAGCCCAGCGTGTTCGCGCGCAAGGACATCCACATCCATCTGCCCGAGGGCGCGGTGCCCAAGGACGGCCCCTCGGCCGGTATCGGCATCGTCACGACGATCGTCTCGACCCTGACCGGCATCGCCGTGCGCCGCGACATCGCGATGACCGGCGAGGTCACCTTGCGCGGCCGGGTGCTGCCGATCGGCGGGCTCAAGGAGAAATTGCTCGCGGCGATGCGCGGCGGCATCGGCACCGTGCTGATCCCGGCGGAGAATGAGAAGGATCTCGTCGAGATCCCCGCGAACATCCGCGAGACGCTCAAGATCATTCCGGTCGCGCACGTCGACGAGGTGCTGCGACTCGCGCTGACGCAGCCGCTCGATCCGATCGTGTGGACCGAGGCCGACGAGCTCGCGGCGCTGCCCCCGCCGCCGATCGCGGGGGCTGCGACCGATGGCGACGCGGTGAAGCACTAACCTATGTAACGGACGGTCGAATCGTCTTCGAACCGACGCATTTTCGTCATTCTGGCGCGGTTTCCCTTTGACAGCCCTGGCATCGTTCGCCTTACTGCGCGCCGGCCTGAAAGCCGTGATTCCTTACAAGAAACGATCAGAAATAGGGGTTCCCTGGGCATGAACAAACAAGAGCTGATCGGCGCGGTCGCCGACGCGTCGGGGTTGTCGAAAAGCGATGCGAGCAAGGCGGTCGAAGCCGTGTTCGATTCCGTCGGCAGCGCGCTCAAGCGGGGAGACGAGGTCCGTCTCGTCGGGTTCGGCACCTTCTCCGTCTCGAAGCGCAAGGCCTCGACCGGCCGCAATCCGCGCACCGGCGAGACCATGACGATCAAGGCGTCGAGCCAGCCCAAGTTCAAGGCCGGCAAGGGCCTCAAGGATCTCGTCAACTGATTATTCGCAGGTGATGCCGACCCCCGATAAGGGGGTGGACAGCAGGGCGGCGACGGCTTATGCGCCGCCCTTCCCGTTTCCGGAACGCTGTTTGCAGCCGACCGGGCGGGTGCGGGGCGTGGGCGCGTAGCTCAGTGGTAGAGCACTGTGTTCACACCGCAGGGGTCGCAGGTTCAATCCCTGCCGCGCCCACCACGCCCCCCAATTTTCTGAACATACATGCCGATCCTTCGCTGTCTGGCGCTCTTGCCCTCTACCGCTTGCGGGAGAGGGACAGACTCGCGAAGCGAGTCAGGGTGAGGGCCTGAGCGGGTCTCGCCCTCCGGGCCCTCACCCTCGCCGCCTTCGGCGTCTTTCCCTCTCCCGCAAGCGGTAGAGGGAGGAACCAGTGTTTTCCTTCTTCATCCTCCCCATCGCTGCGCGACAGGGAGGATGAACCCTTTACAGAAACGCCGGCCGCCGCAGATCCAGCGTCGTCGGAAATTCCCCCGGCAATTCCTCAGGCGGAATCGTGACCGCCCCCGGCGTATGGCCGAAATCCTGGAAGCGCGCCTTGCGCCGCGCCTCGGCTTCGTAGGAATTGATCGGCACGTCGTCGTAATTGCGGCCGCCCGGATGCGCGACATGGTAGACGCAGCCGCCCAGCGACCGTCCGCTCCAGCTGTCGAGCACGTCGAACGTCAATGGCGCATTGGCGGGCAGACGCGGGTGGAGGCAGTTGGCCGGCGCCCACGCCTTGTAGCGGACGCCGCCGACGCCCTCGCCGGGTATGCCGGTGTGGATCATCGGCACGCGCCGCCCGTTGCAGGTGACGACGTGACGGCCGGCGACGAGACCGGTCGCGCGGACCTGCAGCCGTTCGGTCGAGCTGTCGACATAGCGCACGGTGCCGCCGATCGCGCCGGTCTCGCCCAGCACGTGCCAGGGTTCGAGCGCGTGCGCGATCTCGAGCTGGACGCCGCCGGCATCGATTGCGCCATGGACCGGAAAGCGGAACTGGCGCTGCGCCTCGAACCAGGCCGGATCGAAGTCGTAGCCGGCACCGCGCAGATCGTCGAGCACGCTCGTGAAGTCGGTCCACACGAAATGCGGCAGCATGAAGCGGTCGTGCAGCGACGTGCCCCAGCGGACGAGTCCGCCACGCTGCGGCTCGCGCCAGAACCACGCGGTCAGCGCGCGCAGGATGAGTTGCTGGGCGAGGCTCATCTGCGCGTCGGGCGGCATCTCGAACGCGCGGAATTCGACGAGGCCGAGCCGACCGGTCGGGCCGTCGGGCGAGAACATCTTGTCGATGCAGATCTCGGTGCGGTGGGTGTTGCCGGTGACGTCGACCAGCAGGTTGCGGAACAGGCGGTCGACCAGCCATGCCGGCGGCATGTCGCCTTCGCCCGGTGCCGGCACCTGCGACAGCGCGATCTCGAGCTCGTAGAGGCCGTCGTGGCGCGCCTCGTCGATCCGCGGCGCCTGGCTGGTCGGTCCGATGAACAGGCCGGAGAACAGATAGCTGAGCGACGGATGGCGCTGCCAGTAGAGCACGAAGCTCTTGAGCAGATCGGGCCGGCGGATGAACGGCGAATCCTCGAGGCTGGGGCCGCCGAGCACGAGATGGTTGCCGCCGCCGGTACCGATCGCGCGGCCGTCGACCATGAACTTGTCCGCGGTCATGCCGTTGCGGCGGGCGATGCCGTAAAGCTCTTCGGTGATCTCGACGGTGTCCTGCCAGCTCGTCGCCGGCTGGACGTTGACCTCGATCACGCCGGGATCGGGCGTGACCTTGAGCACCTTGAGCCGCGGGTCGGTCGGCGGCGCATAGCCCTCGATCCGCACCTGCACCTGCAGTGCCTCGGCCGCCGCCTCGACCTCGGCGATCAGTTCGAGATAATCCTCGAGCGCGCGCACCGGCGGGATGAACACCGACAGATAATGCGCCTTGGGCTCGACCGTCACCGCGGTGCGGACGGTGCCGTCGATGCTCACCGACTGCTCGACCCGCTCCTGCGCGGTTGTCGGCTCCGCAAAGGCGCGCTCGGCGAACTGGGTGGCGCCCGGACCCTCGTTCGATCGCGCCTCGCGCTGCTTGCGGAAATCGCCGAGCGGCTCGCGCGGCTCGCTGGTATCGCGGATATGGATATAGGGAAAGTCGGCCGGCGCGACATAGGGCAAAGAGCCGAGCGGCAGCCGATAGCCCAGCGCCGAATCGCCGGGCACCGCATAAAGCTTGCCGCGCCGCAGGTTCCACACTTCGCTCATCCAGCCGGACGGGCTGACTTTGACCTGCCAGCGCTGGATCGGCAGGACATAGCCGACCGGGCTGGAGAGGCCGCGCTCGAACGTCCGCACCATCCGCGCGCGTTCCTCGGGATCGTCGATCTTGGGGTCTTCGGGATCGGTGTTGACCGGCAGCTCGGCTTCCTTGACCGACCAGGCCAGCGCGTCCTCATAGACCGGCTTGACGAAATCGCCATCGACGCCGAGGCCCGACGCGATCGCCTGCAGGAAGGCGGCGGCGGTCGCGTCGGGCACGCGGACATGGTCGCCGGCCTCTTCGGTCGCGATCAGATCGGGGTTGCGCCACACCGGCACGCCGTCGGTCCGCCAGTACAGCGCATAGGCCCAGCGCGGCAGGCTTTCGCCCGGATACCATTTGCCCTGGCCATGATGGAGCAGCCCGCCGGGCGCGAACTTCGTGCGCAATTCGCGCACCAGCCGGTCGGCATAGCCCGCCTTGGTCGGGCCGACCGCGTCGCCATTCCATTCCGGCGCCTCGCCGGCGCCGACCGCGACGAAGGTCGGTTCGCCGCCGGTGGTCAGCCGCACGTCCTGCGCGACCAGATCGGCATCGACCTTCTCGCCCAGCGCCAGCAGCGCCTGCCAGCGGCCTTCGGTGAACGGCTTGGTGATGCGCACCGCCTCGGCGATGCGCGAGACCTTCATCTCGAAGCGGAAATCGACCTCGGCCGGCTCGGCCATGCCCGAAATCGGCGCGGCCGAGCGGTAATGCGGCGTCGCGCACAGCGGGATATGGCCCTCGCCGGCGAACATGCCCGAGGTCGCGTCGAGCGCGACCCAGCCGGCACCGGGCACATAGGCCTCCGCCCAGGCATGGAGATCGACGACATCCTCGGAGACGCCGCGCGGCCCCTCGACCGGCTCGACGTCGGCGACGAGCTGGATCGAATAGCCCGAGACGAAGCGCGCGGCGAAGCCCAGCCGGCGCAGCAACTGGACCAGCAGCCAGGCGCTGTCGCGGCACGAGCCCTTGCCGATCTCCAGCGTCTCCTCGGGCGTCTGCACGCCCGTCTCCATGCGGATGATATAGTCGACGCGGCGCTGCAGCCCGGAATTGATGTCGACGAGAAAGTCGATCGTGCGGCCCTGATGGCCGGCATGTTCGGCGACGAGCTTGTCGAACAGCGGCCCTTGCGGTTCGAGATCGTGATAGGCGGCGAGGTCCTTCGCCAGCCCTTCGTCATAGGCGAACGGGTATTCCTCGGCATAGGGTTCGACGAAGAAATCGAACGGATTGATGATGTCGAGGTCGGCGAGCAGGTCGACCTCGATCGAGAAATGGTCGACCGGGTCGGGGAACACGATCCGCGCCTGCCAATTGCCGTGTGGATCCTGCTGCCAGTTGAGGAAATGGCCCGCGGGCTCGATCTTCAACGCGTAGTTCGGGATCTTGGTGCGGCTGTGCGGCGCGGGCCGCAACCGGATCGTCTGTGGCCCGAGCTTGATCGGGCGGTTGTAGCGATAGGAGGTGAGGTGGTGCAGGCCGGCCTTGAGCATGACCGCAGACAACGGCATCCGACGCTGCGGCGCAACATTAAAATTGCGTGGGGCGGTCGCATTCGTGTTTTCGCGGGGAGATCACCGCTTCATGGATCCGCGCTGCAACGCTTCGTGCGCCGCCAGACACCCATTCTCGGTCGGTACGACACAGGGCGCATCCGAAAGGATGCGCCCTGTGTGGTTTTCGTGTTGCTGGACTCGGCAGATCTGTTCGAGATCAGCGCGGCGGAACGGACACTGGCGTCAACGTTGCCGACTCAGGCTTGGTCGTGGAAGCGGTCGATGCCGTCGCCGCCAGCGGTGCAGCGGGAGTTGGCGCGAACGTCGTCACGGCGATATCTTCGTCGAGGAAGCCTTTGACGGCCGAGCCGGAGGCGATCACCGCGCTCGTGCCGGTCATGAAGAAGCCGGCGACCGGAATCAGGAGCACCGCACCGACGACGCCGGCCGTGCCCGTGACACCCTTGTCGTTGAAGGCGCCGCTGATCCTGATCTGGCGATCGCCGACGCGCACATAAAGCAGGCGCGCTTCGATGTTGCCCGATTTGCCCCACATGCCCTTGTTGCGCACCGAGCTGATCTCGCCGACGCCCGGTGTGCCGGCCGGGATGACGACCTGACCGTTCAGCATCACGGCTTCCGACACTTCGATATTGAACCGTTGACCGACACGCAGTTTCTTGCCCTGGGTGGTCAGTTCCTCGAGGATACGGACGGGCACGACCGTACCGGTTCTGAGCACGCTCTCCGGCACTGCAGGGGCAATCGACGCGATGGTTGGCGCGCTGATTGCCGGCGTTACGACGGACGGAACTGCCGCTGGTGCCACGGCGACCTGCGCTGATACGGGCGCAACAACGATGGACGCCGCGAGCGCGGCGCAATAGATCGACTTCACAGGAATCCCCCCTAAAATGACGGTGAGACGCTTGCCGTTCTGAGCGATGCTGTCAACAACCCGTTTTAAATCCGCGACGAACGGAGTGCGCTGTATTTGCAGAATGGTGCCTTGGTGGTCTGTCGAAAATAGGTCCAAAATGGATTGAATATAGTCTGTATTTTCAGGTTTAATGTCAATATAACTAAAAATCCCATTAAATTTATTATTTCAGAAGAAAAAATTATGCAATTTTCATGTTGAAAATTTGCGTGACCAAATACCGAATTGAAGTTTCACATCATCGACTCCTGATCCGGCGGCAATTCATCCAATGCAGTGGAATCATCGCCGCTTGCCGGCGGGATGAAGCTGATCTGCGCCAGCCGCCACGCCCGCTCGTCTTCGCCGCCCCAATAATGGCGCGGATGCCGGCTCTCGCGCGGCGGGTGCGCGTCATGGACTTCGGCGCGGATCAGCCGGCCGGTCTCGCGCACGCGGATCGTGGCGTCGGGGAATTCGCCGGCCAGCCGATCGCACACCATCTGAGCATCTTCCGACAGGTCGGCACTCGACAGCCGCCGCGGCGCGCCGTCGACCAGTTCGGCGGTGGCCGAGCGCAGCGCCTTGACGCCGTCGTTGAGCACGTCGAGCGAGATCAGGGCGGCCGCGACCGAATCCGCCCACCACCAGCCGAGGCCGAGGCCGACGATCCCGGCCAGCCCGGCCGCGCCGGTCATCCAGTTGGCCTTGTTCATCAGCGCGTCGGTGTGGAGCAGTTTGTCGTTCAGCGCCTCGGCGAGCGGCAATTCCTTGCGGCCGATGATCAGGGGCGGAACCAGCGAATAGAGCTGCGCGCCGATCATCAGCCAGCCCAGCCAGATGTCATGGCCGAAGATGCGGATCGATCCCACCGTCGCATGCTCGGCCGCGGCCAGCGCCGAGAGCGAGTCCCACAGCAGCAGCGCGCCGACCGCGGCCAGCGCGACCGCCGCGACGAAGAAACCGAGGCCGTTGACGCGCTCGAAGCCGAACGGATAGCGGCGCGAGCGATTGCCCTTCATCTCCATCTTCGCGGCAATCAGGAACATGATCGGCGGCACGAGGCCCAGCGTGTCCTCGATCCACGCGGTCTTCATCGTCTGGCTCTGGCCGAGCACCAGCCCCATCACCACGACGATGCTGATCGTCCAGCCGATGTTCCAATATTCGAGTCTGATCGCGCGCCGCATCGGTTCGCGCAGTTCCTCGGGCAGGGTGCCGTCGCTCATCGTCCGGATGCCTCGGGGGCGACCGCGCGGCTGGCGCGCTCGACCAGCATGATCCAGCGATTTTCGCCATTGCGCATCGCTGCGACCAGCTCGATGCGATCGTCCTTCGTCCCCCTGATCGCGAGCGGCGGGCCGAGGGCGACGTCGGTGCGCCAGGGCGTGTCCTTGCTGACCGGGCCGATCACCATGTCAAGTTCGCCTCGATCGAGTTTCATCAGCAGCGGCTCGGTCGCGCCGGTCTCGATCTGCGCGCGCGCCTGGGTTTGCCGTTCGACCATGGCGATCAGCGCGCGGGCGCGGCCATCGTCGATCGGATGCGGATCGGCGACCAGCCCCACGCGGATCAGATGGTCGCGTTCGATCGTGCGCAGCGTTTCCTCCGGATCGCGCGGGAACGCGCCGCATGCGGCCAGCGCGAACAGCAGGAGGGGGAGGAGGCGGCACTTCATTTTGCCCGTAAAACGGTATCCGGAGCAACAGGTTCCGGTCTGTCGCCTGACCCGCGCGATCACGGCTTTTCAGTTTTCTCGAACGAATCGCGCGATTTTATTCGGCAGTTTCCGCGATCCCGGGCCCGCCATCGGCGGCGACGGAATCGCCAGCATGGCGGCCATTTTGCAGGACCTCGCCACCTATGGCAAATCCAGTCTCGCCATGCTCGATCGCGCCTGCGGCGGCGATCGCACCCGTTTCCGGTCGAGACGATCCGGACCGAGCTGTGGATCGATGGCGGCGTCGTGTCGCTGCGCGCGACCGCGGTCGAGCGTGGCGCGGTCGTGCTCGACAATGGCCAGATCCTGATCGCAGAGTGATCGCCGACCCCAATAAATCCAGAATGAAGGATATATCGATGACCGAAGGCCTGCTGACCGAGATCGAGGGCGGCATCGCGCGGATGATCCTCAACCGGCCCGAGGCGCGCAACGCGCTGTCGAGCGAGATCATCCAGGCCATGATCGCGTTCGCGCGCAAGGTCGAGGTCGATCGCTCGGTCCGTGCCCTGCTCGTGACCGGTGCCGGCGCCCATTTCATGGCCGGCGGCGACGTCAAGGGCATGGCCGAGCTGATGGCGCTCAGCCCGCAGGACCTCGGCGCCAGTTTCGAACGCAAGTCGATCGACGCCGCGCCCTTGTGGATCACGCTCGAACGGATGCCGCAGCCGGTGGTGTGCAAGGTGCGCGGCTTCGCCGCCGGTGCCGCCCTGAGCTTCGTCGCGGGCGCCGACATCGCGATCGCCTCGGACAATGCGCAGTTCGTGCTCGGCCAGGTCGGGCTCGGCCTCGTCGCCGACGCCGCGACGACTTACCATCTGCCGCGCGCGATCGGTGTCCGCCGCGCCAAGGAACTCGCCTTCTTCGGCGATCGCGTCAACGCCGAACAGGCGCTGCGGCTGGGCCTCGTCAACCGCGTCGTGCCCGACAAGAATCTCGACAGGGAGGTCGAGGACGTCCTCGCCCGGCTGGTCGCCGGCCCGTCGGTGTCGATCGCCAACGCCAAGCGGCTGATGAACGCGTCGCTGGGCAATACGATCGGCGACCAGATCGGCATGGAGGGCAGGGGCGTCGCCGCCTGCGGCGCCTCGGAGGATCTGCGCGAAGGCGTGGCGGCGTTCATCGAGAAGCGGAAGCCGGTGTTCAAGGGGCGCTGAGGGATGGCCGCCTGAAGAAAGCGGAGGATATGAAGGAGGGGATTGCGGCGTTGCTCGAGGCGCGTGCGCCGGTCTGGCGCGGACGGTGAACCGGCTATCGTCGCGGCCTGAATGCCAGGTCGACCGGACGCATGACGCCGTCCGGCCTGATCCTGACCCGCACGAGACCCTGCAGTTTCGGGTCCGCGAGCTTGTTCGACAGGTCGAGCGCGCGGGCCTGTGACGCGAACAGGATGCCGCTGTCCAGCCCACGCACCTCGCGTCGCGCGCTGAGCGTCGCGCGGGCGACGATGGCGCAACCCGCCGGCGATGGGCCGACCTCGCGAACCCTCGTGATGTTGGGTGCGCTGCCTTCGATGCAGAGCGCGCCGGCATAGGACGGGTCGAATTCCATTTGCCCGGCGTCGACCTGAGCCGGCGACAGCTTCGCGACCGGCCAGTCATATTGATACTGGACATAATGGCCGCGTAGCAGATCGCGCGGATCATAGCCCCTGATCGGAATCAGCCAGTCCTGCCCCTGCTGGGCCATCCGATATGTCGTCGCCCAGGTGAAGGCGAAGACGGCAAGCGGCAGGGCCAGGGCTGCCGCAAGCCAGGCGCGCGCCGAGATCGCCTTAATCATGCGCGGTCTCCCGGACGGGCGCATATTTCCGCGAAATCCTGATCGTCGCCCACGCCACCGCCATCGCGAACGCGCCCGACAGGATCAGGCCGACACCGCCGCCCAGCAGGTCGTTGAGTTCGAAGCTCAATATGATGATCCGCAGCGCGATCAGCGCGACCGCGGCCTGGAAGATCCGGCGCCAGCCGGCATAGAGCGCGCCACCGGCAACGGCGCCCCACAGCATCAGGAACAGGAGCGTGCCGATCCACGGCCCTTCGACGGTGGAGACCGTCCGCGCAGCCAGATGGAGTACCGCGCCGACGGCGAGAATGGCTGCGGTGGCCTGTCCGGATCGCGTGCGCCGGGCAGCGAAGATCGCCGCCGCCGCCGCGCCGATCGCGAGACTCTGTATGGCAATGCTGACCATGAAGCTGCGATCGGTGCCGTCCCAGGCTCCCGCCACGATGAACAGGCTGAGGCCGGCGAATATGGCGACGAGCGCGAGTTGTTCGAGCAATCGCCAGAATGAAGGCCGCTCGCTCCGGCCGCGCATGACGGCCGCGAGTGCCGCGACGATCATCGGCGGGCAGAAGATCAGGCCCCAGTAGATTTCGGGATGCGCCGGCGCAGCAGCAACGCTGCCGTCGAACCGGAAACCGGACTGATATTCATCGGCATGCGCCCAGGCGGTTCCCAGCACGCCGGCCATCCAGAGCGCAGCGATCGGCCAGCCGCGCCCGAACAGCAGCAGCAGCGGCGAGAAGATGACCAGCCAGGCGAGCAAGGGCTGCCAGAGCGGCGAACTGGTCTGATAGACTTGGCCGACATGCGCGAAGAAGGTCAGTCCGAGCACCGCGGCCAGGAACAGCAGGGCGTCGTGGAAATAGTCGTCGAGACTGCTCGCACGCGGCCGCCACACGATCATGGCGGCGAGCCCGGCCATCAGCGCGAAATGCAAGGCGAGCCGCACTTCCCCCGGTATCGCATCCCAGTTTGCGGCGACGACGGACACGATCCCGAGGCCGATGGTGAGCGCGCCCAGGCCGACGATCGCCCACACCCCCAGAGGACGGGCATGCGCCGCCTCCCAGGCGCGGATTCGCGTCGCGGTGTCCGCGTCGATCAGGCCCGCTTGTTGCCACGCCTTGATCTTCCGTTCCGACATAGCCCCCCGACATTCTGTTTCGCGCGCAGACTAGGCGCGTTGCGGCACAGGGCAACCCTGCCGATGTCGTGATGCGCCATAAGTGTCGTGCAGCGCACACTACCGACTCCGCTCAGCGACCTGCCTTCGGTTCCGCGAGCCTCGCTTCGAGCGCCAGCAATTGCGGCGGAACCGGGCGTCCCGCTCAATTATTGAGCCATATAAATGGTCAGTGGTATCTATCATAAGATATCCGTGCGAGTTGCAGGAACGACACAGTCTCAGCCCTGCTCCCTGTGCGTCGCGCAGATGTCGGAAAGATTGCGCCGCACCCGTGCCAGCATCTCGGTGAGATCGCTGCGCGCCTCGCGGCTGAAACCCTTCAGCACGGTGCGGTTATGGGTCTGTTCGGCTGCGCGCATCTCGCCGATCAGGCGATAGGCGGCGGGCGCCAGGAAGACGCGCTTGACGCGCCGGTCTTCGGCATCCGGGCGGCGCTCGACCCAGCCGGCCGCCTCGAGCCGGTCGACCATGCCGCCGAGCGCGACCTTGCCGATGTCGAGCCGTTCGGCGAGCTCGGTCTGGACCATGCCATCCTGCCGCGACAGATGTGCGATCACCCACCATTGCGAGCGCGTGACGCCCATCGGCTTCATCAGCGCGTCGAACGCGTTGCGGCGCAGTCGCGAGACGTCGTGGATCAGAAAACCGATGCGCAGGTCCTGCGCGTCGGCGGCGGAGTCGATCGGGACGACTGCCGATGACGGCAGCGTCTCGGGCGCCGCATCGTCGGCGACCTTGTTCGCTCGGTTCGTTTTGGTTGCCATATTGACTGTTCCGACAGGCTGATCTTCGACCGGACGATCCTATAGTCCGATTGCGCGGGCGGCGGTAGCCGCATCGGCGTTCGCCCCGTCTTTCTCGACACGGCAATAGCTGTGCCGCAAGATGTGCTGGCACATAGTCAGTGAGGTAGAATTTATGGCGTTGCCAGGCGAGGCTGAAGCACTGGTCCGGGCGTTCGCGACAGCGCGGGACCGCCGGGACCCGGTGTCACGGCGTAAGACATGCTATGCGACGTCTATTGTGCACTGCAGCACAGCTTGTTAGCATCGCCTGCGAAACTTGAACATGTTGGGCTCTGGCCATGGCTTTGATCGAAAAGACGGATGACAGCTGGTCGAACGAAGGCGAGTTCGATCTCACCGAGATCTTCGTCACGCCCGACACGTCGTCGGCCGATCTCCAGGATCTCAAGATCGGCTTCCTGATCCACGACGTGTCGCGACTGCGCCGGATCGCCTTCGATCATCTGATGAAGCCGCTGGGCATCACCCGCGCGCAATGGTGGGTGATCGCGCATCTGTCGCGTGACGACGGCATGGTCCAGACCGAACTTGCCGAACTGCTCGACATCGGCAAGGCCGCGCTCGGCGGCATGGTCGACCGCCTCGAGGCCGGCGGCTGGGTCCAGCGCCGTCCCGACGCACTCGACCGCCGCATCAAGCGCGTCTTTCTGGCACCCGCCGCGCATGAGGTGATCCGCAAGATGCAGGCGGTGGAGCAGCAGCAGAACCGCGACATGCTCAAGGGCTTCAGCCGGGAGTCGCGGGCCTATCTTGCCGACATGCTGGCGCGGTTACGGCGCAATCTGCAGCCCGAATAGGACGGTAAACGCAACACTTGCCTTCCGCCCCGCATCAGCCGACGCTGATGCGAACGCGACGCCGCCTCCATCCGAGATGTCGGTGCGCAGCAGGAGAGCTTGAATGACCGATCGCACGCATGGCGCCCGCGCCGTGGCCCTCGTCGGACCCGCCGGCAGCGGCAAGACCAGCCTCGCCGAGGCGCTGCTGTTCGCGGCCGGCGCCACGCGCAAGCGCGGCAGCGTCGATGCCGGCACCAGCGTCGGCGATGCCAGCCGCGAGGCGCGCAAGCGGCGCGGCTCGACCGAACCCAATCTGATGCGCTTCGACTGGATGGGCGACCTCTATGGCCTGATCGACATGCCCGGCGCGCCCGAATGCGCCGGCGATACCGGGACGATGCTGTCGGTCGCCGATCTGGCGCTGGTCGTGATCGATCCCGATCCCGCGCATCTGCCGCTGGTCGCGCCGGTGCTCGAACAGCTCGAAGGGCTGGGGCTGCCGCACGCGTTGTTCGTCAACAAGATCGACCAGGCGCGCGGCAGCATCGAGGACCTGCTCGAGGCACTGCAGCCGATGAGCAAGGCGGCGCTGGTCGCGCGCCAGATCCCGATCCGCGCCGGCGAGCGCGTCGCCGGCTTCATCGATCTCGCGCTCGAACGCGCCTGGCACTACCGGCCCGACCAACGGTCGCAGCAGGTGCCGCTCGCCGCCTATCTCAAGGAAGACGAAGCCGCCGCGCGCTTCCACATGCTCGAACAGCTCGCCGACCATGACGACGTGCTGCTCGAGCAATTGCTGTCCGACGAGGCGCCCAGCCTGAAGACGATCTTCGACGATCTCGTCCGCGAGACCGCGGCCGGGCTGGTCGTGCCGGTGCTGTTCGGATCGGCGCTCAACGGCTTCGGCATCCGCCGGTTGCTCAAGATGCTGCGCCACGACACGCCGCTGGCGACGCAGACCGCGGCGCGGCTCGATCTCGACGAGGGTGCGGCGAAGGTCTTTCGGATCGTGCAGGGCAATGCCCACGGCCGCCTGGCGCTGACGCGCGTGTTCGGCGCGGCGCTGCCCGATCATCCGGTGCTCGGCGGCGGCCATGGCGCGCCGATCCAGACCGGCGCGCTGTTCGCGATGCAGGGCGCGGCGACGACCAAGCTGCACGGCGCGGGGCCGGGGGAGATCGTTGCGATTTCCGGGGCGGATGCGTTGAACGCGGGGGATGTGGTGGGGGTTGGCGGCGCGGTGGGGCGAGAGGCGGTGACGGCGGGATCGTGACGCGCCGATGAGATTCCAATGCCGGTCTATCCCCACCGGTCATCCCGGCGAAAGCCGGGACCCATAAACACCGCCTTTTCCGGAAAGACAGAGGGTATGGGTCCCGGCTTTCGCCGGGATGACCGGTGGGGGCCTGGTTCGTACTTCCGCGAGAAATGCGGAACTGAGCCCGTCCCCCTCACATCGACCGCGTCGGATCCGTCATCGCATCCGCCATCTCGCGCGGATCGGGCGCGCGCGTGGCCGGCAGCGAGCCCGTCTGCCGCTCGATCATCCGGTGCACGCGCATCGGATCGGGACCCTTGTGCAGCGCCCGCAGCGCCACACTGTTTTCGGTGTCGGCATGTGTGCGGCGCTGGTTGTGGCGGACATAGTCGAGCCAGGTCGGCACATGATAGCGCTCGACCCACAGATCGGGCTCGCCCAGGTCGCGCAGCAAGGTCCAGTGGCGCGCGCCGTCGCGCAGGCGGATGCGGCGGCGTTCGCTCATCGCGGTCAGGAACGGCGTGACGTTGGGCGGATCGATGCGATATTCGATCGTCACCACCACCGGCCCGCTGCGCGGCTCGACCGGCACCGCGGTCTCGGGCTCGGTCCACAGGCCCAGCGGATCGAGATTGGCGTCCTCGATCTGCGGCAGCGGCAGCCACAGCCCGACCAGCACGCCGATCGCCTGGGCAGCGGCGGCGGCGAACAGCGCGATCGCCACGCCATGATCCTCCGCCAGCGTGCCGAAGATCCAGCTCCCCGCCGCCATGCCGCCGAATGCCGACATCTGATAGAGCGCCAGCCCGCGCGCGACCACCCAGCGCGGCGCCGCCATCTGCACCGTCACGTTGAAGGTCGAGAGCGCCAGCACCCAGCCGGCGCCGGCGATGACCAGCGCCAGCAAGGTCGCGACCAGCCACGGACTCGCCGCCGTCGCCGCCGCGCCCAGCGCCAGCGCCAGCGTCGCGATCCGGACGAGGCGCTCGATCGACATCATCCGCCGCAGCCGCCCGCTGGCCAGCGCGCCGCCGACCGCGCCGATGCCGAACGCGCCGAGCAGCAGGCCGTAGGTGAGCGGGCCGCCGGTGACCAGGTCGCGCGCCACCAGCGGCATCAGCGCCGGAACCGCGCTCGCGGCAATCCCGAACAGACCGGCGCGCAGCAGCACGACGCGGATGTTGGGCGACATCGCGACATAGCGGATGCCCGCCGCCATCGCGACGCCGATCCGCTCGCGCGGCAGCTGGCGCGGCGCCCGCTCGGGCCGCCAGCGTGCCAGTACCGCGATCAGCGCGACATAGCTGAGCGCATTGACGGTAAAGGCGGCCGCCGCGCCCGCCGCCGCCACGATCACGCCGCCCAGCGCCGGGCCGACGCTGCGGGCGATATTGAAGCCCATCGAATTCAGCGCGACCGCGCTCGGCAAGGCGCTGCGCGGCACCATCTCGCCGACCGAGGCCTGCCAGGCGGGTCCATTGATCGCGGTGCCGCAGCCGATCAGGAAGGTGAACGCCAGCAGCAGCCATGGCGTCAGCAGCCCGGCCCACGCCGTCGTTGCCAGCATCGCCGACACCAGCAGCATGAAGCCCTGCGCGGCGAGCATCACGATGCGCCGGTCGAGATTGTCGGCGACCGCGCCCGCCCACAGCGACAGCAGCATGATCGGCAAGGTGGTCGATGCCTGAACCAGCGCGATCGTCTGCGGCGAGGCGTGCAGCGAGATCATCATCCACGACGCGCCGACCGACTGGATCAGCCCGCCGAAGTTCGACGCCATGCTGGCGATCCAGATCGCGCGGAAGATCGGAATCGCGAACGGCGATGGCGCGGGAGCGGTGCGGGCGTCGGTCATTCGAGCATGTCCCCGCAGACTGCGCAGCGGCGGATCAGGAACGGCCAGTAGAAATATTGCCCCTTCGAGAGGCTGCCATGTCCGCATGGCCGCCGCTTGAGGAAATGCAGGCTCGCGCCGAACGCGAGCCCGGTCATCACCCAGAACGGCACGGCGACCAGCAGGCCGGGTCCGTAGAAGGCGAGGCCGCCGCCCAGCCAGCCCACCGCCATGATCAGCTGGCACAGCAGCAGCACGCGCCGCGCCGACCGGAAGTCCATCGACCGCCCGAAGATATGAACCTTGCTCAACGCACCGGCATCCGCTGTTGCGACGGTCCGGCGCCATGGCGATCCGCGCGATGCCGAAGCGCGCGGTTCGGGTGGCGGGTCGTTGACGAGAGCATGTCCGGGCTATGCGCAAGACGCGGCCGCGTTTCAATCCGCTCTGCGCCAGCCCGGCGGGTCGTTCAGCGGGCGCGCCCGTCGTGCCGATCCGCCGAAGCGAGCGCCGCGCCGAACGCGGGCAGCGCTCCGCGGCCGAGCTCTCGATCCGGATAGCGGAAGTGACAGTGTGAGGCTGGCGATCGGTTCATCTCTGATCGTCGCGCGCGAACAGGATCGGAGGACAGCAAATGAGGGAAATCCAGGCGGCCGTGGTCCGCAACGCCGGCGGGCCGTTCGCGATCGAGACCTTGCAGCTCGACGATCCGCGCGACGACGAGTGATCGTCCGCATTGTCGCCACCGGCATGTGCCATTCGGACATCGTCGTCGTGAAGCAGGAATTTCCGCTGCCGCTGCCCCTGGTGCTGGGCCACGAAGGCGCCGGCATCGTCGCGCAGGTCGGCGCCGGCGTGACCCACGTCGCACCCGGCGATCCGGTGGTGCTGTCGTTCGACAGCTGCGCCCATTGCCCGACCTGCGCCGACGCGCATGCGGCCTATTGCGGCGATTTCATGCGGCTGAACTTCGCCGGTACGAGGCTCGACGGCACCCCGATCTTCGGCGGCGCCACCGACGTGAAGGGCGGCTTCTTCTACCAGTCGTCCTTCGCCACCTTCGCGCTCGCGCATGCGCGCAACGTCGTCAAGGTCAGGGCCGATGCGCCGCTCGACCTGCTGGGCCCGCTCGGCTGCGGCGTGCAGACCGGCGCCGGCGCGGTGCTCAACGTGCTCAAGCCGAAGCCCGGTTCCAGCTTCTGCCTGTTCGGCGCCGGCCCGGTCGGCCTGTCGGGGCTGATGGCGGCGAAACTGCACGGCTGCGATCCGATCATCGCGGTCGACAAGGTCGCCAGCCGCCTCGAACTCGCCCGCACGTTCGGCGCGACGATCACGATCGACGCCGGCAGCGAGGACGTCGCCGCGCGCCTCGCCGACCTCGGCGGCGTCGATCTCGCTTTCGAAGCGAGCGGCGTGCCCGCGGTCGCGCAGCTGGCGATCCAGTCGCTGCGCACGCTCGGCACCTGCGCGCTGGTCGGCGTCTATCCCGCCGGCAAGCCGATCGCGCTCGACCTGTCCGGCCTGGCGCCGGGCGCGACGATCCGCCAGATCGTCGAGGGCGACGGGAGGGGTGAGCGACTCTTTTCTCCCCTCCACGCCTTCGTGGAGAGGAGTCCGCTCGGGGGCCTCAACATCCTGCGCATCATGGGTTTCGAGGGCGAGGATCATTATCTGCCCAGGCTCGCGCGCTGGGCCTGGTTCGCGGTCGCCGGCGGCAGCGGCGTGCCGACCCGCGAGATCCTGGCGGAGATGGACGCGGTCTCGAAGGAGATGGGCGACGCCTTCGCCCCGATCATCGCCGCGCGCCGCGCCATGCCGACCGACGATTTCGTCTCGCGTCTCGTCACCGCGGGCGAAGGCGACGATAAATTGACCGATGACGAGGTGATCGGCAATTTGATCCTGACGCTGCTGGCCGGCCATGACACGACCCTGAACACGATGGTCCTGAGCGTCGAGGCGCTGTCGCGCAATCCGGAAGGCCGCGCCTGGATGCGGGCCAATCCGGACGAGCTGGTCAAGGCGGTGATGGAACTCTCGCGCCATATCGCCATGTCGACCGAACAGGCGCGCATCGTCGCCGAGGATTTCGAGTGGTGCGGCCAGCAGCTCAAGCAGGGCCAGATCGTCCACCTGATGACCGCCACCGCCAATCGCGACCCGCGCGTCTTCGCCGACCCCGAGCGCCTCGATTTCACGCGCGACCAGAGCGAGAATGTCACCTTCGGCCCCGGCATCCACCATTGCATCGGGCATCTGTTCGCCAAGATGCAGCTCGAGGAGTTCTTCACGGAATTCCTCCTGCGCTACGACAGTTTCGACGTCCTCGACGATCTGAAATTCGCGCCGGGGCTGAGCTTTCGGGGGGTGAGCTCGCTCAATGTGCGGTTGCATCGCGCCGGCTGACGGGAGCGCGCTGGCCAGCCGCCAATGGCATTTCCCGAATAATCCCAAAACCCTCGCCCGCTTGCGGGAAAGGGACAGGCTCGCGAAGCGAGCCAGGGTGAGGTCCCGAAGGGCGAGACCCGCTCCTCTCGGGCGCGAGACCTTTGCAGAATTCACGACTGGCTCCTTCCTTCTCCCTCCCGCGCGCGGGCTACCATGTTCACACATCTCTGTTGACCGCCGATTCTCGTTATGATTCGAGGCTCCTGTCGTGTTGCGAGGAGTGATCGGATGGTGCCGGGTATCGTACTGGGCAAATTTGGTGACGCTCGCTTGGA
>Ga0268265_10000108_pt1 | contig 104423 bp, 85 predicted proteins | sample KBSSwiS52_FD_190355 | JGI IMG/M metagenome (GOLD analysis project Ga0268265, IMG submission 190355) | Switchgrass rhizosphere microbial communities from Kellogg Biological Station, Michigan, USA - KBS Switchgrass S5-2 (SPAdes) (version 2) | ecosystem: Host-associated > Plants > Roots >... | reverse complement strand
GCGCGCCCGCCACTGCGCGAGCTTGCCCTCGGACAGGCGGTCGATCGGCTCGCCGGCCACGATCACCGAGCCCGAGGTCGGCTTGTCGAGCCCGCCGATCAGGTTGAGCAGCGTGCTCTTGCCCGATCCCGAGGGACCCATGAGGGCCAGGAAGTCCCCCTTGGGGACCTCGAGGCTCAAGCCGCTCAGGATGTCGAGCCGCTCCGCGCCGCGGTGATAGACCTTGTGGACATCCCTGACCTGCACCAAAGATTCCGACATGTCATGCCTCCTCAGGATTCCTTGCGTACCTTGACCTTGAAGCCATCCGCGAGCTGCTCGGGACCTTCGACCACCACCTGCTCTCCGCCGGAAAGGCCGGAGTCCACCGCCACCTCCTCGCCCGACGCCGGACCGGTCTTGATCGCCCGGCGCTCCACGTGATCGCCCTGGACGACGAAGACGTGCGCCGTGTCCCCCTCCTGGTGGACGGCAGCGCGGGGGATCAGCACCCGCGGCCTGGTATTGGCTCCGGAGTGCGCCTGCGCCCCTTCCTGCTCGTCGCTCAGGAACGAGACCTTGACCCCCATGTCCGGCAGGATGCGCCGGTCGAGCTGGTCGAACGCCAGGCGGACCTTGACCGTCGCCTTCTGGCGGTCGGCGGCCGGAACTGTCGTGATCACCCTGGCCGGGATCTGCCACTCGGGATAGGCGTCCAGCACGGCCACCGCCCGCTGTGCGTCGCGCACGCGGTTGATGTAGGCCTCGTTGACGTCGACCTCGATCTCCAGCGAGCTCATGTCCACCAGCGTGCAGATGCCGGTGCGGGTGAAGCCGCCGCCGGCCGACACCGGCGAGATCATCTCGCCGGGCTGTGCGTCCTTGGAGATCGCGACGCCCGAGAACGGCGCGCGGATGACCGCGTCCTCCAGGCTCTGGCGATAGAGCGCGACCTGGCGCCGCGCCACCTCGGCGTCCTGGCGCTGGACCTCCAGGCGGGCGGCGAGCGAATCCACCTCGGCGTCGGCCGTATCGGACTGCGCCTGGGTGGTGATCCCCTTCTCGCCCAGGTCGCGCATCCGCTTCTGGTTGAGCCGCGCCTCGCGCAGCCGCACCTCGATCTCCTGCAGGCTGCGCTGCGCCGACGAGGCCTGGGCCTCGGCCAGGGAGAGCTGCTTGCGCGCCGTCTCGTCGTCCAGCCGGGCGAGGACCTGCCCCTCGCGCACCGCCATCCCCTCCTCCACGTGGATCTCGATCACCTTGCCCGTGACCTTGGAGGAGACCGTGGCCTGGCGCCGCGCCGTGACGTAACCGGACGCATCGAGCACGGCCCCGGCCGCGGCCCCGGACGAGGCCGCGCGCGCGGTGGCGGTGCGCACCTCGACCGCCCGCGGCAGCCTGAGCCAGGCCCACGCCCCGCCGCCGACCGCGACCAGCACCACGGCGAGGAAAAGCCACAGCTTCCAGCCGGGGCCGCCACGCTCCTCCGTCCCGCTGCGATCGATCCGCAGCCCTTCGAGAGAGGGTTTTTCGGAAGTCATTTCCCGTCCTTGATGTGCCGCGTCAACACAATGGATTGCTACGTCCCGGTGCGGCAAAGGTTGCACCCGGAGCGGAGCGTTCAAGCCATGAATTCTATCAGAATTTACGCCTCATATACGGCGCAGGCGGAATCGTTCTCCCAGACTTCGACGCGGGTGACGCGGACGCGCTCCCGCTCGGCCAGGCGGCGGTCGACCTCCTCGAACACGTACTGGCTGAAGAGCTCGGCCGTGGTGTTGCGCTGGTCAAAGGGCGGGATGTCGTTGATCACCCGGTGGTCGAACGGCCCGAGGATCTCCTGCATCATTTCCTTCAAGTCGGCGAAATCGAGGACCATCCCCAGCTCGTCCAGGCGCTCGGCCTGGAGATGCACCCGCACCCGGTAGTTGTGCCCGTGCAGGTTCTGGCACCCGCGCGTGTGCCCGCGGATGGCGTGGGCGGCGGCGAAGGTGAAATCCTTGAAGATCGTGTGCATGGCCTCCCTCCTCCCAGGCGTCGCCGACGCGGCCGACCATGGCGAAGGACGCGCGGAAGGTCGCGGGCATGGTCGGGCTCTCCTTGGGCCGGGATTCTGTCACAGACTCCCCTCAACAAAAGGAGACGGCGGGTGTACCAGGCGCTATGTAGGCTGCTTCGAGTAGCTCACGGAGATTCGGCGGCCCGCTGATCGAGCTCGTCCGCCTCGTAGAGCAGCGCCGCGCGCTGCGGATCGATGGCCAGCTTCGCCTTCTCGCGGAGCAGGCGGCTCTTGGTGCGCATGGCCTGCCGGTAGTCCTTGCGCAGGGCGAGCGCCTCGGTCGCGGCCTGGATCCCCGTGTCGAGGATTCCGGCACGGGCCTCCTCGTTCAAGGGGGGACCATTCACGGCCTGCAAGGCGATGAGGGCGACGAAGTGTAGGATCTGGTCCGGATCGGGGCCGTCATAGGCGCGGGCCTCCGCCAGCATCTCGTCGAACCGACGCAGGGCCGCGAGGACGACGCACCGGCCCATGCGGATCTCGGGAGTGGCGGGCCGGCCTTCCAGATAGGCGAGCGCTTCCGGGAGGCGCTGGCTCCGCATCAGGCTCTCGAGCTCCGGGTTCTCCTGCAGGAGCTTGGCGAACAGCCTGGCGGTGCCCTCGTCCTTGCCCTCCATCGTGAAGTTCACGGTGAGGGTGTAGTAGACCTTGACCGGCTGGCCGTCCAGGGTGGCGGGCTTGAACTTCCAGGTCTGGACTGCATCCAGGGCGGCCTGGTCGAGCCCCTTGGGCAGACCCTTGAGGACCCTGAGGTTCACCACATCGCCCCGCTCGTCGATGATCGCCTCCAGGATCACGACGCCGGTCACGCCGGCCTTGCGGGCCTCCTCCGTATAGACCGGAGGCACGCCGGCGATCTTCTCCGGCCGCGTGACCTGATCGCCGACCCGGTATGGCTCCTCCGCAGGCGGCGCCTGCGCCAGGGCCGGAAAGGCGAGGAGAAAGAGGAGCAGGGCGAGGGGCGAGAGGAAGGTCGCAAGCATGATCAGTCTCCCTGCTCAGTCTATACCCGAAGCGGTTCATCCTTGGATCAGCGGCCGCCGGCCGGCGGGTGCGCGCGATCGAGGAGCCCTTGTTCCCCTCGGTGAAGGGCAACGGGACCGTCCACGTGGTGGTGGATGTGAACGGCTACTTCGAATAGGCCTCAGCCAGGCGGCGGATCTCCGGGTTTTCGACGATCCTGCCGCGCAGGTTCTCCCGGATGGCTTCGATCATCGCCCGCCCGATGTCCTCGCCGGACACGTACAGGCTGCGGATCGGGCTGAGCAGGCGGAACAATGGCCGGAGGGCCTGATAGATCCGCGGCGCGCTCGCCGAGTCCGCGCCGTCGATGAAGCCCGGCCGCCAGCAGACCGCATCGAGATCGAGAAGGCGGGTGAGGTCGCGCTCCGTCTCCGCCTTCACGCGAGCCCACATCATGCGGCTGTCCAGGCGCGCGCCCTGCCCGCTGATGAAATGAAAGACGGCGCCGGGACTGCGCCGCTGGAGCGTGCGCGCCGCGGCCATCGCGAAATCGTGAGTGATGCGGCGGTACTCCTCCTCGCCCGAGACCTGGTTTACGGAGATGCCCAGGCAATAGAGGCAGGCGTCAACGCCCGCGAAGGCCTCCTCGACCACGGTATAGCCCAGGAAGTCGCCGTGGACGAAAACGCGCAGCTTGTCGTGCGCCAGATCCAGCGGTCGGCGCACGATCGCGCGCACCTCCTCGACCGCCGGCGAAGCGAGGCACACGCGGAGGACGCTTCCTCCCGCGGTGCCGGTCGCGCCGAAAATCAGGATCTTCACCGCTTGTGGCTCACTGGTCCGATCTGGCCCGCTTCTCGAGCTCGCTCGCTTTGTAGAGCAGCGCCGCGCGCTGCGGATCGACCGTCAGCTTCGCCTTCGCCCGGAGCAGCTGGCTCTTGGTGAGCATCGCCCGGTGGTCGTTCTCCCGGGCCTCCAGCACCCGGGTCGCGGCCTGGAGCCCCACTTCGAGGATCCTGGCGCGGGCTTCGTCGTCCAGGGGAGCGGTGGACCCCACCCGGATCAAGGCGGCGAAGGCGATGTAATGGAAGATCTCGTCCGGATCGGGCCCATCGTACGCCTGGGCCTCCTCCCAGGCTTCGTCGAGCCGGCGCAGCTCCCCGAGGACATACGCCCGGGCGAGGCGGACCTCCGGACCGTTGACCCGGGTGTCCAGAAGAGCCAGGGCTTCCGTGTGTTTCCCGCCGCGCACGAGCTCCGCGAAATCGGGATTCTCCTGCAGAAACTTCCAGTAAAGAGCACCGTAGCCCGGGTCCATCGTGTAGTTCACCGTCAGCGTGTAGTAGACCTTGACCGGCTGGCCGTCCAGGGTGGCCGGCTTGAACTTCCAGGTCGTGACCGTCTCCAGGGCGGCCTCATCCAGCCCCTTGGGCAGGCCCTTGAGCACCCTGGTGTTCACGATGTCTCCGCGCTCGTCGATGATCGCCTCCAGGATCACGACCCCGGTCACGCCGGCCTTCCGGGCCTCCTCTGTATAGACCGGAGGTGCACCGGCGATCTTTTCCGGCCGCGTGACCCGGTCGCCGACCCGGTACGGCTCGCCGTCCGCCGGAGGCGCCTGCGCCTGGGACAGAGAGGCCAGGAGGAAGAGAAGCGCAGTGAGGGATGAGCGGAAGGTTGCAGGCATGATCAGGCCCCTTTCCGATGAGCGCTGGCACATCGTACATGCTACAGAACAAGCCTGGGAACCGAAAAGCCCAAAGCGACGAGCAGCTTCGTCCAGCACGGCACCTGCCGATGTAATACAATGCGTATTACAGACGGGGGGTAGAGCCATGGCGACGAGAACGGTGAGGCTGGACGAGGAGACGGAGAAAATCCTGGAGCAGCTGGTCCAGACCACGGGCCTCTCGATCTCGGCCGTTTTCAAGCAGGGCCTGATCGCGTTTCGCGAACAGGTCGCCCATCCTGCGGGTCGTTCGGCGTACGAGATCTACGAGGAGCTCGACCTCGGCCCAGGCGGATACGCGCTCGCGCCGTCGACGGAGACCCGCCGAGGCGTCCAGGAGGCCCTGCGCAGAAAGCTCGGCCGGTGATCCTGATCGACACGGGTCCGCTCGTCGCCCTCTTCGATCCCCGAGACCCCCTTCACGGCCGCTGCAAGACGGTCCTCCGCACCCTCCGGGAGCCTCTCTCGACGACGGTCCCGGTGCTGACCGAGGTCTTCCACCTGCTCCCGCCGGATACCCTCGGCGCCGTCCGGTTGCGGGAGTTCCTCCTGCGGGGCGGAGTCGCGGTCTGGTTCCTCGATCAGGCAGCCCTGGAGCGCTCGTTCGCGCTGATGGAGCGGTATGCGGATCATCCCATGGACCTGGCGGACGCCTCGCTGGTCACAGCCGCCGAGGCCCTGAACACGCAAAGGATCTTCACGATCGACCGCAACGACTTCTCCACCTACCGGATTCGTCGCGGTCACCGGAATCAGGCGTTCGAGATCGTGGGCTGATCCCGCTGTCGGGGTTGAATACCTTGGCCAGGCTCCGCGCCAATCAGTTCGGGTTAGGGCCGCGCAGGCGCTTCATCTCTTCTTGGAGATGAGCCAGCTCATCCTCCAACTCGGTCGAGGTCAGCAGACGGCGGCCGCCCGGGTACTCGAAGACCAGGATGCGGCTGCGGTCCGGGGAGACCTGGAACCAGAGGCCCGTGGTCTCCGAAAGGATCCGGCCTTCGGCGTCCGGCTCGATCGGCTGATAGCGGCCCTGCGCCTCCAGCCGGTATCCCAGGAGGGAGTACCACCGGCTGGGAGCTTCACGGGGGGAGTCCGCGATGAGGTACTCGGAGACGCCGACGCGCTCGTAGAGCTTGACCTTGCGCTCCAGGTCGGTGCGGCGGATGCGGGCGCTGTAAGGCGAGACGACCTCGACGATCAGGCTGGGGACGACCCCCTCCTTGCGCACGCTGAAGCTCGGCCGGTCGGCGCGCTTGCGGACGCCGCGGATCACTGACACGTCCGGCGCCGGGGCCGGCAGGCCGCGTCCGAACAGGTGTTTCATGTCGTGCGTCACCAAGACGTCCGGCTGCGACCGGAAGTGCCTCACCAGGAGGTCTCTGAGCTCGCACGCGGTGTCGTCATGCGCCTGTCCCTGCACCCATTTGTCCTCGAGCTGTGGATCGAGAAAGAGCTCCGGTGTCAGCGGAAGCTCCACCAGCTCCAACTCCCCGTCGGGGCGCTCGACCCAGCGAAGGAGCGTGGATTCCTCCGCGGTCTCTTGCGAGACCGCGGAATCCGGCATCCAGGGCTCCTCGGCCGGCATTCTCTCGACAGGCCGTGCCATGCCCCGGAGTATACGGAGTCGCCCGAGATCCGTCAAAGATAGCGCATGGACACGATGCGGGGAAGAGAGAAAGCGCGGGTGGACGGAACGGCGGGTGGAAAAGGCGGACCGGGACGGCCGCTTCGGCCCACTACGTCGCAGTCACCGGAACGAGGCGTTCGAGATCGTCGGCTGATACCGCTGTTCTACGGCTGAATGAAGCCTTGACCCAGCTCCGAGAGATCGACGACGCGTGCCACCTCCCAGCCGCGTTGCTGGAGCGCCTTGACGAGAGGTTTCGGAACGTGTTCGTCCACGAGCAGCGGAAAACGACCGACCCTTCAGCGGCCGGCCTGAGCCCGTTCGCGCTCGGCCTTCTCACCGGCCTCCTCGTCTTCGGCGAACGCGGCATCGATCTCTTCCTGGTGGTCGTAGTAATAGGCCAACGCGGCATGGATCTCGCTGAGCGTCAAAGGGCGCGACGAGAAGTAATCCTGGAGCTGCTCATCCGGCACACCGGCCTGGTATGCCCCGACGATGTCCATGACCCGCACTCGCGTGCCGGCGATGCACGGCCTCCCGCTCATCACCCGGGAGTCCATCGCAATGTGGGGATACGCGAGAGCCAGCGCTGCATTCATAGGGGCTGGATTTTAGCACCCATCTGCGTTTCGCCGTCGGTCTTTGGGGCGAGAGACTCCGTGCCGCGGGCGGACCTCCCGCGCCGAGGGGCGAGCTCCTCGCTCCTCGGGGCAGATGCCGCCCGCGACCCGGCGGACCGTCCGCCCTCGGCTGCGGAGCTTCCCCAGGCCGGGGGGAGCCGTCCGCCCTTCGGGGCGAGCCGCGCACCGGTCGGGGCCGACGTGAGCGGGGAGGCTGTATCCTATCTAGCATGATCTTCCCGCAGCGCCTCGCCTGCCTGCTCGCCCTCGCCGCGCTTCCGGCCCTGGCGGAGCCCGGCCCGGCCCGCCTCGTGGCCGACCTCGAATCGGGGAACGATCCGGCCTACCAAGCGATCTCCGGCTTCCAGCGCGTGGGGAACCGGGCCGTCTTCGCCGGCACCTCGAACGAGGGTCTCCCCTCCCTCTGGGTCACGGACGGCACGGCCGAGGGCACGATCCCGCTCGCCGCGGTCTGCCCCCCTTGCGCCTACGCCGAGCCGCTCGGATCGACGGGCAGCGTCGCCTTCTACCGGGCCTCCGACCCGATGCCGGTCTGGCGCACCGACGGCACCCCGGAGGGCACCTTCCCGGTCGCGAGCGGCCTCACCCTGCCCCCGCCCGGGACGGCCGCCGCCGCGCTCGGCAACCGCCTGTTCTTCACCGCCTGCTCCCCCGAGCTGGGATGCGAGCTCTGGTCGAGCGACGGCTCGGCCGCGGGCACCGCGCCCGTGGGCGAGCTCGTCCCCGGCCCGGAGGGCGCCTTCATCTCGCAGCTCGCGGCGTCCGGCGGCCGCGCCTTCCTCATCGCGCAGCCGGAGGGCGGCACTGCCCTCGATACCGCCCTGTGGATCGCGGACGAGCACGGCCTGAGGCGGCTGGCCGAGACCCCCGAGGCGAGGGATCTCGCCGTCCAGGGGGGCCGCGCCTGGTTCGTCGCCCGCGGTGCCCGCAGTGCTCTCGACGAGGGCTTCGAGGTCTGGACGAGCGATGGCACCGAGGCCGGGACCCGGCCGGTCACGAGCTTCGGCCCGGCCGACCCGTTCCCGGCCGGCCGCTTCCAGAGCGATCCGTTTCCCGAGACTTTTTCCCTGACCCTCCTCGACGGGCGCGCGTACTTCGTGGCCAATGACGGCGCCCACGGCCGCGAGCTCTGGAGCGCGGGGCCGCGCCCGGGCGACGCGCGGCGGGTCACCAACGTCCCGGGCCGATTCGGCGCGTTCGGGAGCGTCGCCAAGGCCGGCGACCGGATCCTGTTCATCGCCGCCGGGTCCGGGAGCGAGGCGAGGCTCTGGAGCTCCCGGGGGGACCTCCGGTCGAGCGCCCAGCTCACGGGATGCCCGGGCGGATGCCCCGTGCTCATCGGCCCGCCCGCGCCCGTGTCCCCCGGCCGCTGGGTCTTCTACGGCCACCGCCAGGGGGATGGAGGCATCTGGGTCACGGACGGCACCGCCGCGGGCACCCGCCTCCTCCGCAGGAGCGCGCGGCAATGGCTGTCCCAGGCGGCGCCGGCGGACGGCCGCGTCCTCCTTCAGATCACCGACGAGTACGAGCTCGGAGACCTCTGGGTCACGGACGGCACCGCCGCGGGCACCTTCCGCGCCGCCCACGGCGGACCGACCTGGTCCCACTACTACGGCTGGAGGGGCCGGCTCCAGGCCGGATCGGCGAACGGCCGGATCGTGTTCCCCGGGCTGGTACCCGGAGACCAGGGCTCGGAGGCGCTGTGGCGCAGCGACGGCTCGCCCGCGGACACCGCGCCGGTCACCGCCTCCCAGGAGCCCAGGAGCTCGTTTCCCGAGGTGCTCGCGGTTTTCCAGGACGGGCTGCTGGTCCAGACCTGCTCCAACGAGGGAGCGGCGCTCTGGTTCGTCCAGGGCACGTCGGCCGACCTCCTCCTGTCCGGGGAGCCCGGGTACTGCAACGCCCCCTTCCTCTCCTCTCCCGTGGTGCTGGGAGAGACCGCGGTCTTCCTCCGGTACCAGGACGGGCAGTCGGTCTGGCGGACGGACGGGACGCCCGAGGGCACGGCGGTCCTGGTGCCGAGGACCAGCCATCCGATGGCCCTGGCGCGGCTCGGCGGGGAGGCCGCCATCTGGCTCGCGATCCCCACCACCACCGGGTTCCTTTCCGAGCTCTGGCTGACGGACGGCACTCCGGCGGGGACCCGCAAGCAGCTCGACCTCCCGCCCGGCACGAACATGTCGGGGCTCGCCGCGGTCGCGGGCCGGCTCTGGTTCTACGACTGGGTGGAGGGGGCGGAGCCCACGATGCGGCCCTGGGTCAGCGACGGCACCCCGGCCGGCACCCACCCCCTGACCGAGGCGACCGGCTTCACGGCCGGAGGCGGCTTCACCGAGATGGGAGGCCGCGTCTGGTTCCCGTTCGGCCCGGCCGGGTCCGCGGTCGGGATCTGGAGCACGGACGGCACCCCGGCCGGCACGCGCCCGGCGGTGACGGCGGCCTCGGGAGCGGTCGCGCCGCAGATCCTCACGGCCATCGGGGACCGCCTCTATCTGGCCGCGCCGCGGACCGAGGGTTCCGCGGAACGGCTCCTGCCCTGGGTTTCGGATGGGACCGACGAGGGTACCGAGCTGCTGGTCGACGCCGTCACGGACACGAGCTTCAAGCAGCTCGGCCCATTTACGGAGCTGGACGGCCGCGTGCTCTTCGCCGCCTCGGACCGGCAGCACGGCGACGAGCTCTGGTCCACGGACGGCACGCCCGAAGGCACTGCGCGGCTGCTCGACATCGCGCCCGGCCTGCTGGGCTCGAACCCGCGCGACCTGACGGTCTGGAACGGCCGGCTCTGGTTCCGGGCCCGCGACGGCGTCCATGGCATGGAGCTCTGGTCGAGCGACGGCACGGCCGAGGGCACCCGGATGGTCCAGGACATCGCCCCGGGGGCGTCCTGGTCGACCCCCATGGCGCTGACCGTGACCGAGGACGGCCTGTATTTCTCGGCCCACGACGGCGCGCACGGCCGGGAGCTCTGGGTGCTGCCGGAGCTTTAGCCCGACAGCCGGCTTTCCAGCCACTCCAGGGCGCGGCGCCGCGGGCCTTCGGGATCCGCAGGCTCCTCCCCGGCCAGGATCTCGGCCTCGTCCGCCCAGTGGTCGTGCATCACGGCGAGCCGGCCGGGCTCGGAGAGCCGTTCCAGGAGACGGCGGCAGAGGCGCAGCAGCGGCTCCACGCCATCCCGGAGAAGGGCCCGGGCGGCGCCGTTGCCCCCCTCGTCCAGGTCGAAGAGCAGGAACCCCTCCTCCGGGCCGAGCGCGTGCTCCGGCCCCGGCACCCCCTCGACGTGCAGGGCCACTTCCAGGCTCTCGGCCGCGCCCCGGACCATGGACGGCAGGACGCAGCGCATCGCCGCCGCGATCAGGCGCGCCTCGGCCAGGGCCAGCAGCGGCGCCTCCGATTCCGGAGCCGGGTTCGGCCGGATCGCCAGCGCGGCGGTCCGCAGACGCGCGGCGCGGTCGTCCCCCCGGAGCAGGCGCTGCCGGACCTCGCGCCGCACCGGATCGAGGCGGAAGGTGGCCACGTGGCGGGGCCGGGCCTCGATCCGCAGCAGCCCGACTTGCAGGGGGAAGCGGCCGAGGAGCACGGGCTCGAGGGGCACGGTCCGCACCTCCGGATCGGGCTCCGCGAGGATGCGGCAGTCGACCCGCCGGCGCGGGGTCGAGAGGTCGTCCCCCAGGATCGGCTCGACCAGGATATCGTCCCGCCCCAGGGGCGTGCCGTCCTCCAGCACCTCGTCGGCGGCGCGGCCGACCACGACGAAGGAGCCGCGCGCGTCGGTGAAGATCCGGCCCGGGTAGTAGAGGAAGCCGGCGGCGCCGGCGTCCACCTGGGCCAGCGGCACGGCCGGCCGCGTGCGGTCGCGGACCGCCACGGCTTCCGGCGAGACCCTCTCCACCTGGGCCACCGGCACCGGGAGCAGGGGGGCGGCCTCCCGGTTCCCCACCACCGGCGCCGTGGCCCGGGCGAGCTCCCGCACCCAGACCTTGCGCACGTAGCCGTAGACCTCGGGATGGACGTCCGTCCGCCGGTCGGCCAGGAGCAGCCCTCCCCGGGAGAGACGGCGCAGCACCGCCGCCGCGGCATGGCCGAAGACCTCCACCACCTCGGCGACCTCCAGCCAGTGCTGGATCAGGTCGGCGGCGAGGTGGGACTGCACCGTGCGGCCCGACGGCCCGCGGAGGACGGGCCGGGGGAGCTTCTCCGCCTCGGCCTCCAGGTCGGCGAAGGCCGCCTCCTCGACGGAGTCCACCAGGGTCACCAGCGCGATGGGAATGGGCTCGTCCGCGCGGCGGAACCGGGCGCCCGCCCGGCGGAGGCGCAGCCGCTCCCGGCGCACGTCGCTCCAGCTCCCTTCCAGGAGGACCACGCAGGCGTCCTCCGGCGAATCGACGGACCAGCGGGGCTCGTCGGACAGCCGCAGGGGAAGGCGGCCGAGCCGGCGCCTCCGGTCGCCGCAGGGCCGGTAGCACCAGGGGACCGAGAGCTGCTCGCAGGCCTCGACCAGGCGCGCCGCCGGGACCGGCTCCCCCGAGGCGGCGCGCAGGTCGTCCAGGCGGTAGACGAGGTGGTGCTTGCCGCCCGGCTCCCCCGCGCTCTCCTCCGGCTCCTCGCCGGAGGGGATGAAGTCGCGGGTCACGGCGTCGGCGCCGATCAGGGCCCGGGCCCAGGCCGGCAGCTCGTGCATGCTCTCCGCTCCCAGGACCAGGAACGGCGGCGCGCTGCGCTCGCCGAGCTCGCCCATCTCGCTCAGCCCCTGCAGCCGTTCGAGCCGCGCGGCCAGGCGGCGGAAGGCGAGCTGCGCGTGCACCTCCACCGGCCCGCAGAAGGACTCCACGTCGTCGACCACGATCAGGCCCACGGTCTTCAGGAAGGGGGCGAAGCTCTCGGCGTTGCCCAGGACCTGGGTCGCCAAGCGGTGCAGGCTGCAGACCGCCACGTCCGGAAGGATGCCCCGGCCCAGGTCGGCCAGGAGGTCGCCCCCGCCCCGGCGCACCCGCAGGTTCCAGCGCACCGTGGAGGGCTCCACGGCCGACCGGAAGCGCTGCCAGAGCTCCTCTTCGTGAGCGTCGTCCCGGGCGACCACGAGAGTGGAGCGGGTGTGGACCAGCGCCTGGTTCGCCGCGGCGAGGAGCGCCAGCGTGGTCTTGCCCGCGGCCTCCGGGGCGATCACCACTTGGTTGCGATGGCGCAGGCCGCTGCGGTCCCGGACCGCCTCCTCGGGCATTCCCTCCAGCTCCAGGTTGTCGTGCCGGGCCGGCGGGTCCACGTGGACGAAGGCCTGGAGCGAGAGGTCCGCGAGCACGCTCCCCTGCATGGCCGTGAGGCGCCGGGGCTCGGGCAGGAGCTCCAGGATGAGGGGGGAGATCACCCCCGCAGTGTCTCCCGGCAGCGCCGAAAGCCGGAGCGGCTCGACGAGGCGCGGCGGCTCCAGCGGACGGGGCTCGGGGACCTCCAGCCAGGCCAGCACCTCGGGCCAGCCGTTGACCCGCGGAGCGGGCGCTTCTTCGACGGCCTCTTCGCCGGCCGGCAGCCGCTCGGTCCCCCGGAGGAGGAGATGGACGGCCCAGGAGAGCCAGAGCACGGAGGCGACGGCGAACGGACCGGGCTCGACCCGCCACGGATCGCCGGAGAGCGACAGCCAGGCCCAGACGAGCAGCGGGAAGGCGCAGGCCACCACCCAGGCCGCCCATTCCGAGTAGGAGGGCGCCGGCCGGTGGAGCGCGGACGCGCCCATCCATCGCCGCCAGAGCGGGAGGATGCCCTGGTCCTCCCGCTCCGCCGCCAGGTTGCGGCCCAGAGTGCCGTGCAGGACCAGGCGGAGGATACGGGCGCACCACCAGGCCACCCCGGCCCAGACCGCGAAATTCACCAGCCCGGCCAGCCAGGGGAACTGCCGCAGCGGGAGGAGAGGGCGCAGCTCGGGACGGCCCAGGAAGATCTCCTGCCAGGCCGGCGAGCCCGGGGGCAGGCCGAGCCGCCTGCGGAGCAGCGGCTCCGCGGCCCAGGCCAGGACGTAGAGCACGGCCGCGGCCATGCCGCCGAGGAGGAAGCTCGGACCGAGCGTCGCCACGACGAGCGGCTCGGGCTTCTCCTGCGGCTTCTCCGGCTCCGCCTTCTTCTTCGCCAGGAGTGCGGCCAGCCGGCGCACGAGATGGACCAGGAGCGCGACCGGCAGCCAGATCAGCCCCGGGAGCGTGAAGGGCGCCTCCAGGCGCCAGCGCGAGACCGGCCGGCGCGGGTCGGACGTCAACAGGAGGACGAGCCTCTTCTGGAGCCCCCAGGCGACCAGCGCTCCGAGGGCGGAGAGCGCCAGGATCGCGAGCCCCGCCTGCCCCGGGCCCAGGCCCTGGAGATCAGCCACATCAGCCACGCTCGTCCTCCTGGCTGCCGCGCAGCCGGGCGCCGAGGGCGGGGAAGCCGCTCAGGTGATTGATCGGCACCGGTACCGGCGCGGGCCCCAGCTCCTCCTCCTGCGCCAGGGGGAAGGTGCGGTCGTCGGGCATGTGGATGCGGTCATGGAAGGACTCGAAGCGCCGCAGGTTGCGCACGCTGTGGGCCCGGATGCCCTGGACCAGGGAGAGCATCCAGGCGGCGTTCGGCCGCACCCGGGCCTGGACCACGCGCATGGTGTCGGTGGTCGGCGCGGCGCCCGGCCGGCGCCGGGCCGCCTGAAAGACCCGCTCCAGGGCCGGCTCCACGACCAGGGTGGCCGCGGCCGAGACGTGGATGCCGTCCGGGTCCAGCCCTTCGTAGCCCAGGAACTTGGCGCCGAACCCGAGGTTGGGATAGCAGCGGGCCACGAAGCGGCAGAGCCGCTCGCCGGCCTCGTCGGCGAAGAGGTCCTGGTCCGCGAGCGGCTGGCCGACCGCGGGCTCGAACCACTCCCGGCCGAAGCGCAGGAGCGCCTCGCGGTCGGTCAGGCAGGCCTCCCGCCGCCAGCCGGACAGGCCGCCGCCGGCTCTCACCAGGTCGGGGATGAGCTGCACGAGCCCCTCCTCGCTCCCCACCCGGCGCTCGAAGCGCTCGTGCAGGCGCTCGGGATCGACGAGGCTCTCGACCGGATCTCCGGGCCGGGCGAACAGGCCGCGGAGGTCGTCCCGGTCGCGGCCCTCGCCCGCGGGCCGGACGCCAAGGTCCTCGGCGGCCTGGGCGAGCGCGTGGGCCTGCACCTCCAGGGAGCGGGCCAGCCGATGGCCGAGCCCGGCGTCGGCGACCGCGCGCTCGAAGACGCGCCCGGCGTAGCCCCGGGTGGCGAGCGCCGAGGTGAGCCGCAGGCGGGACTCGAAGAAGGAGCGGACGGACGCCCGGTCCTCCCGCTCCGGCGGCTCGCCCCGGCCAGTGAAGAGCTGGCGCACGGCGAGGGCCAGGGCCTCGATCGCGCCGCGCACCGCGCGCACCCGGCGGTCCAGGTGGCGCAGCAGGAGCCAGCCCGCCAGGGCGGCCGCGGCCGCGCCGCCGAGCAGCCAGTCCAGGCGCCCGAAGAGCGTGGCGATCCACCCGGGATCGCGCAGGTAGGCCACGGCCTCGGACAGCGGCGCGCCGAGGACCGGAGCCATGGCGAGGACGAGGGCGAAACCGAGCTGGAGCGGGCGGAGATCGGGCTTGCGCTCCGCCGCCGCGGCCACGGCGCGCCGGGCGGAGCGCACCGGCGCGGTCTCCGGGATGCGGTGGCGGCGGCAGAGGTCTTCGCAGCGCCGCCGCTCCTCCTCGCGGCCCAGCAGCTCGTCGCGGGTGCCGGCCCGCAGGCGCTCGAAGCCCTCCTGCGCCGCGGGCAGGCCGCCGTGGCCGGCGTCCTCCTCGATCAGCCGGTCGCCATGCGCCTGAATGCTCGAGAGCGCCATGGGCAGCAGAGCGGAGGTCTCGCGGCGCAGCCGGTCGACCACGTCATCCATCCGGCCCCGCCCGCGGGTGAGCTCGGACCAGCGCTCGTGGATGCCCCGCAGGAGCGCGGCCTCGAAGGCGGGATCGAAGGCGTCCAGGACCTCCCGCGCCAGGGTCTCCCGCTCCACGGCGAGCCGGCCGGCCACCTGCCCGGCCATGGCGGCGCCGGCTTCGGCGGTGAGCCGCTCCAGCTCGGCCCTGCCCTCCTCCATCAGGGTCTTCGCCTCGGGCGGCCGCACCTCGGCGGGATCCAGGGCCGAGGGCGCGCCGGACTGCCAGCCGCGGCGCTGGCGGTTCAGGACCTCGCGGGCCAGGCGGTTGGCCAGGTACTCCCGGCAGCGCTCCGCGGGGAAGTCGATCTCGTAGCAGGCGAAGGAGGAGAAGAGGTCGTCCCCGCCCGGTCCCGTGGAGGCGCGGCGGAGCCACTCGTCCCGGCCCGGGTCGTTGCGCGACAGGAGAGAGAGGAAGTCGCACGTCTGGCGCACGGCATCGCTCTGGCGCAGGACCGAGTTGTCGGTGACCCGGCCGTTGACGAAGATCTGGGAGACCCGGCGGCGGCTGGCCGGCAGGACCGACTCCACCCAGCGCCGCACTCCATGCACGGCGTCGATGATCGCCGCCTCCTCGCAGCGGGTGGCGGCCGGGGCCGCTCCCGAATAGGGGTCGGCCGGGTGCGGCATCCAGAGGATGGGCACCACGGACAGGCAGCGGTTGAACCCCTCGTGGTAGAGCTCGAAGATGGGGCTGAGGGCGCGCATCAGCTCGGCGTGGATCTCCCGCAGGACCTCGCGCACCGCGGCCCGGGCGAACGGCTCGCCCATGTCGGCCACCAGGTAGACCGTGAGCCGCGGCGGGCGCCGCGTGGGGTAGTCCGCGCGGTACTCGGAGAGGAAGGAGAAGTCGTAGAGCCGCCGGGCCTCGTCGTTGAGGACCTTCCGCAGGTCGAGCAGCCCGCCGGGACGGCCCTCGGTCTCCTCGCCGGCCGGCTCCCCGGTCCTGGGCGTGAGCGCCGCGGTCCGCATCAGCGGCACCGGCGCGGCGCGGCGAGCGTCGGGGCTGCCCAGCCCCAGCTCCGCGAGGCGCTCCTCCAGGGCGTCCGACCCGGAGCCCGGGTCCCCGGGATCCTCCGGATCCAGAAAGAGGCCCGCGAGGGACGGGCTCGGCTCTGCGGGAAGCTCCTCGTCCTCGGGCGGACGGAGGGGACAGGCGTCCGTCTCCCCTTCGGTCTTTCCCTCGACCAGGGGGCGGACCAGGAGCTCGCCGAGCACCTCCAGCGACTGGCGGAGAGCCGTGTCCATCTGCTCCTGGGTGAGCCGGCGCTGAAGGTTGGGGTCCAGCTCCTCCACCCGGTCGCGCTGGAGGTCCACCCAGAGGCGGAGCAGCCCGCGCCGGACGTGCTCCGCGAGCGCCTTCAGCCGCGACTCCAGGAGACCGTCGAGCCGCTCCGGCCGCTCGGCCGCGTCGTGATCGAAGAGCCCCAGCCGGAACGGGCTCGCCGGCACCGGCTCGAAGCGGACGTGGCCGTCCGACTCGCTGGCCCAGCCGCTGTTCTCCCAATCGACGCCCAGCAGGGTCCGGGGGTCGAACGGGGAGCGGATGTCCGACGGCGCGGGCGCGAAGGGGACGGGAACGACGATGGCGGGAGCCGCCGCGGGGTCCCGCCAGCGCGGCAGGGGCTCGGGAGCGAAGTCGTCCAGCTCGGCGCTCCGGCTCCGCTCCTCCTCCAGCCAGGCGGGATCGTCCCCCGAGCCCGCGCCTTCGAGGAGCCAGTCCCAGGGCGACGGGTCGCGCCCCTCGGAAAAGGCGCGGCAGCGGCCGATCACCGCGATCAGCAGCCGGGGGCTGTGCCCCTGGCGCAGGCGGTTGAGGATGGGCGTGATGAACAGATCCAGCTCGTTGTGGCGCTCGGCCAGGCGGCGCAGGCGCTCCACGGCCGCGATCGGGTCCGGACTCAGGCTCCACCAGTCGAACCACCGCCGGCGGCGGACCCGCCGGCGCGCCTCCGCCACCTCCACCACGCCCGCGTCCCGCGGCACGGCCACCTGGTAGGAGCCGTCGCGGTAGCGCACCAGGCCCAGCGTGCGGAGCACGGCGAGGTCCAGGGCGAGGGAGGGGAGGTCCCCCTCGCCCGTGGCCAGGGCCAGGGCCGCGGCCTTGCGCTCGGGGAGGCGCCAGGCCTCCTCGTCCACCCCGGGGTCGGGACGGACCCAGAGGAGCCGGAGGTTGCGCAGGGAGGCGTCCGATGCCCCTCCCGCCACCCGGAGGCCCATCCAGTCGCCGGCCAGCCGTTCCAGGGTGGCGAGGCCGAAGCGGCCCACGCCCACCACGAGCGTGGGAGAGGGATAGATCCGCGCCAAGGGATCAGCCCCCGAAGGCCTCGTGAAGCCGCCTGATCTCCCGGTTCAGCTCCTCCTCGGGCAGGCTGGTGAAGAGCTCGCGGAACGTGGACGGCACCGCGTGGCCGCGCGCGCCCTCGGGGTTCTCCATCTGGCTCCAGCGCTCGCTGAAGGCGCGCAGGATCGACACGCTCTGGGAGAGGTTGGCCAGGGCCTGATCGGGCTCGAGGTCGGCCACGTTGGCCCCGGCGTCCTCCCCCAGGCTCTTCTGCTCGATCTCCCGGTTGCGCAGCCGCCCCAGGAGGTCCTCCAGCGACTCGTGGAGCCGGCGGTAGGAGTCCTCGTAATCCTTCAGCATGAGGAGCTCTTCGGCGGCGGGGCTGGAGCCGTAGAGGGTGCGCAGCTCCTCGGCGTTCTTCCGCCACTGCACCGGCAGGCGGACGATGCGGCTCAGCACCTTGGGCGAGAGCCCCTCGCGCACGGCCTGGAGCATCTGCTGGTAGGCGAGGTACTTGACCTTCTCCGCTTCCAGGACGTCGGGCAGGTGCTCGACGGCCCCGGTCAGGGTCTCGCCGAGCAGAGCCAGCCCCTCGTCCGGCCCGGCGCCGTTGCCGTTCGCGGCGCCCGGATGGGCGGGATCGCAGAGCAGGTATCTGCCCTCCCGGCGCACGATGTAGCCATGGCCGGGCCGCCCGGGGTTCGGGGTGGTGAAGAGGGCCGAGAAGTTGATGATCTGGTTGCGCACCCGCTTCTGGCGGTGCTTCTCCTGGGCGCTCACCGGGTCGAGGTCGGCGAGCGCCTCCCAGTTCTTGTCGATGTGGAGGACCTTGGACCGCTTGGCCAGGCGCTTGAACGCCTCGTAGGCGTTCTTCATCTTGTCCATGCGCCCGAAGACATAGAGAGGGACGTTGAGCACGGCGCGGTAGAAGACGATCTCCTTGGGGTTGTGCCACCCTTCCGTCACCCATTGCAGCCGCGGCAGGTCGGCGCCGCGGATGGCCTCCTCGATGCGGGTGCCGCGGAAGACGTCGCCGATGGCGGCCAGGAAGACGTCGTCCGGCCGCACGCCCCCTTGCTGGTCGCGCGACTCGTCGTAGAGGCAGAGCAGGGAAGCCTTCTCCTTGACAACCCGGCGGATCTTGTCCCGCAGGTAGTCGCGGTGCCTCGGGTCGGCCAGGTCCTCCTTGGCCTCCTCCGGCAGCGCGTGGTACTCGTGGACGAGATGCCGGATCGCCTTGGCGCCCTCCTTCTGGATCTCCGCCACGTGGCTGCGGTAGAGCGCGCGGTAGACCACCTCCCGCTCCAGGGCCTGCACCAGGGTGAGGCCGTCGCGCAGGGCGACGTCCGGCGAGTGGGGATCGCCCCCGATGTGCTCCTTGAGGAACCCGGCGGCGTAGTCGTAGAGGGCGCTGAACAGCTTGTCCAGGGTGCCGACCCCGACCTCGCCGCGGCTCAGGCTGAGCTGGGTCACGGACTCGCTCAGGACCTGCCGCACCCGGGAGTGCGACAGGCTCAGCTCGGGGAGGTCGGCGATCCGGTCCTCGAAGTAGAAGTCCCACATGCGCCGGCCGTCCTCGATCTGGAGGGCCTCGGCGTCGAGCACGTACTGGTTCGACGAGGCGTCGCCCTCCTCGCGCAGGCGCTCCATGCGATGGAGGCGGTCCTGCTCGATGTTGCCGAAGCTGGTGTCGAGCGTGCGCTGGAACCCGGTGAACCGGCGGAGGTTCTTCTCGAAGTCCCCCAGGCGCTCGTAGAAGAGCCGGCGGATGCCGTCCATGGCGCGCTGGACCGCCTGCTTCTCCAGGTCCTCGATAATGGCGGCCTGGTCGCCGCGGTCCTTGACGAGCTGGCTGTCCTTGTGGCCCGTGACCTCGAAGTCGGCCGACGGCTCCAGCAGCGGGGTCTTCGGGAGCTGGTCCAGGATGGAGAGCACGGCGTAGCGCTTGGCCGTCAGGTCCACCTCTCCGGCCTCGTCGTTGAGGAAGCGGAGGTCGACCAGGGCGTCCATCCCCGGATAGGCCATCTTCCCGGCCTTGTAGCCCTGGCCGAGGACGCGCAGGCCGACGCGGCGGAAGTCGTCCACCCAGCCGTTGGCCCGGTTCTTCAGGTCCACGACCCGGAGCCCTTCGCCGGGGCTCATGCGGTTCTCCTCGGCCCAGGCGTTGACGGCCTGCTCGGCGGCCTCCAGGAGGCCGATGGGCTCCCCCGGCCGGGCCCCGGCCACGGCGGGAAGGACCACGGCCGCGATCGAATGCCGCATGCCGCCGGCCTCCAGGAGCTCCCGGTCGGCTTTTACCTGGGTGTCCTCGAACTTGACGCCGCCGTCCGGCGTCGGGCGCTCGCCCAGCCGGTGGCCGTGGCGGAAGAGGGACATGAAGCGCTGCTCCGTGCCCTGGTCCATCTCGCACGAGGCCAGGAGCCGCACCCGTTTCTGGAACAGCCGGTCCACCAGGGCGGCCCGCTTCTGGGGCGTGAAGCGGTAGAAGTCCTCCTCCTTGATCACGCGGGCGTCGCGGTCGTCGCTCTCCGGGACCTCGGTGAAGGGCTCGGGCGCGGTGCGGAGCCGGGTGTAGACCGGATCGCCCGGGATGGCGCCCAGGAAGCTCGCCTTCATCAGGTTCAGGGCCGCTGCCTGGGCGCAGTAGTCGACCAGGCCGCCCACCGGGACCAGGAGCACGGCGGCCCCGTAGGAGCCGTAGAAGGAAGAGAAGCCCTGGATCCCCTTGGCCTCGAAGTCGTGGGGCACCAGGAAGCGCTGATGCTGGGTGTAGTTGTCGTAATCCCCGGCCTGGGCTCCGAACAGCGGCGAGAAGAACTGCAGGTAGAGGCCGTCCGCCGCCGCGTCGACCGGCTCCGAGACCGAGAACGACTCCGGCTTGTCGATGACGTAGAGGAATTCGAAGGGCCTCTCGCGCACCATCCGCTTGGACTCGTCCGAGGGATCGTAGTGGAAGGCCAGCCCCTCTTCCGGATAGAAGCGGGACTCGGGGGAGCCCAGCTTCATCAGGTGCTCCAGCTCCTTGAGCGCCGCGTAGCCGTTGGCGAAGATGCCGTCCTTGTTCGCGCCGGTCTTCTCCTCGAAGACCGCGGGGAGGACGGCCACGCCGGCCATCCACGGCTTGCCCACCTCGCGGGCATGGTCGCGGAGCATGTAGGCGATCGGCAGGTGGCAGCCCGAGCCCGTGCCGCCGGCGACCGAGAAGCAGACCACGATGCGGATCTCCGACGTGTCCAGGCGGCGGTGGCCGTGCTGGTGGGACTTGAGCCCCTCCAGCAGGCGGTGGAACCGCGGCACCAGATCCTTGTGCTTCATCTGGTAGAAGAGCCCGAGCCGCGACTCCAGCCGGATCTGCCCGGCGCCGGCCGTGTCGCCCGCCCGGAAGCGGTAGTTGGCCGGCACCCACTGCGTGAAGTAGGGGTCGGCCTCCAGGAACAGCTTGCCGGAGGCGAGGTTGGCGTACTGCTCCTTCTCGAAGTCCGAGAGCAGGAACGTCTCGTCGGCGATGTCGCGGTAGCTTTCGAGGTCGTTGACGTTGGTGTCCACGAGGGCGAACTTGATCAGGTCGCGGTAGCGCTCCTGGAAGTCCGCGCGCCGCCGCAGGTGGCGGGCGACCCGGGCGACCATGCGGCAGCCGCAGCCGCCGAGCCCGACGAACAGCATGGGCGAGACCGCGCTCGGCTTGGTGAGCAGCTCGCCGACGATCAACTTGCGATGCCTGGCCATGTCTTTCTGCCTCCGGTTCTTCGTTGGATCTCAGCCCACCTGCCACCCGGCGGCCACTCCCTCGGTGGGTTCCCAGCTCTCGGGATGACGCAGCAGCTTGTGCCCCCGGAGCCGCGCCAGGGACCTCTTCGATGGATCGGACGGCGGGGCAATGCCGTCCAGGGACATGCGGCCGACCCTCCCCTCCTTGTCCGGCACCGCGAGGAAGGCCGCGCCCCCCTCGGCCACGGCGAACAGCCGACCGGCGAAGGCCGCGGGGTCCTTCGCGAGCGCCTCGGGAAAGCGGCGCCGGGCGAGAAGCCCCGCCGTGGACCGGTTCACGTCCCGGTGCGGCTGGAGGCTCAGCTCCAGGGTCTCGCGGTAGGCACCGCCGGGCAGGCCGAAGGCCAGCGGGTTGGCCTGCAGCCAGGCGAGCGCCCGCCGGGGCCACGGCAGCGCGCCGCGGACCATCTCCAGGACTCGGACGCGGTAGTCCTTGACCGGCACGGTGGTGCCATAGGCCGTCCAGGTGAGGGGGACCAGCTTCTCCGCCACCCGCAGCGGCTTCAGGAATCGCGAGTTGCGGAACATGTTCACGATGTAGAGGACCAGCAGCGCGAGGAGGAGCAGGGCGAGCCCGCGCAGGATCCACCAGCCGTAGCAGGCCCAGACCCCGGCGGCCTCGACCTCGACCGTCACCGGCACCACGGCCGCACCCGAGAGGGCGGCATTCGGGGCCTGCTCGTCCGAGGGGACGGGCGCCAGGCGCAGCTCTCCTTCGTAGGTGCCGGCGGCGCAGCAGGGATGGGGCCGGGCGCGCAGGCGCACGCCGCTCTTCCCGATCCGGAACGGCCGGCCCAGGGCGGCTCCTCCGAGATCCAGCCGGAGCTCTTCGGGCCAGGGTCCGCCCGCCGGCTCCAGGGCGGCCTGGAGCGACGGCTCCCTCTGCCAGTTGCCCCGGATGGGGATCTCGGCTCCGGCCTCCTTCCCACCCCGCACCCGCACCCGCAGCGCCTCGGGGAGCTGGAGCCGGTAGTCCAGGGAGAAGGAGACGGGGACCTCCAGGAGGGATCGCCCTCCCTCGTCCAGGAGACGCAGCCGGCTGGAGAACGGCTGCCGGATGCTCGCGGGACCGCACCAGGGCGCCACCCGCAGGGCGAGGGTGTACGCCCGCGGCGTGATCGCGAAGACCCGGCCTTCCGGCTGGCTGTTCAGACCGAACGTGACGCAGGCGGGGAGGTCGCGCCGGTTGGCCGCGTCCAGCCGGACCTTCATCTGCGGGAAGTTCCCCTGGAGGGTCACGCTCGCGGTCTTCTCCTGTCCTGGCAGGAGCTCCCCGAGCCGGAGCTCGGCAGGGATGGCGGCGATCTCCAGGGTGGACACCTGGATCGTCCGTCCCGGGCCGCGCAGCGCCGTCTCCCGGCCGTGCATGGACAGCGTGATCGAGGGCTGGAAGATCCACTCGCCCTTCTCGAGCCGGGACCGCTCCAGCCGGAAGCGGGCGAGCGGGCCCTCCTGGGTCATGGGGAGAGGCTCCGCCGCGGGCTCGCCGGCCTTGTGATAGCCGACGAACGCCTGCAGCTCGCCGCCCAGGTCGGAGCCGCTCACCACCTGCCCGCCCTCCGCCGCAAGCTCGGCCTGGAAGCAGACCGTGGCTCCCACATCGACATGGTCGCGGACCTCTCCGCCGCCGCCGCCGCAGGGGCCGTCCACGATCTTCATCCTCAGCGAGAGCCGGTACTCGGGGAGGGCCACCGCCCTCCAGCCGGTCCCCGCCCCCGTGACTTCCAGAGTCTTCGGCTCGGCGCCCGGCACGTACTCGCCGGACGCGTAGCGGAAGGTCCGGCCGCTCCTGAACCGGTGGACGCCCGCGTCCTGCTTGTCGAGGGCACGTCCGGCGAGCGACAGCCCGAGGGCCGGCCCCGCCCCCGGAGCCACGGCCAGGAGCCGCACCCGCCTCGCGCCGCGGTGGGCCGCGAGCCCGGGATCTGAGGGTGTCAGCAGCTCGGCCTCGTAGCCCTGGGAGCGCGAGAGCGCCGCGGCGAAGGCGTGGAGGACGGCCGTGGGATCGCCGCTCCCCACCTCCACCACCCCGCCGCCCGTCCGCTCGGCGAGCTGCGCCAGGCCGGGAGAGGCCCTTTCGCGCCCGAACCGGAGAAGATGGAGCTGGAACAGCCCTTCCTCGTGCGCGGCGAGTCCCTGGAGGAAGGCGTCGGGGTCCGGCGTCTCCGCGGCCGGAGTGCACTCGCCGTCGGTCAGGAGGAGGACGACCTGGGCGACGCCCGCGCGGTGGGCCTCGCCCAGGAGCCGCTTCGTCACTTCCAGGGCGGAGCGGCAGGTGGTGTTGGCTCCCCGGTAGGAGGCGAGCTCGCCTCCCAGGTCGAGCCGCCGCAGCAGGATCGCGCGGTTGCGGGCCAGGGGCTCGACGGCAGGGGCCTCCGCCGCCGGGCCGTTGAGCCGGACGATGGACACTTCATCCCGATCGTCCAGCATCGAGAGAAGCGAGCGGACGGCGAAGACGGCCAGACGGTCGGGGTCGGTCCGGTCCATGCTCCCCGAGTCGTCCAGCACCAGCACGAACTGGGCGGCCCGGACCTCGGCGGACGCGGCCGTGGACTGCGCAACGGCCGTCCCCGCCAGGAGCAGGCCCAGACAGGAGCAGATGGAGAGAGGGGACCGCGGAAGAACCACGGTCCAGGAGACACGGGCTCCGAACCGTTTGTTTAGCTAGCCGGCCGCCTGGATGTGCCGCACCGTCGGCGGCAACCCTTCGTCCAGGCTGCGGGGGGTCCAGCCCAGCTCGGTGCGGGCGCGGGTGTCGTCGAAAGCCCAGTGGCGGGCCAGATTGTCGAGCTGGTCCGGCGCGACCGGCGGCCGGCGCCCGCGCAGCTTGTAGAGAGGGCTTGCCAGGATGAGGGCGGCGCGGGCCACGCCGACCGGCAGGCTCAGCCTCGGCGGCTTCACTCCTCCCAGCGCGCAGACGCGGTCCACAAGGCTCCGCAGCGTCGTGACGTCGCCGGTCAGGAGATAGTCCCGGCCGGCCGGCGCCTTTTCCACCACCCGCACCATGGCATCCACGACATCGTCCAGGAAGATCCAGCAGGTCTTGCGATCGGGTCCGACCACGGCGGGGAAACGGCCCTTGAGGAGCTGCCGGAGGATGGCGTTGGCCCCTTCCTTCTTGCCCGGCGGGCCGTAGACCAGGCTGGGATAGACGGTGTTCACCCGCAGCCCCTGCTTCGCCCACTCCTGGATGGCGCGCTCGCCCGAGTGTTTGGTGGCGCTGTAGAGCGTGGGGAACGGCTCCATCGGCCGGGAGGTCTCGTCGGCCGGGGTGCCGTCGTCCGGGCTGCCACCGAAGTAGGCCATCGAGGAGACGGAGAGGAATCGGCCGGTCCCCAGCTTGTAGGCCAGGGAGGCCACGTTCTCGCTGCCCTGGATGTTGGTCTGGCGCATCCGCTCCGCCGGACCGGTCAGGTCGAGGTCGGCGGCGGCGTGGATCACCCAGTCGGCGCCGGACATGCCTTCCCGCATGGAGGCGCGGTCCTGGAGGTCGCCGACGAAGGTGGCGACGCCAAGCTGCTTCAACGGTTCGGTATTGCTCGTGGCCCGCACCAGGGCGCGGACCTCGTGGCCCGCCTCCACCAGCCGCCGCGCCAGCGCCCTGCCGATGTAGCCGGTGCCTCCGGTCAGATAGATCCGCATGGACGGGGATTCTAGCGGAGAGAACCTTTTCGGGACTGGAGAGGACTGACTGGCAGGAGATGGGGCGGGAATCCCGCGGAGGTCGTCCCGGTTTTAATGGGTGAGAGGACGGGCCCCCGGGAGTTGGACCCGTCCCGGAGTGAAGCTCCGACAATCTCCTTCAGCTCCCTCTCCTCCCCCCGCGCGGTCTCCCTCCACAGCGCGGGGTTTTTTATGCGAGCAACTGGCGCAGCACGTAGTGCAGGATGCCTCCGTGGCGGTAGTACTCCACCTCCTGCGGAGTGTCGAGCCGCACTCTCGCTTTGAACTCGGTCACCTTGCCGTCGTCCGAGGTCGCCCGGACGGGCACCTCCCGGCCGTTTGCGAAACCGTTCGCCACGCCCTCGGCCAGGCCGGTGATGTCGTAGGTCTCGCGGCCGGTCAGGCCCAGGCTGTCCGCGTTCTGGCCTTCGAGGAACTCCAGCGGCATCACGCCCATCCCGACCAGGTTGCTGCGATGGATGCGCTCGAAGGTCTCCGCGATCGCCGCGCGCACGCCGAGGAGCCGCGGTCCCTTGGCCGCCCAGTCGCGGGAGGAGCCGGTGCCGTACTCCTTGCCCGCCAGGATCACGGTCGGAATTCCCTCCGCCTCGTACTTCATGGCCGCGTCGTAGATCGGCAGCGGCTCGCCGTCCGGCAGGTGGAGGGTGAAGCCACCCTCGATCTCGGGCACCAGCCGGTTGCGCAGGCGGACGTTCGCGAAGGTGCCGCGCATCATGACCTCATGGTTGCCCCGCCGCGCGCCGTAGGAGTTGAAGTCCTTGGGCGGCACGCCGTGCTCCTGGAGGTACTTGCCCGCCGGGCTCGACGCCTTGATCGAGCCCGCCGGCGAAATGTGATCGGTGGTGATGCTGTCCGCGAACAGGCCCAGCACCCGGGCGCCCTTCACGTCCTGGACCGGCGCCGGCTCGGCCGGCATGTCCGTGAAGTAGGGGGGCAGGCGGACGTAGGTGGAGTCGGCGTCCCAGGCGTAGGTGTCCCCCTCCGGCACGTCGAGCCCGTTCCAGTTCTCGTCCCCGGTGAAGACGTCGGCGTACTCGCGCTGGAACATCTCGGCGTGCAGGGCACGCAGGACCGTCTCCTCGACCTCCTTGCGGCTCGGCCAGACGTCCCGGAGGAACACCGGCTGGCCGTCCTTGCCCGTGCCCAAGGGCTCCGTGAGGAGATTGGCGTCGATCCGGCCGGCCAGGGCGTAGGCCACCACCAGCGGCGGCGAGGCCAGGTAGTTGGCCCGCACGTCGGAGTTGATCCGGCCCTCGAAGTTGCGGTTGCCCGAGAGCACTGCCACGGCCACGAGGTCGCGCTCCTCGATCGCCTTCGAGATCTCCGTGGGCAGCGGACCGCTGTTGCCGATGCAGGTGGTGCAGCCGTAGCCCACCAGGTTGAACCCGAGCTCGTCGAGATACGGGGTGAGCCCCGCCTCGTTGAGGTACTCCGTCACCACCTTGGAGCCCGGCGCCAGGCTGGTCTTGACCCAGGGCTTGACGGAGAGCCCCTTCTCCACCGCCTTCTTCGCCAGCAGGCCCGAGGCCACCATCACGGACGGGTTCGAAGTGTTCGTGCAGCTCGTGATGGCAGCGATGACGACCGAGCCGTCCTGCAGGTGCCTGGCGGCGCCGTCGGCCTCGGTGGTCGTCACGTCGGCCTCGGCCACCGTCGTGCCGGCCGCCGTGCCGCCCGAGATCTGGAGACCGGGGGCGGACTGCCGCGACCGTCCCGTGCGGCCGTGCGCCTTCATGGTCTCCAGCTCCTCGAGGAACGAGGGCTTGACGTCCGAGAGCCGCACCCTGTCCTGCGGCCGGCGCGGGCCGGCGAGGCTCGGCTCGACCGTGCCGAGATCGAGCTCCAGGGTGTCGGTATAGACCGGCTCGGGCGTGTCCGCCCCATGGAAGAGGCCCTGCTCCTTCATATAGGCCTCGACCAGCGCGATGCAGTCCGCCGGCCGGCCGGAGAACTTCAGGTAGTCGAGCGCGACCTGGTCGACGGGGAAGATGCCGCAGGTGGCGCCGTACTCGGGCGCCATGTTGGCGATCGTGGCGCGGTCGGCCAGGGGAAGATTGGCAAGACCCGGGCCGAAGAATTCCACGAACTTGCCCACGACCCCCTTCTTGCGCAGCATCTCGGTGACCCGCAGCACCAGGTCGGTCGCGGTCGCGCCCTCGGGCAGCGACCCCGCCAGGCGGAAGCCGACCACCTGCGGGATGAGCATCGACACCGGCTGGCCGAGCATCGCCGCCTCGGCCTCGATGCCGCCCACGCCCCAGCCGAGCACGCCCAGGCCGTTGATCATCGTCGTGTGCGAGTCGGTCCCCACCAGCGTGTCCGGGTAGGCATAGAGCTCGCCTTCCAGATCGCCGTCCATGACGACACGGGCCAGGTACTCCAGGTTGACCTGGTGGACGATGCCGGTGTCGGGCGGCACGACCTTGAAGTTGTCGAACGCGGTCTGCCCCCAGCGCAGGAAGGCATAGCGCTCGCGGTTGCGCTCGAGTTCCTTGCCGGCGTTGATCAGGAAGGCCGCGGCGCTGCCGTACTCGTCCACCTGGACCGAGTGGTCGATGACCAGCTCGACCGGCTGGAGCGGGTTGATCTTCTTCGGATCGCCGCCCATGGTGGCCATGGCGTCGCGCATGGCCGCGAGGTCGACCACGGCCGGGACGCCGGTGAAGTCCTGGAGGAGGACGCGAGCCGGCATGAAGGCGATCTCGCGCGAGGGCACGGCATGGGGGTCCCAGGTGGCGAGCGCCTCGACGTCGCCGGCGGTGACGACCTCGCCGTCCTCGCGGCGCAGCAGGTTTTCGAGCAGGATGCGGAGGGCGTACGGCAGCCGCTCGAGCTTCCAGCCCCGGCCCTCCAGGGCGCCGAGGCGGGCGATACGGTATTCACGGCCTCCCACCTGCAAGGCCGTGCGACTTCCGAAGCTGTCTTTCATGGTCCTCTCCTCACACCTCGATCGCAAAGATAACAGACCGGGCCATACCGTCGCGATGCCGGGGTAAGATGAGCGGCATGACGGCGATCGCCTCCGATCTGACCACGCCGGTGCTCCTCCTGGCGATGCCGCAGGTCCTCGACCCGTTCTTCCACAAGAGCGTCGTGCTCCTGCTCCACCACGAGGACGAAGGGAGCTTCGGGTTCATCGTGAACCGGCCCACCGGCATCAAGCTCCAGGAGATCCTGGAAGGGATGGAGGTGAGCTGGCAGGGGGGCCTGGAGGATGTGGCCCACTTCGGCGGGCCGGTCCAGCCGCAGCTCGGGACGGTCCTCTTCTCCCCCGGACCGGTGGAGACCGAGGCGGCCACGGAGGTCCTGCCGGGCGTCTCCATCACCCAGCACATCGGCGACCTCGCGCGGCTCGCCGAGACGCCGCCGTCCGACTTCCGCCTGTTCCTCGGCTATGCCGGTTGGGGCTCCGGCCAGCTCATCCAGGAGATCCTGAGGAACGACTGGCTCACGGCGCCGGTGCGGTCCGACCTGATCTTCGCTCCCGACCCGGAGCTGGTCTGGGACGACGCCCTGCGTTCTGTGGGGGTCGATCCTTCGACCCTGCCGTCCTGGACCGCGCCGAGCGGCGAGGAGCCCACCAACTGACCGACCCCGAGCGACGCAAGCCGAAGACGGCCCCCCGGCGGAAAAGGAGGCCGGGTGCCGCGTCCCTCAAGACCGAGGAGCACCGCTCGGCCGGCGGCCTGATCGTGCATGGCTCGCAGATCCTCCTCATCTCGGTGATGGAGGGGAAGCGCTGGCAGCTTCCCAAGGGGCACATCGAGGAGGGGGAGACCCCCGAGGAGACCGCGGTGCGCGAGGTGCGCGAGGAGACCGGCGTGACCGGCCGGGTGCGCGCTCCCCTGCCCGGCGTCGAGTACTGGTTCTTGGACCGCGGGCGCAAGCGCGTCCACAAGACGGTCGACTATTTCCTCCTGGATTATGTGAGCGGCGATCCCGCCGACTACGACCGCCGCGAGGTCTCGGGCGCCGAGTGGATGTCCTGGGACGACGGAATCGCCCGCCTGACGTTCGAGAACGAGCGCAAGGCGGTGGAAGCGGCTCGGGTGATCGTGGATGGGGTGTAAGATCCCGCCGGAAACACGGAGGGACTCTTCCCATGCTGCGCGCCCTGCTGCAGATCGTCCTCAACGGCGTCGCCCTGCTGATCGCCGCCCGCCTGGTGCCGGGGATCCACTACGAGGGCAGTCTGCTGTACCTGCTGATCGCCGGGCTGGTCCTCGGCCTGATCAACCTGATCGTCAAGCCGATCGTCAGCTTCTTCTCGTTCCCGCTGATCCTGCTGACCCTCGGGCTTTTCTACGTGGTGATCAACGGCCTCATGCTCTACCTGGCTGACTTCTTCCTGGCCGGCCTGCGGATCGACGGCTGCATGCCCGCGATCCTGGGCGGCCTGGTGATCGCGCTTTTCAACTGGGTTCTGAAGGCGCTCACTCCGGACAAGTAGATGGCGAGCGGGATCACTCCGGCACAGGCGAGGCGAGAGTCGGGAAAGGCCAGACGCGCCCGGGCGGACGAGATCCTCGCCCGGCTCCGGCGGGAGTACCCGGACAGCCGCTGCTCCCTCGATTTTCAGAGCCCGCTCCAGTTGCTGGTCGCCACGGTCCTCGCCGCCCAGTGCACGGACGAGCGGGTGAACCTGGCCACGCCGGCCCTGTTCCGCCGCTGCCCCACGGCCCGCGAGTACGCCGAGATCCCGATCACGGACCTCGAGGAGCTGGTGCGGACCACCGGCTTCTACCGCAACAAGGCGCGGGCCCTCCAGAACCTGGGGCGGACGCTCGTCACCGACCACGGCGGGGAGGTGCCGTCCACCATGGACGAGCTCAAGGCCCTGCCCGGCGTGGGCCGGAAGACGGCGAACGTGGTGCTCGGCAACGCCTTCGGGAAGAACGAGGGGATCGTGGTGGACACCCACGTCCAGCGGCTCTCCCGGCGCCTGGGTCTGACCGAAGAGACCGATCCCGAGAAGATCGAGCGCGACCTGCTGCCGCTCGTGCCGCGGGAGGACTGGACGCTCTGGTCCCACCTGCTGATCGACCACGGCCGCAAGGTCTGCAAGGCGCGCAAGCCGGACTGCCCCGCCTGCCGGGTGGCCGACCTGTGCCCCTCGGCCGAGGTCTAGGAGAGACGATGAAAACGGCTGTCGTCACCGGAGCGAGCTCGGGAATCGGAGCGGCCACCGCGCGCGCCCTGGCCGCCGCCGGCTTCCAGGTCTTCCTCGGTGCCCGGCGTCAGGACCGTTTGCAGGAGGTGGCAGATTCGATCGGAGCCTCAGCCATCCCTCTGCCCCTGGACATCACCGACGAGGCGAGCGTCGAAGCCTTTGCCGGCCGGCTCCCCGAGTCCCTCCATCTGCTGGTCAACAACGCGGGCGGAGCCGTCGGCGTGGAGCGGATCGAGGCCGCCATCGACGACAAGTGGCGCTGGATGTGGGAGACGAACGTGCTCGGCACCCTGCGGATGACGCGGGCGCTCCTGCCGAGGCTGCGGGCCTCCGGCGACGGCCACGTGATCAACGTCGGCTCGATCGCCGGCTTCGAGACGTACGCCGGCGGAGCGGGCTACACCGGGGCCAAGCACGCCGAGAGGGCGCTCACCCGCACGCTGCGGCTGGAGCTGCTGGGCGAGCCGATCCGGGTGACCGACGTCGCGCCGGGCCTGGCGGAGACGGAGTTCTCCCTGGTCCGCTTCGCCGGCGATGCCGAGCGCGCCAGGGCGGTCTACCGCGGCATGGAGCCGCTGACGGCCGAGGACGTGGCCGACTGCATCGTCTGGGTGGCCACCCGACCCTCGCGGGTCAACGTCGATGAGATCGTGGTGAGGCCGCGGGACCAGGCGACGGCGACCCAGGTCCACCGGCGGGAGGAGCCGAAGTGAGATCGCGAGCCGCGCTGTTCACCCTCGCCCTGACCGCGGTGGTCGTGCTCGCCGGGTGCGACGCCCTGCCGTTCCCCAGGCGATCCCAGGGGGAGAAGGTCTGGCGGAAGCACTGCGCCAACTGCCACGGCATCAACGGCAGCGGCGACACGCCCGGCTTCATGGGCGAGCCGTATGCCGACCTGCGCGACGAGGTCTGGCGGACCGGCGGCAACGACGGGTCCATGGAGTCGGTGATCCACGACGGGGTCTTCGGGAAGATGCCGGGGTTTCCCCAGCTCACCCCGGAGGAGGTCCGGGCCGTGATCGGCCACATCCACGTGCTGCGCGGCGAGAGGACCTCCGGGACGTCGAGTTGAGGGCGGTGCTCGCGCTCCTCCTGGCCGTGCTCCTGTCCCTGGCCGCCTGCGCCCGGGACCGCAGCGCGCCCGGCCTCTACCGTTCGTACTGCCGGCGCTGCCACGGGCCGAGCGGGGAGGGGCCGAAGCGGCCGGTCCGGCTGTACCCGTACCTCGACCTGCGGTCGTCCCCCATGGTCCTGCGGGGGGATCGCGCGGCCGTGCGGCAGCGGATCGCGGAGGGGCACGGTCCGATGCCGTCCTACTCCAAGCGCTTGACCCCGGAGGAGATGGAGCGGCTCGTGGACTTCACCCTCCGGATCCCCTCTCAGCCATCCTCGCCGTCATCAGGAAGGGAGTGACATGGACGCCCAGCGACTCAAGGACGCCTACCAGAAGCTGCAGCTCCTCGACGAGCGACTGACCCACAAGGTCCGGCCGCGGCCCGGAGGCGCGCTCGTCCGCCCCACCGCCGACCAGCTCGAGCAGAGCCTGCGCGACCTGTCCCACTACACGATCGAGCTCAAGGAGGTCGTCCAGGAACTCTTCCTCGCCATCGCCGGCAAGGCGAAGACGCCCGGCCAGGAGTGAGGCGTGTTGCGCCTTGACACACCAATTGGCCAGTAGTAGTGTCCGGTCATGGCAAAAAAGGAAATGAAAGAGGGCCAGGAGCCGCCGAGAGAGACTCTCGAGGAACGGGTTGCACGCGGGATCCGTGAGGGATGGATCCGTCCTGCCAAGGCGCCTTTCAATTGGGACGAATGGGAGAAGATGCCAAGGCCGGACATCGACCCCGAGGTTGCTGCCTTGATCGTACGGGACCTGATCGAGAACCGATGAGGTTCTGGGATAGCAGCGCGCTGCTTTCGCTGGTTCTCCCGGAGCCTGCCAGCTTCAGAGTGGCCATCGTCATTTCGTCGGATTCAAGGATCGCTCTCTGGTGGGCGACCCCGATCGAGTGTTTCGGGGCTCTCACCCGGTCCAAGCGCTCCGGCAGGGTTGCAGCTTCGAGCCTCCACAAGGCTGAGATGAAGCTGAACGCCCTGTTCGCGAACGCCGAAGAGATTCAGCCTTGGGAGAAGGTGCGGAGGCTCGCTCTCCAACTCACCCTCAAGCATCCCCTTCGGGCTGCGGACGCGTTCCAACTCGCTGCCGCCCTGGACTGGTGCGGCGGGAACACCCGCGGAGAAAGCTTCGTCTGCCTCGACGACCGCCTCCGGGGCGCCGCCGCCCTGGAAGGTTTCCGGGTCCTCCCCTACTCGGAGGAGGTCAACGAGGCCCGGGTCGAATACGCGGCCTTTTGAGCCCTCGGCGAGCCTGCCGCGGGGCCGAAGCCGTAAAGTGATTTCTTTTCTCATTTCTGCGCCCCAAAGCGGCGCGCATCTCCGATATAGTTGTCGCGGAGATGAGCGAAACCGGGGAGACAACCGAAACCACGGTCCTGTTGCGGGCGGCAGCCGTCGAGGCGCTGCTCGCCAGCGGACGCGCTACCTTCACGGAAAAAGACCTCGAACAGGCCCTCGCCTGGCTCGCCGAGGCTGCCAGGAGCGAGACCCTCCGGGCGCTCCGGCGCAGCGGATGGCTGGAGGCCGACCCGCACGGCATTCACCGGCTGACCGAGGCCGGCCTGCGGATCCATGACACCCTCCGCCGCGCCGCCCTCTTCCAGGGCCCGCCGATCCCCGACGGGCTCACGCTGGAGGAGATCATCCAGGCCCTCGCCGGACGCAGCCTGGAGGAGCTCGCCACGGCCGGGCGCGAGGCGCTCGTCCCCATCCTCCCCTCCCCCCCACTCCTCACCACCAGGGCCGTCGTGCAGGCGGCCGAGACTCACGCTCTGCAGGGCTATACGGCCCGGCGGCGGAGGCTGAACGGATGATGAACCAGGCGATCCGCATCTGCGCCCGGCTGTTGCGCGCGGGAGCGCTCCCCCTGACTGACGTGCCCGGGCTGGAGCTGCCCGAGGTCCGCCGCGACATCGAGCGCCGTCTCCGGGGGGTCGGGCTGGTGCTCGCGACCAGCCCCTACTCCGGCCACGTCGGCATCCGCCTCGCGCCCGAGGTGGCCGGCGATCCCGCCTTCGAAGCCGCGTCCAACCTCGGTCTCAAGGCGGATGCCTGCGCCCTGCTGGTCGTCCTCTGGGTCCGCCTCGTGCTGCCGCAGCGCCAGGCCGGCGAGAGGGCGGCCGAGGCCCTGCCCCTTCAGGTGCGGCTGGACTCCCTCGTCCGCGAGCTTCGCCCTCTGCTCGGCGACCGCCGCCGCATCCGCGACCTCGTGAGCCAGCTCCGCCGGCTCAACTTCCTTGCCGGAACGGGCGAGGCCATCGAGGCCGGCCCGCTCCTCGACCTGGGCATCGACGGCGACCGGATGATCGCCTTCCTCCGCGGAGGGGTCCTGGCCGACCTCCTCAAGGAGCGGGCGGAGCGCGGCGCCAAGGGCGCGGAGAGCCTGGCGAGCTCCGCCTCCCAGGTGCTGGAGGTGCTGCAACGGCTGGGCGGCTCGGCCGAGATGACCGACCTGGTCCGGGAGACCGGCGCTCCCGCCTCGCGGCTGCGCATCGTGCTCCGCTCTCTCGCCGAGAGGGGACAGGTGCTCCGCACCGGCGTGCGCCGCTCGGCCCGCTACCACTTGGCGGGCACGGAATGATTGCCGCCGTGCTACGATCCATCTGTCGCCGCGGCGCGGCGCAATCGAACGGTATGGACGACGGACAAAGTTGCACCCTCAGGGTGCGTTCCACGCAAGGCCAGCGCTCGGGCGCGGCCTGGTGCCGGCTCCGGAACCGGCGGTCGCTCTCTCTCCAGGAGTGACCGGCCGGCCCTGACGCCGCCTCCGGCCCCCGCGCCAGTCGCCGGGGCCCTGAGATCAGGAGGCGGCCATGATCTTCCTTGCATCGATCCTCGATCAGCCCGTCCAGGGGAAGTCCGGCGAGGTCATCGGCAAGCTCGACGATCTGATCGTCCGCGTCGACCAGCACTACCCCACGCTCTCCGGCCTCATCGTCCGCGACGGCCGCCGCCGTTTCTTCGTGCCGGCCCGGCACCTCCAGGCTCTCAACGGTATCGCCGGCATTGCCAGGCTGGCCTCCTCGACCGTGGACCTGCAGCCGTTCGCCCGCCGCGACGGCGAGGTCCTTCTGCGCCAGGACGTGCTCGACCATCAGCTCATCGACGTGACCGGCCGCCGGATCGTGCGGGTCAACGACGTGCAGCTCGCCTCCGTGGAGGGCAGCTTCCGCGTCATCGGGATCGACATCAGCCCGCAGGCGCTGCTCCGCCGGCTCGGCCCCCGCGCCCTGGCCGGCCGGATCGTGGGACGCCAGATCATCGACTGGGCCGATGCCCAGTACCTCGCCAGCGCCGCGCCGGTCCAGCTCAAGGTCTCCTACGACCGCCTGGCCGATCTCCACCCCGTCGACCTGGCGCGCATCGTCGACGCCCTCTCCTATCGCGAGAGCGCCGAGATCGTCGCCGCCCTGGACAACGAGACCGCCGCCGAGACGTTGGAGGAGGTCAGCGACGAACGGGTCGCGGACCTCCTCGAAGGCATGGACCAGGAGCGCGCGGCCGACATCCTGGAGGAGATGACCCCCGCGGCCGCCGCCGACGCCTTGGAGGACCTCGAGGACGAGGTGGCCGAGCAGCTCCTCGCCCGCATGGAGCCCGAGGAGGCCGCCGACGTCCAGGCCCACCTGGCGTTCGACGAGGACAGCGCCGGCCGCATCATGAGCACCGACTTCGTGAGCATCTCGGCGAGCGCCACGGTCGGGGACGCCCTCGCCGCGGTCCGCGTCCTGGAAGAGGTCCCCGATCCCCTGCTCGCCGTGTACGTGACGGGCGAAAATGCCCTGCTGGGGCTGGTCCGTCTGCGCAACCTGATCCTGGCCGATCCGGCCACGCCGGTGACCGAGGTCATGGACGGCGACCTGCCGACCGTGCATCCCGAGGACCGGGCGGAGGACGCCGCCCGCGTCCTGGCCGAGTACAACCTGCTGGCCGTGCCGGTGCTCGACAAGGCGGGCCGGATGCTCGGCACCGTGACCGTGGATGACGCGCTCGCCGTTCTGCTGCCCGAGATCTGGCAGCGCCGGGGAGCGAGGCCCTTCGCGGCATGACGGGCAGGGCGGGCCGCCGCCGGCTCCTCCCCTACCTGCTGGCGCTCGGGCCGGGCCTGCTCGCGGCGAGCGCCGGCAACGATGCCGGAGGGATCGCCACCTACGCCTCGGCCGGTGCGTCCTACGGCTATGGGCTCCTCTGGGCCATGGTCCTGGTCACGGTCTGCGTCGGCGTGGTGCAGGAGATGAGCGCCCGCATGGGCGCCGTCACCGGCAAGGGGTTTTCCGATCTCGTGCGGGAGAGCTTCTCGCTCCGCGCCACCGCGCTCATCCTGCTCACCCTGTTCGTGGCGAACGCCGGCATCATCGTCTCGGAGTTCATCGGCATCGCCGCCGCCGCGGAGCTGTTCGGGGTGAGCCGCTACATCGCGGTCCCCGTGGCCGCGGTCCTGGTCTGGCTGCTGATCACCCGCGGCTCGTACGAGCGGGTGGAGCGGGTCTTCCTGCTCCTGTCCCTGGCCTTCCTGGCCTACATCGGCGCGGCGTTCCTCGCCCGGCCGGACTGGGGGGAGGTCCTGCGCCAGACCGTCCATCCCGTGCCGAAGCTGGAGGTCGGCTACCTCCACCTGCTCATCGCGCTCATCGGCACCACCATCTCTCCCTACATGCAGCTCTACGTCCAGTCGTCCGTGGTGGAGAAGGGGGTCAAGCCGGAGGAGTACGCCTACACCCGGTTCGACGTGATCGCCGGCACCCTGTTCGCCGGTCTGATCGCCATGTTCATCATCATCGCCACGGCCTCGACGCTCCACCCGCGGGGGATCTCGATCGAGACCGCGGAGGACGCCGCCCTCGCGCTGGAGCCGATCGCCGGAAGATACGCCGGCGAGCTGTTCGGCCTGGGCCTGCTCGGTGCTTCGCTCCTCGCCGCCGGGGTCCTCCCCCTGGCCACGACCTACATGATGAGCGAGGCCCTGGGATTCGAGCGGGGGGTGTCGCGGACCTGGTCGGAAGCCCCGATCTTCATGGGCCTGTTCACCGGCTTGATCCTGCTCGGCGCGATCCTGGCGCTGATCCCCGGCCTCCCCCTGATCCGGGTTCTGGTCGGCGTGTACGTCCTCAACGGTCTTCTTTTGCCCATCGAGCTGTTCGCCATGCTGCGCCTGATCAACAACCGGGAGCTCATGGGAGAGCACGTGAATGGCGGCCTCTTCAACCTCCTGGCCTGGGCCATTGCCATCGTCGTAAGCCTGCTTTCGCTGACGCTGATCGTCCTCACGGCCCTGGGATGAAGCTCTCCCTGCCGGTCGACGAAGCCCTTCCGGAACTCCTCGCCGCCCTCCGCGAAGGCAACGCGGCCGTCCTGATCGCGCCCACCGGCGCCGGCAAGACCACGCGCGTGCCCCCGGCGCTCCTGGAGCTTCCCGGAAAGATCGTGATGCTCGAGCCGCGGCGGATCGCGGCCCGGGCCGCGGCGCGCCGGATCGCGGAGGAGGGCGGCTGGCGGCTCGGCGAGGAGGTGGGCTACCAAGTCCGGTTCGATCGCAAGGCGGGACCCGGGACCCGCATCCTGGTGGTCACCGAGGGGATCCTGGTCCAGAGGCTCCAGGGCGATCCGTTCCTGGAGGAAGTGGGCACGGTGATCTTCGACGAGATCCACGAGCGGAGCCTCCATACCGACCTGTCCCTCGCCATGACCCGCCGCGTCCAGCGGGAAGTCCGACCCGACCTGCGGATCGTGGCCATGTCGGCCACGGTCGATCCCGGCCCCATCGCCGCCTATCTGGATTGCCCGGTGATTCGAAGCGAGGGACGGTTGCATCCGGTCGAGATCCGTCATGTGGACCTGCCGGTCCCGGCGGCGATCCGGCACGCCTTGCAGGAGACGAGCGGGGACGTGCTCGCCTTCCTCCCCGGCGTAGGGGAGATCGAGCGGACCGCCGAAGCTCTTTCGGACCTGGTGGTCTTTCCGCTCTACGGCGATCTGCCCGCCGAGCGGCAGGACGAGGTGCTGCGCCCCCTCGACCGGCGCAAGATCGTCCTGGCCACGAACGTGGCGGAGACGTCGATCACGGTCGAGGGGATCACGGCCGTGGTGGACAGCGGACAGGTCCGCCGGCTGCGGTACGACCCGGCCACCGGGCTGGATCGGCTGGAGCTCGGGAAGATCAGCCGTGCCTCCGCGGATCAGCGGGCGGGGCGGGCGGGACGCCTCGCACCCGGCCTCTGCCTCCGGCTCTGGCCGGCCTGGGAGCACGCGACGCTGCCGGAGCGGGAGACGCCCGAGATCCTGCGGGTGGACCTCGCGACCCCGGCCCTGCAGCTCCTCGCCTGGGGGGAGACCGACCTCGCCGCCTTCGACTGGTTCGAGGCGCCCGATCCCGCCGCGCTCGCCTCGGCCCTCCTCCTGCTCCGCCGGCTGGACGCCACGGACGATCACGGAGTCACCGAGACGGGCCGCCTGCTGGCGCGCCTGCCCGTGCACCCCCGCCTCGGCCGCCTGCTGATCGAGGGGCACCGGCTCGGCCATCCGAGGGAAGCGGCCCTGCTCGCCGCGCTCCTCTCCGAGCGCGATCCCTTCTCCCGGACGCCCCGGGGAGCCGGCCCGCGACGCTCCTCCCGCTCCGATCTGCTGGACCGCCTCGATGCCCTGGAGAGGAATTGGAATGAAGAGAGGCTGAACGCGGGCGCGGCGCGTTTCGTGCTCAAGGCGCGGGACCAGCTCTTCGACCTGGTCCGGAAGGAGTTGGGATCGGCGCCCAAAACCCGGAACAGAGACGAAGCCCTTCTCCGGGCTCTCCTCGCCGCTTATCCCGACCGCCTGGCCCGCCGCCGGGAGCCGCGGAGCCCCCGGGCCGTGATGGTGGGAGGCCGCGGCGTCCGCTTGGCGGAGGAGAGCACCGTCCTCGACCCGATGCTTTTCCTCTGCATCGACATGGACGCGAGGCCCACCGAAGCGCTCGTCCGCCTCGCCTCCGAGGTCGAGATCGAATGGCTGCCTCTGAACACCACGATCGAGCTGGAATTCGACGAGGAGCGCGAGCGGGTCGCGGCCTGGAAGCGGACGCGCTTCGACGACCTCGTCCTCGCCGAGACCGAGGTCCCGGTCGAAGACGCGGGCACCGTCCTGGCCGACGCCGCCGCAACCCGCCTGGACCGCGCGCTCGCGCTGGACGATCCCGAGGTGGCCGGTTTCCTGGCCCGCGTCCGCTGCCTGCGGCTGTGGATGCCCGAGCTGAGCCTCCCCGCCTTCGACGAGGACCAGCTCCGCGAGCTGCTGCCCGCCCTGGCCGCGGGAAGGAAGTCCTTCGCGGAGCTGCGGCGCGCTCCGCTCCTCCCCGTGCTGGAGGGATCGCTCTCGCACGAGCAGCTCCGGGCGGTGGAGCGCGAGGCGCCCGAGCGGCTGGAGGTGCCAAGCGGCAGCCGGATCAAGCTGGTCTACGAGCCCGGCAAGCCGCCCGTGCTCGCCGCCCGCATCCAGGAGCTGTTCGGGCTGGCCGAGACCCCGCGCGTGGCGGCGGGTAGGGTGCCGGTCCTCCTCCATCTCCTCGCCCCCAACCAGCGCCCCCAGCAGGTCACCCACGACCTGCGGAGCTTCTGGGAGAACACCTACCCGCAGATCCGCAAGGAGCTGGCAGGGCGGTATCCGAAGCACGCCTGGCCCCAGGACCCGTGGAACGCCCGGCCCGAACGGCGGCCGGGGCGGCGCTCCTAATTCCGGGCCAACTCCACGCTCTCCTCCACCGCCGCATACAGCTCGTCGATCCGCTTCTGCACCTCCACCGTTCGCCTCAGCGCCGTGGCCGTCCGGCAGAAGGACTGGATCTCGCCGGCCGTGAGCTTCCGCCCCGCCCGGTCCTGGAGCCAGCGGTCGAGCACCTGATAGCCGCCGATGCGGTACTCCCAGACCTGCAGGGGGATGCCGTCGAAACACTGCCGGTCCTCGTTCACATAGACCCGCCGCTCGTCCTCGCGGTAGCTCCGGAGCACCTTCCGCGTCCACCCCAACCGGCCGCTTCCCTCGCCCAGGAACCGGGTGGCGGCGCGGAGGGGACGCCCCGGCAGATGGAGATCGATCAGCTCCGCGCCGAGCCCCGCCATCGCCTCGAACAGATGCCGGTCCCGAGGGAAGAGGATGCGCGGGAAGTCCGACGCCAGAAACACGGCATAGCGGTCGCGGTACCGGTGGCTATAGAGGACGGCATAGACATACCCCAGGATCGCCTCGGGTCCCGGAGCTGAGCCCAGGGAGCGCTCGAGAAACCGGAGGACCTCCGGCGAGACGTTCGGCACCCGGGCGGGGAAGATCCCCTCGGGCAGCAGCCAGAGCGGGAAGACGTAGTTGATGTCGTACGCGCTGACCGCCTTGTGCGCCGCGATCCGTTCCGTGACCAGGGCGCCGGGACCGTCCTTGCTCTGCCGCGGCAACACCAGGGCCAGGTTCGAGCCTCGGAGCAGATGCCCCATGACCCGCTCGCGCGGACGCTCCACCAGATAGTCGGCATAGAAGACGTGCCGCAGGTCGAACGGACGGAAAAGGATCTCCGTGAACCGCCTTTCCCACTCCGAGTCCTCGCCGGCCCGCCGGACCGCCTCCGCGAGCTTCCAGCTCCCCGTATCCTGAGGGTAGCCGTCCGGGACGAGATCTCTCGGGAGCAGCCCCTTGCGCAGATGGATGACCCGCTCGCGCAGCTTGCCCTTGTCGAAGTCCATGACGAAGGCATCCCGGGCCGTGAGCACGCCCACCGAGCGCTCGGGGAAGATCTCCGGCAGCCGGATCCCCCGGACGTACAGCTCCTCCAGCCGCGTATCCCTCTCCACGAAGAGGTAGCCGGGACCCCGGGGCTGCAGCTCGGTCCACGCGGTCGACTCCACGTCGCGGCCGAGAAGCCAGCGGAGCTTGCCCGCCCGGTTCCCCCGGAGGTCGGCCCGCAAAATCCGCTTCGGCAGCCCCTCCTTCTTGACCGCGAGCAGGATCGACACCCCCTGCTCGATGTCGAACACGTTCTCGTCCCGGGCGCCGGCCGGGGTGACCTCCCGCTTCCGCCGGTTGCCGTGCAGGTCCAGCACGAACACCTCGTCGAAGCTGTCCATCAGGGACCGCCGGAGCCCCCGGAAGGTCGGGTTGTCCAGGTAGCCGTGGTTGAGCACCAGCCCGATCACCCCCTCGCCGTGGGCTTCGACCTTGCGCTGGGCGAAGCGCAGGAACTTCACATAGTCGTCCTGGAGCCACTTCGCGTTCTTCTCCTTCAAAGGCACGCCGTCCACCTGGTAGTAGGCCCGGACCGGATCGTCCTTCCTCTTCTTCCGCTCCACCGGGTTCTCGGAGTGCCCCGAGTAAGGAGGGTTCCCGAGCACGACGCAGATCCGGGGGTCCTCCTTGACCTCCGCGGCCTTGCGCACCTCCCGGGCCAGGGAGGGCATCCCGGGGATGACCTCCTGCTTCAGATCCTCCCTCTCCAGCGCGTTCGTCAAGAGGAGGTTCACCCGGTCCTCCTCGCCCAGCTTGTACCCCTGCTCGGCCAGGAACAGGCTCATCTTGAGATGGCCGATCGCGTACGGCGCCATCATCAGCTCGAAGCCGAAGCTCCGCGGGAGCAGGTGGTCGCGCACCAGCGCGGGCACGCCGGCCTTGCCATAGGCCTCCCGCCAACCCTCCATGGCGCAGCGGAACGCCTCGACCACGAACGTCATCGTCCCCGCCGCCGGGTCCAGCAGCCAGACCCGCGGGTCCGCGAGCCCGTCGGGACGGTCCAGCCGCGTGCGCAGCAGGTGATCGAGCGAGCGCACGACATAGGAAACCACCGCCGGCGGCGTGTAGAAGACGCCCCGCCGCGTCCGCAGGTCCGCGTCGTACTCGCGCAGGAACGTCTCGTAGAAATGGAGGATCGGGTCCTGGTCCCCCTTCTGCTGGAAATGCCGCTGCAGCGCCAGCTTCCAGCCGGCGGGGCGCAGGAGGTCCACGAGGTCGTCGACGATCCACTCGATCTCCGGCGGCGGCGAGAGGGAGATGTAGCGGAACACGTCCCGGAGGATGCCGCTCGCGGGAGGGATCCTCTCGTACAGCGTGCGGCGGTCGAGCTCGCCGTCCTCCCGGCAACGGGCGGCGAGCAGGCCGTACGCCACGGTCTGGGCGTACAGGTTGGCGAACTCCCGCTCGTCGAGCCGGGAGAACAGATGGGTAGCGAGAGTGCGAAAGAAGCCGGTCAGCTCCGACGGCTCCTCGCGCCCCCGGTCGCGTTCCAGGAGGTCCCCGATGCGGTCCCTCAGGAACCGGGCGCGCTCGGCCAGCGCCCTGGCGAGAGCGGCGGCGCCGAGCCGCTGCGGTCTCTCGAAGCCGCAGAAGCGCTCGAGCAGCGCCGACAGCTCCGACTCCCTCCGGGATGTTTCCCTCTCGCCCAGCGGCAGCCGCGGGGGCCAGGACGCCGCGATCGTCACCCGCGCGATCCGGACCTTGTTGCGGTAGAGCCGGACCTCGCGGAAGTTGGTCAGGACCAGGTTCGGGAACGTCTCCAGGTAGCGCCGGACCTGCTCGCTCGTCTCGGCGCGGTCCAGGTCGGCCGAGGGCCGCTTCGCCTCGATGTAGCCGACCAGGCGGTCCCGGCCTCTCCAGACCTGGAAGTCGAGGCTGCAGCCGTTCGACTTGCGCGGGATCGTCGTCACGTGGAGATCCCGCACGCCGGCGCGCTCCGCCCAGTGGGTCAGGAGCCCGACCAGGGTGGGATAGAAGCTCTCCTCGCGGGCGTCGCCGCGGTCCTCAACGGCGGCAAGGCTCTCCAGATATCCGGAGAGGAGGGAGCGCTCCGATTTCGGCATTACGGAACATCATGGCCTATCTCGGAAACCAAAGCAAGCTGATAGCACCGATCTTGAATATTGGTAGCACGAGAAGAAACGTCTTACTCCGGCTCCGGGTCTTCGGCCCGCTCGAAGCTCTGGGTGAACCGCTGGACGAACGCGCGCATCTCCTCGTTCAGGTTCAGCTTCTCGTAGGCTTCGAGCAGCGCGTCCAGGGTGTCGAGGTCGCTCCTGTCGAGGACCTCGGGATCGTCGAACAGCCGCTCGAGGAACCTCTGCGCGCGGACCGGTTGCCCGGCCTCGACCAGCCGCCGGGCGACGATCCCCAGGTAGGGGCGCGGGATGGCGCCCTCCTCGGCCAGCGCCGCCGCCGGCTCCAGCGGGAGCTCGCCGACCACGAACGCCCACATCAGCTCCGGCGTCAGGCCGGGCAGGGCCGGCGCATTGGCGCAGCAGCGCTCGTAGATGCGGCCCGACCGGCAGGGGCAGGGATCGGACGCCTTCGGCCGGGGAAGCGGCAGCGGGCGGAAGCCCCTCCGGGGGAGCGGCGTGGCGTTCCAGACCTGCCGCCCCAGCTCCGTGGCCAGGGCGCGGCGGACCCGGTCGGGCAATCCGGCGAACACCTCGGGAAAAAGCCGGGGCGCCTCCACCCGCATCCAGGAGAGGAATGCATCCCCGTGCTGGAGATGAAGGATCTGTCCGACCGACGCCTTCAACAACCGGAGGAACATGTCCAGTCCGACCCCTCCCTGTTCCTGGTCCATGATATATCGAGCCTCCCTTTGAACACATGAGGCGGACCATGTTACCCAAGGAGGATACAAAAGCAAGGACGTCAAGGACACCAGGGACGACAAGGACCCTCCAGCTCCCATGCGGAACCTTTCTCGTGCCCGGCTCGTCTTAGGAAGAGATCGGCGTCGAAGCCGACCGCAATCCGACTCAAGGAGACTCCGAGATGAACCGACAACTTCCGGGCCGGCGGCTGCTCGCCGCCGCCCTCGCGATCCTTGCCTTCGCCGCCCTGCCGACATGTTCCCCGGCCCAGGAGAGCGACCTGGCCGTCTACGCCGACAAGCTCCTCGCCGAGGCCTACCCCGCCGGAGAGCCCGGCGCCGCCGCGCTGATCGTCAAGGACGGCAAGACCGTGCTCCGCAAGGGCTACGGCCTCGCCAACCTGGAGCTGGGCGTGCCGATCCAGCCCGACATGGTGTTCGAGATCGGCTCCGTGACCAAGCAGTTCACCGCCGCCTCGATCCTGCTGCTCGCCGAACGCGGCCTGCTCTCGGTGGACGACGAGATCACCAAGCACCTCCCTGACTATCCGACCCACGGCCAGAAGATCACCATCGACCACCTGCTCACCCACACCTCGGGCATCCCGAGCTACACCGGCCTGCCGGAATGGCTGCCGCGGGTCCGCGAGGACCTGAAGGTCGAGCAGCTCATCGCCATGTTCAAGGACAAGCCCCTGGAGTTCGCGCCCGGCGAGCGCTGGGCCTACAACAACTCCGCCTACATCCTGCTCGGCGCAATCATCGAGAAGGTCTCGGGCAGGACCTACGAGGACTTCGTCGAGCAGGAGATCTTCAAGCCGCTGGGCATGACCCGCTCCTCCTATGGCCACAACGACGAGGTCGTGCCGGGCCGGGTGGACGGCTACGACAAGATGGAGGACGGCTACCGGCGGTCCCGGTACCTCAGCATGACCCAGCCGTACTCGGCCGGCTCGCTCCTCTCGACCGTGGACGACCTGGCGCGCTGGTCCGACGCGCTCTGGGGCGGCAAGGTGCTCAAGCCCGAATCGCTCCAGCGCATGCTCACGCCGGCGAAGCTCACCTCGGGCCTCTCCACCCGCTACGCCTACGGTCTCGGCATCGGCGAGTACGGCGGCCGGACCTTCGTCGAGCACGGCGGCGGCATCTTCGGCTTCGTTTCCGACACCCTGCGCGTCCCGGACGAACGGCTCTTCGTGGCCATCCTGTCGAACAACCCGGCCCAGGAGCCGCAGCCCGAAGCCCTCGCCTTCCAGATCGCCGCCAGGGCCATCGGCCAGCCCCTGGAGAGCCGCCGGATCCTGAAGCTGGACGCCAAGGCGCTCGACGAGTACGTGGGCGTCTACCGCTTCCCGCAGGACGCGGTCCGCACGATCACCCGCGACGGCGACCGGCTGTTCTCGCAGCGCAGCGGCGGGGAGAAGCGCGAGATCCAGGCCATCGCGAAGGACCGGTTCGCGTTCGACGACTGGGCGAACGAGCTCCAGTTCCGGCGCGACGCCCAGGGGAAGATCGTGGGCCTGGCCCTCCAGCCGCGCTACGGTCCGGACGATCCGGGGGTGCTGACGAACGAGCCGCCGCCGGCCGAGCGCCAGGCGATCCAGGTCGATCCCGCGCTCTTCGACGCCTACGCCGGGACCTACGAGCTGGCGCCCGGCTTCGAGCTGACCGTCACTCGCGAGGGGAACCAGATCTTCGCCCAGGCCACGGGCCAGCCGAAGGCCGAGCTTTTCCCCGAGTCCGAGACGAAGTTCTTCCTCAAGGTCGTGGATGCCCAGATCGCCTTCCAGAAAGGGGAGAACGGCCGCGCCGAGAGCCTGGTCCTGCACCAGGGCGGAAGGGAGATCCCGGGCAAACGGGTGAAGTGAGGTTGGAAAGCCCCCCGGCCGTCAGCAGGCCGGGGGCTTCACCCGGTTCAAAGCTTGCGGCTGCGCCTCACCCGCGCCCGCGGACTGTGGACGCCGTCCCCGGGCTCCGGGCCGGCCGCGGGACGCGGAGCGGATTTCACCCGCGCATGAAAGAGAAAGCGCCAGAGGTTCCTTTGCGAGGCCAGGTAGGCATCCAGAAGCTCGTCGAACTGAGCCTCGTTCTCCCGGCCGGCAAGAGGGATGCTCGCCCTCGCCTGGGCCTCCGAGGCGAGCTCCTCCGGAGCGACTCCCAGCCCGCGGCAGATCTGCAGGATGGTCGGGAACCGGGTGTTGCGTGATCCGGACTCGGCGGCGCTGATCGTGCTCTCGGAAAGTCCGCAGAGCTGCGCGAGCTCCTTCTGGGTCAAGCCCCTCTGAAGCCTCAGCACTCTGAGGTCCCGTGCCACCGATTTCGAGCTCATCGGCGGCCATCCTAGCCGCCGACTGATCAGAGATCAAAGGCGCTGGAAAGGTTAAATCTTTCCTGGCCTGATGATTTCCACACGCTGCCGCAAAGTTATCCTGCGCGCGCGGGCCGGTCATCCTCGAATGTCGTAATGGGCTCGCACAGTTTCCACGAATTCGCTCTCCCCGGTCATTTGATCCAGAGAGGCAGAGCTTAGTCGTGGGAACTGATCCGGCGGTGGGCTGTAAACCGATATCTTGACCTGCCTCTGCGCCTCTTTCGGGGCTTCAGTCCGCCCAGGCCGCGTGCGGATAGTGGTCGTGGATCGCGCGGTCCTTGGTGAGGAGAGCGGCGCCCCTGGCGATGGCCTGGGCGACGATGAGGCGGTCGAAAGGATCCCGGGTCCATGCCAGACCCAAGGCCGCCTCCGCAACCCGCGGGAACGGAAGGTCGCACACCTTGAGCCCGATCTCGGGACCGAGCGCGTCGAGGACCACCTGCGCCGGTTCGGCCACGCGCTCGATCTCGTAGAGGTATTGCAGCTCCAGGACCGCAGCCGGCGAGACCAGCAGATCGCTCTCCTCGATCCGGGCCCGCGCCCGCGGGGGGAGGAGCTCCGCCTTGCCTGCGAACAGCCAGGCGGCGACATGGGTGTCCAGGTAGATCAGGGGCGCCATTCCCCGGACCAGTCGAGATGCACCAGCTCCTCCGGATCGGAGAGCAGGTACTTGCGCGGCTTCAGGTTCTCCAGCTTGCTCCGGGGCTCGACGGGGATGATCTTCAACAGCTTGCCATCGCGCTCGATCTCGACCGGGAGGCCCGTGGCGAGGACCTGGTCCAGGATGCGGTAGATGTCTTCGCGGAGCTGAGAGGGCTTGATCGGCATCTTGGGTTTCACCCGAGAGCCAGCATAGTCGGGGATCGTACGTCCGTCAATGGATGGGCGTACGGCGTGCATCAGGGCTGCTCCTCGGGATCGGTTTCCACCGGACCGCGGGTGACAGGAACATGTTGACGCAGGAACTTTCCAAAGGCGTCAAGGCAGGTGTTCAGGTCGCCGACCTTTGCGTAACCATAGAAGACCATGCCCTGCGCTCCAGGCTCGTCGCCGGGGTACACAGAACTGGGCGTTTGCGCCCCCTCAGGCTGGCTGCTTGCGTCATGGCTGCCCTCATCCTTCTCCGGGTCCAGGGCCTTGATCTGGGCAAGCTTCACATCTTCCAGGAAGGCTGGGATGGACACCCCCAGCTCCCTCCAAATCGCCTTGAGCTCTTTGCCCTTGATCGCCCTCACTCCTCGCTCCAGATCTCCCACGGCATTCAGGGGAAGACCTGCTTTGGCTGAGAGCTCTTGCTGAGTCAGACCAGGCTGCCGCCTGCGCCAGCTCCGCAGAACCCTTCCCAGGGACGTGCGGAGGAAGTCCGGCTCCTCTTCTCCACTCGCGACGCGTCTCGATCTCGCGGCCATGCCGGGATCGTAAGCAGGCCTCGCAAGTTTAACAAGCTGAAGCGATTACGTGAAAAGTAACCAATCTCGCGGAACATCATGGACCCAGCCTGAAAAAGCACGCGCAACTCGCGGACTGCGAGCCCCCGGAATTGTCAAATAACGTAATCAAAGTGCAGTTTTCCCCAGGGATGACAACCGGCACAGACACACGATAGAAGATCCCTTTGCGACGAAGACTTCTCTTCCTAGGGGAACTTCTCGGCTCGACCGATCACCGCACGTCCGCGCCGTGCTCGACGAGCAGCTCGCGGAGAATCGAGCGGTGGCAGCGGTCTTCCCGCTCGCAGTAGCAGCCCGCCGAGAAGCCGGTCTGGTGGGAGAGGAGGGCGAGCAGCTTGAGCAGCCGCTCCGCGCCGGGCTGCTTCATCTCGCGGCGGTAGCCGCGCACGAACTTCGCCCAGCGCGCCTCCGTGAACGGCTCGGACAGCGCCAGGCTCACCAGCTCCGCGCTCGGCGCGAGGTCCGGCAGCCAGAGGTCGAAGTAGTCCAGGCGGGCGTAGTCCTCCTTCTTCACCCCCCGCGGCGGTCTGCGGACCGTCCCCAGCCGGACCCCCTCCTCCGGCACGCGCGGCTCTCCGAGACGGATGATGCGGATGCTCATGGCGGCAAGCCTACCCCCGGCTGGACGACTTCGAAAAGTCCTCGGCGAACCGGGCCGCGCGGTCCGCGCTCAGCTTGTCCTGGCCGGCGAGACGGCAGAAGAGCTTGAGCGTCGCCGCGGCCTCCCGGCCGAGCGCCGGCGAGGCGGAGAGCTCCTGGATCATCCCGGTCACCTCCCGCAGCCCGGTCCTCCTCTCTTCGCGGGCACAGAGCGCCGCGACCTCCAGGGAGAGCAGCGCGAGATCGGCGGCCATCTGCTGCGACGACGGCCCCGCCTGAAACGCCTGATGCGCCCTCCGGAGAGCGGCTTCGGCCTCCTCCGGCCGGCCAGCGCCGGCGGCGATCCTCCCCTCCAGGCAGACCAGGCGCATTCTCTCCTGCTCCCCTCCGGCGGCCGGGGGGAGAGCGGGCAGGCTCCGCGCCTCCTCGTACCGGCCCATCTCGCAAAGGGCGGAGCCCAGCTCCAGCCGGATGCGGAGAAGGAGGCGCGGATCGGCCCTGGCCGGAACGGTCTCGGCGGCCTCGGTCAGCGCCTTCACGGCCCGCTCGGGATTGCCGAGCCGCCGGTGGAGCCGTCCCTTCTCCAGGAGGAACCCGGGCCGGTCGGGAGCCTTCGCATCGAGGAAGCGGAGCCCGAACTCGAGCTTCTCCAGGGCGTCGCGCAAGTGCCCCTGGTCACGGCGCAGGAGGGCCTGCAACGCCTCCGTCCGGCCGCGGTCGAGCACGCTCGGCAGGAGCCCGACGGCGTCGATGAAGCAGCGCTGGGCCTTCTTGAACGCCTCCTCGGCCCCCTCCAGGATGCCCTGGACCCGGCGGACGTTGCCCAGGTGGGCCCAGACGTACTCCAGGGTCTGAGGCCGCCTGTCCCTTTCGCCCGGGAGCGTGGACGCCAGCTCCAGCGCGAGCTCCGCGAGCGACCCGGCGCGCCGGGGACGTCCTCGGCCACGGCAGCGCTCTCATGGCACAGCCGCTCGCAGAACGCCCAGCTCCGCAGCTCGGGATCGGCGAGCGCCTCCTTCCACGCCCGGATGCCGCCGGCCGCCTCGAACCTCTTCCAGAGCCCCGCCGCCCGCTTCCGCTCCACGACCGCGGCGGCCTTCTCCTTCTCCCGTACCGCGACGAAGTCATCCGCGCCGCCGATGCGCACCAATCCCGGCCTCCTGTCTCCATGATTCCAAAGCCGGAACATGTTACGCCGTCCGAATCCGCCAGGGAAGCGGCAAGCGCGCCGGCACGCGACAAGGCAGGAGGGGACGGGCGCCGCCTGCCCGTCCCCTTGAATGGAATGAAAAGTGCTTCAATTGTCAAAGAACATCCATCCTTCTACAGAAGACGAACAACAGTCCGAGTCCGGGAGGGCCAGACTCTCTGGAGGAGATGGTCCCATGGATAAGTCTCTGGTGTCAAATATCCCAAATTTTTCGGCCAACATGGTCTTGACAGGCGCTGAGGGACCGGTTAGAGTTCACCTCGCCAGTCACGGGACCTTCCCGACTTCTTTGAGATCTTCTCCTTTGGACGGCGAATCGGACCCTGAATCTACCAATGGTAGCAATCGGCGTCAATGATGGCGCCGTTCATTGGGGCAAAAAGCCCCGGAGAGGAGAAGTGAGATGTCCGAGTCGAATTCGTACGCCGAAGTTGTCACGAGCTGGGAATTGGTGCTGGCCGCGCTCGAGCGGAACCTCGCCGAGATCCCGCACGCGGAGATCCCGCTCCAGAAGCTCCAGGCGGCTCTCAAGGAGGTCCGGGAGCTCTCGACCGAGCAGGCGGCGCTCGCCGCGAAGAAGCAGGAGGCGAGCAAGCGCATCCAGGAGCTGATCCTCCAGGGCCGCAAGCTCTCCACCGTGCTTCGCACCCTGGTGCGCGAGCACTACGGCAATCGCAGCGAGAAGCTGGCCGAGTTCAGCCTCCAGCCCTTCCGCGGCCGTCCGCGCAAGACGAAACCCACCGTCCCTGTCCCCGAGTAGTCCGTGTCGTCGAAGGGGGCGCGCCATCCGGCGCGCCCCCTTTTTTTGTCCTTCGCCAGGCTCAACGAGCGGCTCGTCAGACCTTTCGAGCCTCTCGTTGAGCCTTTCGAGAGACGGAAAAGGTCCAACGAGAGCCGCGAAAGGTTCGACGAGAGGCGCAAAACCCCTTTCGAGACCTGCAAAAGCTCCAACGAGAGGCGCGAAAGCCCTTTCGAGACTCTCAAAAGGTCCAACGAGCCGCTCGTCGAGGTCGACGAGAGCCGCGAAAGGTTCAACGAGGCCCTCGAAAGGTCGGATGAGCGGCAGAAAAGGTTCGCCGAGAGGCTCGAAAGCCCTTTCGGATCGCTCGAAAGGTTCGACGAGGGCCGGAAAAGGTTCGACGCGGCTCGCGAAAGGTTCGACGAGCCGCTCGAAAGGTCTGACGAGAGGCTCGAAGAGCCGGCCCTGCTCTTTGAAAACCGAGAAGGACGGCCGGCCTCCGGGTCCAAGGACGCCGCCGTCCGCCAAACAGGAAGGGACCTGGTCTCCAGGGAGCCGTGTCGGCAGTCAGGCTCCGGGGGGAGGCCGGGAAGGAGGGCGCACGCCCTCGCCGTCGTTCCCCTCCCACCTCGCGATCCAGACGTCCTCCCCTTCCCACAGAGCGAGGTGCCGAGCCCCGGAGCCTGACCTGCCGTCTTGACGAAGGGCGAGGGCCTACTGTCAACGATCACCCAAATTTCCTGCTGGAGTCGATCCAAGCCTACGACCTCGCCAAGGCGAGTGGCGAGAAGCCCGTTTCCTTCGACCAAGCTGTCCGGGAAATCGAAAGAGGCAGGGAGGGGGCTCCCTCTCCTGCGCAGCAGGGGAGGGTTGGGGAGGGGTCTTCCTCTTACGCCGCTTTCAAGGGAGCCAGATCAGCCTGCGTCATCGGGGAGATCCCCAGATCCGAGAGGACCTGGTTCAGAACCGGCAAAAAAACCTGCCCGGGCGCCGTGAGTTCGATGCCAATGGCTCGCCGGGCGGAGTTGAAGTCGATTACCATGCCCGGCTCCACCCGGGTCGTCCGGCAGCTCTTCTCGCTCGGATCCCGCGCAAGATAGAGGTAGGCCGCGATCGCCTGGCCATGCCGGAAGGTCACTTCGAGGTACTCAGGCGGCCTTGCTGGACCGTGCTCGTTCATAGAGCGTCTCCGGCGCGATGTCAGCACCGTTCGGCCATGCGACCGTTCCGCCGTCCAGGAAGAAGCGCTCGAAGTACACGGGCTCCTTCAGCGGCTCGAAGACCGGCCCGGCCAGCCAATCCGAAAAGTCGACAGTGCTCTCGACGCCATCGTTGAACACCAGCCAGATCCTGTACCCGCCACGGTACTCGGCTCGGACGACCATGGGTAGAAACTCCATGACCTCCTCTCAGTCCAGCGGAGCGATTCTCTCGAACGGCTCACCCGCCCACTGGATAGCGCCAGCCAACAGCTCTCCGTCAAGCGTGAAGATCGCCTGCTGGCCTTGGTACTCGGCGTGGAAGTGGGCGATGCCGTGCTCGCGGTAGAACATCCGGATGATGATGCCGAAGAAATGGGAAATCACCGGCACGACAGGATTCTACTCCTCTCTATCCGGTGCTCCGGGCCGGAACCGAGCCGTTCCAGGATCAGCTCGACCGGGTAGCGCAAGCCGCGGATGGTTGGCTTGTCAATGGCAGATTTCCGGATTGAACGTAATTCTGTCCTATAGCTGCCATCGAAGTTTCCCTTGAATATTAAGTCTATCACGTCAACAGAGGTGCCGAGCCCGGAGCCTGAGCTGCCAGGTCCCGGCCGTTCCCGCGCATTCCCGGCGCGCTTCTTGCTGCCTTTCTTGAGGCTGGGACCGTCGGACGCGGTGCCTCTACCAAAACTCCTGCCGCTGATCGGCCCGGGGCACCGCAGAAAGACGAGGTGCCCCATGAAGACGACCTGTCTCGGACTCTTCGCCCTTCTCTGGATCGCGCTCGCCTCACCGGCCTCTGCCGGGATCGGGGCCGCGGTCCACCTCGGCCCGGCCGCTCCCCCCACGGTGGACGTCGGCTACTTCTACGACGAGCTCGCGCCCTACGGGCACTGGATGGAAACCCCGAGCTACGGCTGGGCCTGGGCGCCGGCGGTGGAGCCGGCCTGGCGCCCCTACGTGTACGGGCGTTGGGTCGCGACCGATCTGGGCTGGACCTGGCTTTCGGACGAGCCCTTCGGCTGGGCGACCTACCACTACGGGCGCTGGAATCTCGACCCGGTCTACGGCTGGCTGTGGATCCCCGGCGACGAATGGGCTCCGGCCTGGGTGTCCTGGAGGGCAGCCGACGATTACATCGGCTGGGCGCCCCTGCCGCCGAGCTACCGGGTTCGGCCGAGGTTCGGCTTCCGGCTCGCCGGCATCGGCCTCCCGGAGGATTCCTTCCTCTTCGTGCCGGAGCCGTTGTTCCTGGAGCCGCGCGTCGTCGCCTATGCGCTGCCTCCCGGCCAGGCCAGAAAGCTCTTCCGCTCGAGCCGCGACTTCACCCGCTATCGGGTGGTGAACAACCTGATCGTCAACGAAGGCGTGCCGATCGCCCTTCTCCAGCCAAGGCTGGGCCGGCCGGTGCCGCGCTTCCAACTGGTCGACCTGGAGCCGGACGGTGGGCGTCGGGCGCGGATCACCGGCAACCGCCTCGCCCTGTTCCGGCCGCGGATCAGCAAGGCCCTGGTGGCACCGCCGCCGGCCCGGCGGATCGCCCGGCGCTCGCTGATGACCCCGTCGGCCGCCGCGGAGACCCGCAGGATCGCCCGTGCCGCCCATGCCGGAGCCTTCGAGATGGCGAGGACAAAAGACCGCTCGCTGTCACCGCGCGTCCGGAGATCCGCGAGCTGCGCTCGGGTCCGTCCCGCGAGGTCGGACGGCACGCGACCGTCCGGCCCCGAGAGGTAAGACAAGGCCGCAACGCAGAAGCCGGACGGCTGAAAGCCGGGCCATCGCAGCGAGAAGCGCGGCAGAGCCGAGGTCGGACCGAGATCCGCCGGCCAATGCGTGCCGCAACCGCTCCCGAGAGAAGGACGCTGCAGCGCTCCGACCGATCCGGCCGGCGCCTTTCGTCACCACCGCGGCACCACCGGTCTCAGCGCGCCATCCGGCCCGATCGGCACGGCGGAGGTGGCCGGAGGAGCGCAATGCGGGGTCCCGGTAGAGGTTCGCAGGGCGGAAGCAAGAAGCGCGGCGGAGGCCGGGGACATTCTTAGTTAGAGTTTGAAAGAGCTGGGCCAGTACACGGCCGAAGGCCGGCGGAGGTTAGCCCGACCTTGACTTAGCTCTACCCTTAGTCCACCATGCCGGATATGGCAGAGGTCAACGTTCACGACGCCAAGACGCACTTGTCCAGGCTGCTGCTGCGGGTAGCGGGCGGCGAGGAAATCATCATCGCTCGGGCGGGCAAGCCGATCGCACGTCTGGTCCCGATCGAGCCCAAGACACGGCGGGCGATCGGCCAGGACGACGGGCTCTTCGAGATCCCCGACGACTTTGACGCACCTCTGCCGGACGAGGTGCTGGCCCTGTTCCAGGCTTGAGAGTCCTTCTCGACACCCACTGCTGGCTCTGGATGCAGGCGCAATCCACGCGCCTCTCCCGGCAGACCCGGGAGCTGCTCCAGGACCCGGCGAACGAGGTCTTCCTCTCGGCCGCAAGCTCCTGGGAGATCGCGATCAAATATGCCCTGGGGAAGCTCCCTCTCCCCGTGTCGCCGATGGAATATGTCCTCAGCCGGATGGAGACGAGCGGCACCGCGCCTCTGCCGGTCCAGCACAGCCACGCGCTGCAGGCCGGCAGCCTCCCGCGCCATCACGCAGACCCCTTCGACCGCCTCCTGATTGCACAGGCCCAGTTGGAGAACCTGCACATCCTCACCGCCGACGGCCATTTCGGGGCCTACGAGGTCAAGGTGCTCTCTCCTTGAGGTAGCGACCCGTCGTCACATGGCGGGTCCGCTCTTCCTCGCTTCGGCCTGCTAGTACATGCCATGGCATGGAGGGAAGCTCCAGGGTTCCCCGGCGGCATCACCTGAGGTATCCTCCGCCGGAACTTCTCTTGATCGAGGATTGTGCCTCCATGCTAGGATTACTCTGGCCCTGCACAGGGGAATCGCCATGGCCATTCGAGACGCAGTCCGCCGCAAGCTCACCTACGAGGACTACCTGCTCTTCCCGGAAGACGGGAACCGCCACGAGATCCTCGATGGGGAGCACTACGTGACGGCGGCACCGTACCCGAAGCATCAGAGCATTGTCGCTGAGCTGACAGGCTGGATCGTGCCCTTCGTTCGCCGGCGCCGGCTCGGACGATTTCTTCCGGCACCGGTCGACGTCCTGCTGGACGCGCATGACATCGTCCAGCCGGATCTCCTGTTCATCTCCAATGCGAGCATAAAGATCCTCACCGAGAAGAATATCCAGGGGGCTCCCGATCTGGTGGTCGAAGTCCTCTCCGATTCGACGCGGAAGCGAGACGAGGGCATCAAGCTGGAGCGCTACGAGCTTCTCGGCGTCCAGGAGTACTGGGTAGTCGATCCGAAGCGCCACGAGGCCCGCATCTACCGCAGGTCGGGGGAGCGCCTCCAGCAGACCGCGGAGCTCACGGCCGCGGCGCGTGACCTCCTCACCAGCCCCTTCTTCCCCGGACTGGAGATCCCTCTCTTCGAGATCTTCCTGTAGCCCCAGGCGTTCCGCCACGGCGCAAGCTGCGGTATCCTCCGCCGGATTTTTCTTCCGCCAGAGGGGATCATGCCGCCGTTCACGCATCTCGAATTCCATCGCTCCGGGATCGGCCTCGTTCCTGACGAGGCCGGCCAGGATGACTCCGCCATCTATATCGCCGACGTGCCGGGCAGCTCGAAGCCCCTCCGGTCCTGCACCTGCGCCGAGAGCCGCCAGCGCACCTGCCGGCACCTGCTCGCCCTCTCCCGCGCCCTGGACGAGGTGAACCGGGCCTGGGATGGGAAAGGCTGGGAGGAGGCCTTCGCCGCTTCCGTCTGGCACCGGCTCGCCCGGCTGCTCTACGAGGGCAATCCCCAGGCGTCCTCCAGGGTACGCGTGCTGCGGATGGGGAGCACCGTGCGCGTGACTTCGCCCTCGGGGGAGGAGCTGGCCGAGTATCTCGACGGGTCGGAGGCGCAGATCCGCTTCCTGGAGCGCACCGGCAAGGTGTCCGGCAACGACGTCTTCGACCGCGGCGGGCTCCTCGAACGGCTCGCCCTGTTCCAGGCCACCGTCCCGGAGCGCGCGCTCATGAAGGCCGGCATGAACACGCAGCGCCAGTCATGGGAGGAGAGCTTCTGGCATCGCCTCGCCTACCACTGCGCCCGCGAGATGGAGCCTGACGAGACGGGCACCTTCCATCCGTCGATCGACGAGGAGTCCGGCCGCTTTGCGCTGACCTTCCGGCGCGGAGATGGGCCCATGGTGCGGGTCACGGTGCCTCGCGGACAGGTCCGCGCCGTCCTCCGGCTGCTGGGCGAGGTCTACCCGGACCAGGAGGATCTCCCGCTCAAGCCGCTCCCTCTGCGCACGCTTTTCCATGTCAGCGAGCAGACGGAGATCGACGCCGTAGAGGTGCGGCACGTGATCCGCGCCCTCCAGGAGACCGGCGAGGATCGCTTCCTCGAGCTGGCCGGGCTGGAGCGGTTCCGCTACGGCAGCCTGATCTGGCTCAAGGAGCTCCAGGTGCTGGCCGAGCTGGAGCGCGAGGGCAAGGAGCGCAAGTTCCGCTCCCCGGCCCGCGTCCAGCTCCGGCGCAGCCAGGTGCCCGGCTTCCTGGAGGCGAACGCCGGCGCCCTGGCCGAGGGCACCCTCGTCCTCGACGAGCCGCTGCGGCAGCGCCGCATCTTCAAGAGCTTCGACCGCGTCGAGATCGCCGCTCCGGACCTCGAGCACGCGCTCGAGCGGAGCTGGTACTGGCTGGACATCCGCTATGGCTTCGGCAGCGCGTCGGTCCCCCTCGAAACCCTCCTCCAGGCCCGTCTCCAAGGCCTCCCCTACCTGGAGATCCCGGGCGGCTGGGTGGACCTCAACGCTCCCGCCGTGCGCGCCCTCGATGGACTGATCGAGCAGGCGGGAGGGGAGCCGCGGGGCGGGAGCGTGCGGCTGTCCGCGTCCGAGCTGCTGCGCATCCAGGCGCTCGCCGAGGCGCCGGTCAGCCTGTCCGGCCCTCCCGAGACCCAGGCGCTCCTCGACCGCCTGCTGCATCTGCGCTCCGCCGAGCCGCTGCCCGTGCTCCGGGGGCTCGCCACGGCGCTCCGCCCCTACCAGCTCGCGGGCACGGAATGGCTCCGCTTCCTCTGCGAGAACCGCCTCGGCGGCCTGCTCTGCGACGACATGGGCCTGGGCAAGACGCTCCAGACCCTCGCGCTCCTGGTGTCGCTCGTCGAGGAGGGGAAGACGACCGGCCCGTTCCTGGTGGTCTGCCCCACGAGCGTCCTTCCGCACTGGCGCGACCAAGTGAAACGGCACGCTCCGGGGCTCCGGCCGGTGATCCACCACGGCGCCCAGCGCCGGCCTCCCGCCGGGCTGGGCGCGGGCGACGTGCTGGTGACCTCCTATGGCGTGCTGCGGCGCGATGCGGAGGAGCTCTCCGCGGTCCCCTTCGCCCTGGCCGTGTTCGACGAGATCCAGCAGGTCAAGAACCGGCAGACGCGCTCGTGGCAGGCGGGCTCCCGGATCGTGGCGGAGGTCCGCCTCGGGCTGACCGGCACGCCCGTGGAGAACTCGCTCTCCGACCTGAAGGCCGTGCTCGATCTGGTCCTGCCGGGCTACCTGGGGACGGATTCCGCTTTTGAGGATTGCTATCTGAGGACAGAGCCGGATCAGGAAGAGGAGCGGCTGGGCGAGCTGCGGCGGCTGATCTCCCCGTTCGTGCTGCGCCGGCTCAAGTCGTCGGTGCTCGACGAGCTGCCGGAGAAGCTCGAGGACCTGCGCGCCTGCCCGCTGTCGGACGACCAGGTCAATCTCTACCGCGAGGCCCTCGCGGGCCGCGGAGCGGAGCTGGCGCGGGAGATCGAGGCCGCGGGCGACCGGCCGCTGCCCTACATCCACATCTTCGCGCTGCTCAACCTGCTCAAGCAGATCTGCGGCCATCCGGCGCTCGCCCTGGGTTGCCTCGACCGCGCGGACCAGTATGCCTCGGGCAAGTGGGACCTCTTCCGCGAGGTCCTGGGCGAGGCGCTGGAGAGCGGGCAGAAGGTGGTGGTCTTCTCCCAATTCCTGGGGATGATCGCGCTCATGGAGCGCCATCTGCGCGGGCTGGGGATCGGCCACGCCGTGCTCACCGGCTCGACCGTCGACCGCGGCGGCGCGGTGGACCGCTTCAACCGCGACCCGGACTGCCGGGTCTTCCTCGGCAGCCTCAAGGCCGGCGGCACGGGCATCGACCTCGTGGGCGGCTCGGTCGTCATCCACTACGACCGCTGGTGGAATGCCGCCCGCGAGGACCAAGCCACGGACCGCGTCCACCGCATCGGCCAGCGGCGGGCCGTGCACGTGCTCAAGCTGATCGCGGAGGGGACGCTGGAGGAGAAGATCTCGGCCTTGATCGAGCGCAAGCGCCGCCTGATGGACAGCATGGTCAAGGAGGATGATCCTCACCTGGCCAAGATCTTCACGCGCGACGAGCTGCTGGAGATGCTGTCGCCCACTTGACCATGGTGGGGCGTCCTGCGCCTCTCGAAGCGCAGTCTGACGTTTCTCAAGGCGTCTGAAGCTGAACCTTGCTACGTAAGATGGTCGAATCGCCTACATTTCGACAAAAAAAATTGCTGTCGGCGAGCTTTAGTGCGCTTTTCTAATCATTCATTGGGAGGAGACCAGCAATGCTAGACTACTTCCAGCCATTCGCAGGGGGCGCCCAGGCTAGTCGTTTGGCGAGAGGAGGCAGGTGGACCGCTCACGAGACTGGTTGATGCAGGCCGAGCGAGATCTCGAACAGGCGAGCGCATCTCGCGAAGACCAGCGCCACGAATGGGCCTGTTTTGCCGCCCAGCAGGCGGCGGAGAAAGCGGTCAAAGCCCTCCACCTACACTTGGGCCAAGAGGCCTGGGGCCACGTGGTAGCCCGCCTGCTCGGCGAGGTGCCGGAGGAGGTGGAGGTGGACCGGTCTCTCGTGGAAAAGGCGAAGGTGCTCGACAACTTCTATGTCGGAACGCGCTACCCCGACGGGCATCCCGAAGGTCCGCCGTTCGAGCACTATGGAGAGATCCAGAGCGGAGAAGCGATTCGCTATGCCAGTGAGATCCTTGAATACGTCCGTGCTCAGATGGCCTGACCGGCGCGAAGTCGAGAGGAAGGTAGCGGAGTGGGCCACGGGAGAGGCTCCCCGCCATCCCGGTCTCCTCCGCCTCGGCTACTTCGGGTCCTACGCCCGCGGTGATGCCGGAGTGGGCAGCGACCTCGATCTGATCGCCGTGGTCGAATCGTCTCCGGACTCTTTCGAGCGGCGGGCGCTCCGATGGGACCTCGGTGCCCTACCCGTCCCTGCGGAGCTTCTCGTCTACACGCAACCGGAGTGGGAAAAGCTCCAGCAGCAGGGCGGCCGCTTCGCGAGCACGCTGCAGCGGGAGGCTCGTTGGCTCCCTTTCACGCCTCTCCCACAAGGTGAAGAAAAATCTCTCTCATCTTGCTGAAAACGAGATCCGAGGCCCACCGCAGCTCTTCGACATCCTTGTCTTCCTGAGATCTCTCGAGCAGCTCCATCCCGGCCTGCGTCCTCAGTTGATCGACCAATGGCGCCAGCTGAAGGGCTTCAGCTCGCGCCACCTCGAGGCAGAAGACGGAGGGCTCCACTTCGAGAGCGAAGCAGATCTTCGCCAATGGTTCCAGCTGAGGGTTCCGCTCGCCTCGCTCATAGGCTCCGATGGAGCTGAGGTGGAGCCCGGATTTCCGCGCCAGCTCTTTTTGGGTGAGATCTCGACGCTCCCGCCACTCCCGAATGACTCGCCCGATCGGGCCAGACGTCCTCGCCATGAAGGAATCGTATCACAGAGACATGCCTCATTCGTGCTTGTTTCCGCCCAAAAGAGCGTCTTCTTATCCAAAACTCTCCAAAAACCGAAACACCTAACGCTCGATTTGACGGTACCAAATGAGAAAAAGTTGCGGATCTGTAGAGACTGGACCGCTTTGCTCATTCGGGCTGCCGCAGGAGACGGGTTCCCGATCGTAGGGTGCCGACAGGCTTGTCTGCCGTGATGCGAGGACATGCCACGGCATGGGAGGAAGCTCCCAGGGTTCCACGACGGCATCACCTGCGGTATCCTGGGCCGGAACTTCTTCCGACCCGAGGATCGTGCCTTCATGCTAGAATTGCTCTGGCCCTGTACAAGGGAATCGCCATGGCCATTCGAGACGCAGTCCGCCGCAAGCTCACCTACGAGGACTACCTGCTCTTCCCGGAAGACGGGAACCGCCACGAGATCCTCGATGGGGAGCATTACGTGACGGCGGCCCCCTTCCCGAAGCATCAGAGCGTCGTCGTCCAACTGACGTGGTGGATCGAGTCGCACCTACGTCAGCATCGGCTCGGTCGCCTCTACGTGGCCCCGATCGACGTCCTGCTGGACAGGCACGACGTTGTCCAGCCGGATCTCCTGTTCATTTCCAATGCGAGCATGAAGATCCTCACGGAGAAGAACGTCCAGGGGGCTCCGGATCTGGTCATCGAGGTCCTCTCCGATTCGACGCGGAAGCGGGACGAAGGCATCAAGCTGGAGCGCTACGAGATCCTCGGCGTTCAGGAATACTGGGTGGTCGATCCGAAGCGCAGCGAGGCCCGCATCTACAGCAGGTCGGGCGAGCGCCTTGAGCAGGCTGCAGAGCTCACGGCTGCGGCGCGGGATCTCCTGACCAGCCCGTTCTTCCCCGGACTGGAAATCCCTATCTTCGAGATCTTCCTGTAGCCAACGGCGGCAAGATCTTCACCCGCGACGAGCTGCTGGAAATGCTGTCGCCCCACTTGACCATGGTGGGGGCGCCGGTTCTGGTGTAGCCTAGTCTTCGCCGTCTCTACCCAGAACAGGAGCGTCATACCCCCATGGCCACCTCTCCGTCGCTTCGGGACCGGATCCCGTCTCGTCTCCGTGCCGTGTTCGCCCGCAAGTGGGGCATCAAGGATGTCGTCCTCATCGTCCTGGCCCTGCTGCTGGTCTCCGTTTCGGCCTACGCGTTCAAGAACCCCATCGCCGCGGCGCTCGCGAAGCTCCGGGCGGGGTCCGATGCCGAGACGGTCTCGGTGTTCGACGTGGTCGTGGACCGCGAGAGTCGGCAGTATTTCGACATCGTCTTCGACAAGGCCATCGGGAAGGACAAAGTCGGCAACGTCGTCGAGCCGGCCCCCGCCACCCTCGAGCCCGGGCTCGGCGGCGCCTGGACCTGGCGCGACACGAACGCGCTCCGGTTCCAGCCCAGCGGCGGGCTGCCGATCGCGTCCGAGTACACGGTCACACTCAAGCCCGAGACGTTCCTGCCCGAGGGCATGATCTTCACCGGCGACGAGGAGATCACCGTCCGCACCGACCAGTTCCTCGTCGAAGGGGTCGAGCTGACCGAGGAGCCGGCGCTCGAAGGCAAGGCCCGCGTCGTGTTCCGGGGGCAGGTCAAGTTCAACTACCCCGTCGATCCCAAGGTGCTCATCTCGAAGATGCGCCTCCACGATCCGGTGGGCGGAGAGCCGATGGCGCTGGAGCTGGAGACGGACTGGAACGCCCCGGTCATAGCCTTCCGCACGCCCACGATCCAGAAGCAGAAGGAGGAGCGCAAGCTCCGGCTCGTCATCGCCCAGGACCTCACGCCCGTCGGCGGCAACGTCCCCTTGAAAGAAGAGTTCGTCCACGAGATCCCCGTGGGGTCGAGCACCAAGCTCGCCATCTGGGGCTTCGAGGTCGAGCCCGGCCCGCGCGAGTCCACGGTGGTGGTCAAGTTCTCCTCGCCCATCTCCGCGGCCGTGGCCGAGAAGTATCTGAAGGTAGAGCCGCCGGTCCAGACCCGCCTCTCCGCCAACCGCAACGAGCTCGTGGTCACCGGCGAGATGCGGCCCGGATCGACCTACAAGCTGACCGTGGGCAAGGGCATGCCCGCCACGGACGAGGCGGTGCTCTCCGAGGACTGGACCGCGGACGTCGAGATCCCCGACCTGGAGCCTGCCGTCGCCTTCCAGAGCGAGGGCATGTTCCTCTCCGCCTCGGGCAACCGCACGGTCAACCTCGACAGCGTCAACGTGCCCAAGGTGCGGATGACGATCGACCGGGTCTACCGCAACAACCTGTTCTTCCTGTTCAACTACGGCGGCTTCTTCGACGAGGACTACGGCTACTTCGGCGAGCTGCCGCACGCGCTCGGCGACCGCCTCCGGGAAGAGACGCTCGACGTCAACAGCGGCCGCAACCAGCGGCGCATCACCCCGATCACGCTCGACCGCTGGGTGGACCTCGAGGACCCCGGCCTCTACCGCATCTCCGTGGGCCAGCCGGACGACTGGGAGGCCCAGCAGCGCTGGCTCCTGCTGACCGACATGGGCATCGTCGCCAAGCAGAACCGCGGCGAGCTGATGGTCTGGGTGTCGTCCGTCCGCGATCTCTCGGCCGTGTCGGACGCCAAGGTCACCCTGATCTCGGACCAGAACCAGCCGATGGGCGAGGGGCGGACCGACGGCTCCGGCCTCTGGCGCGTGGGCGACCTGCCCGACCCGGACACCCGCCGGCCCTACCTGATCACCGTGGAGAAGGGGGATGACTTCACGTTCCTCCTCCTCGACCGGATGTCGATCGATACGACCGGCCTCGACACCGGCGGCGACGAGGTCCCGACCGGCGGCTACACGGCGTTCCTCTATGGCGAGCGCGACCTCTACCGGCCGGGCGAGACGGCCGAGGGCCTCGCGGTCCTTCGCGACTCGAACCTCAAGGTGCCGCCGGCCATGCCGGCCCTGCTCCGCCATCGCGATCCGCAGGGCAAGGAGCTGGAGACGGAGCGCCTTCAGGTCGACGGCCGCGGCCTCGCCGAGTGGAAGCTCAACCTGCCCGCCTATTCGCTGACCGGCCATCACACGCTGGAGCTGGAGGTGGCCGAGACCATCATCGGCACCTACAGCTTCCAGGTGGAGGAGTTCGTCCCGGACCGCATCTCGGTCGAGATCCAGCTGCCGAAGGAGAAAGTCGGCCCCGGGCAGGAGCTGGTCTACAACGTAGCTTCCAGTTATTTGTTCGGCGCGCCGGCGGCGAACCTGCCGGTCGAGCCCCGCGTCCGCCTGGTGGATTCGACGTTCACGGCCAAGGGCTTCGAGGCGTTCTCGTTCCGCAACGGCGAGCGCAAGATGGAAGCCAACGAGGTGCTGGACACCACGGGCAAGCTGGACGAGGAGGGGCGGAGCGAGTTCCGGGTCACCATGCCCGAGAAGTCGCCGGTGCCGTCCTCGCTCGAAGCCGTGATCACGGCCCGCGTCCAGGAGCAGGGCGGACGCGGCGTCGCGGCGCTCACCCGGCTCCAGGTCCATCCCTATCCTTATTACATCGGTCTGCGCCAGCTCGGCGACGAGGAGGGCTGGCCCGAGCCGAAGAAGCCGGTGGAGATCGAGTACGTGGCCGTCTCGCCGGAAGGCAAGGCGGTCCCCTCCGGCTACCTGCGCGCCGACTTCTTCGAGGACCGCTACAACACGGTGCTGCGGCGCATCTCCGGCGGCGGCTACCGGTATGAATCCACGCGCGAGGCCGTGCTCCTGGAGAGCAAGCAGATCCCGGCCGGCAAGCCGCGCGGCACGTTCAAGTTCACTCCGACCCGCTACGGCAGCTACCGCGTGGTGCTGACCGATCCGGACTCGGAGGCCTCGTCCCAGGTGGAGTTCTATGCCGCGGGCTGGGGCATGTCCCCCTGGGCGATCAAGAACCCGGCCCGCCTGGAGCTCGACCTGGACAAGGAGGAGTACGCCCCGGGTGAAACGGCCGTGGTGCAGGTGCGCGCTCCGTTCGTAGGCAAGCTGCTGATCACGGTGGAGCGCGACCGGGTGCTCGACACGCAGATCCATCAGCTCACCGGCAACACGGCCACGATCCAGGTGCCGATCCGCGGCGAGTACCGGCCGAACTCGTTCATCACGGCCACGCTCGTCCGCCGCGCGCAGGACCTGGAGCCCGGCTCCGCCGGCCGCGCCTTCGGAGCCGTGCCGCTGCCCGTCGACCGGGTGGCGAACAAGCTGACTCCGCAGATCACGCAACCCAAGGAGATCCGGCCCAACTCGAAGCTGGAGATCGGAGTGAAGACTTCGCCCGGCGCCGTGGTCACGGTGGCGGCGGTGGACGAGGGCATCCTGCAGCTCATCGCCCAGAAGACACCGCAGCCGTTCGACTGGTTCTACCGGCGGCTCGGTCTCTCTGTCACTTCGTTCGACACGTTCAGCCTGCTCCTGCCCGAGGTCAAGCCGCAAGGCAAGGCTCCGGCGGGCGGCGGCGAGGGCGAGGAGGGGATGGCGCAGTACGTCCGCACCGAGGGCATCCGCCGGGTGGAGCCGGTGGCGTTCTGGTCCGGCCCGCTCACCGCGGACGGCGACGGCAATGTGAAGGTCGCCTTCCAGGTGCCGGAGTTCCAGGGCGCACTGCGGGTGATGGTCGTGGCCATCGATGGCCCGAAGTTCGGCTCGTCCGAGGGCAAGACCCGGGTGCGCGATCCGCTCGTCCTGCTGCCCACGCTGCCGCGCATCCTCTCCTTCGACGAGTCGCTCCAGGTGCCGATCACGGTGCGGAACGACACGGCGAAGCCGGGCCAGATCCAGGTCGGCCTCGCAGCTCAGGGTCCGGTCAAGATCGAGGGCTCGGCCACGCAGGCGGTCGAGATCCCCGTGGGCCGGGAGCGCACCGTCTACTTCACGGTGAAAACCGGGATGACGGAGGGGAATGTCCGCTTCACGGCCACGGCCGCGGGCAATGGCGAGAAGAGCCAGTCCACCACGAACGTGGGGATCCGGGCCGATCTGCCCGAGATTTCCGTGGAAGACGCGGGCGGAGTGGCCAAATCGGCCATGGATCTGGCCGCTCCGGAGGCGAGATTCCGGCCGGAGACGGTCCGCCGCAAGCTCCGCGTCGGGCCGCTGCCGCTGATTCAATTCGCGGGCAAGCTGGAGCACCTGCTCCAGTATCCCTACGGCTGCCTGGAGCAGACGGTGTCCGGCGCCTTCCCGCTGATCTACCTGGGCGACCTGGCCAGGGCGTTCGAGCCCGACTTGTTCGATCCCAAGAAGGGGCACGGCGATCCGGCCGACATGGTGCAGGCGGGCCTCAGGCGGATGTCGCTGATGCAGCTTTCGGGGGGCGGGTTCTCGCTCTGGCCCGGCGGCACGGAGGTCCACCCCTGGGCCAGCACCTATGCCGCGCACTTCCTGGTGGAGGCGCGCAAGGCCGGCCATCCGGTCGACGAGAACCTCTACCGGGGCGGCGTCGAGTGGGTGGCGGCCACGACCAAGGCCAAGTCGGCCTACGGCTATGACGATCTCCAGCGCACGGTCTACGGCCTCTACATCCTGGCCCGCGCCGGCCGGCCGGACCAGGGGACCATGGACCACATCCGCACGAAGCACGGCAAGGATCTCCATGCGGAGACCCGCGCCCTGCTCGCCGCGGCCTATGCGTCGGCGGGCAATCCGCGCGCAGTGCAGGAGCTGGTCTCCCGCATCGGCGAGCTCGATCAGGTGGAGCGCCAGACCGGCGGCAACTTCAACTCGACGATCCGCAACCGGGCCCTACTCCTGCTCGCCCTGATGGATGCGGCGCCGACCGACTCGCGCATCCCGGCCCTGGCCGAACGCCTGGGCCGCGACGCCAGAGAGATCGGCTGGTGGACGACGCAGGAAGAGAGCTTCACCCTGCTCGCCCTCGGGCAGCTCGCCCAGCGGCAGTCGAAGTTCCCGCCATACTCGGGCAGCGTGATGGTGGGAGGGAAGAAGGTCGGCACGTTCACGAACAAGACGGCGACCTTCACCATCCGCGGCTCGGAGCCGATCCGCCTCCAGATGGATGCGGGCTTCCAGCCCGGCGCGGCGTTCTTCAGCCTGCTGACTCGTGGCATTCCCACGGACGAGGGCTTCAAGGTTGAAAACAACGGCATGGAGATCGAGCGCCAGTTCCTGAACCGGGACGGCCAGCCTATCGATCTGAACAACGTGAAGCAGGGGGACCTGATCGTGATCAAGACCCGCCTGCGGAGCGTCTCGGGCGCGCTCAACAACGTGGCGGTGGTGAACCTCCTCCCCTCGGGGCTGGAGGTGGAGAACCCGCGCCTCCAGACCACGGAGCAGCTCCCCTGGGTCAACGATGCGAACTTCCAGCTCGCCTACCTGGACCTCCGGGACGACCGTATCCTGGTCTTCACCGACCTGCTGCCCCCGGATTCCTGGCAGACGTACTACACCTTGGTGAGGGCGGTCGCGCCGGGAGCGTTCCGGCTGCCGCCGGTGCACGCGGAAGCGATGTACAGTCCGGCCGTGCAGGCGGTGGGGGAGCGGGGGCGGATGGAGGTCAAGACCCTTGAGTGACGGAGGAGCGCGATCATGTTCGACGTCGTGATCGTGGGCGGCGGGCCGGCCGGAAGCGCCACCGGCTGCTTCCTGGCCCGGGAAGGGGTCCGGGTGGCGATCGTCGATCAAGCCGCGTTCCCGCGGGACAAGGCCTGCGGCGATCTCCTCTGCCGGGTCTCGATCGAGGTCCTCGAGGGCATGGGGCTCTCCGAGTTCCTGGCCCGGTCCACGCGCCACACGAGCTGGCCGGCGAAACAGGAGCTCCCCAATGGCAAGGTGCTGCCGTTCACGATCCGCACCGTCGTGGACGGAGAGCGCAGGTGGACGAGCGTTCCGCGGCGCGAGCTCGACGCGGCGCTCCTGGCCCACGCCCAGGCCGCCGGCGCCACGGTGATCGAACGCGCGAAGGTCCTCGACATGGCGGTGGAGAACGGCGGCGTCCGTCTGACCGCCGCGGGAATCCAGCCTGCCGCTCTCGAGGCTCGCCTGGCCATTGTGGCCCAGGGCAGCACGGGGCGGTTCTGCCGCAGGAAGCCCGACTTCTTCGCCATCCGGGGCTACTATGCCGGCCGGCCCGACGAGAAGCTGATCATCCACTGGATGCGCAACCTGTCGCCGGGGTACGGCTGGCAGTTCCCGCTGCCGGAGAGCGGCCTCTACAACGTGGGCCTCGGCAGCACCTGGAGCCTCTTCCGGCAGCACCGGCTGGCGGATGCGCTGCCGCGCCTGGCGTTCGCCGGGGACAAGCAGGCGGTCGGTCCGCCGCGCGGCGGCGCCCTGAACACCTCCTTCGGCGCGGCGCCGCTCCACGATGAACGCACGCTGTGGGTCGGGGACGCCGCCGGCCTGGTCCAACCGCACAACGGCGAGGGGATTTCCGGCGCCCTGCGCAGCGGCCGGCTGGCGGCAGAGGTGGCGCTGGAGGCGCTGGCCAGCGGCCGGATGACCGCTGGCGCTCTGGCCACGTACACGCGACGGCTGCACCGGGAGATGGGAGCGGAGTTCCGGCGCGCACGGGTGATGGCCTGGATCATCCGCCATCCGCGGCTGTTCGCCGCCGTCGGGTCCTTCCTGCTCTCGCACTTCAGCCTCACCGCGCAGGAGATCTCCGAGGCGCTGGACCGGGAACGGCCGTCGAGCTCCGAGACCGCATAGAAGAAGATGTCGGCAGGTGCAGCAAGTCTCCGGGCACGGCGGCGGGTGGCGATCGTCACAGCCCTGACCATCGCCGCGTCTCCCTTCCTCTGGTTCTTCTTCCTGAACCTCGTCTTCCCCTTCCCCTGGGAGAGCCTGGAGCGTCCCCCTGCCGTCATGGTCCTCGACCGCACGGGCGCTCCCCTCCGCTTCTTCCTGCCGGCGGACGAGCGCTGGCGCTTCCCGGTGAAGCTTTCGGAGCTCCCCCCGGAGCTGCCGCGGGCTCTCGTGGCTTCCGAGGACCGGTGGTTCTACCGCCATCCCGGAGTGAACCCGGTGGCGATCGCGCGGGCGGCGTGGTCGAACCTGCGGTCGGGCGAGGTGGTCTCGGGGGCGTCCACGATCCCCATGCAGATCGCCCGCATGGCGGAGCCCGGGCCGCGGACGATCGTCTCGAAGATCCGCGAGAGCTTCCGGGCTCTCCAGATCGAGCGCCGGTTCTCGAAGGACGAGCTGCTGGAGATCTATCTCAACCTCACGCCCTACGGCGGCAACGTCGAGGGGATCGGCACGGCGGCCTGGTTCTACTTCGGCAAGGAGCCGGACCAGCTCTCGCTCGGCGAGATCGCGCTCTTGACCGCCCTGCCCCGCTCGCCGGGCCGCTACGATCCGACGCTCCATCCGAAGGCGGCGCAGGAGGCGCGCGACCGGGTGCTCGCCCAGCTCACGGAGCGCGGTATCTTTCCGCGCTCGGAGATCGAGAACGCCCGGCAGGTGCCCGTCCCCCGCACGCGCCGCAAGCCCCCGATCGCCGCGCCGCATTTCTCCGAGCAGGTCAGGACGCTGCTGCCCGGCGAGCCGCGCATCCCCACTACGATCGACCGGCGGCTCCAGACCGTCGCCGAGGAGCAGGTGGTCCGGCGCATCCGCGAGCTGCGCGACCAGGGGATCGGCAACGCGGCCGTGGTGGTGATCGAGAACGGAACGCACGCGGTCCGCGCCCTGGTCGGCTCGGCCGGGTTCCGGGAGACCTATTTCAAGGGCCAGGTCAATGGCACCCTCGCCCGCCGCTCCCCGGGCTCGACCCTGAAGCCGTTCCTCTACGCCCTCGCCATGGACGAGGGACGCGTGCTGCCCGACTCCTATCTATTGGACATCCCCACCGACTTCTCCGGCTACGTGGCCGAGAACTACGACGACCAGTACCGGGGGCGGGTGACGGTGCGCGAGGCCCTGATCCAGTCGCTCAACGCCTGCGCGGTGCGGCTGCTCTCCGAGGTGGGGCTGGAGGAGTACCACCGGCTTCTGAAGGCCGGCGGGCTCGCCACGCTCGACCGGCCGTACCACCAGTACGGGCTGCCGCTGGTGCTCGGGGCGGGCGAGGTGACGCTGCTGGATCTGACGAATTTGTATGCGGCCTTGGCGGGCGGGGGGGAGTATCGGGAGTACCAGATCTTGGAACCTCACCCCCTGTCCCCCTCTCCCATCTCCCACCCCATCCCCCGCCGGGAGAGGGGGAACGTAGCTGGGGCCGACGAGCGAGTACAAATCACAAAGACGGGCATGCGTTCCAGGCCCCCTCTCCCCCGCGCAGGCGGGGGAGAGGGATGGGGAGCGGGGGGATGGGATCAACCACAGGGGGTGAGGTCCCTCTTCTCCCCTGAAGCCGCCCATCTCGTCACCGAGATCCTCACCGACGTCCGCCGCCCCGACCTCCCGGAGTCCTGGGACCTCTCCGTGGGCGCCCCGGGTGTCGCCTGGAAGACCGGGACCTCCTATGGCCACCGGGACGCCTGGGCGGTCGGCTTCTCCCAGCGGTTCACGATCGGGGTCTGGGTGGGGAACTTCGACGGCCGGCCGCGCAAGGGGATCTCGGGGAGCCAGCACGCGGGACCGCTGCTCTTCGACCTCTTCCGGGCGATCGATCCCGGCGGCGGTAACCCGGCCAAGCCCGCCGATTGGACGAAGCGGATGCACGACCTCGGCGAGATCGAGCTGTGCGCCGAGAGCCACGAGCTGCCGGGACCGTTCTGCCCGCTGCGCATTGCGGCGACCTACCTGCCCGGCCGGTCTCACCTGGTGCAGTGCACCTACCACCGCCGGGCGCTGGTGGACTCCGCGACCGGGGAGCTGCTCTCCGGCGATTGCGTGCGGCAGCGTCCGCACGAGCTGCGCAGCTTCACGGTCTACCCGGCGGAGCTGGTGGCCTGGTGGCGGGCCCAGGGGAGCCCGATCCCCGAGCCGCCGCGGTTCTCCTCCGCCTGCCGCGGCATCCCGGCCGGGGATCCGCCCCGGATCGTGTCGCCCGCCGCCGCCACTCCCTACCGCGTGCGGCGGGACACGCCGCCCGAATACCAGCGCATCCCGCTGATCGCCCACGCCAGCCTCGAGGCCTCGCGACTCTTCTGGTACCAGGACGGCATGCTGGTTGCTTCCACCTCTCCCGGGGAGAACCATTTCCTCCCCAGCCTCCCGGGCGAGCACCGGCTGGTCGTCACCGACGACCTGGGGCGTTCCGACGGGGTGGTTTATAAGGTAGAGTAGGAAGCAAGGCAGTATTTCTTGGGAGGCCGGGCTTGAGCCCGGCTTGGAATGCGCTCAGTCGGGGGGCAGTCTCCAGCAGGTGAGCCTCGTCTCGTTGACAGGGGTTCCCTCGGAGGCGTACAGTTGCATGTCCGTGGGGGAAGGCAGATGACGAGCGTGCAAAAAGCTGCCCCATTCATCCTGGCGCTGGCCCTTCTGGGCGGCGCCTCCGGTGCGCGGGCCAACGAGCCGAACACCCGTCCGCAAGGCCCGCCGGGCGTATCCGGACGTGTGCTCGGCGAGACCGCTCCGCTGGGAGCCGCTGGAGTCTACGCCTACCAGCTCGCCGACTTGAGCCTCCGCAAGGTGCTGACGGACGCGCAGGGCAAATTCCTGTTCCAGGACCTCCCGGCCGGCCTCTACAAGGTCATCGCGCACAAGCCCGGATTCACGCCGGTCGTGGTCATGCTGACCCGCACCGCGGCCAGCACCTCCCAGTTCCTCGACCTCCAGCTCGCGCCCCAGCCCCGGGAAGCCAAGGGCCGGGAAGGCGACGACTTCTGGGCGATCCGCGCCCGCATCCCGGCCGACGTCCTGCACGACATCGAGAAGGCGGAAGACAAGGGAAGCGACGTGCCGATCTTCCAGATCGCCGCCGGGCAGCTTCAGGAGGGGATTCCTCTCACCCGCTTCCAGACCGACTTCCAGGCCATGACCGGCGTCGACCAGATCGCCGAGGCGGGCGAGGGTCAGGTCTCCAGCGGCGGCCTCGGTTTCGCCGGGCAGTTCGGACAGGTCCAGGTCGGCCTGCGCGGCCACTTCCGCCAGTTCAACGCGGGAGACTTCGCCACGGGCGGGCGCAACACGTCCGGCGGCGAGGCGAGCACCCTGTCGCTGAACCTGGAGGGCCAGGAGAGCCACATCAGCCTGACCTCGTTCTCCAACCGCCTGGTCACCGAGGATGGCGGACGCGAGAACCCCATCGCCTTCGACCACTACCAGGTCAACTGGACCCAGGGCGTAGGCGCCAACGGCCGCTCCGACTTCACCGCCCAGTACACCGAGGAGAACAACTTCCATCGCCAGGGTCCGATCGATCCGCTGGACATTCCGGCGGCGTCGCGCACCTGGCGCGTCGAGGGCGCCTATACCGCCTCGCTCGGCGAGGGCAACACGCTCCAGACGGGTCTCCGCTACCGCGAGCGCCAGTACGGTCTGAGCGCGGCGAACCGCCGCGAGGACCTCCCCGGCCAGGCGAGCGTCGACCTGTTCGGCCGCGGCGGCGTGCGGGTGCGTCCCGCCGTCCTGGTCGAGTACGGGCTCTACAGCACGCTCTCGGACGGGTCGCTCGCGCTGACTCCCAAGGGCGGCATCGTCCTCCAGCTCAACAACGACTGGCAGGTCGAGGCCAACGCCAGCCAGCGGGTGTACGAGGACAAGCCGATCTATCCGGCGTTCTTCCCGTCCTTCTACGAGGAGGGGGATCTCTGCGAGCAGGGCACCGAGTCGTGCTACCAGCTCCAGCTCGTCCGCAAGAGCGGCGACGACAACATGATCTCGCTCGGCGCCGTCCAGAAGACGATCGGCGAGACCCTGCGGCTCTACTTCAGCGACGACTTCTTCGACCGGCTGGAGAGCCTCTACCTGGTGCCCGGCGACGAGCTGCCGGAAGTGAAGCTCGGCATCAGCCGCCACCTGACGCCGCAGATCCTGACCAGCCTGCAGTCGAGCGTCGCCTTCGGCGGCGGCGGCACCTTCGTGGCGGCCGACCGCAAGCCGTACGAGAACCAGGTCCACTACATGGTGACCTCGCTCGACACCCAGTTCCAGAGCACCGCGACCGGCGTGTTCGTGGCGCTCCACCACCTCTCGCAGGAGCTGGAGCCGCTCGCCGGAGCGGACCGCAGCTCCCCGCAGATGGAGTTCGACCGGCTCCGCCTGGAGCTGACGCAGGACCTGAACATCCTCTTCGATCTCGCCGCCCAGTGGGCCGTCCAGCTCAACATGGAGGTCAGCCGCGGGCCGGTCTCCAGCGATGAGGTGAGGCGGCGGTTGATGGGCGGGATCGCGGTCAAGTTCTAGCCCTCACCCCCAGCCCCTCTCCCATCCGCACACCCGGACCCCCGGGAGAGGGGAGCGCGTGACGTCCCAACTTCTTTCCCAACTATCGCCGCTGCCCTCTCCAGGCGGAGCCGCGGATGGAGAGCCGCGCGCGGGCTTCTCCCCCTCTCCCGGGGGTCCGGGCGTGCGGCCGGGAGAGGGGGCCGGGGGGTGAGGGCTTCCCCAACCGCTTGAATCCATTAAAATGAATTCCATCCGGAAGCTTGGACGAAAGTCCCGAAAACCTCGTAAAAACGGGGGGTTAGAGGCGGTTCAAACTTCCGTTCAAGTGGCATGGTTAGTGCTACTCGCGGGTGGGGGACCGAGATCCCGCAATGACTCGTATACGCGCTCTTCGACTGATCTTCGCCCTGACGCTGGCGCTGGTTGCCGTGTCGCTGGGGGGCGTGAGCGTGCTCCGCAAGGTGCAGTCGTTCCAGCCGCTGGGCTTCCAGGTGGAACGGACCGACTGGGCGAGCGGAGTCGTGAGCGTCGCCGTGGTGGACGATCCCACGACCGGCCTCAAGCCGGGCGACCAGATCATGCTCGCCAACGGCGCCGAGGTCGGCGGTCCGGCCACCCTCGCCGAGCACCTGCGGAAGGAGACCGAAACCGAGCTGCTCGTCCTCCGCGGAGGGCTGCCCGTCCAGGTCGTCTATGACCGGCCGGCGCTCGACGTCGACGTCCCGTACCTGATTCTGGCCCTGATCGGCGTGGTCTACCTGCTGATCGGCCTGTACACGCTGCTCCGCCAGACCGGAGATCAGGGGCTCCTCTTCTTCTTCTGGTGCCTGGCCTCGGCCACCACCTACCTGCTGTCCGCGGTGCCGCCGATCGACTATGCGTACGCCCTGGTCCACGTCGGGGACACGATCTCCCGGATCCTGCTGCCGGTCCTGACGCTCCATCTCTTCCTGGTCTTCCCGTCCCCGCTGGGCGAGCCCGCGCGGAGATCAATCCCGTTCCTCTACCTGCCGGCCGCGGCGATGCTCGCCCTGCAGCTCGACCTGGCGCTGACCGGCGGGCAGTGGATCTTCGGCACGCCCACGGACGCGCGCATCCGCACCCTGGACCGGGTCGAGATGGCCCACATGGTCGTCTATGCCGCGGTGTCGGTGGCCCTGCTGGTCTGGCGGCTGGTGCGGCGGCACGGCTGGGAGCAGCGGCGGCAGACCCAGTGGATCGCGTTCGGGCTGGCCGGCGGCTACGTCCCCTTCCTGCTCCTCCACGGCATTCCGGTCGTGGCCGGGTTCCAGGGGCCGGAGATGCTGCGGGCGATCGCGGTCGTGCCGCTGGCGCTGGTGCCGCTCACCTTCGCCTATGCCATCCTGCGCTACAAGCTGTGGGACATGGAGGTGATCGTCCGCGACACGATCTCCATGACCATGACGCTGCTGCTCGGCATCATCGGCTTCTCGCTGGTGAACCTGGCGATCAACCGCGGCATCTCGCAGGAGCTGACGCTGGCGCGCAATCTCCTGTCGTTCGGCGCCGGCCTGGGCATCGCGGGCCTGCTGGTGCCGACCCGCGCCGGGCTCTCGGCCGTGCTCGAGCGGATGCAGTACCGGGGCACGTTCGGCAAGCGCCGCGCCCTGTCCGAGCTCGGCCGCGAGCTGCTGCACGAGCGCGACCTCGGCCGCCTGTGCACCGCTCTGCTGCGGCAGATCGAGGACGGCGTCGAGATCGAGCGCACCAATCTCTTCCTCGCCCAGGGCTCCGCCCTGGCCCCGTCGCTGGTCGGGGTCCGTCCGGAGCCGGGGCTGCCCGAGCGCATCCCGTTCGACGCGCTCGGCGAGGGCTTCTGGCGCAAGGACGTGCTCGGCCTCTCCGGGCTGGCGCTGCCGCTGGAGGAGCTCTCCCCGGCCCAGGCGATCTTCATCGCCGGCTACCGCTACGCCTTCCCGCTCAGCGTGCGGGGACGGGGCGTCGGCGTCGTCTTCACCGGCTTCCGCCACGACCAGACGCCGCTCAACAGCGACGACACGGAGCTGATCCGCCACCTGCTCAACCAGGCGGCGCTGGCGATCGAGAACGCCCAGCTCCTCGGCCAGCTCCACGTCCAGCTGGAGGAGGTCCGCAGCCTCCAGCGCTACAGCGCCGGCATCTTCGAGTCCTCGCCCGCGGGCATCGCCGTGCTCGAAGCGGACAACCGGCTGGTTTCGGCCAACGCCGCGTTCTCGCAGATCTCGGGCAGGGAGCGCGACGAGCTGATCGGCCGCGAGCTGGCCGAGGTGCTGCCGGTCGATCCGCTGCCCGAAACGGGCAAGGGTCCTGTCGAAGTGAGCTGGTGCGACCCGTCCGGCCGCGAGCGCTATCTCCAGGTCAGCCTGGCCGTGTTCGATACGGAGGAAGCCCGCAAGGCCGGGCGGCCGTTGCGCGTCCTGGTGGTGCACGACGTCTCCGAGCGCGTCGCCATGGAGAACGCGCTCAAGGAGCAGGACCGGCTGGCCGCGCTCGGCATGCTCGCCGCAGGCGTCGCGCACGAGGTCAACACGCCGATCACCGGCATCTCCAGCTACGCCCAGATGCTCCTCTCGGACACGCCCGAGGGGCATCCGCACCACGAGCTGCTGAAGAAGGTGGAGCGCCAGACCTTCCGCGCCGCGCGGATCGTCAACAACCTCCTCGAGTTCGCGCGCAACCGGCAGAAGGAGCGCCGGCCGGTCGCGATCGTGCCGCTGCTCACCGAGTGCGTGGACCTCCTCGGCGAGCGGCTGGAGAAGCGGCGGATCCGGATGGTGTGGGAGCTTCCGCCCGAGGATGCCGACGTCGTGGTCCTGGGCTGCGACGGAGAGCTGCAACAGGTGTTCACGAACCTGATCGTCAACGCGTTCGACGCGATGGCTCCGACCGCGGGCACGCCGGGGTTCCCGGGTTCCTGCAACCGCTCCGAAGGCGGACGGCTCACGATCCGCCTGGAGGTGGACGGCGACAAGGCGCGCGTGCACGTCGAGGACACCGGGCCTGGGATTCCGCCCGAGAAGCTGGAGGCGATCTTCCAGCCGTTCTACTCGACCAAGCTCAACCGCGGCGGCACCGGCCTCGGCCTCTCGATCAGCAGCGAGATCGTGCGCCGGCATGGCGGCAGGCTGGATGCGGCAAGCAAGCCGGGCGAAGGTGCCTGCTTCACCGTCGAGCTGCCCCGCATCACGACTCCATGAACGTCCTGATCATCGACGACGAGGAGGTCCTGCAGGACGTCCTGACTGCGCTCCTCCGGAAAGAGGGGCACGTCACCCACTCCGCGTTCTCCGGCGAGGAGGGGCTGGACGTCCTGGACCGCGAGGACATCGACCTCGTCCTTCTCGACCTGATGCTGCCCGGCATGCACGGCATGCAGGTGCTCAAGGAGATCCGCCGGCGCCACGCGGACGTCATCGTGGTGGTGATCACCGCCTTCTCCTCGATCGAGACCGCCATCGACGCCATGCGCGACGGGGCGTTCCACTACATCCCCAAGCCGTTCAAGAACGAGGAGGTCCTGCTCACGCTGCGCAAGGGGCTGGAGCAGCGGCGCCTGACCACGGAGAACAAGTCGCTCCGCGAGCAGCTCCGGCAGCGCTTCGGCTTCGACAACATCATCGGCAAGGGCAAGCCGATGCAGCAGGTCTATGAGCTGATCCAGCTCGCGGCGCCGTCCAAGAGCAACATCCTGGTGCTCGGCGAGAGCGGCACGGGCAAGGAGCTGGTGGCCAAGGCGATCCACCACCACTCGCGCCGCTCCCATGGGCCGTTCGTCACGGTCAACTCGGGCTCGATGCCGGCCGACCTGCTGGAGAGCAACCTCTTCGGCCACCTGCGCGGCGCGTTCACCGGCGCCGTGGCCAACAAGAAGGGGCTGTTCGAGATGGCCACCGGCGGCTCCATCTTCTTCGACGAGATCGGCAACATCCCGATCGACACGCAGTCGAAGCTGCTGCGGGTCATCCAGGAGAAGGAGTTCATGCGCCTGGGCGGCGTCGAGACGATCAAGGTGGACGTGCGGATCATCGCCGCCACCAACGCCGACCTGGACGCCGCCGTGCAGCAGGGGATGTTCCGCGAGGACCTCTTCTACCGGCTGAACGTGATCACGGTCACCCTGCCGCCGCTGCGCAAGCGCACCGAGGACATCCCGATGCTCGCCCAGCACTTCCTCGCCCATTACGCGCGGGAGAACGAGAAGCAGATCCGCGACATCTCCCCTCAGGCCATGGAGGCGCTGCTCGACTACCACTGGCCGGGCAACGTCCGCGAGCTGGAGAACGTGATCGAGCGGGCGGTGGTGCTCTCCACGGGCGAGGTGCTCGGCGTGGACCTGCTGCCGTCGCAGGTGCGCCATCCCGAGTCCGTGGGGCTGCCGCCGCCGTCGCTGCCGGCCAACGGCATCGCGTTCAAGGAGGCGGTCAGCGAGTACGAGCGCCAGATCATCATCAAGGCGCTGCAGGCCTCGAACGGGGTCCAGAAACGGGCGGCCGAGCTGCTGCAGGTCAAGCCCACCACGCTCCATGAGATGATGAAGAGGCTCAACATCTCCTCGGAGAGCGTCGTCGCATCTTGAGCACACGGGGTTGTGATGTGATTTCCCCCGCATTTGCGGGTCGGGGCCGCCTGTGGCCGGCCCCCGAAAGAGGGCTACGAGTCATGTTGCGCAAGTCTGCCGTCCCAGCCGTCCTGCTGGCGCTCATCTTCTCCATTCCTGTCCAGGCCGAGGCTCCGGCCGCCAAGGCAGCGGGCCTGATCGCGCCGCTCTCCGCCGGCGAGGTGCTCGATCTCCCCGCCGTGGACGAGCGCGTGCCCCGTCCCGACGCGTACCTGGGCTACTCCCTGGGCACGCGCTTCACCCACTGGGACCGGATCGTCAGCTACCTGGAGCAGGTGGCCGCGGCCTCGCCGCGCGTCAAGATGTGGGAATACGGCCGCACCTACGAGGGCCGGCCGCTGATGCTCGTGGCCATCAGCAGCCCGGCGAACCTCCAGCGCCTGGAAGAGATCCGGCAGGACCACCAGCGCCTGGCCGACACGACCAACCTCCCCGAGCCCGAGCGCGACCGGCTCGCCGCCCGCGCGCCGCTGGTGGTCTGGCTGGCCTACGGCGTCCACGGCAACGAGTCCTCCTCGGCCGAGGCGGCCATGGGAGTCGCGTACCTCCTCGCCGCCGGCCAGGGGGACACCGGCCGGATGCTGGACAACATGGTCGTCCTGATCGATCCGCTCTCGAACCCCGACGGCCGGGAGCGTTATGTGAGCGGCTTCGAGCAGAGGCGCGGCGCCGATCCCAACCCGAACCGGTCCGCGGCCGAGCACTGGGAGCCCTGGCCGGGCGGGCGCCAGAACCACTACCTGATCGACCTCAACCGCGACTGGGCCTGGGCCTCGCAGCAGGAGACCCGCAGCCGGATCGCCGCCTATCGCTCCTGGGAGCCGCAGGTGTATGTGGACTTCCACGAGATGGGGAGCGATTCGAGCTACTTCTTCCCGCCGGCGGCCGAGCCGATCCATCCGCAGATCGACCGCCGGGTCGTCTCCTGGCTGGAGACCTTCGGCCGCGGCAACGCCGAGATCTTCGACAAGCTCGGCTGGGTCTACTTCAAGGGCGAGAGCTACGACCTCTTCTATCCCGGCTACGGCGATTCCTACCCGAGCCTGCGCGGCGCCGTGGGCATGACCTACGAGATGGCGGGCGGCGGCCGGGGCGGCCTCGCGCTGGCCCTGCCCGACGGCACGATGCTCACGCTCGCCGACCGGGTGGCGCGCCATCTGACCACCTCGCTCACCACGCTGCGCACGGCCTCCGCCAACGGCCGCAAGCTGCTGGAGGACTTCGTCGCCAACCGGCTCAAGGCCGCGTCCGAGCCGCGGGCCTACCTCTGGTCCGGAGACCAGCCCGAGTCGCGGGCCCTGGCGGACCTGCTCGCCCTGCACGGCATCCGGGTCCAGCAGACCACCCAGGCGACCGAGATCGCGGCGCGCAGCCTGACCGATGACGACGGCGAGCTCGGCGGCGACTCGGTCAAGCGCTTCGCCCCCGGCACCTACGTGGTCTCGACCACGCAGCCGCTCGGCAACCTCGTCGAGGCGCTGCTCGAGCGCGAGTCGCCGATGAGCGAGGCCTTCGTCGAGCGCCAGCGCCAGCGGCTGGAGCAGAACCTGAGCGCGCAGTTCTACGACATCACGGCCTGGTCGCTCCCCTATGCCTTCAACGTGGACACCTGGGTAGCTCCGAATCCGCCCGCGGGCCTGCGCTCGCTGGCAGAGGCCGCGGGAGGCATCCAAGGCGGAAGGGATGAGGCGGACCTCGGCTTCCTGGTGCCGCCGCAGGGGATCGCCACCTATCGCTTCGCCGCGGAGCTTCAGAAGCGCCGCATCCTCCACCGGGTGGCGATGGGTGGCCTCGCCGCCGGCGGCGAGCTGCCGGCCGGCACGCTGTTCATCCCGCGCCGAGGCAATCCCGAGAACGTCGGCGACGTCGTGCAGAAGCTCCTGGTCGACAACGCCCTCACGGCCCGGGCGATCGATTCCTCGTTCGACATGAAGGGGATCTCGCTGGGTTCGAACGAGGTCGAAGCGGTGAAGCCGGTCCGGGTGGGCCTGGCGAGCGGAGTGGGCGTCGATCCCACGTCGTTCGGATTCCTCTGGCACCTCCTCGACCAGCAGATCGGAGTGCCGCACGACCGCCTGGACCTGGCGCAGCTCGCCCAGGTGGACCTCTCGGAGCTCGACGTCCTGGTCCTGCCGAGCGGCAACTACGAAGAGGCGCTCGGCCCGCGCGGGAAAGAGACCGTGGACGCCTGGGTGAAAGGCGGCGGCGTGCTCGTGGCGATCGGCGACTCCATCGAATGGCTCCAGAAGCAGGAGATGACCGAGATCAAGAGCTGGGAGCCGAAGAAGAAGGACGACGACCACGACGAGGAGGCCAACGAAGATCCGGAAGGCGGCGAGACCGAGGCCGAGAAAAGCCTGGAGAGCCGTCCGATCTTCACGCCAGGAGCGATCCTGGCGACACGGATGCGTCCCAATCATCCTCTGACCCTGGGCCTGCGCACCTCGCCAAAAGTGCTCTACGAAGGTACGGTGGTGCTCAAGACCACAGGCGATCCGCGCAAGGACGTGCTGGTGGCGGAAGGCGATCCGGTAGTAGCCGGCTTCGCCTGGCCCGAGGCCGAAGAGCGTCTCTCCGGCTCGCTGCTGGTAGGAATGGAGACCCGCGGCCGGGGAGGCGTCGTCCTCTTCGCCCAGGACCCCGCCTTCCGCCTTTTCTGGAGGGCCACCACCCCGATCCTGCTCAACGCTATCCTCTACGGCCCGAGCACGGGGGTGGGGGGGCGGTTCTAAGTAAAAGGACCACAAGGACACCAAGGACCTCAAGGACAGCAAGGACCAGCAAATCCGCTGTTCCGGTCCTTGATGTCCTTGATGTCCTTTTGGTCCTTTTGGTCCTTCCTGCCTTCTCAGCCGGCCTTCGTGTCCGCCGTGGGTCCGTAGACCGACGGGACTTGCCCGCCCATCGGCCGCAGATAGGAGGTGAGCTGGCCGCGGTGGTGGATGGCGTCGAACCAGAAGTCCCAGACCGTCTCGCCGATCGGCGCCGTCTTCATGAGCTTGCCGCCGAAGTACATCCTGCCGTCCTGCTCCCACTTCGCATCGTCGGCCGACGACAGCGCCTTCTCCATGTCGTCCGCGGCGGACTCGTACTCCTTGGCGATCGCATCGATGGAGCCCGGAGCCGGAAGCTGTTCCCAGTGGATCTCGCCCGTATTCACCATCTTCACCAGCGCGCGCAGCTCGAGGGCCAGAAACCATGCGATCTCGCCTGCCGAGCTGTTGCGTTCGTGCGGCTTGTAATCGAGCCTCTCGTTGGGAAGCGCGCGGATGACTTTCTCGAAAGCGGGACGCTCGATCTTGAATCGACGGATGAAGAATTCGCGTGTCGACATGGGATCCTCCTCATTCAAGAAAGCGTCAGAGGGCTGTCCTGATCGCCACCAGCAAGGCCATCGTCACATTGCCGGCGGCGTGGATCAACCACGACCAGATGACGAGAATGGCCACCACGATCAACGCGAAGACGAGGCTGTAAAGGATGTATCGCGGCTCGCCGAGCTGCAACCCGGCTCGTCCCGCGCTGTCGCGGAACGTGCGCTTGTGGCGCCACCGCTGGTAGATCACATAGCCGAAGAACGGCACGCCGCCCAGCAGCAGAGCTTGGAGAAAGGCCGATATGGCTGCGTCTGCGAGAGACATGGCGTTGATATTCTACCTGCGGTCACCCCAGCAACTCCACCACGCAAAGATGGGCGTCTCCCCCGCGCGCTCCGGAAGATGCGAAGACGTCTCCCGGCGGACGGAAGCCCTTCCTGGACGGCTCGGAGCGACTTCCAGGCGTTCGGAACCGGGTTGCAGCGCCTGGAAGAAGAGGGGGGCATGACCGAGCCTTTCCCGGCGACTCGGAGCCGTTCCAGCCCTCTCGGAGCCATTCTGAGAAGCTCAGAGCCATTCTGAGGCGTCTCGGAGCCATTCTTGGGACTTCAGAATGGCTTCGAGCTTTCTCGGAACGATTCTGAGAATCTCAGAGCGGCTCCGAAGATCTCAGAGCCGTTCTCAGCCGTTCAGAATGGCTCCGAAGATTTCAGAATCATTCTCAGCCGCTCAGAATGGCTTCCAGGGATCTCGGAGCCATTCCTGGGACTTCAGAATGGCTTCGAGCTTTCTCGGAACGATTCTGAGGATCTCAGAGCGGCTCTGAAGATCTCAGAGCCACTCTCAGCCGTTCAGAATGGCTCCGAGGACTTCAGAATCATTCTGAGCCGCTCAGAATGGCTCCGAGCCGGCCGGAGTGGTAGGCTGGGCCTGTGCCGAAGCAGCCTGCCTGCGTCCTTCTCTTACTGATCCTTGCCATGGCCCCTGCCCGTCCCATTCCGTTTAAACGCAGATGACGGAGCCCCTGATCGGCTGCGCGGGATGGAGCCTGCCGCATCCGAGCGCGCTCACTTCCCGGATGCGGGGAGCCTTCTGGAGCGCTATGCCTCCCGATTTCCCGCTGTCGAGATCAACTCCTCGTTTCATCGTCCGCATCGGCCGGCGACGTACGCCCGCTGGAGCGCGAGCGTGCCGGCTGACTTCCGCTTTTCCGTCAAGGTTCCAAAGACCATCACGCACGGCGCCCGCCTCCAGGGCACCGACATCTTCCTCGAAACCTTTCTCGAAGAATCGGCCAGCCTGGGCGACCGCCTCGGCTGCCTGCTCGTCCAGCTTCCACCCAGCCTGAGCTTCGAGCCCGCCGTGGCAACGGCTTTCTTCACGGCGCTCCGCTCGCGATCGTCGGCCCCTGTCGTTTGCGAGCCCCGTCATGCGAGCTGGTTCACTCCCGAGGCGGAGGAAACGTTGATCGAGCACGAGGTTGCACGCGTGGCCGCGGACCCGGCGCGCGTGCCCGCAGCCGGGGAGCCGGGGGGATGGCCGGGTCTCGTCTACTTCCGGCTGCATGGCTCCCCGAGGATCTACTACTCGGCTTATGACGAGAAGTACCTGGACGCTCTGGCCTCCCGGCTCGAGGAGCACGCCGCGACGGGGCGCCCAGCCTGGTGCATCTTCGACAACACCGTCCTTGGCGCTGCGACGCGGAACGCGCTGGATCTGCTCCTGAAAACGCGGACGGCCGGGCAGCGAGCCCGGCCGTCCGAGGAACCTTTCTACTGGTAGGTGACGATGAGCTGCGGGCGGTTCGCCTGGGTTGCGGTCTCACCCGGGTAGAAGCCGATGTAGTCGAAGCCCAGGTCGTCGTTGTCGTCGAGCGTGCAGTAGGGGCGGAGCTGCGTGGTGCCGGTCTTGTTGATCGCGGCCAGACCGGCCGCGTTCAGGCTGCCCGACGAAGCCGCGCCGTCGCTGGCCGGGCTCGACAGGGTGACGACGGCAGTGGCCGTTGCCGCCGCTTCCCAATCCGAGAAGGCGAAGGCCGTCGAGCCGCCGAAGCCGCCGTTCCGGATGTCGGCCACGCAGGGGCCGTGGGTGCTGAAGGGGGTGGTGCCGGAAATCGTGCCGCGCACCAGGCGCAGGGTCGCCGACTGGATCGTGGCGCCGTCCGGAATCGACGAGGTGTCGAAGGAGACGATGTTCTTGTATTGCTCGTCCGCGTTCGTGTCGCCGACGCGGATGGCGGTCGTGAGGTTGTCGGTCGAGTTGCCGCCGCCACCGACGTTCGTGTTCTCGCCCGACTCCCAGATGCGGCCGTCCTGCGCGGCCACCGAATAGAACGTCACGGTCACCGGGCCGCCGGTCACATTGAGCGTGATCTGCGCCGAGCCAGGAGCGCCGCCGCTGTCGGTCACCGAGGCGGTGATCGTGTGCGTCCCGGCGGACAGCGCCGAGGTGCTGAAGGAGGCGCCGCTGCCGATGTTGCCGTTGATGCTCGAGGTCCAGGTGAGGCTGCCGGAGATCGTGCCGTCCTCCGGGTCCGTGGCCGTGCCGGTGAAGGTCACCGAGGTGCCGACCGCCACCGAGCTGCCGTTGGCCGGCGCGGTGATGGTGACCGTCGGAGGCGTATTGCCCGGGCCGCCGCCGATCGTGATGCCGGAGGCATAGACGTCCACCGAGTCGGCGCTGCCGCCGCCCTCGTTGCGGTTGTCGGTGAAGATCGAGATGAGCTGGCTGCCAACCACGTCGAGACCGTTGTAGTCGCCCCACTCGAAGCTGGTGTCCACCTGCGGCGAAAGCACGCTGGTCAGGCGGACCGGCGTCGCCCAGGTGTTGCCGCCGTCCGAGGAGACGGAATAGAAGACGTCGACCCCGACCCGCGTCGCGCTGCGCCGGGTGTCATAGAACATCACGTAAACCTTTCCATCCGGCGCGACTCCAAGCCAGGGATGGAAGCGGTCGACCGTGCTGGCATCGGCCGTCTCGTGCGGAGTGCGGACGGTCCAGGTGGCGCCGCCGTCACGCGAGAAGGCGACCTGGATGCGGCCATGGTTGCTGGCGGGATTCGACGTGTTCTCCGGGGCCGTGGTGTCCGTCCAGGCGACGTAGACCGAATTGGCAAAGGCGCCGCTCGAAAGGTCCGCATCGGCGGACGAATAGATGAAGGCGCGCCGGGTCTCCATCGCCGGGATGGCGAAGTCATAGCCGTCCTGCGTGTTGGCGACCGTCACCACCGCGTTGAAGCTCGTGCCGCCGGTGGTCGACTTGCGCGTGAGGATGGTCTTGCCGTTCGTCGCCGGCCAGAAATAGTGGACGTTGCCGCTCTTGTCGGTCGTCAGGTCGCAGCCGATGCCGGCCTGCGATGTGCCGCTCGACATGGTCAGGGGAGCGCTCCAGGTATTGGCGAAGTCGGTCGAGCGGGAGAACTTGAGCGTGTTGTTGTCGTGCCAGCACTGATAGATGTTGTCCTTGAATCCCGAGGTCGCGAACTTGTCGACGTGGATGTACTGCTTGTCGCTGGTGCTCGCCGAAGTGACCTCGCGCCGGCCGTCGCCGGGCGTGATCGTCGCGAGATCATTCCAGGTGGCGCCGCCGTCGGAAGAGCGGTAGACCCAGACGTTGCAGACCGCGCCGCAACCGCCGAGCGTCGAAGTGTAGGCGAACTGGCCGTTCGAGGACCAGTCGACCGTGGGATCGCAGCAGGTGCTGCCCTGCGGCAGGGCGGCGGCCTGGGTCCAGGTGGAGCCGCCGTTCGTGGAGTACCACATGATCTGGCCCGAGCCGGGCCCGTTCGAGCCGGCGACCACCTTGTTGACATCGGTGGGATGAATCTTCACCGCCGACTCGGCGCCGCCGGTCGGCGAGGTGACCTTCACATCGGAGGTCAGGGCCGCGGCGGTCTGCAGCCGGAAGTCCTCCTCGGTGAAGCCCTTCTCCTGGACCACTACGAAGCGGCCGTTGCGCACCACCACGTTGCGATAGAGCAGGCCGCTGACAAGATAGCCGCCGTACTTCATCTCGAAGATCTGCAGGGCGCTGCGCGGGTACTGCGCCGGCCCGGTCCGCGGCATGCCGGGATTGGCCTTGCGCAGCTCGACGCGGAAGAAGACGGGGATGGGGTCCCGCAGCTCGCGCTCGTTGGGGGCGAGCGCGGCAAGGTCCTCTTTCGTGAGCTTGTAGTTGCGGTCGTCCCAGGGGCCGAGCTGGGTCAGCGAGGGATAGTCGACCCGGGGGTCCACTCCCTTGCCGGGATCGACCGGCTGTGCCTTGGCGGCCGCCGTGAATGCCGCGGCCGCGAACATCCCACCCACCAGAAGAGCCCGCAAGCGGCGGGTAGCTCCTTTGTCTGCCATGGTTTGTCTCCAACGAGCAGGTCCGCGGCACCCTTGCCGCGAGCCGGAAAGCCTTGCGCGGATCCCAACAACAGATCTGGTGCTCGCCGGGGGGTTTAGAGAGCCGGAGGGGATGACGGGTCCGCAATGCGGACCCGCCAGATACCGCCTGCCGTCAGGCCGCTACAGCGAGAACGGGAGGATCAGCACCCTCCGCGCGGCCGCCCGCGGGCTCCTTCGAGCAACCCGGGCAGACCACGATCTCGCGCACGGCCTCGTAGCCGACTCCTCCCGGATCGTCGGATTCCTTGATCCGCCCATCCTTTCTGAATCGGTTGGCCTTGGCTCGGAACGGGTACTCCCGCCTTCGCGTCTCAACGACCTGTCGGATTGCGGAAGTGTTTGCGGGAACGACTGCACCACACAACTGGCATCGGTACACTCGCAACAGCCTGCCGGTGAGCTTCCAGGGTCGGCTGAGCTCCCTGGAGGACGTAGGTGAGGCCGAGATGATAGGGAAAGCTCACGCCGGTTGTCAACGGGGAGCTGTGGGAGAGCAGGTTATGATGAGTCGTCTAAAGCACATTGCCTGACGGGAGGTTCTCATGGGTGATCTTCTGATGGTTTTCGGAACAGGACTACTCCTGCTCCAGGTCTCGGCAGGCCCAGCCCCCGGGAGCGCTGGACGTACCGAAGTCCCCGATCCGATGCAGATCGAAGTCCCGCTCGGTGCCGATGTCGGTGCCGGAGGGAAGCCGAGGGGATCGTTCGCTGAGCAGCCCTTGGGGAAGGCCCGGGCCTATCCGGAGACGGACCGCTTCGTCCCCTCTTCGCAATGGAACGCACTCTTTGCGGACGGCGCAGCACCACGTCTGCGGATCATCGTGGATATCCAGGAATAGCAGAAACGACTTCCTTATTGGTTTGGGCGCGGGGGAAGGAAAAGCCTGGCTCCGAACGCAACGCCAAGAGCCGCATAAGCGAGGGTGGCGCCGGTCAGCCAGGGCGAGACGGGCTGGCGGACGGCCAGGTGCCCGAGCATCAAGGCAGCCGTGGCCGTGTGCGCCAGGTTCGCCACGACGAGCGGCCGGCTGAAGATGCCTCCCACGATCGAATAGCGGTTGAGCCAGTTCAGCATGGCGAAGCCGAAGAGCGCCGCGCCGATCAATTGGAGCAGAGCGACGTCCAGTTGCGAAGCTGCGCCGAGCGCGAAATGGAGAAGCTCCTCCGCCGTGAAGAGAAGGGCGAGCGCGGCGAGCAGGTAGGCGATGGCGCTCACGCTGAGAAGCATGTTGGGTCTGTCTGTCACGAAAGGCTCCTATCGAGGGCTCACGTCCTGCAGCGGATCATAGAGCAAGGCTCTAACAATCCGGCCCAACGGGCCGGCAGAACCAGCCCAGGGCTGAGGCCGAAGGCCGATGCCCTGGGTAAACAGGCCAATTCTCCATGCGGCCTGAAAGGCCGCGAGAGCCCGGGCCGGATAGAGCCGGGAGCGGCGAGCAGAGGTCTCGCGGCCTTTCAGGCCGCATTCTTCTTGTGCTTTTCTTTTCCCCAGGGCATCGGCCTTCGCCTCAGCCCTGGGCTCCGCTCTGCCGGCCCGTCGGGCCGGGTTTTGTTAAAGGCTCGAAGGGCAGGAGGCGCTCTACTATGAACCCGGCTTCGCCTGTTGTAGCATCTTTCGCCATGCCCTTTGAGATCAGCGTCGACAGATATGTCTTGAACTGTGCGTTGCACGAGTTGCCGGCCATCTACGATGCTTACAAGAAGAATGCTGTCCTGACCGAGGAGGTCAACCTCACAGGAGAGGGCTCTCTTTGCTTCCTCTCCGTTGGGGATGGCTCGCCTACAGGATGGCCATTCCTGGTGCTTGCGTTGCGCTACGATCCACCTCATCGGTCTGGTTTCAAACCAGGCGTGCTCGTCGTTCCTGAAACCGGCACTCTCTTCGTTGGTGCCGGCACGACTCTCATGGCGTATGACCTCAACGGCCCGCGGCGGCTCTGGGAGGATGCCGCCGATGTCGGCTTCTGGTGTTGGCGAAGGCACGGAGAGCTCGTGGTGATGTCCGCTGAGCTGGAGATGGCTGTCTGGGACATCTGGGGCCGCAAGCTGTGGACCACGTTCGTCGAGCCCCCCTGGCACTACACGGTCGAGGGGGGCGACATCCACCTGGATGTCATGGGGACCCGATCCCGTTTCCCGATCAGGTCGGGCCCAGACCCCCTCTAGATCCCCACCCATCGGCCGGGCCTCGATCCCACCCCCCGGAGTGGCGAAGCCGGCCTCGGATCGGAGCACACTGGAGTCCGGGAGGACCCTCCGCATGAGCACCGTCGACACCCTGGCGAAAGATTTCCTGGCGCAGAAACGCATCGCGGTCGCGGGCGTCTCTGCCACGAAGCAAGAGCCTGCGAACCTGATCTACGAGACGTTGCGGGAGCGCGGCTACACCGTCTATGCCATCAATCCGCACCTCGGCAGCTTCCTGGACGATCCTTGCTATCCGGACCTCTTCTCGCTCCCCGAGAAGCCGGACGGACTCGTGATCGTCACCCGGCCCTCCGTGGCCGAAGACCTGGTCCGGCAGTGCGCCCTGGCCGGCGTTCCGCGCGTCTGGCTGCACAGCATGCTCGGCACGCGCCCGCGTTTCATGAAGAAGGTCGCGGCTTCGATCACGAGCGTCTCGCCCGAGGCGGTCCGGCTGTGCCAGCAGAGCGGCATCACGGTCATCCCGGGCAGCTGCCCCATGCAGTGGCTCGGAGCGGACTTCGGCCATACGTGCATGCGCGGCATCCTCCGCGCCACGCGAGCGCTCGAGCTTCCGGCGTAGGCAGGGCGGGGGTACACTCCCCCGCGTGCAATTCCGATCGTTCGCCGGTAGAGCCGCGCTCGCGCTCCTTCTCCTGCTTGCCGCCTGCGTGCCGAAGTACGCCGGACTGGCGGAGCGCCCTCCGGCCGAGCCGCCTTCGGTGCCCGTGGTCTTCGTGCCGGGAGTCACGGGGGTCGTGCTGCGGGACTCCGGCACGGGCGAGGTGGTCTGGGGAGAGGGCCGGAACCTGCTGGGTCCCCATGACGACGGCTCCCGGCTGGCGCTCAGGCCCGGGGACGCGATCGAGCCCGCCGGCCCGATCGACGAGATCCGCCTCTTCGGCATCCACAAGCCGATCTACGGCCCTCTCCGCACGCTGCTCACCCGGGCGGGATACGTTCCGGGGGAGACGCTCTTCTTCTTCGGCTACGACTGGCGCCGCGACCTGACGGAGAGCGCAGGGCGGCTCCGTGATTGGCTGGAGGAGCTGAGGCAGAAGCAGGGTCGCGAGAGCTTGGAGGTGGACCTGGTCTGCCAGTCGAGCGGCGCCCACCTGTGCCGGTACCTGGCGAAGTACGGTCTGCCTCCGACGCTCGCCGTGCGCCGGCTGATCCTCGTGGGAGCCTCGAACGGCGGGAGCTTGCGCATCCTGCGCGAGCTCGACCGTGGCCGGCGCTATGTCCCGCTGGTGGGCCGGTTCATGAGCCCCGAGGTCCTGTTCACGTTTCCCTCCCTTTTCCAGGACCTCCCCATCTACCGCCGCGACCTGTTCCTGGACGCGAAGGGAAAACCTCTGGACGTGGACCTGTGGGATCCCGAGAGCTGGCGCCGATATGGCTGGTCCGTTCCCGGCAAGGACGAGGAGCTCCGCCGCACCCTCTCTGATGCGCGGCATTTTCAAGAGCTGCTGCACGCGGACTCTCCGCGCTTCGGGAACACCCGGGTCTATGTCGTCGGAAGCACGGATCAGCCGACGCCGGACCGCGCCGTGCTGGTGCGGGACGGAAAGGAGTGGAAGACGTTCTTCACCGGCGACCCGTGGCTGCGCCGCCGTCCCGCTCTCGAAGCGCTGGCCACGGCAGAGGGAGACGAGCACGCGGCCGTGGCGAGCCAGGACTGGCTGTCTCCCCAGGAGAAAGCGGCCCTCGCGCTGCCGCCCCGCCGTGTGAAAGGCGGCCACTTCGAAGCCCTGTTGACCGTCGAGGCCGGACGGTTCCTGCTCGAGGCGCTGAGCCCATGAGCTGGCGGACGTTTCGGCGCCGGTGGGCCGAGGTGGGCAGCGTCGCGCTGGTCATCTTTTTCGCCTGGAACCTGGCCGCCTTCCAGTCGTGTGGAGTGCCGGAAGCTTCGCTGCGCAGCGACGGTTGCATCACGGTCACAGAGGACGACGAGCTGCTCCGGTTCCAACCGTGCCGCGCGCAGCCGATGGGCCTCGTCTTCTTCCCGGGGAGCCTCGTCGAGCCGGAGGCGTACGCTCCATTCCTGAGATCGGTTGCGGAGGCCGGTCATCCCGCGGTGCTCGTGAAGCTGCCGCTGCGCGGTTATGCCACGGACGCCGCCTACATCGAGGGCGCGTACCGGGCGCGGACGGTCCTCGCATCCGGAAGCTGGATGATCGGCGGGCATTCGAAGGGCGGCTTCTACGCGGCCGAGTACGCGGGCCGGAATCCAGAGGCGGGCGGGGCGAAGGGCCTGATCCTCGTCGGCACCACGCATCCTCGCGATCGAGATCTTTCACAGCTCGCGATCCCGGTCACGAAAATCCTTGCCAGCCGGGACAGCATCGCACCCGTGAAGAGGGCGCGCCAGAACGCGGCGCGGCTGCCGCCGGGAACGCAGTGGGTGCTGATCCGCGGCGGCAACCACTCACAATTCGCACATTGCGGTTTCCTGTTCGGCGACCGGCGCGCGGCGATCTCCCGCGACCAGCAGCAGCGCGAGCTGGTCGCGGCGGTCGTCAAAGCTTTACGGTCAGGCGATCTCCCGGGCGACGCGGCCGAGCAGGCTGGCCGGCAGTGAGATCTCGAAGCTGTCCTTGCCGTCCCTGACGCGGATCTCCAGGGAGCGGCCCACCTTCTCGATGCGCACGCTCTCGCGCTCGTTCTCCACTTCCACCAGGACGGCATCGGGCGCATCCTCCACGGACCGGAGGGCCTCGGCCGCGACCGGAGCCCACTCGCCGAGATCGCAGCGGACGTCCTCCCAGACGTCGTCTTCGATCAGCGCCGGGAGCACGGTCAGCCCCGCGTGGACGAGGATCGCCGGCACCGGCAGATAGAGGTGCGTCCCATCCGGACCGGACTCGTGGACCTTGACCGTCACCAATCCGGTTTGAACGATGCTCGCGGCGAGGAGGAATCCGGAGCCCAGGAGGAGGAGTCCGAACGACGCCGCGAGGACCAGCAGGACTTTCGTTGCCTTTTTCATGGCCGTCTCCTCAGGTCAGCGGGCGGAGCTTTCGGAGCTGGCGTCGATCCAGATGCGCACGGTCTCGCCGTCGCCGGTGACCGTCACGATCTCGCCCTCGCCCTCGTGGGCCAGGGCCTTCAGCGCGGCGCCCATGTTGAGCTGCTCGCCCGGGGCGGAGAGCAGCGCATCCACGACCGCGCCCGGGATCTTCATCTCGACCTGCTCGTGGCGGCCCGCTCCCCGGTCCTGCGCCCGCACGACCAGGTTGCCGGCGATCTTGGCGACGCGGACCTTGGAGTCGGCCTCGTCGACGGTGATGAAGGTGGCGTCGGGGTGCTTGCGGAGGTCCGCCCAGATCTGCCGCAGATCGGCGACGGAGATGTCCTCGTCGTCGAAGCGGAGGCGGGCCTTCCCGCGGGTGTCGGCCGGGATGACGTTGCCCATCCTCTCGACCACGGAGATGGGGAGGTTGATCGAGACCCGGCCCTCCTCCGCGTCGCGGACGTGGATGTGGATCCAGAGGTCGTCGGTGTCGGCGGCATGGGCGGCGTGAGCTTGCAGGGCTCCGAGGCCCAGGGTCAGCAAAGCGATCGGCAGGTACTTCCTGATCATCGTCGTCTCCTCCTTCTCTTTCCAGGACGAGGAGGGGACGGAAAAGGTTTCACCCCCCTTCCAATCCGGCCAGCAGCCGCTTCGGGGCCACCGTCCGCCAGGCGGCGGCGACCAGGTCGGTGATCTCGCCCCAGTCCACCGGCACGTCCAGGTAGACGCCGAGCCAGCCGCGGTGGCCCACGTAAGGCGGGCGGAAGAAGCGCTCGGGGTCCTGGGCGACGAGCACCTCCTGGGCGCCGTCCGGAGCGGCGCACCAGAACGCCAGCCGGTCGTCGTGGTGATGGTTGGCGTAGTTCGCGAAGGTCTTCTTGCCCTGGATGAACCAGGTCGGCTCGCCGTGGCTGAGCCGTTCGGTCACCTCCGGCAGGGCGAGGCAGAGCTTCCGCAGCTTCTCCAGGGGGTCCGGTGTTTTCGTTCGGAGGGCCATGCCGGGATTCTGGCACATGGTAGGCTGACCGGCCCATGCGGACCTGCGCCTTCCTGACCACCGGCGACCTGGCCGGCTATGTGACGGACGACGTGCTCGCCGAAGGCCCCATGGCCGAGCTCGGCTGGGCCGTGGAGCACGTCCCCTGGCGCCAGGGCGGCGGGTGGGAGCGGTATGAAGCCGTGGTCATCCGCTCGACCTGGGACTATCACAAGCATCCCGAGGAGTTTCTCGGCGTTCTCGCGGAGATCGAGTCGGGCGCCCGCCTCGCCAATCCGCTGGAGCTGGTCCGCTGGAACGCGCGCAAGACCTATCTTCGGGATCTCGAAGCGCGCGGGCTTCCCGTCGTCCCCACGGTCTGGGACCGGGATCTCTTCGGCGATCTGGATGCGGACGAGATCGTGATCAAGCCGGTGATCAGCGCGAGCGCATTCCACACCTATCGCCTGCGGCGGGGCGACCGCTGGAGCGGCGAGATGGAGGCGGCGTTCGCAGGGCGGGAGGTCATGGCGCAGCCTTTCCTGCGCAGCATCGTCGAGGAGGGCGAATACTCGCTTTTCTACTTCGGCGGCGAGCTCAGCCACGCCGTCCTCAAGTCTCCCAAGGAGGAGGACTTCCGGGTGCAGGAGGAGCATGGCGGGCTCATCCTGCCCGTCGAGCCTCCGGCTCCCCTGGTCGAGCTGGGGCACAGGATCGTGGAATCGCTGCCCGTCCCGCCGCTCTACGCGCGGGTCGATCTCGCCCGCCTCGACTCGGGCGGCTACGCGCTCATGGAGCTGGAGCTGATCGAGCCGTCCCTGTACTTCAGGACCGATCCGGAATCACCCCGCCGGTTCGCGCGGGCTTTCGATGACTGGATGAAATCTACTCGGTCACGATCCAACCGCTGAGGGGCTCGATACCGCTCTGGCCGAGCCGGACGAGGTAACAACCTTTTGAAGCGAAGCGCTGGCCGGGGCCGAGGCTCAGGCGCGGAAAGACCCCGGGATTGAGCTCGACCTCGGCCTCGCGCTCGACGCTCTCCACGAAGAAGTCGCGGGAGAAGCTGCCGGCCATGTGATCGAGCGCGTGCTCGGCGAGCGAGAGCGTGTAGAGGGTGTTGAGCTGCAGGCGCTCGTGCGTCCTTGGGATGCCCCGGGACCGCAGCCAGGCGCGCGCCCGGTAGACGTGCGGCCCCTCGCGGCCCGGCAGGCTGTACGGATAGGTGAAGACGAGCTTGTCGCGCAGGGGCAGCTCCGGATCGGGCTCCACGAGGCTGGCCGAGAGATAGATCCGGCGGAAGCCGGCCAGCTTCGGCGCCATCGCAACGAAATCCTTTCTGTCGAGCCAGAGGACGACATCCGGCGCCTTCGGGTCTACTCCCCCCAGGTAGCTGTTCAACGCTCGGGCCTCGCCGTCGAGGCCGCGGTTGAAATAGATCGTGTAGGCGCCGGAGGCCGCGGGTCGGAGCGTGTTCGGGAACAGGCACGGCATCTCCTCGCTCTCGCAGAAGTCATGGACGTCGGCTCCGCCCAGCAGCGCGAAGACGGGCTGCTCCCGGAGATGAGATTCGAGCTGCCCGCGCCAGTCTGGCGCCGGTCCCTGGAGGTCCCAGACGTGGAGGACCCACTTCCGAAAACCTTTTGCCAGGTCGTCCTTGTAGGACGGCGAGCCGCCCGCGTGACGCAGGAGGCCCTCGGTCTCCGCGTTCTTCCGGTGGAAAAAGGCTTCCATCACGGCGAGGATGGCCTGGCGCTCCGCGGGATCGACCTCCGGCGTGAACACGGTGGCGAAGTGGATCGCCTCCGCATCCACTCCCGGAGAGGGCGCGGCCGAGAGGGTCCGCAGGTAGGCGGCCAGGTGGCCCATGTCCTCGTCGCTCAGGGGGGAGCGCGGCATCAGCGTGGAGAGCGTCCGGCCGGCGGGGTCAATGCCTTCCCGCACGGCTCGCGCGAAGCTCGCCTCGGTATAGGCGGGCCGCGGCCGGGGATCGCGGACCCGGGCCGAGTAGGTCTTCGACTGGACCTCCTGGTACAGCTCGCGGAAGAGGTCCGCCCGTTCCGGGCCGTGCTCGAACAGGAACGGGCCGGTGATCGGAGGAACGAAGACGCCGCCCTCGCTCATCCCGAACCCGCTGCGGCGATGGCAGGAGGCGCAGGACTCCAGATAGACCCGCCGGCCCGGATCGGGATCGGAGAGCTTGCGCAGCTCGATGACCAGGTCGTCCGCTCCGACCTCCCCGGTGAGCCGCACCCACGGTCCCGGCGCGGCGCGCAGGAACGTCGAGGGCTCGTGCTGCATCTTGTCGCTGCGGTAGACCCCGAAAGCTTTCTGAACGGCGACGACGTCGTCCAGGCTGCCGGTGAGGAATTGCCACTGCGGTCCGGCCTGGAAGCGGCGGGCGTACTCGCGCAGACGCGCGGGCGTGTCGTGCTCCGGATCGATGGAAATGGAAACCATTTTCGCGTCCGGAAGCCGGTCCTGGGCTCCGGCGAACGTTTCGCTGAGGATCGGGCAGACGGTGGGGCAGGTCGTGAAGATGAATTGCAGGAGGACCGGACCCTGACCGAGCGCCGTGGCGAGCGGCACGCGTTGCCCGTCCATGTCGACCAGGGTCACGTCCGGGAGGGAGCAGTCACCGACCGAGCGGACGTAGCGGTCTCCGGAGCCCAGCAGGAAGAGCGCGGCGAGACAGACCGCAAAGGCTTTCACAACCCCTCAGTGGATCGAGAAGATCGCCACGTCGTGATGCAACGGATCGAATTGATAGAGCCGCAGCCGCCGCGACGGATCGTAGTTGAGGTCGATCTCGATCCGATGCTTGCCGGCCCCGGCGCCGGTCGCCTCCGGCACGCAGATGTACGGGTTGGCCGGACCGCCCACGGGCATCGACCAGTGGGCGCGGCCGAACGTGAACCAGCAGCCCGAGCCAGCGAACTTGACCGACGATTTGAACTGGTTTTCCCAGCCGCGGTTGCCGCCGAAGTCCACCAGGGTGTAGGAGTGCACGAAGTTGTCGCCGTTCAAGGCCGTGACCTTGAGCGTCTGCGGGCGCTCCTGCCACTGGTCCCAGCGGCCCCACGCCCCGTCCGTGAGCCAGCCGTAGATCGAGTTGTTGACGTAGAGGATCGTGATGTCCGATTCCGGATCGGGCTCGACGCCCGCCGGCAGCTCGTCGCGGTTCAGCCAGTCGAAGTAGGCGGGCATGGCGCGGACGCGCACGATCTCGGCGGCTTTCTTGAGATCGCCGGCGTCGGCTGCCGTCTTCGCGCCGCCCAGGGCATGCCACATGCGCTTCTCGGGCGCCAGCTCGCCGATCATCGAGATGGCATGGAGCGCCGCCTGCTCGCAGGCCGTGGGCTTGCCGTCGACGTAGCGCGGCTCCCCCGGCTTGCAGCGCACGGAGGTGCAGCCGGGCTGGGTCGGACTGGGCGGCTGCTGGCAGAACACGGCCTGCTCCACCTCCGGCAGCGTCAGGCCCTGGTAGCTTCCCGGACAGGCGGGGGGAGCTCCGTTCGGATAATTGATCTTCTTGGTGGCGCTCTCCATGACCTGGGCGCGCGGCGGGTGCATCCGCCAGCCCCAGGTGTAGACGAGGTTGTAGTACATCCCCTTCGTCATCTTGATGCGGAAGACGGTGCGCGTCCCGTCCTCCATGTCGTAGAAGGACTGGTCCATGCCCACGTGCGGCTTCGGCATCGTGCCCGCCGGCACCAGGCTCGGGTTGTCGAAGTACATCACGAACGGCGAGAAGTCGTCCCGGCCGCGGTTCAGCACGTCGACGGTGTAGGTAATCGTCCACGGGACGTCCTTGACCTGGCTGACGTCGAGGAAGCCGGTGTCGGACTCGATGCGCTGGTCGTACCAGACCTGGTGGACGTCGACATTGCCGCCGATCACCGTGCCGCTCTGGTCCTTGATCGGCTGCACCACCTTGACCTTCTCCGGGCCGGTGTAGTGCAGGAGCGGGAGCCCGCTGTAGGCGCGGTTCGGGACCGGCTGCCCCTCGAGGATGTCGAGGCCCAGCTTGATCGCGGCCTGGACGCCCTGCTTGCGGTAGTGAAGGCTCTCTTTTTCGTAGTTGGTCCGCTCTCCCTCGCCGGGGCCGGAGACCTCCTGCGTGCCCAGGCTGAGGATGAAGTTGAACACGTCGCGCAGGTCGTCCTCGGGCGACGTCGGATTGATCTGCGACACGACCGGATCGCCGTCGTGCAGGTTGTACGGGTTGTCCGGCGTGGACGGCAGCGTGTTCACCATCTCGGCGCCGGTGCCGTCGAACATGTTGGTATAGATCGTGGGGAGGAAGTTGGTCCCCGGAAAATCCTTGTAGTTGAACGGATTGCTGGGCGGAAAGATGCCCTCGCCCGTGATCGCCTGGGTCTTGCAGTCGCCCGGGCAGTTGCTCGTCGTCTGCTGCGACATCGCGGGCCGCGGCTGCGGGTAGGGATGGCAGATGCCCGGGACGTTCGGGTATCCCGGCGAGCCGGCATAGGGGCAGGGCAGATAGCTCCAGTTCGGGTCCGTCTGCGGAACCTGCGCGCGGGCCGGCGGGATTCCCAGGAGCGTCAGGAGCGTCAGGAACATCGGCAAGATACCGGCCACGAGCGGACCCGGGCCGCGGCGCCGGGGCGGACCGGACGGCGGCTCGCGCGGCTGGAGCCAGGAGAGCCGGCGCGCGATCCATTCCGGGTTCGCCTGCGTAGGGACCGATCCCCAGAGGCCCACCCCCGCGTTGCCGTAGCGCGCGAGACCCATGGAGCAGTCCTCCCCCGATCCATGCTGATGAGGCTGATCCTGGGGCGAGACGAAGAGCCGCGAGCGCAGCAGCTCCATGTCCGCGGGCTCGCCGGTCAGCAGCAGCCATCCCGGTCCCACCCCGCTCCGCTTCGCGAATTCCCGTAGCGCGCGCGGCGTGTCCTTCGCGGGATCGATGGTCAGGGAGTAGAGGAAAACCTCCTTGCCGAGGCGGTCCTTGAGGTACGGCTGCACCCGCGCGAGCCTCTCGACCGAACGGTATTCGGGCTCGGTGGCGATCGAAAAGCAATGGATCAGCACGGTCCTGCCGGCCAGCAGGTCGTCCTGGAACAGCGCCCGGCTGCCGTCGTGGGCATGGACCACCACGTTGGGGAAGTAGCTGGAGCCCGGGGGGATGCACGCCTCCAGAACCGCTCCCACCCCGGCCGCGAGAAGCTCTCTGCGGTCTTTCATTTCTCCCCTCCGTTTCCCGAGCCGCTGTCCTCGATGGTCGGGGCGGCGGGCCGCACCTCGACGTGCGGCGCTCCTCCCGGCACGTCCCGCGGCGTATCGAAACCTTTTCCGGGCTCGACGATGTCCCAGCGGATCATCATCGCGTGGTCCTCGTGGACGACGTTGTGGCAGTGCATGACGTACTTGCCGAGGAAGTCCGGCCAGCGCATGTAGACCTTGACCTCGTCGCCGGGCAGCAGGATGGCGATGTCCCTGCGCTTGCCGCCGAAGAACGAGCGCACGGGCCGGCGCTTCTCCGGCGCCTGCTGGAAGTACTCGACCACGGTCAGCTCGCGGTCGTCGACGTCCTGGATGTGGCTGGGCTTGTACGGCTTGCCGTTGACCGCGAGGAGCAGGAACTCCACGAAATGGCTGTGGATCGGGTGCGACCAGTTGCGCCCGCCGTTGCGCAGGGTCCAGATCTCGGCGCTGTTCTGATCGATGCCGGCGTCGATCCGGTTGGGATCCATCACCCGGTTGTTGATCGTCCACAGGCCGCCCTCGTAGTCGAACGTCCAGGTGCGGTGCCGCTTCACGTCGGCGAGGTCGACCGCGGGCCAGGGCCGGAAGGAGTCGGGGATGCGGCTGTTGTCCGGCCCCGTCGCCGGCACCACGTCGAAGCGCATCAGGAAGCTCTGGGGATCGGAGAATCTGAGCCGGGCTCCCGAGGGGCCGGCGCCGTTGGTCTGCGCGAGCAGGTTGTGGAGGAAGATCTGGTCGCCCGGCTTGTAGGCCGAGAAGTCCATGATGACGTCGACCCGCTGGCCCACGCCCAGGAAGATGCCCTGCGTGAGCACCGGCTGCGGCAGGAAGTTGCCGTCGCCCGTGATGGCGATGAACGGCGGCTCGTCGGTGCCGTTGACCTTGCGGCTGGAGCGCAGGAACAGCTCGTAGAAGCGGGAGGGGCCGCCGTTCAAGAGACGGAAGCGGTACTTGCGCGCCTCGACCTGGAAGTACGGGGTGATCCGCCGGTTGACCGTCATGCGATCGCCGAGCATGCCGTCCGTGTTCCAGGCGTCGAAGACGACCTGGGCGCCTTCGCCGGGGATTTCCGCGAACTTGATGTCCTGGAGGATCAGCGGGATGTCGTACTTGGGGAAGCTGGGGAGATGCCAGCCCGTGTTCTCGTCGCCCGTATCGCCGGCATCGTCCTCGTCGAAGAGGAGATAGAAGCCGGCGAGACCGGCATAGACGTTGGACGCGGTGAAGTCCAGCCGGTGGTCGTGGTACCAGAGCGTGGTGAGCTTCTGGAGCGGATCGAACCCGGCGGGGAAGTTCGCGTAGTGGTGGTCCCAGTACTCGCCCGAGTCGATCCAGTCCACGGGGTTGCCGTCGCTCTCCGACGCCGTATGGCCGTTGTGGAGATGGCTCGTGGTCGAGGGCAGCGCCCAGAAGACGTTGGAGTGCCCGACCGTCGGCAGGTTGTTGACGCGGCGGACGAGCACGGGCTCGCCGTAGCGCGCCTGGTAGGTGGGGCCGGGCGTGCTCGGCTCGTAACCCCCTGACTGGAAGCCCCACGACCAGCTCCCGTTCGCGTACGGGCCTTCCGGGTGATACTGCCAGAGGAATTCGGTCTCGTTGATCTGGTAGAGCTTCCGCGGCGCGAACTCCTCGTAGCGCTGGTGGGCGCTCGGGTCCGGCGGCGGGCTCAGGCTCGCGACCGGCTGCATGACCGGCGGCACGAACAGCTCGGCCACGAAGGGCCGCGCCGGCGGGCTCGGCGGCTGGCCGTCGAGCTCCCGCGGACGGTCGTCCGGTGGACAGAGGAACTTCAGGAATTCTTTGTGCTGCGCGGCCGCCCTGCCGGGCGGGAGGAGGCCTGTGCCGCCTGCCACAAGCCCCAGCTTGAGAAGGTCTCTCCGAGTCGCCATCGGCCCTCCTCCGTAACGCTGTCAGCCAGTCAACGTGAGAGCATTGTAGCCCGGCCCGCACCGGGTAGGAGGGACCGTTTTGGATGGATCAGCTCGCTGCGAGGCGAGCGGTCCTCCTGAGCAGTTGCTCGGCCACCTCGGGCTTGCGGCGGCCGATGCCGCAGGAGCTGGCCACGTCCACCTTGCTCCCCCTCGCCTCTTCGATGGCGCGCAGGATCCCCGTGCTCTCGCCGTCCGAGAGACCCTCGTGCACGAAGCCGGCGACGAAGTGGGTGCCTTCCGGCAGGCGGATGTCCGCGAGCGGCTGATACAACGCCGGGTCGGTCGAGGGTGGCACGTTGCCGGCGGCGAGCGGGTAGTGCATGTAGACCAGCTCGTGCTCGCGCGGCCATCTCTCGACCAGGCGGTTCGAAAATTCCACGAGCGGCCGGAGGTCGTCAAGCTGCATCAGCGGCATGTTGTGCAGGTCGCCGAGGCAGAGATGCAGGCCGATGCGGGCGCGGGGCCTGATCCGGCCCACCAGGTCGAGGATCGGACCGAGGGAGAGCGCGTCCATCATCTGGGGCATCGCGTAGGCCGCGTACACTTCCGGCGGCGCTTCGAGCTGGATGACGACGTCGTCCCCCGCCAGCTCCAGCATGGCGTTCACCTCGCGGGCGATGACCTCGTTGAAGGCCCCCAGGTAGCGCATGCGGTCCTCCGGGTTGGCGATGACGAACCCGAGCCCGAGGCCGGTGGGAACTCCCATCTGGAACTTGAGGCCGTTCCATCCCCCTTCGTCCCGCAGGCGGCGGAAGAGCGGGTAGTAGCGCGCGAGCTCCGCGTCGTAGCCGAACGAGAGACGGTGCGGCACCTCCTCGGGCTGGCACAGGGGCTCGAGCTGGTGGAGGCCGTCGTAAGTCGCCGGAACGCCGTTCCTGGCCCGCACCGGCTCTTTCACCACCCGCCAGTTCTCCCGGTCCTTGTAGAGGATCTCGACGGCGCGGATGATCCAGCAGGCGCGCGTGCCGTCGGGGAACTCCGGGGTGCGCTCGCCCACCTCTCCGTCGGGCAGGGAGAACAGGTGGGGACCGAGCTCGGCGAGAGCGCGGCGCATGCAGTCCTCTTCGTCGCGGAACGGCATGCTTCCGACCAGCAGGGCGTGTCGCATCGTCTTCTCCTTTGCGGAGATTCTACGCTGTCTCTTCGGCCCTCCGCAGCACCCGCAGGAAGTTCTCGCCGAGGATCAGCTTGACGCCGGCCCTGTCCACGCCGCGGTCCAGCAGGGCGGCGGTGAGGTCGGGGAAGCGGGAGACGTCCTCGAAGCCGGAGAGGACGTCGGGGATGCCGTCGAAGTCGGTGCCGATCCCCACGTGCTCCTCGCCTGCGACGTCGATCAGGTGGATCAGGTGGTCCACGTAGACGGAGAGGGGGACCTCGGGAAGCGGGCGGTCGGCAAAGAGGCGCGCGTGGGCCTGCGAGTGGGTCTTCGGGTCGGCCATGTAGGCCTCCTGCGTGGCCAGCAGCTCCTCGCGGACCTCCTTGCCCCGCTTGCGGTCGGCCGCGCTCGCCTGCGTGCAGACGAACGCCGGGTAGGAGTTGGCCATGACCACGCCGTCCTTCCTGGCGATCTCCCGCACGAGCGCGTCCGGCAGGTTGCGCGGGTGGTCGCAGAGCGCCCGGGCCGAGCTGTGGCTCGCCACGACCGGGATGCGCGAGACCTCCAGGACATGGAGCACGGCGGCGTCGGAGACATGGGAGACGTCCGGCACGATGGCGCGGCGGGTCATCTCCCAGACGATCGCCTCCCCCTCCCCCGAGAGCCCGCCGTGCCGAGCTTCATCGGTGGAGGCATCGCACCACTCGTGCGTGGCCATATGGGTGAGGGTGACATAGCGGATCCCCATCTTGACGCAGGCGTCGAGCGTCCCCGGGAGGGTCAGGGGGCGGCCGTTCTCCAGGCCGAAGAGCACCGAGACGACGCCGCGGTGCCAGGCGCGGAGCACGTCCTCGGCGCTGACGGCGATCTCCATGCCCTGGACGGCCTCGATGTGCTCGACGGAGATCCGGTGCAGCTCCCGGGCATGCTTCCAGCCCCTCTCGGGGTCGAGCGAGGGCGGCAGATAGAGGGCGAAGACCAGCGCGTCGACGCCGCCCTCCCGCAGGCGGGGGAGGTCGACATGGCGGTCGGAATGGCGCTCCGCCAGGCTGACGGGACTCTCCCAGAGCCTGGTGGGGACGTCGGTATGGCCGTCGAGGACGAGGCAGTTTTCGTGGAATCCCATGGCGGGAGTCTACCGTCTCCTTGCCCATACGTACGTTTTCTCGTACCATTGGGAAAGGAGACGGACATGAAGACGATCACAGCCAGCCATGCCAGGACCAACCTCTACCGCCTGCTGGAGGAGACCGCCCAGTCGAGCGAGCCGATCCAGATCACCGGCAGGAGAGGAAACGCCGTGCTGGTCTCCATGGATGACTGGCAAGCCCTTCAGGAGACGGTCTACCTGCTGTCGATTCCGGGCATGCGCGAGTCGATCCGGGAAGGCCTCGAAACGCCGCTCGACGAGTGCTCGGAGGACCCGGGCTGGTGAGCCGATGGCGCCTGCTGTTCACGAAGCAGGCGCGGAAGGACGCCAGGAAGCTTGCGGCGAGCGGCATGCGGCCCAGGGCCGAAGAGCTCCTGAAGATCCTGGAAGAGAACCCGTTCCTCAGCCCGCCCCGGTACGAAAAGCTGGTCGGGGACCTGGACGGCGCCTACTCGCGCCGGATCAACATCCAGCACCGCCTCGTCTACGAGGTGGATGAGAAGGCGAAAGCGGTGAAGGTGATCCGCATGTGGACCCACTACGAGTAGGGGAATGCCGGTCCCACCCCCCTTGTTGTAGCGCTTGCCCGAGAACGCCCTTGCCAGGACAGCCCCTCATCGGCTAGGCTTCCGCGTTCTTGGAGACGCAAATCCACCCGGTACAAAAGCCCGGGAGAAAAGGATCTGATCGTGAAGAAAGACATCCACCCCACTCTGCACATGGTGACCGTGGTGTGCGCCTGCGGCAACACGTTCCAGACGCGCTCGACCAGTGACGAGGTGCGCCTGGAGATCTGCAGCGAGTGCCACCCGTTCTTCTCGGGCAAACAGAAGCTGATCGACACCGCCGGACGCGTCGAGCGCTTCAAGCGCCGGTACGCCAAGAGCGCGTAAGCCCCAGTGGGCCCGCCGGGGCCCACCCAACCCCATGAAAGAGCCGGAAACCGAGCTGCTGATCGGCGGCCAGGCGTTGATCGAGGGAGTGCTGATGCGCTCCCCGGGCGCCTACGGCATCGCCGTGCGTCGGCCCGACGGCAGCCTCGCCCTCCAGAGAGGCAAAGTCTCCTCCATCGCCAGGCGCTGGCCGGTGCTCAAGCAGCCCATCCTGCGCGGCGTGGCCGTGCTCTTCCAGTCGCTCTTCCTCGGCATCCAGGCGCTCAACTTCTCGGCTCTCGAAGCCGCCACCCCCACGCCTGATCAGCTTCCGAAGGATGCCGGGAAGCCGGCCTCGAAGCTGGCGGTCGCCGGCTCGATGGCCTTCGGCCTGGGGCTCGGCGTCGTCATCTTCCTGCTCGTCCCGCTCTGGCTGACCGAGCTCGCCCAGAAGTACCTGTTCGGCGAGATGCACAGCCTGGCGTTCAACCTGTTCGACGGACTGCTGCGCGGCATCTTCTTCCTCGTCTACATCGTGGCGATCTCGCGGATGGACGACATCCACCGCGTCTTCCAGTACCACGGCGCCGAGCACAAGGTGGTGTTCGCCTGGGAGTCCGGCCGCGGCCTGACGGTCGAGAACGCCCGCGCGCAGAGCCGGCTGCATCCGCGCTGCGGCACGAGCTTCCTGCTCTTCGTGCTGCTGGTCTCGATCGTGCTCTTCGCGCTGATCCCGAAGACCGCGCCGTTCCTGGTCAAGTTCGGCGGCCGGCTCGTGCTGGTGCCGCTGATCGCCGGCCTCTCCTACGAGGTGCTGCGCCTGACCGCGAAGCGCAGCAAGGCATCGCCAATTTTCCGCATCCTGGTGGCTCCCGGGCTGGCACTCCAGAGGATCACGACGCAGGATCCCACGGACGACATGCTGGAGGTGGCGATCGTCGCCCTCCAAGAGGCCCTGCGCGAGGATGGGATGCTGCCCGAAGCGGTGGCAACGGCCGAGGAAGCCCCGGTGTTGGCGTAAGCTGAGCGCTTGTACCCGAGAAAGCCATGTTCGACAAACTGTCCCAGATCGAGAAGACCCACGAAGAGCTGACCCAACGGCTGGCGGACCCGTCCGTGCTGTCGGACCACAAGGCCTACACCGAGACGAACAAGGCGCTGGCGGAGATCTCGCGCACGGTCCAACTGTTCCGCGAGTACAAGCGCGCCAGGCAGCAGAGCCGCGAGACCGACGAGATGCTCTCCGGCCTGGCCAAGGACGACGAGCTCTACGAGATGGCGCGCGAGGAGCGCGAGCAGCTCCTGCAGCGGGTCCAGAAGCTGGAGGACGAGCTGCGCGTCGAGCTCACGCCCAAGGACCCGAACGACGCCCGCAACGTCGTGCTGGAGATCCGGGCCGGCACGGGCGGCGACGAGGCCACGCTGTTCGCGGCCGAGCTCTTCCGCATGTACACGCGCTACGCCGAGCGGATGGGCTGGCGGATGGAGGTCATCGACCTTTCCGAGTCCGAGGTCCGTGGCGTCAAGGAGGTCTCGGCCATCGTCGAGGGGCGCGCCGCCTACAGCCGCCTCAAGTACGAGGGCGGGACCCATCGCGTGCAGCGGGTGCCCGCGACCGAGTCCGCTGGCCGCATCCACACCTCCGCGGTCACCGTCGCGGTGCTGCCCGAGGCCGAGGACGTGGAGGTCGAGGTGGACGAGAAGGACCTCCGCATCGACCGCTTCTGCGCCTCCGGCCCCGGCGGCCAGGGCGTGAACACGACCTACTCGGCCGTGCGCCTGACCCACATCCCCACGGGACTCGTGGTGAGCTGCCAGGACGAGCGCAGCCAGATCAAGAACAAGGCCAAGGCGCTGCGCGTGCTCAAGGCCCGCCTGCTGGAGATGGAGCAGGAGAAAGCCGACAGCGCCATGACCGAGGAGCGGCGCAAGATGGTCGGCAGCGGCGACCGCTCCGAGAAGATCCGCACCTACAACTTCCCGCAGTCCCGGGTGACCGACCACCGCATCGGCCTGTCGCTCCACCAGCTCCCCGCCATCCTGGAAGGCGACCTGGACGCGCTGATCGAGCCCCTGATGAGCCACTTCCAGGCGCAGAAGATGGAAGAGGCGTCCAGAGTGAACTGAGCCCTCACCCCCCGGCCCCCTCTCCCATCCGCACACCCGGACCCCCGGGAGAGGGGGAGGCGGTTACGCCCAAACTTCTTCCCATACATCTCCGCTCCGTTCCGGAGAGGCGGAGCCACGCATGGGAAGACAGTTGCCGGAGCCACCCTCCCCTCTCCCGGGGGTCCGGGCGTGCGGCCGGGAGAGGGACCGGGGGTGAGGGCTCCGGGTTACAATGCCCTCCACAAGGAGGAGCACCCCCATGAAAAAGATCGCCGCCGCCGTGCTGGGCCTGTGCGGGCTCGTGTTTGCCGGATGCTTCGACATCGAGCAGACGCTGACGCTGGAGAAGAACCTGTCCGGCAAGGCCGGGTTTGCCATGAAGGTGAACATGGAGCCCATGGTCGGCTTCATGGTGCGCATGCAGCGCGAGATGGAAGGCAAGACCGGCGAGCCTACCGCGGCCGAGCTGGACAAGGCGCGCAAGGAGTTCCTGGCCTCGAAGAAGCCCGAGACCACTCCGGACTTCGAGAAGGACAAGAAGGAGCTTCAGAGCAAGCTGCCCAAGGGGGTCACCCTCCTCGACAGCTCGTTCAAGGACGAGGGCCTCAAGATCGCCGCCAACTTCCTCTTCGGCTTCGACAACGTCTCGAAGCTGAGCGAGATCCAGTTCCCCAAGAAGAAGGAGGAGGGCGCCGAGCAGCAGGGTCCCGGCGGCGGCCCCGGCAATCCGGTCGAATCGCCGTTCAATGGCCTCAAGGTCGTGGACGAGGGCAGCACGATCCTGGTGACCAGCCCGACCGAGAACCCGGTGGCCGACCAGCAGGAGCAGACCGCCCAGATGGACCTCGATCCCGCCGCCAAGAAGCAGATGGAGGAGATGTTCAAGGGCCTGCGGGTCGCCTTCAAGATCACCGCCCCGTTCCAGGTCGTGGAGCACAACGCCCACCGCAAGGAGGGCAACACCCTGATCTGGGAGTACGACCTCAAGACCTTCGAGAAGATGAAGCCCGAGGATCTCGCCCAGGGCGTGCGGGTGCGGTACAAGAAGTAGGGGCGGCCCTTGTGGCCGCCCTCCGTCCAGGGGCACTCACAAGGGGTGCCCCTACCGCCCTGCCCCCAGCCGCCACAGCGCCGCCACCGTCAGCTCGCCGATCCGGTGGAGCTCCTCGATCGTCAGATACTCGTCCGTGCCGTGGCCGCGGTAGGGCACTCCGGGCCAGGCCGGGCCGAAGTCGATGCCGTCCTTGAAGAGCCTCGCCTGCGTGCCGCCGCCGATCGCGATCGGCCGGCCGGCCGTGCCCGTCACCTCCTCCCAGACGGCGAGGAGGTTCGCGACCAGCTCCCCTTCCGCAGGGACCAGGTGCGGCTGCCCGAAGACCTGCACGGCCGGGACGATCTTCCCGCCCTCGCCCTCTCCGAACACGGCAGTCTTCTCCGCGACCCGCTCCTCGATCTGCTTCGCATCGATCCCGAGCGGCACCCGGATGTTGATCCGCGCCGCGGGTGCTCCCTCTTCTTCCATGAGGAAGACCAGGCAGGAGGTCAGCGGACCCATGACCGGATGGCTGTGGGCGATGCCCAGGCTGCGGCCGTCGGTCTCCAGCCCCACGTTCGTGCCGACGAAACGGGCGAGGGAGCCCCAGGCGTCCTGGCGCAGGTCGAGAGTCGCGAGGAAGGCGGTCAGGTCGCCCAGCGCGTTGTGCCCGCTGGCCGGCTCGGACGTGTGCCCGCCCTTGCCCTCGGCGGTCAGCTTCAGGAGGTTCCCCTCCTGGGTCACGGTCAGCTTGGCGGAATGGCCGGCAGCCCAGCGGGCGGCAAGCTCGTCCAGGCTCTCCCGCGGCCCGCCGCCCACCCACTCCAGCAGCGCCTCTCCCCCCTCGGGGATGATCGAGTTGCCGCTGCCGCCCGACATCTTCACCACCCGCCAGGAGCCGCCCTGCGCCGGCTCCGTCGCCTGGGCGCGGAAGGTGATGAGCCCGTACGCCTTCTGGGCATGGGTCACGGGGTAGTTGGCGTCGATGCCGAGCGTGCGGTCCGGCATGGGCGCGCGCTCCAGGTAGTAGGGGATCTCCTCCCAGCTCGACTCCTCGGCGTTGGCGACCAGCAGCCGCAGGGTCCAGCCGAGCGGCCAGCCCGTGTCGCGGAGGGCCGCCATGGAGTAGAGGGTCACGACGATCGGACCCTTGTCATCCTCCGTGCCGCGGCCGACGACGCGGCCATCCACGATCTTCCCCTCCCAGGGCGGCGACGACCAGTGCTGGCCCTGGACGTCCTGGACGTCGCCATGGGTCAGGACGGCCAGGATCGGCTTCGGGCCGGGCAGGGTGATCTCCTCGACGCGGCCGTCGAAGGGCTTGAACTGGAGCCCGAGCTTCTTCGCCTTTGCTTCCAGCCACTTGCGCTGTTTCCCGAACTCGGGCGCGTCCCAGTTCGTGCGTCCCTCCTCGGCGTAGGTCCGGAAGCGGACCATCTCTTGCAAGTCGGTGATGATGCTGTCGCCATACCGCGCCACGAGGTAGCGCCGCAGCAGGCAGGAGGCCAGGGATGAGGATTCGGACGCAACCGGTTTTCCAGGCTCCAGGGACTCCACCCGGGAGGCCAGACCGGCGTCGCCGGCCTTCTTCGCCGAGGAGGCCACGGCAAGGCGGAAGGCGCGGAAGCCCTTCGGCCCGCTGGGCTCGGACAGCCTCGTCACGGCGCGGGCGCCGGCCTGGAGATGGTTCCCCAGGCGCTGGCACTCCGATCCCTCGGGCAGTTCCTGCGCCTGGACGGAGGGAACCATGGAGAACAAGAGCGTGAAAACGGCTCCGGTGATCGTCTTTCTGGTCATGGGGGTCTTTTACCATATGGGCGCGAGCCTGGCGTCGCCGATCCGGATCACCGGCCGGGTCCTGGAGGCCCGGGAGCCTGTCGCGGGGGCCCGCGTCGAGCTCTACCCGGCCGCTCCGGCCTTCAAGGATGCCCTCCGGCAGCTCGCGGGCGATCTTCCCCTGCCCCTTCAGTCCACGCAGACGGGTACGGACGGCACGTTCGAGCTGACCGCCCCGGAGAGCAGCGCCTACCGGGTGGTCGTGCAGGCGAAGGATCGCCTCGCCCTGGAGCATCGGGGCGTCGCCGCGGCGGACCCGGTCTCCCTCCCCCCCGCGGAGCTGATTCGCCCTGCCACGATCACCCTCCAGGCGCTCGGACCCGACGGCCAGCCGCTCGCCGGGCTCCCGCTCCGGGTGGCGCCTCCCATGGACGGCGCCCCCTGGGCACGGGACGGCTGGCAACCCGCGGAGCGCCGGGGCGTCACGGGGCCGGACGGCAAGCTGGTCCTCCCGCGCTGGAAGCTCGAGGAGCTGAGCGTCTACGTCATCGATCCGCTCTACCTGGGCCAGGTGGAGCGGATC